>Ga0307510_10004592_pt1 | contig 16274 bp, 9 predicted proteins | sample 12_EM_MG_FD_207224 | JGI IMG/M metagenome (GOLD analysis project Ga0307510, IMG submission 207224) | Populus trichocarpa ectomycorrhiza microbial communities from riparian zone in the Pacific Northwest, United States - 12_EM | ecosystem: Host-associated > Plants > Roots > Unclassified | place...
CAAAAACAAAAACATAATTTTAAATAAAAAAATTCAAATTTTTAACAAATATACAGCCAATTGCGTTGCTAAACACTACCAATCTAAAAAAATCAGATTCTGAACTCAAAAGTCACGGGTGATATTATTTTTTCCCCATGCAATAAAAAGATGAAGATTCGGGCTCCAAGTCCAAAATAATAACAAAAACTTCACCCATTTGCCACACACACACACACACACACACACACACACACTACCCTCAGCGACTATGTGAATATAGGAAACATAGGAATATATTCTTTCCTATCTATTATTGATCTGAAATCCTAAAAACAGATCCCCAACTCTATATAGCACTAGAATCGATATCCTTTGATCCTTGAAATCTTTTGACAAATGACATGAGTAATTTATTCTTAATTTCATGGAAAATGAAGAATATTATTGGTTAGATTACAGAAAAGCCCTCGAGTCTACACGGTGGAGTCTTTTCCCTTTACCACTAGGCAGCCGTGTTCGAGTGGTTCACTCGTTTTTTAGTCTTTTCCGTTTTCTATTTCTTTTTTTAATCTTCTCTCTCACAGTAGGGTTGCCTTTGCCTCGCAGTCGCACCAGATAAACGCCACCACCTCTCAACCTCTCTCCGTCTCCACTTCTCAGTTCTCAGCTCTCTACACTCCAACAATAACTATAGCAAGAAAAAACATAAACAAAACGACACCAAACCCTAACCTCCCAATCTCTCACTCTTGATTCTATCTTATCTCTGTAAAACCCTATCTCTCTCTCACTCATAGACAAGAAAAAAAATGGGAGCTTCTCTGCCTCCCAAAGAGGCTAACCTCTTCAAGCTCATCGTCGTAAGCCTCCGATTCCCTCTCTCATTCACTGTATCTATTTGTGTGCTCTTGGTTTACTCTATCCTTCTAATTACTACAAATAACTGTACGATCGTAATTGAATTACAATATTGATGCATTTGTTTCTTACTCTAGATTGATCATGGACTGTTTTTTTTTGTTTAATTTAGGGTTTTTTTTTTGTTTTTTTAATAAATGAGAAACAGATTCCATTTCTGCCGACTGAAGTTCAATTTCAAGTTAGGGTATTTGTTGTATTAAGGAATGCAAATGATTTCAAGTTTCTTGTTTTATGAGTTTTGGTGGCTTGTGTCAATGCTTGAAAAGTTGAATTTTTTTTCCTTAAATTTTCCTTCTGTGCTTCAGGTCGTTCATGCTATTTGTTTTTATCCACAAAAGAAGTGACTGCACGTGGATGTAAAACACTCACTAATTGTTAATGCATTAACTTCAATGAACTGAAAATATAAACTTGATGCTAATTCACGTTCTGAGTTGAAGAGTTCCATTTTGATGGTGATCTGATCGCCTTCTTAATCCTTTTTTTTTTTGGTGAAAAAATGCTTTTTATTTGAGTCTAAAAATCTTAATCGTCATGTGGTATTTATATGCCTATATGGTGTCTTGTCTTTTGCACCAACTATGTTAAGCTTTTGGCCGAACCACTATGTTGCATCTGTGGTGTCAATGGTGGAGTAAATAGCAGTGGCCTTCATTGACTTCGTGTTAGAAGCTGGATTATTAAATGATCAAATTTTTCTATATAGTTGCCAGGAGTACCATGTGATGGATTCATTTATTTAAAAACATTACCGCATTCCTTTCATTTGTTGCAGAAATCATATGAAAGTAAACAGTACAAGAAGGGACTGAAGGCAGCAGATACTATCTTGAAGAAGTTTCCAGACCATGGAGGTATTGTTTGCTTCTCATGTTTGAAAAGTTGTGCTTTTGAAAGTCAAATTTCTCTAGCATATCCTTTGATGAATGAATCTTATGAGTTTTGAAAAAGGTGATGATTATTGAAGGAGAAAAAAAGTTGAAGATGTGAATCCAAACAAATTTTTTGTTTCCAGCAGGGCACAGAAAAGTTATTTTAATTTTTATGATGAATTAATTTTTTATCTTCTGTAGTGTTGGGAGTGCATTGCTGGGTGCTTTCGGGTTTTTCGCCAAGTTAAAATGACCAGGAAAACAAAGATGAGATTCTAGGATTCTGAAAAATCGCACCAATTTTGAAGAGAAACAATTGAAATAGAAATTAGAGGCTACTAGCATCCTCCCTGTAGGGTTCCTGTTCTTAGGAATCTCAGTTTAAGATTCATTTCATCATGCAGTTACTGAGAATAAATTGCTTATATTTGCTGTGTCCAAAGACTTGAGATCTTTTGCCTTTGCAACCAGCAAAGACTTGGTTCTCGTTTGTTCTTGATTAGATAGTACTCTTTATGGTTGGGTTGCTGTTAAACCTCTCTATGAAATGCTTAAAGACAAATCTGGGACTTGGTTACATTCAAATTCATAATATAAGGTCTCCTAATTATAAACGAAGATATGGAAGTGGTAAAGATGTAGGTCAATATGAACCTAGGAACTGAAAATATTGTTGTTCACCTCTTTTATATTCTCACAATGCATGTAATTTTTATTCCACTACAAAATCCACCCTCTGAATTTTTACTCCTTGAATTTTTAACCACTCACCAGATTTCAGTACATTATTTATTTTAACTTTTTTTGAAATTTTGTTTCTCTTGGTTTCCAGAAACTTTATCCATGAAGGGTTTGACATTAAATTGCATGGATCGTAAATCTGAAGCATACGAACTGGTCCGACTTGGCCTAAAGGTTGATATGCTCCATTTTGTATAACATTTAAATTTACATATTTTTTCTTTTTTCATCTCACCTTTGTAATGTAATGTTGTGTTTCTGTTTGTTTCTTTAATGCAGAATGACCTTAAGAGTCATGTTTGCTGGCATGTTTATGGCCTCCTTTATCGATCTGACCGAGAGTATAGGGAGGCCATCAAATGCTATCGAAACGCATTGAGAATAGATCCAGACAATATTGAAATACTGAGGGACTTGTCACTCTTACAGGTATAACTTGACTTTGTCTGTCCCTTCCAAATGACCTTTTCGTCTTTATGTGGTCCTTGCTTGACTAGAATTTTGGGACTATACAATCAAGAGCTATTGATACTTACTCTGATTTTACTGCCTCTATAACATTGATGGATGCCCTAAAAAGCCAAGCAATAATTCAAATTGTGCTAGATATGTGCTGTTTCCCTTCCTACATGTTTCTCTGTTCCCTGGTTGGTTTTGATATCCAAATGTTGCCATGCTTTCATTTCTTTTGACTGTTGTTGATGTTTAACAAACCATGTCTTGGTACTGAAGTTGATTTTCTGAGGTCAATGATATTCTTGTGCTTATTAAGTATCAACTCACATACAGTCTAGTTCAAGTCTTTGGAAACCTCTAGCACCCTACACGGCATGCTTGTATGCCACAGAAAATCAATAGTTGTTTTACCTATGCAACTTGTTATCCATAATTTGTAAACGGATGATAATTAATCTTTTGGTCTCATGCTACCGTAAGTGATAGATGCTTCACTGTAGTTCACAAATGGAAAATTACAGCTAGAACTCATTTTTTTATTGCAATGAAAAAGTCCTGTTGGGACCTTAACATGATGAACATGGGATCTTTGTGGTCATCAGTTCTTTCACTTACCATCACAACCAAGCTAAGTAAATAGGGAATTTTTGGCAAATTATTTTTATTTTGTGATGTACTGTTTTTCTAGAAAGAGCAAGAGTGCACCACCCAAGGTCCTGGAAAGTATCTATAGAAATGCTTAAGCAGGTGAGTGAGAGAAAAAGGAAAAAAAAGAATTAAAATTAAAATATGGTTCTAAGAAGCAAAGTCTTAATAAAGGTTAAAGAGGATCCAAGTGAAACTGAAAGTTAAGCTCATGCATTGAAAGTTTATTGCTATCAGAAGAATGCTCAATGTGGCAGAGTTGGTAGCATGTTGAGAGGATGGTTTAGGGAGCATAGATGCAGGAGATGGTAAAAGATGGTCCACTCTGATGTCCTGTACCTTCAAATTCAAGGACATTTTTCACATTACTGTTTTACATCCAATATAGCCAATGTAGGTGCTCCTATCAACCAAATACTTTAATAAGCAGCTAACCAGGTGCCATGGTATCTGCCTAAGTCTTGCCTTCTCTGCTCTTTTCAGCATGCTGTCTAGTTTTTGCTGACATAAAAATTGTTTGATATAAAGTTGAAATTTTCCTTTTGTGTTGCAGGCTCAAATGCGGGACCTTACAGGTTTTGTTGAGACTAGACAGAAACTTCTATCCCTGAAACCAAATCATCGCATGAACTGGATTGGCTTTGCTGTTGCCCACCATTTGAACTCAGAGTATGACTTTATCATGACACCCAAAGTTTGTTTTGAACTTAAAGCTTATTTATTCATTACAGGAGGTTATTAAGGATCTTTATGAATGTGGAATATTGCAGATAATTTTTTGTCAGTTGAATGTTATAATCTCATCAAATTGTCTCTGAACTTCTGCTTTGCCTGTCTTCCTCTACCTGAATTGGAAGTAGCAGTGTAAAGTAATCTTGTATGATCTACACTTTAAGTCTTCCCCTTGTGCTTTATTTTTCTTTTTTACCAGTGGTTCAAAAGCAGTTGAAATTCTTGAAGCATATGAAGGGACACTTGATGATGATTATCCTCCAGATAATGAACGATGGGAGCATGGAGAAATGCTTTTGTATAAGGTAACACTGTTGATTTCATATATACAGCTCTATTCTGTCTTAGATCTTTTCAATTGTTAGGTCCTTGATGTTTTGCTTCTTTCTATGTGTTTCCTTTGCCATATATGTGCAAAACTGAATTTGCTGTTACTCTGTTGATAGTTTATGCTGGCAATAATATTATTTACAACGATTTTTGGGCTTTGGGTTGTTGTGCTTCAAGATGATTAGACAAGTGCAACTACATCAGTATCAGTTGGGAGCTTTGCTTTGATGCTGAAGATTATCATTTATTGTTTTCTCAATTAAGTGTAAGACAGATTAGTGGCTGAATGTGATGGTGACATTGTTGCTGGACAGCTAGTTATGGATGAGTCTCAGGGGCTATTTAGGGTTGTGATTAATTAGCTTTTTTTCTTCTGCTGCCTCTTTTTGGTTAGAAGTGACTGCATGAGCCAGTCTCATGATTGTCTTTAAACTTTTTTAGAACTTGCATTCTGAATTGTGATATTTCTAGATCTCTCAGCAGTTTTGATGGCTATATGCTGGTGATTTATTGTCCTTCCAGATCTCTTTATTAGAGGAATGTGGTTCTCTTGAGAGAGCTATCGAGGAGTTGCGTAAGAAAGAGTCAAAAATTGTAAGTGTACACTTCATTTGACACTAGGGTAACTACTTGGTGGGTCTTCTTGAGTTTGATTTAAATATTTACGACTGAAAGTTCTCCAGGTTGATAAATTGACCTATAAAGAACAAGAGGTTTCTCTATTAGTGAAGCTTGGTCGTCATGAAGAAGGTGCTGAATTGTACAAGGCATTGCTTTCTATTAATCCTGACAACTACAGGTGATTTAATTTGCTTAACATTTCTGAGAAGAAAGAGAATGTCCATCTAACAGAAATGACAGGATTGTTAGTAAATGTAGCAGTTTGTGTTTTTGTGATTCCAACTATGAATTTAGCCGCTAGTGTCTTTTGCTTGTCTTTTTTCTTCTTGTCTAAAACAAATTTGGTAATTTGAAATTGATATCTTCATTGTAGATGTCTACCTCATATATTTGGTTATTACAACTTTTGATGAGTTATATTGTTTGGTGTTACGAGATTTGTCTTGAAGTTCACAATGAATCAGAATATATTATTTTCTGAAAAATTGTTGAAATATGTTTCTGCCAGTGGACAATGAGGATAGAAATCTGTGTTTGATGTTTTATTCATCTCTCAGGTGCCTTGAAATGTCGACATCACTTCATGTGTTCAATTGCAAACATAATTAACTATAGCTTTGCCGTGTTAGTGAATGCAGTGTCTGCATGTGTGATGAACCAATTTTTTGTTTTTGTAATGCAATATGGCCTTTTATTTTAACAGTTTTTGATTACAAAACAAGCAAGTGCCCAAAATAAGGTACTCTTTGATGTTGTCTACTTGTTTTTTAGCTACCTAGCTCTGAAATAACCTCACAACACTTTTGCCTTTAGGCAAATCACAAAATTTTGCCGGTCCTTTCATTTAATTTTGTTTGTTTATTGTTGTAGACAATATTTTTCTTTTCCATATCGCTGTAACTCTACCAGAATTCACCATTTTCTTTAACATGTATTTCTTGTAAGAGGCCATCACTCCTTCTATTGAACATCTAAAATTGCTTTCTTGTGAAATTCATCTTGCACAAACTGATCAAGTTGCAGTATAGATTTTTTCACCTGATTGTGAAGAGTCTGCCAGACCTGCACATATTTGACTTGTGATCCTTAAATTGTTGAAAATCAATGGTTTTGTTTGCCTTGTTCCTGTCTTTCTTATAGTTGTTGTATTGTTGAAAATCAGATTTTGAATTGACTGATTACCGCTGTCAGAAATCTAAGCTACAGACGTTGGAATGGTGACCATACGATTAAATTATAAAATTAACGCAAGTGTTGCCTGTTTCTTAGTCTTTCTCTCTGGTGTTCAGTGAATCTTGGTTTGCTGTTGTGGTTTTGATAAGGAATCCAATGTTGTCACTATCTTTTATCTGTCCAGATATTATGAAGGTCTACAAAAATGTGTTGGGCTGCATGCGGAAAATGGCCTTTCTTCTTCTGATATTGATCAGTTGGATGCCTTGTACAAATCACTTGGGCAGCAGTACACCTGGTCATCAGCTGTTAAGGTGAGGCATGCCCTTAGATTTTGTATCTGGAGATATTTACTGCCCTACTTTTACCCGAGGTAGATATATCATGTATAGTTATTCATGCTGTAAAACCTCCTTTCCCCCTCTTAGTTTGAATCATCGGTTCCACCCCCTAACCCACCCTACCCTTTACCGGCTGAGCTAGTGCCAGTGGCATTCTGTAAAGGCTATCTAATATCAGTAAATTTATCTGGAGTGTCTTCTTAGGTGGTCAATGCCCACCAGCTGAAACAACAGCATTTATGCTAGGCTCTACAATTGTTAAAACATTGACCTCTTCCCTCAGCCCGCTCTGCTTTGTGTGGTATTCTTTGGATCAAAACCATGAGCATCAAGACCATGACCCCAGCCAGCTACTGAACTGTCTGGGCAAAACTTTTAAGTGAAATCACTCTGTTGTATGGTATATCTGAAAAATGCTTAATATGGATTGCTGTTGGTCAGACCTTGGTGTTATTACACTCTTTAGTATCATCTTCTATTATCGTTGTCAATGTTATTTTCTTCCCCTATCATTGTATTTTTTTGAATATAAACATGTATGTATGTGTTGTTTTGCTGGGTTACTTAGTGACTACCACTCTTCCTTTTTAATTCAGAGAATACCACTTGATTTTCTCCAAGGTGAAAAGTTTCATGAAGCTGTAGATAATTACATTAGACCCCTCCTGACCAAGGTATTTGTAGTTACAGTTCAAGCAGTTCTTGTTGGCTTTTCTATTTTTGCTAGGATTATGTACAGTCTTCTTGTTGTTTTTAGGGAGTTCCTTCGTTATTCTCAGATCTTTCACCACTATATGACCACCCTGGAAAGGTGAGTTTGATTTCTTGTATGGTGTTTGTATATCTTTTTGGAGGTTGTCTGCTCGTACTATTATTTCATTGTCTGGTTAAAAGCAATCTTCTACGCTTGCTCTCATTCAGGCAGATATACTGGAGAAACTTATTCTCGAAGTGGAGCATTCTCTTAGGATAAGTGGGGGATACCCTGGGAGGTAATTTATGCTTTGTACCATTGTACCTCTATTCAGCTTTTGTTAGTAAAATCTGATCCTTAAAACTTGAAATATAAAAGATGGAAGGGAAATTCCTTCAGGATATTCTTCGGTAACTAATAATTCTTTTGTTTATTTCTATGCCTTTCGCTTATTAACTGTTAGGAATGATTTTGTTTTGAATACTTGATTTGTTGTTCAAACAAAAAAATAATTTGATGTTTTTTATTAATGAAAATCGAAAAAACTTACAGGCACTGACATCAAATTGATTGACAGGACATGTTTTGTCATTTGTGACTTACAAAAACTGTTTTCTGCAATCAAGTTATTATCACAGATTTTGGACCAGTTTTTCATCGTGTTAACTTATTGTGCTGCATATTAATATGAGTGAAAAGCATTAAGATGACCATAATGGAAAAATTACATTTAGAATTTTCCCGTGTTTGTTTTTTGTTGCCCAGTAACTGCCTTTGGTACATTTAGGGGAGAGCTTGCTATTAATATTTTTAAAATTACAGATTTGTATCTCAATAAAGAACATCTGTGATGCTGCTGATAATTTGGTGTTTCTACATCAAGTTCTGTTCTGTTTTGTTGTTTGCTCTTTTTAACATCCTTGTGTATTCCTTTCATATATGCAGGGCAGAAAAAGAGCCTCCTTCAACACTTATGTGGACCTTGTTTTTCTTGGCTCAGGTTGAGTACCATCAAGCAAATAGTTAGCTGCTATTACTGTATCCTTTTGATGCTTTCTAATAATTTGTTCAACTTTTTGTTATACTGCAGCATTACGACAGACGGGGACAGTATGATGTTGCTCTGAGTAAAATTGACGAGGCTATAGAACACACTCCAACTGTGATTGATTTATATTCTGTCAAGGTTGATTTACACCTTCAATCTGTAAACTTTTATTTCCAAGGTTCTATAGACAAGTCTCGTTTTGCCATCCTTATGTTATAATTTTTGAAAGCTCTCCTCTTTGTTTCCCATCTCGAAAGGAATTGTTGATTCCTTGATAGTTTCTGAGCACATCTTGAAATTTTGCAACCAATATAGCATGAACAGGCAGCATATGCTTACCGGTTCTTCTTTCCCAATTCTGTATGCTAGTTGAGATGTGTGGTTTGCCCTCATTTTTCTTGTGGGTGTGGGATTGGCACCTAGATGCTTGTCTTCCTTTCTCTGTTGGATTGGTTCGGTTGTCACCATTCAGTGTTGTCTTTAGTGTAGAAAAGTACTTAGAGAAAGGAATGAATGTGTAAAATTTTGTAGTTCTTTCAAATCCTACCGTTAAATATGTTTAGAAAGTACAAACTGCTGGGTTTTGATGTTCTCACTCTGTTTTTGCATCTCTCAATCACAGAGTCGCATTTTGAAGCATGCTGGTGATTTGGCAGCTGCTGCCACTTTGGCAGATGAAGCTAGATGTATGGATCTTGCAGATCGATATATAAACAGTGAATGTGTCAAACGTATGCTACAGGCTGATCAGGTGTGGAAGCTGCAATTTTTGTCTTAATTTTAGATTTCCTATTATTGTTGGTTTATGCTTTCTCAGATTGTTTCTGCATGTGGTGCTTTACATGGAATTCTTTCTTGAAGGTGGCTTCGGCTGAAAAAACTGCTGTTTTGTTTACAAAAGATGGGGATCAGCACAACAACCTTCATGACATGCAGTGCATGTGGTCAGTCTGTCTTATTATTGTCACTAAGTCTTGCTTTAAGTAGATATTTTCATTAGATATCCTGAGTGTTGTATAATAATTTGGCTAGGTATGAACTTGCTTCTGGTGAGAGTTACTTCCGTCAAGGTGATCTTGGACGGGCTTTAAAGAAGTTTTTAGCGGTGGAGAAGCACTATGCAGATATTACTGAAGACCAATTCGACTTCCATTCCTATTGTTTAAGGAAAATGACTCTACGAGCCTACGTGGCAATGCTTAAATTTCAAGATCGCTTGCATTCACATGCATATTTCCACAAAGCAGCGGCTGGAGCTATCAGGTGAAATATTTTTGCTGGAACCTAGAAAGAGATCTGAGATTTTCTTTTTTAAATCAGCCTTCCTGTCCCTTTCCTTTTCTTGCACAAGTTTCTGAGTCAGAATGCTGCTTTACATGCTTGCCTCATCTATGCATGTGCTGTACAGACTCTTTCTGCTGTCTGAAATGATCTGCTGTTGGTTTTCCTTGAGCAAGCTTGTGGGGGGGGGGGGGGTGTTCTCTAGGAAGGACTGTATGTTATTAATAATGCTTAACCTTTTTTCAATTTTCAAATCATTAAGTTGTTACTCTGAATTTGTATTGGTTGAAGGATTTTTCACTTGGTGGTGTGGCAAATACTGGTTATCCAGTTGGACAAGGATTGCCTTTTCTAGTGCTTTTTTTTTAAAATTTTTATCTCCAAGTTTTTCTCCTAGAGAAGGAAGCAAAGTTCTTTGCATTTTGGTTGTCATTGTTTATTGTTTACCCTCGAAACCTTGGAGCGATAGTACGAATATTACCATGGTGAATACCTTGCATAGGCTGCTGGATGCCATGGTCATTCAGCTATGATGACAGTGGGCTGGTGTGATTTTGTCAGTTGGCCCTCAAGTCATTTCCTTCATTTCTTTCTTTGGGGGTTTGGTAACATGAGATAAGTTAGTTGTGTATGAAACAGGTTACTAGAATATCCTGTTCACTGACTTCATGCAGGGTATTCTCTGGTATATTCATGTCCATACATGGTGTTGCAGTTAACCATTGGAGCCAGACACCTATATGGTTATCACATAGCATGGATTGCATCTCATTTCACAGGATCAATGTTTCATGCATTTTTCTTATAGATGTGACCATATGTCATTTGTATTTTCTCATGTTGCCTGAATGCCATCTCATACTTGTAATGAACTCCTTTGAATTAATATTTTTTTTTGTTATGTTCCTGGGTATGGATTTCAAATGCAGATGTTACATAAAATTGTTTGATTCTCCTTCGAAGTCAATGGCTGAAGAAGAAGAAGAGATGTCAAAGTTGCCGCCTTCTCAGAGAAAGAAGATGAGGCAAAAACAGAAAAAGGCAGAAGCCAGAGCTAAGAAAGTATGTTAATATTATGTTTCTATGGCTTCTTGGCACGTTTCTGTTATAATGATTTTCATTCTAGTGTCTGATATTCCATCCTAGGAAGCCGAGGTGAGAAATGAAGAATCAAGTGCTAGTAGTGTTTCTAAGTCGGGTAAGCGGCATGTTAAACCTGTAGATCCAGATCCAAATGGGGAAAAGTTGTTGCAGGTTACTTCTATTTCCTACTGTTTTTTCCCCCCTCAGATTTTATTCTTGATTGCTTCAAGGCCTCTTAGGCTACAAAGTACTCATCTTTCATCTCAGATGAATAGCAGTTAAATGTGGATTTTTTTTTTCCAGGTTGAAGATCCATTGTTGGAAGCTACAAAGTACTTGAAGCTGCTTCAGAAACATTCGCTCAACTCTTTGGAGACACACTTGCTTTCTTTTGAAGTGAATATGAGAAAGAAGAAAATTCTGCTCGCTCTTCAGGTATTTATTGTCCGAAATGTTGAACTTGGTCACCATTTTCAACCCTTTTCACTTTCCTGTGTTACCATTCACGATGTCTACTTAATTGACTGTCAAGGTAATACAGGAAAACATTCTGTTATTTAGTCCAAATGCCATCGAGTAAATCATCTTCTTCTTAAGATTGTTTCTCCCTCTCTGAAGAGAACAAGTGCTATGATAAGCCAACTCCTGTATTTTGTTTGGCTAAATCATTTAGTGAGGTTGACAGTATGAATTTCATGAAGCTTTCTAGTAAATGGTGCTTTTGTACAATTGCATTCACAACTGGTAAATTGCAGTGTTAATTTAGTTTTCTTTTGTAGGCTGTAAAGCAATTGCTCAGGTTGGATGCTGAAAACCCTGATTCCCATCGCTGCTTGGTATATCATCCTCTATCATGCAATAATCCTATGAACTTCTGTTTTCGTTTTTGACATTACATGTGTCCTGATACTGGTATTGCTGATTAGTGTTGTGCATCTTCTGCTGGTTAGAGGATCAGAGACCCTTGTTTTAATCTTTATTGATTGTGAATTTGATGTGCTGCAGGTTAGATTCTTCCATAAAGTGGGTACAATGACTGCTCCTGTGACTGATACTGAGAAACTTGTTTGGAGTGTCTTGGAAGCAGAGCGTCCATTCATTAGGTTCTCTTGCACATTTCCCTTTTCTTTATTTGTAACATGATGTTTTCTTCACCTTATCTATCAGTTCTAAATTACATATTAAGGTTTGCAATGTTTATTCTTGTAGTCAATTGCATGAGAAAAATCTCACTGAAGCAAACAAGATTTTCTTTGAAAAACATAAAGGTAATCTCCCACCTTATGTGGCCCCTTTGTGCAACTATACCTGGATAGAACTGGCTTGTTAACTAACTTTGTCTCCTGCAGGTTCTTTAATGCATAGAGCTGCAGTGGCGGAAATGATATTTGTTTTGGAACCTAACAAGAAACGTGAGGCTATCAAATTAATTGAAGATTCAACCAACAACCCTGCACCAATGTAATCCTCAGTGATCTGAGTTCTATTTTTTTTTCTTGGTTGATTTGTTTGTTTTACTTTCTTGCTGGTACTTGGACTTGCACATCTTTATTGTTGATCCAAACTGATTGTTAATCTATTTTTCCTTGTTTTATTTTTACCAAAAGAAATGGAGCACTTGGACCAGTTAAGGAATGGAAACTCAAAGACTGCATTGCAGTCCACAAGCTCCTAGGAGCAGTTCTTGATGATCCCGATGCTGCATTGAGTAAGTAAATTTTTTCATGGCCTTTTTTCTTTATAGCCAGAACGGGAATATCTGCATTCTAGTCTATAAGCAGTTCAAATGGTGTGATAGAATTAATCATTCCTTTTCATTTTATTTTTAGTGTTTTTTCTGCAGCATTAAAGTCTTAGGCGCATGGTGTATACTTGGTGGTGGTGTTAATGTGTGCTGAAGTTAGTTAGTTAGTTTTTTTTTTTTTTTTTAAACTATTGAGAGAGGATTGGTCATGGTCATCATTTTCCTTTTTCTCTTCTGTCTGCTCAGTAGCTATATATGCTTGGCTACTTTTTTTTTCTCGTAACATTTTTAACCTGGATTCTCTCTCTATGTCCTGCGCTCCCTTCTAATTTGCTAGTTTCTTCTGCACATGGTGGGTTGTGTCCTTCATTAATGGGAAAAGTGCATTTATTAATCTTTTGAAATCCAAAAATTCAAATTCTCCTATATAACGTTCTCTTTTCTGTGACATTATTTCTTTGCTCTCGAACCTGCTGAAGATGGAAGATTCCTTTTGAATATTTGTTTCTAAGAATGTTGTAAATATTGGAACCAGGGAGACGTTTGAAGCATGCATATAGTGTTCCATAAGATAGATGCTAAAACTTATTTTGCGGCTTGATATTGAATTCCTTCCTTTGCAGGGTGGAAATTGCGTTGCGCTCAGTATTTCCCTTGCTCGGCATACTTTGAAGGAGAGCGCAGCTCTGCCATGCCCAACTCAGTGTACAGTCAGATAGCCAAGAAACCTGCGAATGGAGACTCGAGCCATCCTGAAGGTGGTAATATTGCAGATTTTGTTTCACAAAATGGAAAGCTGGAGGCTTTCAAGGATCTTACCGTCTGAACACGGCCAAATGAATGTGTCAGCTAACATGCAACTGAAATATGTATTAGCGGGTAGATGACATAACCAGGTGGCAGCAGAAACGTATACTCTGGAGGATTTTTAGGTTACTGCTCGTTGAGGAGCATGCATGTGAGGTTTTGTGCTAGTCATGTCATTCCTCCACTGTTCTTTGAGATCACATTTTTTTTTCACCAGTTACTACCTTGCCTTATTATTCTGAGATGCATTTCTTTGCAAATGTGTATAACATATATTGTGTTTTCTAGGGTTGATTTCTTTTAATGCTACGCACTACTAGGTGAGATCGTAGACGAGGGTGGTGGTTCTGTGGGTTCGCACCTGCATTTGAGGTTATTTTTGTCTCTTAGGTCAGGGAGCACCGCCGAAGTTTTTTCAGAGGACTTGTTTTAAATCTGGTCAGCATATAACAATTTCCTGTAGAGCTGATCTCAAGAGAATGTTGTACTTATTCTATTAGCCGTTATTTGATGTATAAACGCAACATATGATGAAAAATTTTGCTGCAAGATTCATTAATAGTTCTTGATAGTTTTTGCTACTGCTTCTGGGCTTAAAAAATGTGTTCTCTGTTGTTTCCTTGACATCTAATAATGGTTCCTTTATCCCGCTCTCCGTAGTTTTAAGACCAGGCTGGACTCATGACCTGACTTGAGTCTCTGAGTCATGGGTTGTTAGCCTTACCCGGATAGATTTTATGCTTTATGCTACCACGGGAGAGCTCAGATGAACAAGTTTGGGACTCATCATAGGAGGAGTGAATTAATTACACTTTGCATGCTGAAGAATTATTTAAATTGAAGTGATTAGCACGAAGCAATTGACCATGAAGGAATACTGTTTTCTGTACGGACCCTAAATGTGCTTATACTGTTTTGGGGGCCTTCAGAGGCGTCTGTTGAGCTCAAGAATTACTCTGATAACAATTTTCTTCGCTTGTTTTTGTCTGCGGGAGAAGGTCTGTATACCAGTCCAACTGTCTTTTTTTACTCTGAATTTGGCCTCGACCGAGCTGGGATTTAGCTGTACTGAGCGTTCGCTCTCATATTTTTTAGTGCTTTTGATGCCTCTACACACACACATGTTGCTGGCTTATTAAGAGAAAGCACCACCCACATATGTCATCCTTAATTAATAAATAAATCTTACTTTGAAGACTCATCATGTTGTCTTTATTTCTGCAAGATGCTGCACTAAACCAAGGTATATTCACTGGGCTGTTGGTAGAATGTGTCGAAATAACCTTATACGGGTAGTGTCATCTCTGCACATAGTAGAGGATCGATATCCTTCATTGTATACTGCAATATATTTGTACCTTCTCCTTTAAATGTATCTGTTTTCTGATCTTCAAGTTTTGGAAATCTGCCTAACTGAAATTAATCACAAATTGTGAAAAACTAAATATGAATTTGCTGTTTGTCTGCTTTGGAGATTACTTGCATTTGGAAGTAAATCTTGAAGAAAACTATTCAACTTCGTTGATTTTAAAATGTGTTGACTTTGGCTTAAATTGACGAGGAGGCCTAGATTTGATTGAGAATTGCATGAGATGCAACATATTCTATATATATATATATATAAGAATGAAATATTTTGTATTAATATTTAATATGCGTGAGCTTTGCACAACATAATGCCCACAGGTTTCTATGATTTCTTGGAGAATACCTCTCGTATTTTGTATAGTTTTTTTTTGAGTATTTATTCAAAAAAATATATAATGTCCAGTCTAAAAGTATAAATTAACTCGAATAATACGTGGATCCTATTCTCTCCTAAAAGAAGGAAATTATTAGGCCACTTGTTTATTTAGTTGTCCAATTAATCTATGCTAATTAATCTTACATTACATAAAATTACTATTTACTCTATTAATCTTTAATGAATCAAATATAATATATTATCAAATAATCATCTCAACTAAAAAATATAAACATTTAGATGAGACTTTGAAAATAGTTTTTATTACTTTCTAACACATAATTTAAAGTAAACTCTTGTATAAAAACATAAGCTATATTAGATTAGACTGAATTAGGATAAATCTTTGTATTTAATCACCCTATCCTTACACTTTTTATTTTATTGTGTTATATTTATTTGTGTTTGTAAGTTCATTAGCTTTACTTTTACTTACTTAATTGTGATTGCTTGTTTTATTTATATAAGGACTACTTTTATTTGTTATGGCTTATTCACCCTTTTCCAGGCTTGATTCTTGTTACTACAATTGAGACAAATTCAGGGAGAAACAACTTAAAGACATGTTTGTTTATTGTGTTAGTATTTGATATCTCTCTCTAATGAAGTTGCTCTCTCTTGCAACCAGGCTCTTGATACAGAAAAAAATATTTGCTCTTGATACAGAAAAAAATATATTTATTTCTCACACACACTTATACAATATCTCTAAGCATGCATTGCAATAACTTTATTAACTAGACTTTGGATACAATGAACTTACTTGAAAATGACTACCTAAAGAAGTTTGAATATGCCTAAATGTTAGAGAATAATATAGATTATATCTTGGATCTCACCTAATAGTTTAAACTTTTAGGTTGAATTAGTTCTTTGATATGATATCAGAGCTTTGATGACTAAGTGGTCACGAGTTTGAATATCACCACTTTCATTTATTTAATAAAAATTAAGTACAAGGTAATGTGGGTCTGTGCAAGTTTCAAGCCCAATGAGTTTTCATTTGAGGGGGTGTGTTAGAAAATAATATAAATCATATCTTGAGATCTCACCTAATAG
>Ga0307510_10004593_pt1 | contig 16274 bp, 17 predicted proteins | sample 12_EM_MG_FD_207224 | JGI IMG/M metagenome (GOLD analysis project Ga0307510, IMG submission 207224) | Populus trichocarpa ectomycorrhiza microbial communities from riparian zone in the Pacific Northwest, United States - 12_EM | ecosystem: Host-associated > Plants > Roots > Unclassified | place...
CCCTGTGGATGAAAGACTTGGCGTGGATATATTCGATACGCGAGATCTCGAAGTATGTCAGTAACCGAAATAAAGGCATAGATCTGATGGGATAAACTTACCAGCTGATCTGCGAGAAGCAAGACCGTCTTCAACGAGAACTTTCTATTGCAAAAATTGAATAGGTCTTCCAAACTGGGTCCGAGGAGGTCGAGAACCATGGCATTGTAGTCACATTCGGTTCCGAACCAACGAACAAATGGGATACCGACACCTCCAGCCAACGACTTGTAAACCCTAGCCTCGTATTCGAGCTGCGGATGTTTGGCCTTGACCGACTCAAGTTTTATAGCGATTTCCTCACCAGAAATGATGTTGGTGCCTAAGACGCGAACCTCGTCAGCCTCAAAAAAAGAAAGAAATAACGGATTTTCTTGAAGAAAGATCGAAGAAACTTACCCAAGTAAATATCGCCAAAACTTCCGCTACCAATCTTACGACCGATACGATATTTGTTCCCGACCCGTAAATCCTATAGTCAAACACATTAAGGTTAGTAATCTTTGAATTTGCATCGGTCGCTATGCTGTCCTGAACGCTTCATCATCCATCGTCTTGTTTATTTAAGGTAGGGAATAAATAAAAAGGTTGGAGTTCTGTAGGGAAGAGCAAAGGATTAACCGAGCTGAGATCAAGAGGAAAGCTTACCATGGTCGTCATGTCGAATTATTTTCTTTGCTGTAATGCCTACACGATCCTGTAATCGTGGTGTGTGTTGGTCTAGAAATCGGGTGTCACGTCAGAAGGCGGGTTCTGTCTCCAAAGAAAAAAGGAGAAGATGATGAAAAATTAAGTGGGGAGAAAGAGAAGGTGGTAGGATAAAGGGTGAGGGGGAAGTAAGGGGAAAAAAGAAAGGGCTCGCACGAGGTCTAAGGTTAAGAGCTGATATGACAGCCTCGTACTATTGAAGGTGCTTGAGGTGGTAGAGGTCGAAGAGGAAGAGAGACTGGAGGTGATGAATGTGTGTTAGTCAGAGGGCTTTCTTTCGGTTGCTTCGTTCCTTTGCACTTCGCACACCACCTCCTTTCTCCTCAGCCGAGCCAAGCCAAGAATAGGCAACGGGTCTCCGGCCAGAATTTGAGGGAAACTCCAAGTGGAAGGGCGAGGGGCGGAAAGGATTATGTGAAATAGCTGACGGGTGATCAGCTTCAAAAAAAAAAGACGTACTTTGTTGCGGTTGAAGGTTGGCTGTCGGTTGGCAAGGTAATTAGACGAGAAAGACACCCGACCGACGGAGAACAAGACTTTAGGAAACCGGATGAGGCGGGTACAATGACAAAACTGGTGCCTGTCTCACAGTAAAGAGAGGATTAAGTTGTGGCGTGAGAGCGGAAAAAGAAGTCGAAACAATAGAGAGAGGGAGATAAAAGTGAGAGGAGAAGAGCGAGCAAGCAGCAAGCAGGTGGGGGGTTCTTCTCCGGGTCAGGTGTTGTGTGGCAAGAGAGGAGAGAAAGGAGGTATTTCGATAGAGGAGAAAGAAGACAGCGGGCCAAGTCTAGCGGGTAACAGGGCAAATCAACTGGGGCAAAGTTCTTGTCAGGTTGAAAGGGGGGGGGAGGAAAATTCAACCCCGATACGGTGCTGGCCAAGAAGGGGGTTTCCTGGGTGCGCACGTCTTTCCCTCTCCCTCTCTCTCTGTGCAGCCAAAGAGAACTGTTGGAATCCTCAATGTTGGTTATTTTTGGCCTTCGCGGCTGATTGATCGGGACTGGATTGTGGCGGCTTAAGGCGTGAATTATCGATTGCGAAAAGGTCGTCAGTGCTGGAATCCCTCAAAGAATTCTTCTTCCCTCGAACCTAATTTTCCACAGCTCACCTTCCCAACGAACTTTCGCTCTCTCAGTTGGTGAACCAATCTAGGCCCCTACCGTGGTTTTATTTTTATTTTTTACAGGGCCGAATGCCCAGGAAAACGATGATACCAGAGGACGATGCGGCTTTTACAGTACGCTTCATGACTCGAGGAATTCCGTTCCTTCGCAATCCTAGTAAAACAGCAATAGCTACAAAATACATGTATAAGGAAACAATTCCCTTGCTCTCTCACCCACACTTTTGTAAGCACAGTATTGTACTCTGGTAGCACAGAGACCTTTTGGGTATCGAAGACAGAGTGTCCATTACATCCTTTTCTCCTTCCGCCGGTGTCGACCCCTGTCAGAATAAATTTACTACACATCATCACTCCCCCCTGACACTTCTGCATCGATTCTATATATTTCCCCAATTCTTTTGATTCACCTCCCTGATGGCCCCGACTTCCCCAATTATATCATCACGGCCAATCTCTCTCGTCTACTCCAGAACTTTGTACCAGCACTGTGTATTGGGCTACCTACATTATCAATCTTCAACAGGCGGGGGAAAAAATAAAATAAAATAAAATCCTTCCTCCTGAAAGAACAAACATATGGCAGGTTCGCTCCTCTCATTCGGAGTAGAACAGCTCACCTCGCATCAGGGCCTAGTAACCGTAAGTATCCAACTGCCTGCCACGACTTCCTCCGGCCTAACAACAAAACATCATGAAACCCGTAAACCCCGACCAGCCAACCAGATTGCGAAACAGAATGGGTAATTCCCCTGCCGATGATATTCCCGGGCTTCATCCATTCCAGTCCACTGAGAAGTCTTCTCCTCCCATCTTTCTAATATTGCGGCACCTTCTAGATCCTTTCCCTTCCCTTCCCTTCCTTTTCTTCTTCCCTTTTCTGTCAGCTCGGTCGAGTCAGGTCCACCGACCGCCAGCCACCCCCGTCAAACCCTCACAAATCTGAATAAATGCTGGCATCCTCTAACCTAGTCTAGCTAAGCTCAGATTTATTGACCGAACTCTAAAAGCTGATTGGTTTGGCGTGGGTGCCTCTACGAGCAGATACTGGTATTGTGCTTGTACGGCGGGTCACTGTGACAAGGATACAAAATACAAAGGTCAACATCTCGTGCTACAGATCACCCAAAGGTAACGACATTCTGGCAGATAGAAAACACTCCAATACGCAAGACAGGTTACTCCGCCAACGGGGTTCGTTATCCCGAGAAGTTAGCGGCGAGGTGGCGATAAGGCTGACTACCGTACTCGAGTAGAGGGATACACTTTCTTGATGTTGACATCGCCCATTTTCTCCCGGTACCTCCCCCGCTGTTTGTACCACACACACAACACGGGTCCTTATTAAGTTCCTCATGCCTCCACCCCTACCGATGCATGCACTTGTAGATAGTAGTACCGTACTGCCCATAATTCAAATGGCGCACATCTCATTAGTTCGTTATCCTCACTAGCGCCCAATATCAGTTCCGAGTGCGCCTTCAGTCTAGTTGCCAGGCGTCGGGTGGGTGCCGGTAGTCAAGATAGCATATTGAGCTAATAGTGTCGTAGTAACATTGCCTTAGGCAGCGTAGAGGTTAAGGCATCAAGCCACAGTCGTGATCGCGACCACACTCTTAAAACACTCTATGGGTGCTACCGTAGGCTCTCCATCGGGCAGTGGCACCTTAGGATATCATACCTCATCCGCGAGTGCCCTGGTGAGCGGAGTCCCGTGGTCAGCGGCATCAGTGCAAAGGGAAGGGCCCACATCTCCTCCGCCGTACCGAAAGCGTTCTGTTATCACTTCTCGCTGATGGATACTGAGCTGAGAAGAAACGAAGCTAAGCATTACTATCTGCGGGCTTAGACTATCGCCCGTGGGTTATTGAGAGAAAAAAGAGAGACAGAAAGGAAGAAAGAAAGAAAGAAAGAAAGCCAAACAACCACCCCCCAGGACGAGACCCGGATAAGTTGCGGTACCGGTACTCAAGTAGTCACTGTGATAGCACCAGACAGCGATATCGTATGCGCGCGGTTCTCGCATGACCAGTTGGTGTTTTTTCTTCTTCCAATCCTTCTGTTTTCCTATCGGTCGATCCACCGACCACCTCCGACTTCCCGCACGGGTCTTTTATGTAAGAGTCCGCCCGGCGGCCTTCCATCAAAATTAATTCGCTAACCCAAGTTGTGAGATAGATCTTGAGGCCGACCAATGTGCAACAGCCGCGTGACACCCAAAGTCTTGGGGGCTTGCCATGGCTCCAGGTCCCAAGGTTGGGTCGGTCCAAGTCAGCCATGTATCCGCGGCGATGCACAAAGTTGTTGGATCTGATTTTTCCCTCTCCGCCACCACAAAATGAAATAATTATGGCCGAAAAGGAACTATCCATCCGTCACGCAGCCGGCCGAAAGGGTTGAGTTAATCAGCCGCCATTCTAGAAGCCACGTTCACACCGAGAACCCTTGACTCAACCCACGGCATAATACACTGTCATATACGGTGGTAAGCTTTCCTCAAGCTTGGTACCGGTTCGGCGCTCTAGCGTAAGCATGCATTAAGCCTGATGGCCGGTGTTTTTCCCATTCCTTTCTGCTTTCTTCCTTGGCAGTGGGCCGAGGGTGGGTGACGTAACAATCTAGATTCGGTTAATCTTGTTTTTATTCTGTTCATGACTATCGCCTTTCTTCCAGCTCTTGTTTGTTTCAGCCACACTCCTCCGGATTATCGTTCTTCCACAACCCTGTGCCACCGCCACTGCCACCTAACCAACCTGACCCGGCTCCAAATCGGCAAAAACAGATGCAATGAGCGACAGAGCTCCTTGCTGTATTCCCGCAATGGGATGCGCCTCTCCGTGGGGGAGTGTCGATCCTGCTCCCGGATTCCCTGGGGCAGGAATGCTTGCCCGCCAGCCGACTGGAACAGAGATACGGGGAACCACTCTCCTACCACTCTCCTACTACTTGTAGTCTCTATGGTACCGTATGATCTGGCAAAAGTCGCATTGGAGCTAAACTTGGGGCGAGCTAAAGTGAAACTAATGTATTTGGGCTAATTGGAGGCTGCGAAGAACCCTAATTCGTCATAGTTTAAATATGTAGCGAGAGGCGATTGGGTAGGTTTAAAAAAAATCCTTACTATGATAGCATCACTCCGACTTTTGCTAGATTACACGGTACCCGCCAGTTATGGTGAGGTATGTTGGCTAGAAATGCGGCTTAGAAGTCACCAGTGTTGAAACATACTTCTGGCACTTCAGTGCTGTGGCGTCACTCGTACTGTTGCTTTTCCCCCTTGCATCAAACCTTACCGCACATTTAGATCTGCGGCAGTATTGAAGACACCTCCTTGCATTTCTCTCATTTCTCTTTTTCTTGTTATTAGACAACTTTCGGCAGATCCCTGTTTTTCAGTTTGAATTTCGAGTTCGAAAAATGATAGACACGTCTAGCGACGTTTCCGAAATTGAGTATCATAATGCTATTCCATAAATATATTAGTTCAGTACCAAGATGGATGTGATCCTCAAGAAATCATAGCATAGCATACCCGATCTGGTGCCAAACTTCTAAGCTACTCAATTTACAGCTAGTGTCATCTGGGCACTTGTCCGGGTATCCTCGCAGTTGTGCCAATCATTTTTCGAAAACTCGAATTCGAACTCAAAACAGGGATCTGGCCAAAGTGTCTATTGTCATTGTTCGCTCGACCTAATTATTCGTCTCGCTCCCTCCCAAATAGTAGATAGTGAGGGGTTTTCGCCCTTCCCTTTGAGATAACGTTTTCCGACGGGGAAAGCTGGCCACCTGCAACCACCGAGAATCCCGGCTTACAGCAAAAACCAATTCCTCAACTAACTACTCCACAACCAGGTGGGAAGAGGTGAAAGGAATAAATAGGTGAAGCTTCAATGAGCCTCAAATAATTCATCCATGCTAAAAGGAATTCTAAAATGCTTGTTTCTGGATGTACCAAGTCATGTTTAGGTAGTACATTTGAAGAGATTACAAATCTACCATTTCTTGACAACCTTACTACCTTAGGAGCTGAATGTCTGATAGGTTGTCCTACTGTATCTTGCCAATCTGTATCTTAAGTAGTAAAGTTGTAGATTTAGTAGGTCAGTCTCAGGAGAAGATTTTGTTCTGTCTTATACTTTACCGGTAAGGGAGCTTATTTCTGGACCATTTACTACTGTATCTAACTCCTACCATAGTTCAAGTGACCCTTGGAGACTCAGAATATGAAGCCTTCCTCTCTTACAAGACAATTCCTCAATCTCAAAAGAATCGGTCATGAATACCACCAAAATAGAGCCGGTCTTAGCACTGGATTTGTATGGGACAATCAAGTAGGAGTAATAGCCTGCTCTGGGTACTAGACTCCAATTATTTAGTGACAGAGGTATAATTATTAAGGGCTTGTTACCTGATGTGTTCTTTATTAATTTTTCAATCTTATTTTTCTAAAAAAGACATAGTTACTGAGATATAGCATGGTCAAATTTGGTATTTTGTGTGTAAATGGCGGCCAACTTCCCGGTCGCAAACGTTAAACTAGAGTATTCCATTTTCTCAAGCAATCAATCACTTCTTCATATCTCGTATCATCGCTCCATTCAATATTTTCCCAACAACTAGCGCCAGGGGTGGTGACGAGTGATGGATGGTGAAGATAATCCGGGCTCTTGAGGGGCGTTGCGGGCGCCGTGGCAACCCGTCGGGTCAGGTACTGGCTAGCTGGGAGAGATTCGAGCGGGCGGCTGCGTCAGATTATCGAAGATGTGCGGGGGGTGGGCTCTCGTATGCTCGCAGTAGGTTAATGATCGCTACCTTATCGCATAGTGCTAATATCTGCCATTTCTACTGGGATCTGCAGTGAAACCTCCGATATTTCTCACCTCCAAGACTTCCAACCCTCTAGTACTTCCAGTGTTTGTAGGGCCACGGCATTTGACATATGGGAAATACCTCCGAAAATTCTATGCCTCTTATAGTTTCTAATTCTAGGACATTCCACGGACATTAATTCTAGCAAAAGTAGTCTTTTATCATACTTCATAGTGGAAAATAGTCTTTAGTTATGTCTGCCTTGGCCGCACTGTCTTACTTGAATTTATATTCTCTATTTAGTTCTTTGTACATCATATCCAAGTTCTGCGCAAAATCCGCTCCCCTTTTGCAATCACGATATATCACTCGAAAGCCAGTAATGTCTGGCCGTCCTGTCCCAAGACCCCTCTCCTCTTTCCATCCTCCCTTTATTTCCAGCCTTGTGCTACTACCTACCTGCTGGAATTATCGGAGGTTTCACTGGACTGGTACAGTAGGTGGTATGCGATGGCAGCTAGGCTTTCAAGCGGAGCTACCCCACTACGAGCACCAGGTGTTCGGATGTCCTATCGTACCTTGGCAGGCACTCTAGCGGATCGCGAGCTGAGAATCCATTAGCTGTTACACCAAAGTGCCTGACGGTCTGATGGCGGTTTTGATAAGGTATACTGTATACAGTATGGATTTGCATTCAAAAGAAAAGAGAAAAAAAAGACACCACGGCACCTTCATAAAAAGGCGGAAACACAAGAAGGAGGAGTAAATATCAGGCCCTCTTTTATTGCCAGTTCCCTAGCCAGCCTTTCTCTCTTCTTTTTCTATTTTTCTTTTGCTGGATTTTGTACTTTGAATTTCTCCCTTTCCTCAGCATCCTTACTATATTTAGTATATTATCATATCGAAACCACCACCAGACCGTCCTCGCCATCGGACTGTCAGGCACTTTAACCTTGATGATTTACTATATTGCCCACCGAATAAGTTACCCCTGTTCGTCGCCCGCCTAGTTTCGTTGTTGGTGCAGTGATGGACTGTACCACAGTCCGGCTAAAAACCCCGCTATCTAGCCTAGGGTTGAAAAAACGGTTTTCAAGTGCCAAAGTTGCTAGCTGATCGGCCACTTTTGTATGGGAAAATGGCGTTTTTTTCACATATTCTACAGCATAGCTAGCGCCTGGCATAGTGAGCCATCTGCAAGTTTAGGCAATGTAACTGGCTGAACCCGAGCCCGAATTGAAGTAGTTGCTAGTACTTGGGTGGATGGCTCACTATGCCGGGCGTGCCCGCTATGGTGTGGAATACTTTAACAAAGTTCTTCAATTTGAAAAACCTGAAGAAATGTTTTTCAACACCGGGGCTGAATGCCTCTATTTTGGGGCTTGATGTGCTATGTACAGTACTGTACTTGTCTCTATGTGGATATCGATGTCCGTTCGAAGACTCTAACAAGTTTTATTTTTTTGTTTACATAACCACATTGTTTGTAGAGTACAGTTGGTTTTCAATAGCTACACCTTTTTTTCGCGGAAGATCGGACTCTTGAATAGGGTTTCCCGAAAGATCACAGCTCCATCTCGGTATTGGAATCTTGTTGGTTGTGATCGGCGTTGTTAACTCGGGTGTGTTTATTGAAACGTTTGGTATTTTAGAAGAGAACCCACACCGAGCTGGAGCGTGAAGATGCCATTGGGCCGCTCACTGCTATTCCCCTCTGATGGTTGATTTCTCTCTCTCACACGCGGAGGCATCCGTCGGCAAGAGGCTTCCACCACCCGATGTTAAAATTACTCGAGCACGAGGATCTCACATCTCAGATTGGCGAATGTGTAAGGGCGAGTGGGAAATCTGGGCAAATGGATTTCATGAGGAGGGGGGCGGAGGAACTGCGTGGGAATGATAGAACTAGGATGATATCGCGCTCAGAGGGTTGGAATTCCTTTACGGAGAGTGTGGCAGCGACAGGTCAAAGCTAGCCTTAGACCGGGACAGCAGTTATTCCGAGGAGGGGGACTTAGTGGCCGCCGAGGTCATTTGCTGTAGTGGTGCGTGTGTTCATGGCATTCTGGCAGGTCGACATCTGCTCTCTCTAGTTTCTCACAGGGTATCATACCCGACAAATGCCAGAAAGACCAAGGCAATGACGGCAACCGAAGCAGTGCCTCACGATTATGGGAACGCTACCCAACACCCAATACAAAGATCTCGCCGTTGTTTTTCGATATAATCTACCCAGCACCTCCGCCACCCCCCGTCCAAAGCAGGCCGTCCATTTGGTAGGAGACCGACCACAAAAAAGAACTGGCTTGAGAGACCCCCGCACCCCCCTCTTATTATAGAAGAAAATTCATTCTTCTAAGGCCCCCGTAATGGGTTTTTTTGTTTTAACAGCGATCAAATCTTGGAATATTTTAAGTTTTGCTAATTTGCTATTGTATTATTAAGTCTCAGGGTTTTATTAACAGTCGGCATGGCGATCCCGATTGCTGTAGCAAGCAGCCTAATTATTAGTTGGACTCGTTGGCGGAGGGGCTGTGATATAAGCAAACTACGATAACCACGCCGAGGAGAATCCACATCGCATCGTACTGCACTCTCCGTGCTCTCTTGTGATGGGGCGGGCGGGCGCCATGAATTATGCTATCTATCTATCTATCTATCAGAGCGCGGGGTGAGGAGGAGGAGGATAGATGGATGGGTGGGGGAAAGTGCGGTATGGGGATAATAATACTGTATTACACCGCAGCAAGTCAATTGTTGTTCACTCTACCGTAGCTAAAGTATGCATCATATCGTGGAAAGGAAGAGGAAAAAAAAAGAAAAGAAGAGAGTCGGTACAGGTGGTAAGGGCAATATCCGGTGTGATTTTTACCGACCAAGGAGCTCTACAAAGCTGCAGGCGCACCGGGGGAAAGTCACGGAGGAAGACGAGGAGGAGCAAAATCGGATATGGGGTTTTGCGTAGGGTGCACAGAGGGTTCCGACAGGCCTCCGGTATTGGGGTTATCGATACATGAACCGATCATGCAACAAATCGATTCGGTTAAAGGATATGTTGGGAAAAGTGGCGATTTTTGTGGCCTCTTGTTCCAGAGGGATAGATGGCAGCTGGGAGCGTAAGGTTTTTGGTCATCACTCGGCCTACGAATTGACCTTGGAGTTGGTGCAAGGGGAGCGTTTTGGGCGCATATTCTTTCTAGAAGAGGACTGTAAAACAATAAGCGCTGAATGATAGGGGCAGGATCAGTTCCCCATGGCAGATATTCTTGTGGGGCTGGGAGGAGGTAAATTGCTCTAGTATTGGAGTGGATTGTTGCTCGGGTGTAGGGACAAGCGTAGATTGTGATATAATTCCGTCAGATAAGATTTTGGGTTGTTGAAGCACGGGTACTATGAACAACTAGTAGTATAATCCTCTCTGGTGCCTGAAATGCTTGAGTATATACAGAGTATGATACCCCCCTCACTCTGACCTCCCTCTATCCTCTCCCTGCTCTGCTTGCTTAGTACTTATGCTTCTACCTTCAAGTTAAACCTCAGACAATCCCATGTTGAATCCTAAAATTGATTCTGTCTTAATCCTTGGTTTCTGGCCGTTCAATTTTCACATTCCCCTTCAATCTATGGAGTTTCCTTGGTATGTTCACATGTGACACTGATTGCAAATTCTGTGTATGCGATTATGTTGTTGAATTATTGGCATCCAAATTCAGGAGAGCAGGAACCTATTATAATAGGAGGTGGCTATAGTGGTAACTCGTGAAGTGCCAACTAGCATAGTTAATATGATGTGAATTCCTATTGATCACATGGTGCCAGATTATTAGGACAGGTTAAACGCAGAATTGAATCACCGCCAGTGGCTTTTAAACTGGGGTTATCTTTTATTGGGTTAAAAACCAAAGGCTGTCACAAATCATGAATAGGACAGGCTGATTTCACATAACTAATACTAATTAGTTATAGGTATGATATGTTTTACGCTATGATGTCATTTGACTTGTAGTATTTCACATAAGTAAGCAATAGCGTACTAGCTTTATGTTATGATGGATTGATATGGTTCGTGCTGTTCAAAATGGGCACAAGGCTGAGAAGCAAGTGTTACGTGGCTGAGTCAATTTGTGTGCCAAGACTATGCAATAATGATAATGAAAACAGTAAAGGGGTCTAATTTTAGGGTTAAAATAGTATTTAATTTAATATGATAAGATATAGTAAGAGATATCAGATAATACAATTTAAATAATTTTAAAAAAGTGGGATAGTCTTGGCAACAATTAGGTGGCTGTGTGTAACACAATTTTGCTTTCTCCACCAAAAATACAAGAATAAAGTCTAGTGCCCATTTTGAACGGCACGAATCATAGTTGTAATAACTTACAATTATGAGTCAGATTTATTGTAATAACTTTCGCACAGACTCACATTATGGGTTATAGGTTTCATGCATATGATCTATTTGGGCACAGGCTAGTCACTTGGTTTATGGGTTTTGATTGGTTAAGAAATGTTGGGCAGTTGACACATGAGAGTCAGCTGATGGATTTCAAACTTTGACTCAATATGAGTCATAAAGGTTGCTTTACATAAGCTGATGAGTCACCAGGGAAAATGGCAATAAGAAGATGTCTATATAAGAAGTGGCTCTCAGTCAAGAAGATAGGATCTTCACGCAATCATCTAAGTACTTTTCTATGGTAGAAGTTGCACATCCATTATGATTATTCTTTTTCTCTTTACATACACGACTTCTCTACAAAAACCTAACAGTCAAACCATGATCTTCTACCTGTGAGAGTAACGAAAGTATAACCCAGAAATGATTGTAATTGTTTCAGAATACAGGTTTTAGACATAGAACTATTGAGATAGTTCTTGTTCAATAAGAGCAAGCCAGTCTCCTAGTATCGGAAGAGACAGTACTTCAATCTCATGAGATTCATGGAACAGATTATGGAGATCAGAGACCTGAAATTAAGAAAGTCAACTGAGCTATGGGAAATGTCTGAAGGTGATGTTAACTTTCAAAATATTTCAGAAAAAGAAGTAGAGAATTGGATTACTGATAATGGAGAACTGGTTGAACACAATGAAATCTAATACAAGTAGAACTTTCTCTTAGAATGATTGATTATTGAATGTATAACTATACTAACTCATGATTCACTATAGGGGTTTTCTACACAAAGTATATTTGGAACCCTGGGGTAAATTTAGAGCAGTTGAATGCTTAAGGGTTGATAATTGTCCATTCAGGAACCTGAATGTAATACCAGCAGATAAATTATTTGTGAAATTTGACAAATAGTATTGAGCCTTTATGGGCTTCAAAGAAGACAGGAATAGCTGATCTGAAAGATTGTCTAATGGCTACATGCAATTACATAGTGTGGACTTTCCAGTGATTGTTAGGGATGGGAGCTGGTCAAAAACCCTGAAGGAATTAAAGGAAGATGCCCGACTCGTGCTTCTGAATACTGGAAGTGAAAGAAAAATTGGAATTGTGATGTGTTTTACAGAAACTTATATAACAAGTGGGATGCCAGCGGGTTTTGAAAGTGAGGTATCTAAGGATGAGAGTAGGATTGACACAAGGCAAACAGAGGAGAGAATACTTATACAAAGTATAGAGGAATTGACAAAGGTTTACGATTTAGCCAACAAGTTAAGTGATTGCAATAGGCAAGAGAAGGTGTGAATACTGTTAATTGAAGAGTTACAAGAAGTATTACATGTTTGTATCTTGGGAAACTCAAATTTACTTATGATGCGTAGGGTAAATTCCCTTTACTTTGTCTAAGTACTCTTGGTTTGAAAATAACTAATTAATTGACAATAATAGATATATGGGGAAAATGTTTATGAAGGTGAACAGATTTCAGAGAAAGGGTACCTTGATTTTAGGGTAAAGGTAGAAAAGGTCGGCTGGACAACTGCCAGTAGGGCAACACATGGGGAGGTTAATTCTATTATCCTACAACATTGAGAGAATGGAGTTGCCACTCATAAAATTGCCATTATTAGACCTTCGGGTAAAACCATTAGAAATAGTGGCAACTTGGGAGGCTGTGTATTAACCAATAATGGGGGAAAAAATGAAGCCTTGGTGTTACTAATTAGAAAGATCCTGAAGGAAAATAGTGTCTTTGTAACTCCATAGCATTTGATTTTGCAGATGGTAGAGATTATGAGTAGGCATAGATTGGGCTAAGTATAGGTTGTTTAAACTTGTTTTAGCCAGTCAGGATGGAGTGTGAGGAATGTCTGATAGCAATCATTCTATACACTAATTCTAATTCTCTTTAATACATCTCTGGTGTTCATAGTGACTTGACTTCAAATTTTGTAAAAACTAGTATAACTAACACATTCTAGCAGAGCTTTTAATCAATCTTCAAATTATCACAAGTGTACCATACTGCTATGGAACTTTAATATGAGTGCAGTTCAGCGAAAAAGGGGAAACTTGCTTCTTTGGTATTTTGAGTGAGAGGCCATTTTAGTTTACATAGCAACCCACCTAGTTTTGAGTAAAAGAGAAAAATGGTCTTTTACAAAAAAAGTGAAATAACTCAACCAGGTATCAAGTAAACACTTGAGAAATAAAAGGTGAGTAATTGCTATAGTTTAATCATTGATTTGATGTAAAAAGTTTGTGTTTTTATCAAAGTAGGAAATAATGAGAAATATTATATGTAAAAATATATTAAATAATGAATATATTATAATAAGCAAGAGAGAGAAGTTGAATCAATTTATAACTCTGATAAATCTATGATTACGTGGATTTTGTTTCATAAGATATTTTTAAAAAAGGAATACTGTTTCGGTACAATGTCTCTGATTTCTGAATATCTCAACAAATATTTCAATAACTTTATATTCTACACTTGAAAATATTTCAAAATTTGGTAACTTATACATTTGGCTACTGGCTATCTTTCTCTGTAAAAATATATTTTAAGGCAAATTTTTAAAATTGTCATTAAAGATAGAATTTTGCTCAAATTTATACCTTAAATATATTTTAAGAAGCATAGAGGCTACTCAATCAGGTAATCAATTCTTAGAGTCATTCAACTTATTGTGAGGTTAATGGCAGGTTTGACCTTTTTGACTAAAATGCACTAATATGTGAGTAGTTTATCGTGATTGCAATAATATTGTATAATATGGAAGTAGCATTTGTCCATAATGAATGATCAACTGACAAACTCTTGAGTCAAGAATAGTGCATAATGAGAAATGAGTTGGCCCATTAACTCTGCCTGCAAATATCCAGGCAGGCAGATTAACGGGCTAGATGCTCTCATAAGGTGGCTTTTATAGAACTGCCTAGGTATTGGACTAAATTATGTCCCTTGTGAAGAATATTGTGAAGAAGGTGGGGTTAGACCTATTAGACATTGGGGAGGTTCGTCTCCTGGTTCTATATATAACTTGCAATCTAATTCTAACCAAGATCTAGAATATGCTCTGTGGGAGGATCATGTATACCAACCAAATCACCTTTAACATATTAGCTCTATTCCCAGATTTGGTACCTATAGATGTACATGTAACACTCACAATAACACTGAATCTGTTAGAACTCTCAGCTTAAGGTGTAGCAATCCAAGCATCTCTAATTGTTGAATTCAACAACTAAGATATTAAGCAATCTACCCATATGGCAGTAACATGGACCCTCACCTCTCACAATTCAATTGTCATCATGTCAGCAGACAACAGCTTTCAAACTATACATAAAGTACAGAGAGCCACTCCCACTAGCAGGATCACCCAATTCCATGTTCAATCTTACTAGTATATGATGATTAGAATCTGCCATGATATTAGAGAAATTGTGGTTGAGAAGATTGAGCCACAGGTTAATTGTAGAGAGAGTAGAGATGATAGCGGAGAAGATGTTGAAGAGGATAGTAACAAGAATGAAGACAAGTGCAATTACATGCTAAAGGTACGCAAAGTTATTACCGAAGGATCCATCTTGCGCAAAGAAGAAAACTAAGGCCCTGTTTGGCATGTATCAATAAAAATATATAGTGATAAAAGTTGTCAATGGCATATATGCCAATAAAAATATTCAGTATTGAAAAAATATATTGGTGTTCTGCAGCACTTTTATAATTCCAATAAAAAATAAATAAAGGTTGCCCTTCAGCATAGATTAGGGTAAAAGTCAAAAAATAATATGAATAAGAAATAATTAGGCAGAATATTCTTCTCTAATAATATATCCTATACACAACTCTTTCAAAACACTTCAAGCTAATTATATCTACTTTTTCTTCTATCTAGCAGACTATTCATTCTACAATTAAAATTTGTTTTATTTTGATTCCACTTTGCATAATATTCAAGGTATGGTTTGTGCCATTCAAAACATAAACCAGGAATTGTACAACTTGCAAAAAAACAAGGCTTTTCAACCACAAATATATCTGGAGAAAAAAAACCTCAAAGTCAGAGAGCGAATGATAGAGAATAGATGTGAGATTTTTTTCCTTCTATTATATTTTTTGTTGAAAACCCTTGTTTTTTTTTTGAAATGTTGGACCTTTGCCGAGGAAAGGAGAGATATGTTACAATAGTCACACTTGAAATGCTCTAATTTATACTTTATTGTTTAAGAAATAATATGCCATAATTTATGCTATAAAAGTGATTTTTATGCTATAAAAATGACATGCCGAACAGGCCTAAATGAAAAATGCAGTCCGCGCTCTTCCACTTCGACACCCTACTCCTAGAAATCCCCCTATAAATCTGTACATGCACAGATGTCCCCCAGACAGTCCCTGGAATGGTTGATTGAAGGAAGGATAAGAATGTGTCTGTTCTCTTCTCCCTTCCCTTTCTCTTCTCCTCCTCCGGCTCATCTATCTGACCTTGTTTGCCTACTACAGCTTCTTCCGTATGTTCTGGAGGTTCGCGCGTATCGGGGAGCGACTGTCGCCCTACGTTAGTATTTGCTGTGTGATTAGGGCTGCGAGTGGATTGATTCTTGTTTTGCTGAGTGAATGGAGGTGGGTGAATAGGACTAATTGGGAGGGGGGATGGTGGTTCTAGGCATTCGTGGGTTTTTTTTTGGCGTTTTGATTTAACGGAGGAGGAGGGCACTGCTGGAATTACCCGTGGGCTATGATAGTTTCGAATAATTACGGTTGAGGGTTGCGAGATGGGAAAGGGAGCCTAAGACTCGTGAATATAGTTCTACTTGTGTAGATTATTCAACACTTCGCCAAGAGTCCAAAATTGAAGGAGCTCCTGACCAACTATACTCTATTATCAAGTGACAGTATTATATAGAGCCCTTTTAAATATCCATCATACAATCACTGTGGCCCATCAAACAGACTCAAACGTGTAACCTTTATCCATACACATAACCCTGACCCTCTTGCTACCAACGACCCTCTCCAGCTTACAGCATCTCACTTGGAGAATATCACACGCACTTTCGTCTTCTCAGTAACCCTTCCCTCGCCAATGCTCCGCCCAATAAAGCCACCCGCGATCTCTCGGTAGAAAAGAGAGTTATCCGTCAGCGCGTAGAATACCACGGTTGTGACTCCGCAGATGTAGC
>Ga0307510_10004594_pt1 | contig 16269 bp, 9 predicted proteins | sample 12_EM_MG_FD_207224 | JGI IMG/M metagenome (GOLD analysis project Ga0307510, IMG submission 207224) | Populus trichocarpa ectomycorrhiza microbial communities from riparian zone in the Pacific Northwest, United States - 12_EM | ecosystem: Host-associated > Plants > Roots > Unclassified | place...
AGGGGGGGAGGGGGGGGTGGGGAGAATAGGGGGGGCGGGGGGAATGGTACCGGGGGAAACACAAAGAGTTGTGAACATTCGAAAACAAAAGGCCACTTATGCTCGCGGGCGGCTGGTCGGGGGGAAGAGCTCCAGGGAGTTATCCTCTTAATGATTCTCGTGACCTTGACCAATTGGTTCATAATTTGAAGCATTATGCCTGTCTTGTTTTGGGAATCGGCGTTTGGGATCGGATAGGCGTTTTTTTTTTTGCTTGATCAAATATACCAATATCTAATTTGTTATTTCATGATGGGATCCCAATTTCATGCAGAATTTCTATAACCAGAAATTGTGGGCGTTCGTGTAGCCCTCCCTTCGATCTCGATTTCTTGGAAATGACGTTTTAGATTTAGGCAAAGGAAACTGCCTATCCCTCGCCAAATAGTCTGCATGTACTCTCTCTCTCTCTCTCTTTTCAAGAAAATTGCTGACCGAGATAGTATCTGCCGGGTACTGATTTGGTATACCGGTACCCATAATGAACCATAGCGGTACTCGAGTACTCGAGCTCAGCGGTGACCGCCTACAATTGGAAGAGTTTCGGATGCTCGGGAGCCGGGAGGATGCGTGGCATTTTAGGCAGGACTGACACATGACGTTATGATGTCGCATTCCGGTGCAGGTATTTTAGAACCTGGCTTTCTCGCAAGTTAGAGTGCACAGTACTACTATTGGCGCTCCCGTTGCCTCGAATTCACATCCATCGTTAAAGGTAAGTAAGTCAGTCGGGGGAGATGTGGAGTAACGCATCCATGCAGTACCAGCAGCCCAACTGTCATTCGAAGAGCAAGCCCACAGCATGGTAGCTTCTCTTTCGAACAGTTCATCGATATCGGCAGCTAAAATCCCCGATCCCCGATCCCCGATGAGTATGTTGGTTGCTCTTGTGCTCTATTACCGTACTCTTTTCCCCGTGTGAACGCTTGGATCCGTAAAAACGGACAGACTCTGGCATTCTCCTGACCACTTCTGATATCTCACCTGACCCCCACCGCTTGTGGCAGGTGCAGAATCATGGCGTTCATACTGATCCGTGGCCCGTGGGTAACCCCCGGTTTTGGTGAAAAATGTCCCAAGTGGGCCAGTGCAGTGGAAGCATGGTTCTAGGGGCAATGGATCCTCGATTAAGTCTTTTGGCAGCGCATCCTCCGCTTTTGGGGTTGGGATCCCGTTCCGCCACGAAATCCCTTTCCCAAGGCACATTGGGCTCCGAGGCCGTTTTTGCCACTAAATAATCAGACTCAGATTAAGAGGTCTTTCGCCAAAGCTGATCGTGTGCTCCGTGTCATGATCATTGCTCATCACTCGCCCAATGAAAATACTGGAGTCCTTCTCATGGGCTGTCACGGTCAGCGAGTTGGTTCCACCTCGTTGGGGTGGGGTTTAGTTAGAAACCTCAGATAATACCATACGCGTATACTTTGGCAATTCTCGATATATGTTGTAGTTGCTTTTCCCTGGTGATGTTTTGAGTATATGAGTGATCGGGAGAAGAAGTCAAGGCTATCAGGAAGGACGTTATAGAGCTGTTATATTCCAGCTCGGGTAATATGATACGTGGCTCGTGGTGAGGATTGATGATAACGGTTCAAGTGAATATATCATTTTGTGATATGTTCTAATAGGGTAAAGACCTACAGATTAAAACTGTTGCCTTACCATCTCAGGATCTTGTGTCCTCCATGTTATTTTTGCCCCACCGCAGTAGCCTCGGTTACGGATATGATTGAGTCCTATCAGGTTTGCCGAGTGACCTTAAATGAAAAAAATTTAAAAGCCAAAGGATTTATCATACTAGTGGGGACTTGGGAGGTTATGCTATGGTACCCGTCCGTAGTGTACTGTAGGATGTTTGTGGCGGGGCACAGGCGTCGGTTTTCCCGGAGGGAAGCGGGGGGAACAGAAGGGAAAGGAAAGCTGTTTATCTTTGGCCATTAATTTTGGCAAGCCGGCTAGAGTACGGTGCCGAATTTGCTAGTGAAAAACTAAATATCAAGATCATAATATAGAAAAAAAGATAAGGAAGGTGTATGCCCTCACCGGGGCCGCCATCACCCCTGAAATTATTCATTTTTTTGCTAGCCCACCTGTTAAAGATCCAAAGACCTCGGGTTACAACAATGAAGTAGCCTGCGGCGAGTGATGACAAGTACTAGAATGAACTCGAGGAGAGTAGGTAAACTATTATTTCCAAAGCGTCGGTAATAGAAGGTTGGTAAGAGTCATCACTTCCCCAGGAAATATACTCTTAATAGTTATATAAAGGTCACCCGTAATCCAGCATTCTCTAGAAGCTACCCTGGGAGCGGTGTCTATGACATTGCGGGAGATAAACCTGGAGGAATAAAGTTGACATTGGATCCCGTCAGTGGGGTTATCCCATCGTTCGTATTATAGAAGGGCCAAATTTGGCCTTTTTGCTAATGAAGACAATACCCCCCACCAACCCCACCCAATATGAAAGGGTACCAGCTGTAATAGGAATGCTGTTACTCATAAGACTCTTGTCTCTGGACTGCTTGGAAATTTATTTTTGCTAAAGGAAGAGATATGGTATGTGAATTTAAGAATTTAAATGGCGAAAGCAATCATCACACCTCTAAGCGACCTTGCTAACATGCCAACACTGAGCTTCCAGAGAGGATCCAAATATTTGCAGCCCACTTACCTGTCCTGCTCAAGGCTCAGAAGGATTTCCACCTCTCTCGGTGGAGGAAACAGATTTGACAGAGGGGAATAGTTGGAGTGGTGATTTTCCAAAGTCTGAGTGGAAATGTAACTGTTGTAATCAACCACTATGTTAATTGCATGAATGAAATGGTTTTCTTGACTTCTACTATATCTAGCTTGTCCAATTTCTCATTCATTTTTATAATTTTTCTTTGATGTCTAAATAAATTATTTGAAGTGCCCTGTTGGTTGCAGAAACGCGAAGAATTTCGCTACGAACGAGGGGATATGCACTTACTTATATCATACCGAAAGTTTACCATTTTTCCATGGTACCCCTTCTCCTGGCTTCAAGACATCCCGAGATAGTGGGCACTGGCTGGGGTGAGACTGGATAAGAACAAGCCAGGAAACGGTTCTTCAACCTGATCACCTCTCATCCCCGACAATAGGGGATTATCTTTCCTCGAGGGATTACCTGGGAAGAAGTTTCAAGGGGAATTGAACTCGAAGCCTCCAAGCCCCTGTGTGCCACGACACCCACCAACTTAGCCTACCTAGGAAAAAAAGAAAGCTCAGTATAATCGCTAGCACGTACTTCCCGTATGAACGAAGAATGAGGACAAAAGAGAACAAGACTGATGGGTTCAGGTTTCTTCCTCAAGACATTCCAGTTGGTAGACAGTAAACCATGAATACCTGAACTACCGTACACAACCTAGGTAGACAAAAAGCCTCCTGGGATGCTACTGAATATACTACTACCTGTTCCCATTGGATGAGCAAAGGGGAGCCATAATTCGTGTGGCAAGAGCCTGATGAATTAAGATCATATTGATTGATCAACGAGAAGTGAAAGGAGAAAGGGGAATCTTCTGGTATGCTCAGGTAAAGTTTCTCGCGGCCACAATCATTCATGAAAAACAAACCGGGATATCTAGAGGTGCATACGTAGTCCACTACACGCCAATTCCTCTACCCATGTATATACAGTAGTTGGCAGTGAGGCTCCCTTGAGCACTCAGCCCACCGTGTGCTACCGAATCTAAGCAACACCTTGCACAAACTCCAACATACAACGACCAATTATATTCGACCAACCCTCTGGATAACTTCAGGACTACTATCTCAATGTCATATATCAGTGCATAGCCGAGTGTCAAGCTTAGACGGGGGTACGATATGGTAGAGGTGTGAGCGTTTTTTAGTATTGGGCTCACTCTTTAGTGGGAAGACCAGAGGGGCAGCGACTTATAGATCTCGCTCGCTTCTAGTGCAAAAAAGGTCCTAGAGAAAATCTAGAAAAGGGAAGGAAAGGGTTAAATCTCCAAATCCCATGGGCATCCACTCCACACATTAGCCCTACTGGAGTTTCGTTGCTGTGGACCTGATTTGTGAAGTACTGGACACTAGTCCTATGATACCTGGCTTTACTAAGGAAAGAAGCTATGTATACAAGGCAATAAATAGGGAGAGGGGCAACAGCTGCCTTCCAAAAGTATGATAAAAAAAGCAAAAATTTATTTATTTTTTCTATTCCTACTTTTATATACTTTTTTTTCTTTTTCTTTCTTTCATAGTTCTTGATTCGCCAACCCCCCATCCGCTTCTGCTACCCGCCGATCGCCAACCTTTAAGGTCTAGAGTCGGATTCTACCTCCTCGTAGCAGGATTGATAAACCCCACAGCCCTATTGATTAGGGCTAAGTTCTTCAATCTCCCAGTCCCCATAGGGCAGGATTTTTTAATTATCCTGCCCTATATGACGGATCGTTCAATAATAACTGATTGTCAGCATGGATTGAACTCCTGGGCTCCCGCTAATTGCGCAGGAGTGTTAACCACTGCGCCAGCTAGGTATTTCATGAAATGACAATCTGGGAACTAATATTTATCCTACTGGAAGCCCGATTTCGGGATTTTAATGGGTGTATAGTGTGTCTCTTCCCAAGTCGCTGGTAGGTTTTAACGGAGGTGTTTCTTACTCCTTAAGTTAGGTGTTTAATGAGAGATTCTCGGTGGTTTAAAACGCTTGTTACTCTCGTACGATACGGCCAGCTAAGCCCCACCCGAGACCTCGAGCCTCCCTACTTGCTCCCATGTGTATTATCTCACTATAGCCTTCTGCTTGTTCTAGTGTTTTGTGAAGGCTTTTTTCTTTTCTGTTCTTTTTCTTTTCATTCTTTCTTTCTTGCATTCGGCCCGGCTTTCTAGGGATGCCTCATTTTTGCCTGGCGGGGGGGCCCGCTCCTAGCAAGCAAGTAAGCATCGTGGTCGGGAGTTCAGATCGAGAGTATTTCTTATCCGCTTCTCAGATCAGAGATCTCATCCACTTAGCTGATCGTAGACCGAGAACGAATTTTTATAAGGACGGACAGTACATATATAGATTCCTACCCAAGGAGGGAAGAAATTGAAGTGCAGAAGTTGCAGTGCAGTACACGATCATGGCCTGAAGCGTGTTTAACCAATTGTAGCGGAGTATTTTCTGAGGACGGGAAACTGGTGTGGGCCTGGGAATGGTAACTCTTCCATGATATTCACCCCAAAACTCTCTCAACCCGTTAAGTGCTCCATATGCGATCTTTCTATTCTGGAGTTACGGAGAAACTGTTTTGATGGAGTTTGGATGGGGAATCTTAGGACCGCCCTTTATGATACAAGCTCCATGTTCTGCGAGTGCTGAGGCGTGAAGCAAGCTTCTGGTTTTTATTTATTACCAAATCATGCACATGCTACTGGGAAAACGGCCCTTTATACGCTGTCCCCTGATCAACAAAGGAGGTTCACCTGCTGTCCCATTCTATGTCTTCTATCGCTTGCTATTTTCTTAAAAATTATTCCCCATTATTCTACTGTTCTTCGTGTTGAGAACTAGGTGCAGAAGAGGGCAAGCGAGTAGTTCCACAGGTTCAAAGGCAAAGTGGTCACCGGAGACAGCAAAAGACTTGTTTATACTTATTGAACAAGAAGACTGTTAAGAGAGAAAAGAAGAAAGAAGAAAGAGAAAGAGAAAAGAGAAGCGAGGATTTAAGAGGGAACAGGGGGGGTGACGTAAGTGGCCACGAGGTGTCACTCGTAACTACAGCAACAGATGAGAGGAGAGAGCACCCATAACTACAGTTTCCAACACTTCGGGTGGCATTTTACATAGCCTGCCATCTAGAGCGGACAGGTGGCGGTGGGGCCGCATATTTAGAACTCAAGTGCTAATACCTTTCTAAGGGAATGTTTGGAATTGAGCGAGTTGAGCTAGTCCCCAACCCGCGGCGTGTCTCTCTTCAAATCTCTGGTCTTTAATGGACCTATATCATCAGCTATCACTCGGGATAAACTTCATTGAGGGAAATTGTTTATTTATTATGGAAAAGTATAACAAGCATCCCTACTTTGCCTGGCGTGATTCTGGTGTGTTTGCCGGTCTCGCGCTATCAATCACTATTTGGATATGGTTCTCTGCTCTCGTCCTCGCCTCCCGCTAGCGAAACCTCTGCCGGGAAAGCTCAAATGGCCAAACTGTGAACTGTGATGGAGAGTTCCCTCTCTGGGCAGGGGGCGAGGAGCGCTTGCGAAAAGGACAGTTGACTAGCTCCTGTGAGAGGCATAGAGAAACAAGAACGGAAACTCTCAGAAGGCGCCCTCAGATGGAGACAAAGGTCTAAGCTGTCCCACATGACAAGATCATCGTCTCCGGCATGTCTGCGTGGGTCCTGTACTTTAGTACAGCATAGCTGCCATCGCATCACTTAACCTACTTATCCAATCCAATTTTGAAAGAACAGGCGGCCTCTGGAGGACTAATAGCACTGCTAGCCAAATTCAATACCTGTTGCTTGTCCTAGACCATAAGCGACAGACAACTGCTACCAGTACTTGTGAAAATCAATAGTACCAAGAAGTCTTGGTACTGTATTGTTTTAGGCTGAAAGTATGCCAAGATCTCTGGATACCTTTGGCCTTCGTGGGTACCTTGCATCTTTCTCGAAGGAATTGCACTTAATTCTTTTCAGGAATTATAGTTATCTTTAATATCTCCTTGTATGGGAATTCCGGAAACAGTCGGTTGGGGGTTGTTCTGTATAGGAAGGGGTCAAAAATTGGATCATCTTGAGATAAAAACAATCATTCTCTATTTTAGAGGGTGTCGTGATTGTGTAGGCATATTGGATCCCGGCCCGTATCGAAGAAGGCATTTTGAGAGGTTTCTAAAACAAAAAACACCTGACTTTACTAGAGGATGCAACTCCGATGGCATAGCTCCCGGTTAAGTGGTTCAAGTTTCTAAGGTATGACACCATAAGAACAGGAATAATTGGACTTCGCGCCAGGACTTTGAGGTTGCCTCTCTCCTATCATAGTAAGGTGGGTCCTATTTTTATTTTTATTTGGTTTAGCAAGCAAGGGCTAGGATTTTTAATGTCGTTAGACATAATATATATGATACAAGCAACCACTCTCATTGAGTTGTGGGAAATGTACGTTAGTGGGGTTGAGGACAAACTGGCGCATTGAGGCATTTACGTTATAATATTCTCCTCAGTTGGGTGGCTCGCACCCAGGTAATCCAACGGTATTCCATCCTACTCGCAATGCGGCTGTCCAATATGAAAGACACCTTTTTTCGCTGTGTTTTCCGCCCCTTAAACTAAAGAAAGGAGTTCTGGAAGCCCTAGCGTGAGGTCCTATTACCCCACTCCTTGGGGTAGATAGGCGCTGTGATTGGTAATGTCAAGCAAAAATTTCTTGGTATGGGGCTTCCCAGTTCGTGATGGCAGAAGCGTCCTGTCACTAAGGTTAGGCAATTGTAAATTACAGGTTTGTAAATTACCGTAAACTACCTGTCACGCGCTGGGGATGAAGAAGGGAGGGGCCCTCCATCCTGGACTTGTTTTTAGGAAAAAGTGTCTAATGATAAAGCTAGTGTTTATCACTAGTGAACACTCTCCGGATACTTTAAATAAGGAAATATGGCTAGGGCATGACTGCTCGAGTACTTAGGAATTTTGAATTCGAAGCTGAATACTGGGATGTAGGATACCGTCTAGCACTAGAATGAATTCCATTCAATACTGAAGGGCTAGAAAATTTGAGTTCTGTGGTTCCTGATTCGATGCCGTTGTACTGTGCGGTCCGGTATTCGAGCAGAGCCGCAGATGCAAAACTACCGGTAACACGAAAAGGTCGCCGAACCCCCGACATCCCACCAATTACGCTACTCTCCGCCGGTCAATCCCACATTCACAATCTGCAACCCATTCTATCTCGCCATAATTCACCTGCAACTCTAGCAGGAAGAGAATAGCAATGGGGTCCCCATTTTTCGCTCGTCTACCGAGGAGCTCAGCCATCGGTTCGAGTATTAGATCATTTGCGTCTCCTGTCAGAACTACGTCACTATCCCAGGCGCTGTCCGCCAAAGGCGCCGGCGGCGGGTCTGGCTTTCACACATCCTCGAGAAGACTCGGCCTCAAAACGGTTGAGCAGGCAAAATCTCGGTATCGCAGTGGAGTTAGCTTATCCCACCCCATATCTTGGTTCTCTACGAATTTATCAGCTAATTATTTGGGTTTTGATTACTACTTTTTGCGGGATTGCCTGTAGCCATTTTCATGGAAGTCCGGGATTTTATTTCTCGCTGCTGGTGTCGGGTTGACGGTCTACTTTCGCAATGAGAAAGCTCGAATGGAACGGAAGAGGGTTGCGGAAATGTCGAAGGGTGTTGGAAGGCCGAAGGTCGGTGGTCCGCTAAATTTGCTCGACCACAATGGCAAGGAGAGGAAAGATGATGAGTGGAGGGGTAAACATATGTTGGTGAGTACGTCGATGGAGAGAGACTGTTTTCCTTCCTAGCCTTCTAGGTCGTTAGCTTTGATGTTAATGCTGGACTTTGTAGGTGTACTTTGGGTTCACACATTGCCCGGATATATGCCCGGAGGAGCTTGACAAAATGGCAGCTATGATTGATCGTAAGTCGGTACGCTCGCTTTCCCCGAGGTTCTCTTGCCTTGGGGGTCAATACTTTTATTCGTTTCCGTGATATGCTATCTCGCGCCTGTTGAAATCACATCTGCGGGGTATACTTTGGTGTTGTTCTGGCCTGTCAAACCGTCACCCATCCCTTTGTTCGGCCCCTGCGCACCAGTAGCGACACACGGACCTATGAGCGATGTCGCCCTTGGGGTACTCTTACTAGTCCAGCCCTAACACCCACCGGCCCCTTTCTGTGGCTCTGTTTTTCCCCTCTTTGATGCATAATTTGCATTTCAATTTGCTAACTCTGCTTGGGTTATAGTGGTTAAGAAGGAGCACGGTGATGTAATGAGCCCTTTGTTCATTACTTGTGATCCGGCCAGGGATACACCACCAGTGGTTAGTACTCCGGTTGTCCCCTACTGCTTGCCAATCCAGTAAACTGGGGGTGCCACAATCTGCATGGGATACCGGCGCAATGCGGCATTATGCCAGCAACACAACTGATCATTGTTCTAGATGAAAGAATATTTGGCTGAGTTTCATCCAGACCTTATCGGCTTGACAGGTAAGTTCTGTCTGAGGGTTCTCTGGTATCCTTCGTATTCGCTAGATTGAGCCGGATTCCCCGGTTCACCTTAATTACCTTTGAGCCCCTGCCCCTCGCTTTTCTATCCCCCGGCTGGTATCTGAGTGCTCCAGCACATCGCCAGGTTGTGTACGCGGTGGGGAACTGGGGGGGGATTGGTCTTCTGAAACTAGCTGGCCTGGCTTGGAGCATCCTACTAAAAGCGATTCTAACTATTGCAGGTACCTACGATCAAATCAAGCAAACTTGCAAGTCCTATCGGGTTTATTTCTCAACTCCACCGGAAATCAAGCCGGGCCAGGATTATTTGGTGGATCACTCGATTTACTTCTATCTCATGGGTACGTCATTTTTAAGTTTGACGTTATCTTTGGCACCGCTTCGGCGCACGTCCTTTTTTCTGGAACGGCGGGTGTTATTTCCCCATGTCTCTTGGCCGTGGTGCTTGTGGAATCGCTCTACAGTAGCAATTTTATTTGCATCTAACCAACCGTCTACCAAATTGTCAAAAACGGAGATTCTGGTTTTTGTGCTTGAAAATGTCTTTGGCTTCGATCTATTTTACTGCGGAGCTCATCTACACCTTTTCACAAAGGGACTAAGCTCCGATGCATGCGTTTCCTAACTGGGTTAGGGTTACTAACCGCCCAGCACTCGTTTTTTGCCCTTATAAAATTCTTAATTGCGATTCTCAAAAGGCCTAGTTCGGTCACGAGTTTCTCTCTATATGGCAAATTCATGTGCTAACAATACTACCATATCCCTAACCTCTCGAGAGGGGTGGGAATATTTTTTTAGGGACATTCAGATCCTGAGGGAGATTTTGTTGAAGCTCTTGGAAGACAGCACACCCCAGAGCAAGCTGCAAAGATAATCTGTGATCACATTAAGGATTGGAGAGCGTCTGCGAAGAAAGTGTAAGCGATGGATGGATAGAGGGTCGGTTCCTAAGGAGTGTCGACAGGTATATTACTCTTTTGTGGGGCCGTTACTGTGCCGAAGGGACGTGTGAATAGGCGGGCATATTGTACAAAACTATGATAGCGGGGGGGGGGGGAGGGTTGCACTGGTCCACTCTGGTATGGGCTTTTGCTTGGCAAGTTTCCCCGGGGAAAAAAAGCAATCATTATAGAATTTAAGACTCGAGAGTATCGGGGAGCACAGGCTGTTCTTTTGAAGCACTTTTCTTGAGCCCAGATGACGGTAGTTCCTACAAACTCTGATGCCTGCGAAGCCACAAGTTGTATCATAGCCGAGCAACCCATTTGCGACCCATTCCAGAGACTTTAGAAAAGGGCTGGAGTTCAAGTAAATGCTCAGGGGGTAATTGGGAACGTCTTCCTCAAGATCCAACCATGCTGGGGTCGAGAGGTATTTCTTAGTACCCGAATGTGCTACTGTAGTATGGTACACCATCTGGATACCCAGTCGCTCGACATACCTAAATTTACCGAGGCGACATAACTTATGACCCGACACCATCATAATACGTAGTGAGCACAGATGCCGCAGAGCAGGGGCTCTAAGAGTGATTTCAACCGAGATCACACCGTAACCGGCCCCTTCCTGGTAGAAACGCAAACCTTCTGTTGAGCAACAAGAACCACCCGGAGAGCCCTGTCTTTTTTTTCTTTTTCTTTTTTCCCCTGACAAGTGCACCGTACCGTACCGGCATCGAACCCGACAGAGGCCAGGGGCCTTCAGAGTTGACCAAATGCCCGGAGGAATAGAGAGTACCGTATATCGCCATAATGTTTTCCAGGCACGCTGCACTAGCAATAGTAACTTGCCGAACCGCACTGTGCCACCTCAGTACTGAAATTTAGCCATGCACGGCGCCGGTATGAGATACCGTAAGAAACTCGGATAATAATCGGACCGTGTTGTTGTTGTTGGAAGTACGACATTACCTCAATGCGATCATAGGTGCAGATGTGTTCGGCCAGTTGGCAGGCCACTTGGGACATGAGGATCTAGGGAATGGCAGTGGTCTTATTGACGTATGATGCCGTAAAAAACTCGAATAAACGGACCATGTGCTAGGTAGGACGTTGGAGTTGCCTCTCCTAGTAAGGTCTGGCGTTTTTTCCCTTTCTTTTTTATCTGTCTCGGAGGCGGGTTTTTTGGTGTGTTTTCCACCCTTATTCCAGAGGAGGAAATTTGGGACTACCTGGTACATGGTCCGTTTATTCGAGTTTTTACGGTATATTCATGCTAACACATTGCTATAAATATGGCAGTCTCAGACGCGTCTATAGACTACCGGTAGCAAACAAGCAAGACAGCAATTCTCTCTCTCTTTGATCGGTCCCACTACTTTACGCTTCAACTCTGGCCTCTTCGGTGTGACCTCCGACACGTGTTCCATGAGGTCCGTTTTGAGCTTGTAGTACGGGGGTGCCGGAGATTAGTGTTGTAGATAGATTATTCAGCAGACAATATCAAAATTGTGGGAATGCGGGGAGAAGGTAAGCATCACAATGTTTCAAGGGGGAGAAAAGCTTGATTCTATGGGTGGGACCGTTTTGATAGGACTGGAAAGTGAATTGGGCTAGCTTTTAACCTGCGATTCATGAAATAAGAGCAGAGTTGTAACTCAACGGTCCGAAAAATAATAATAATGCTATTATGAGGTTTCAATAGTCCATGTGGATGTGTTAAAATTTAACCCGGCCTTTCAGATCTTCTAGAGGAGTGATGTTTGGGGGAAAGTTTCTCCAAAGTCTTTTTCATTTTCTCGGGCCTCTTTATTCCTCCTGTTGATGAGTCCGCGGGTCATAAAGTCTCGATTAAAGGGATAGGGACGGGATTTCCCGCTGAGGGATATAAAGAATTGGTAGATAGGAGATACCGGTCTTGCTAATGGTGAGAATAATTCCGTGGCATTAGATGTCGGTGAAGACAGAGCAGAAGCATTCCTCAAGCAACTGTCAAGAAATACTGAAACTGATACGGGTAGTGCCTAATCTGCTTTGCATGTTTCACCCTAATTTAACTACCTAGCATATAGTCCGGCTGTTCGCGTTCCTATACTCGAGTATTCTACTCCTCAAGTTTATGCCGGTAAATGTGAAGGTGCGGGGCGTGAAAATTTTCATCAGTTCATGATATTTTACATTTGTGCTCGGTTTTGCTCTCCTCAGGACCTTGAAGAGGAGGTACCGGTACTTTTACAGTGACTTCCCCTGTGATAGACAACGTAGGTAATCTCTGGAAGCAAGTGAGCAAGAGGAGGGTCGGGATGCTATTGATGGAGAGCGAACTGGTGTATATAGGGCTAATTGGTATTACTCCGAGGTGCCTCCCGTTCTGAGCGTTTCTGCAATGTAGCTAACTAGGACAGAGGATGCTCGCTCATTTCCCCCTCTCACACCCCCCCCCTTCCCCTCAATCTCTATTCTCACGATGCTAGTGAAGGATGGTAATATCCTTCCTCCTCTGGTTCCAGGCACACTTTAGGTGTAAGGTTCACCGATCGTTCTGTCATCTTTTGCCCTTGTAATGGTCTCGTGATAATATTATTATGGTGGTGTTAGCGGTATCTAGCCCTGGGGTCTAAAATGAGTTTTTCGGGTGCCAAGTTTTGAGTAGATCTGCCAGATTTGTATGCAAGTAATGCAGCAAATTCTCGAACAACGTAGAAAGGCGATGCAGTATCACCCCGGCTTTCAGTCCCAACGGCATTGCTGTCCGGGGCTAGCCAACCCAGCGCCGAGGCCCCACCTATCCCCACAGCGCATCTAGAAAGTGCCGCCAAAGAGGCCTTACACACTCCGGGGCCAGAAAACTTGCAGGAACGTTTTTCAAGCCCGGGAGGAATGCCTCTATTGTGTGGGTAGCTCTGTGATTTATATCAACTTAGCTATGATTCCTCTTGATATGCTTCGTTCATTCGGCCGTTAGATAAAGTGGTTATCAGGGGTTGATCGCATTTGTTACCGGTATGGGGCTGCCATCGTGGGGAAGAGGGAGGGTACGAGTTTGGTTTAGCCCAGCACTTCCCCTCTGATACAGACAGGCACCCCATGGCCCCAGATTTCACTCTACCGGATCCCCCGTTGTCCCGGATGAAGTTCTCTAGATTCTGAATTTTTTTGCCCTAAAACCTAACCCGTTGTCCCAGAGAATTCGCTATCCCGGACAGATTCCTTGGATTTTTTTTGATTTTTTTGGCCATCTGGGACAGCGAGGCACCACTGCGTCCCATGATCCATCAGGTGCTGCCTCTAAGAGATCTCGTTAAGGAAATGACGGGATCTGGGGAGCATCATTCCTTAACTGGAAATAAATTACCAGGGCTTCTGACTGAGACATACTTGTATTCCACCGATTTCTCGGGCGCACCGGACTGAGGGATACAAAATATTTCCTACCAAATTATTAGCGATATTCTACTTCATTATGCACATTATGTTGCTAGAGTGCATACACTCGCACCCGGCTATCCCGGACGGCCTGAATCCTAAGAATCTGTCCGGCATAGCGAGTGATCGGGGACAACAGGTCAGGCTTTGGTGCAAAGAAATTCAGAACTTGCTGAGATTCATACGAGACAGCGAGGTATCCGGATTATCGAGATCCGGGACGGCGAGGTGTGAGTGTATATCTTTTTATCGCGCAAACCAAAAGCTCAGTTAACATCAAGCAGAAATAGTGCAGCGTTATAGAAAGGTGAGCAAGGGACTGGGTCGCCCCTTCAGAGCAAATCTCGAACCCCGGAATGTTGGGCCTATGGTTTGGTTTGGTTTTTTTTTCGTCCTAATTCCTTGCGTGGATTTGGGTTAATGTCCCCATCCTTACTCCACACTGTTTTCCAGCTGCGCAAAATGCTTTAGCGGATTTTGAGAGGTGCACGCCGATGTTGCTATTCGTGCCCGCCAGTTCCAAAGGCTTCCAGAAATCTTAGCATTTCCTGGACCTGGAGGATCGGCAAGTGTGGGTTCTTGGAGGTGATGTGCACGATGGAGAGGGGTCCCACTGCTGCCGTGAACTACCCCCTTGGAGTATCGTTCCGCAGACACAACCAATGATAGGCGTTGCTTATGTATAGTTCTGTAAATAAGTAGCTAAGAGTATGTATTCAATACTCGTACCCGTAGGTGCTCACAGCGAGAGTAATGGTAGGCTCTTCAAATCAACCGGCTCAAAGAAGTTGGTGAAGTAAACAAATCATGGGGGACCCTCGCTGATGCCCTGGGAACGATCCAGGCAGATACCTGTAATGCTCACTCCACCCCCAAACCCTCTCTTCGCTTGAAAGTCGTGTCAAGAGCCTCCGAGGGGTTCATCTCTTAACCGCGGTAAGAATCGAATTGTGCCACCTTGGGCTCTTTGTGATACACACCAGAAATGCTACCGGTACCGTAGATGATGCCCACCCTAGACCACCCTTCTCCCCCTCCTGCTCCTTGGATTGAGATGGTGAAGTGTCCGGGAAGAGAAGGTGGCTGTCATACGCACTTTTGTTCGGTCGGCAGCCGTGCATTAGCCAGTTGAAATTCGCTTTGATGCAGGGGTAAGTCATTGGACTTCCCATTGGTTTACACATACTGGGGTCGGGATTCTATGCTTGTGACATACAGCCACACCCGGCCCCCCGGATGGCCAGAACCTCTGAATTTCGTCTGGTGCTCATGTCGTTGGGGGTGACATGCCAAGACATGGGTAGGGAAAAGGGACAGCAGGGGAAGAAAGTCCGTGATACTTGCACGGGATAGATTTGTCTCTGCCAATATCAGAACTTTTTATTTTATGCAATCCAGTTAAGTCTCCTATAATATGGTTTTTCCTTTCAATCCCCACTTTCGAAATTATTTGCCATGTTGCGCACGCTCCCTCAGTCGCCATTGCAGTTCACTCGCTACCTGTTCGAAAGTATGAAGAAACTTGAAATCGACCCTGACAATATAGTCACGCCCCGCTCTCCGGGCTCTTGGTGTTTTGGATGCCTCGCTGTCCGGTACTTGTCCCAGGCAAGAAGTACCTGAACATACTTGTCCCAGGCAAGAAGTACCTGAACATAGGGTGGGGTAAGTACCACTTTGGGTAATTCTCACCAAAATTTCCCCTTGTTACCGGTGGACACTGACCTCTAAGATATGTCTTACCTCCGAAATATCCCTGAAATATCCTTGAAATATCCCTGAAATATCCCTGTATTATCCCTGTTTTCCGTCCAAATGTTCAGGTACTTCTTGCCTGGGACAAGTATAAACCTTCGCCAATGGCTTTGCCGCCTTCTAGATGTGCTAGTACAGTACTGTGGGGTGGCCGGCTTGAAGTTGGCTCACCTCTTGCATAGAGTGCTTTAGTGGCTATGAGCTGGTTCGGAGATTTCTCTTTTTGTTAGCTACGAATAAAACCCCTATTGAATGTGAGTCCCAAATTTCTTCGCCAAAACCTGACCCGTTGTCTTGTACTGTCCACCCGTTGTACCTGGCAGGTTATTTAGACTTTTGGCAGTCAGAGATCAGGGGTGCGACTGTACCTACAAATTAATTACTCAAGCCACAAAAAACGGCGATTAACCCCTCCTGGGACCGAGGCAGCAAGGGTAGTGTCGGTAGAACATCGGAGGGAAGATATTGTACGGTAAATGCTTTAAGGGGAGCAACCCCTCTGTGTTCATCATTGGTTGCCAGGGGTAGGAAAACCTACAACCAAACTAGTTTGTCACCTAATCCCGGTATTGTTCTCGTCCTTTCTTCCTCGTTTCCCCTTTTTAGGAATAGTGGGGATACCATTCAACAGCATAAGTTGTATAAGAATGGGGGACAAAGTGTATTAAAATTCCGTACGAATCTAAATACCCTTGCTTCCTAGTCCAAGGGGTGCTTTTATGAGAATTGGATGCTGCCTGAGGGGTTTCTACAGTTTAGGGAGGTATCTAGTTGAGCGAGGGCTAGGACACCGAGGCTTAGGTGTAGAGTCCTGTGATGTTTTATCCTTCGTGTGGGGGGTTAGTAGTAGGTACAATGCTAGGGGGAGCAATAGGAGGG
>Ga0307510_10004595_pt1 | contig 16268 bp, 13 predicted proteins | sample 12_EM_MG_FD_207224 | JGI IMG/M metagenome (GOLD analysis project Ga0307510, IMG submission 207224) | Populus trichocarpa ectomycorrhiza microbial communities from riparian zone in the Pacific Northwest, United States - 12_EM | ecosystem: Host-associated > Plants > Roots > Unclassified | place...
AGTAACAGTTCAAAGACGAAGCACACCCACGTTAAACTACAAAAAAAAAAAAGATAAAAAAAAAGTCACGACTTTAAAGGTATCCACAGTATCTAAGATTTGGTCTAATAGAGATTCTAATTTAAGGAATTGGTTTTACCAAATAGAAGATTAAAAAAAAAAGAAGCCCTAAGTTATCATACCTCAAGTAAGCTACTGTTTGTTTGTTTTAACTTATATAATCATATTGAAAGCCATGTTTTTATCATACCTCATGTAAGCTACAGTCTAAGACTATTGAGTGTATTTATTATTAAGATAAAAACCTGTCAATCCTAAAAATAATGTAATTTCATTTTCAGCCCAGAAAAGGCTTAATTCTTTCTTGTGAACAATGATGGATAGTGGACCTGAAAGAATGATGGAAATCGATTGGAATTTAGCCCATTTTATTTTATTAGGAAAAAATTGGCTCAAAGGCCGCTATTTACACTTGGTGGGCCTATATATATCAATTGGAATAAAACAAAAAAACATATATTATCTATTTGTGCTTCACCTTCTTCTCCCTACTGCCGTCCCCCCATCTTCAGAATCTTTCCATACACATTTTTTTTTCTCCTCTTTGTTGCCAAAAGACACCCTCATTTCCTCTCCCCCCACAGACCACGCAGCTGACAAAACTCAACCAGCAACAGCACCGTCTCCTGTCCCTCACGGCTCCCTCTCACCATCACTGTCAAATACTTCCAACCCAGAAACAACTCTCAATATTCATCACCTCTGCCAGCAAGCTTCAACGTTTGTTTTCTGGCCAACGTTCATCATTTTTTCAACTGTGGGCAGCAGTGGTTGCATTCCTCAGCCACTCCAACAGCTCCAACCGTAGGCAGTTTCAGCACAGAGAAGGACTTTCCTCAGAATTCAGCTCCAGCAGCAACTTCTTCTCTTCGGTCCAGCACTTATAGCAACACCAACATCACAAAGCAGCAACAGTTGTAGAAGATCATCCTCCAGCAGCAGCTCTGCACCAGCATGGTGGACGAGAGCTACATCAGCAAAGTCTTCAGCAGCCCCATCGTTATCTCCTGTTTCAGCCATGAATCACAGCGACAACACTGTGAGCAGTAATAGCAGCAGCAGCACGGTACTCATGCACTCTCCCAAGCTCCATTGAAGCAAAATTTAGAAGCTGTCCTTCGCAACAGCAACCCTATCTCCACTGAAAACATCAAGTTGTATTTTCAACTGTGAGCAGCACCCCTGTAAACCTAGTCAGCAGCCGGGGTTCTTCTCCTCAGCCGAACACCAACCTCCAGCTGACAGTAGCAGCAGCCCCGTCAACAACAGCAAGAGTTCCTCTCCTCAGCCGAACACCAGCCTCCAGTGCCAAAAAAAAAAAAAAAAAAAAGGAACTGCAAAACAATGAGCTTGGCCTGGGCCTACGCCCAGCCAACTTTAGTTTTTTGTGTTAAGAGTGTATTTGGTAAAATATATTTTTATATATTTTTTTAATTTTATTTTTAATTATTTTGATATCCAGTCAAACAAGTTTTTAGAATATCAAAAAATTCTAAAATAATTTGAGGATTTTTTTTATTTGTGGGTCTATTATATTTTTTTGATGACTTCACTACATATTTAGGTTGTAGACTTTTACTATGAAATGCAAACCTGATATGCAATACATGTCTAACCTTTTTTTCTAAAAAAATATAATAAAAAGATATGTTTTGCTTTTAAATCCAAATTACTGATTTATTCATTGGCGTCAGAGTAAAAAATATCATACTTTTTGGTTAAGTAATATTTATCAATGACAGAGTCGTAAGTATTCGTAGTCGAATATTCATTAACACCAAATTTAGGAATATTATAAGTGGACCATAAAAAATAGAACAAAACAAACCCTTAGCAATTTAAGACAAAATCAGCAATGCAGACAATCTAAGGTAGGACGCTTAAGGGCTGATAGTATCTTTCCTTTTGCGTAACCAATCTCGTACCATAGAATATTTGTTAACCAATTAGGGTTCCTAGTGACCGTAATAATAGGTGGTGACTCCTTAAACCAGACCTTTTTCCCCTCCAAAAAGAAGATGTCAGATATATGTTCTTTTTCCATGAGAATTTTAAAGGTCATCGTGATATCAGGTGCAACAAAATGACGACTCCACCAGGAATTTTAGGACTATGTTTTGGTTTTTGTCTTATTATTGCTATTTTGTTTTTTTTTTGTGCTTATTTGTTTATTTTCTTGCCTTTAATGTTTTAGCATGCATTTCTATTGTCATGCATCACTTTAAAAGCACACACCTTAAAATTTAGGATAGGTGGGCGAAGTAATGGTACCCTAATGACTTTAGCCTAGGCAAGAGTCGTGAAACCATCCAACTCTCACCTGATTGTTTACTTGGAAGTGGTTAGTATGCCGATTTGATATTATTCAAGGCCTCTATCTTCACTCTCTTTGTAAGCCTTATATTAACCTTTTAAAGATGATTTGTGAGCATGCGAGAGACCCTTTGAGACTAGATATTGACCTACCCCTTGATACACTTAGCGACTAAAACCTACCTACTAGGTTACACCTTGTGTAATCTCACTATGGCAAGCCCAATATATGGCATCTTGAATTCTAAGACCGTGGGGTGGCAAATGGTCATCACATAGAAATTTTACAAAGGTCTGAGTTATTACACTTAATAAAAGGGAATTGTCTTGAATTGGAAGCCAAAAGGTTATCAAAAGCTCAAACTTAGGCAAGACTGAACAAGAATCCCCTCGTTGGCATGATGATGACATCGGGTTCCTAAAATCCATGAATAACAATTGTTGTAACTCTATGAAGGGCAAGTCCATATTGAATATGCATTTTTCTTGTTGATAATATCATCTCTTTTGCATAATTGCATGATTGTCATTTAGGAGGTTGAAATATAAGTTTCCTAGTGAAACACACCTATTACACTCAACTATATATATAACAAAATGGAAAATGAAGAAGCCTAGTTGGAAGCCCAACATTAAAAAGAGTTGGAAAGTCTTAAAAAAGAAGTCGCAAGGCTTACCATTCTACTCGAATAGACCTTGAGATCTAAATCCAGAGAAGCAACATTTGCAGCTCAACCTCTACAGATGCCTACAACTCCCTTTCAATCCACATGTGCTACCTGAATCTCAACAGGCTAGGTATTTCCAATTTGTTCAACTAACATATCCCACAAGAATGTTGTCTACCATTGACTTTACAATGAAGGAATCTTAAAAGAACAAGATGAGGGAAATTAAGGGAACTAGCCTATATAATTGGTTGGAAAAATTGGTTGCCCTGGAGGTAAAAATGAGGGCAATTGAAGGCTATTGAGATGTGTTTGGTGCATAATGTGGTCATTTCTAAAAATTTTAGAGTGTCAGAATTTGTCAAATATACTAGAACTCAATGCCTTATAACTCATCTCAAAGCATACTACAACAAAATAACTAAGGTGTTTATGATGAGAAACTGCTTCTTCACTTCTTACAAAACAACTTGAGTGACACTACCCTCATTTGGTATATGTGGTTAGACAATACCAAGGTAAGAAAGTGGAAGGATGTGGTTAATGCCTTCATTAGACAATATAAGTTCAATATAGACATGGCCTCTGATAGGTCAAGCTTGTAAGCTATGGAGAAGAACAACAAGGAGTTTGTAAGGGAATGTGCCTAAAATTGGTGTGAGGTAGCTGCATAGGTTAATCCTTATTTGTTGGAAAAAGAGATGATCAATTTATTTTTCAACACCTTTAGGGCCCCGTACTTTGAATATTTGGTTAGAAGTTCTGCACAACATTTCACTAATCAGGTTGTTATAGCTGAGAGGATTGAACAAGCCATATGGTTAGGAAACATTGTTGACTCAACTAAGGAGAAAGGTTTCATTAGAAAAAGGAAAGAAATTGAGGTTCAAAACATCCAAGATGGTTACAAAGGCAAAAGAAAGAATTGCCTACCCCTAACTTCTCCACATCGGTTCCCATAAATCTAATATCTAGAAGATAAAGCTACAATGTTGCTAGGCAAAAAAAAAAAAAAAATGGTCTGCATATGACCCCAACTGATTATTGGAAAGAGGTCCTTGTTAATGAGTTTGTAAGAGAGGAATGATTGGGAGATTCTAGAAAATTCTAATCAATGGTTGCTAAGTGTTTAACCTTTTTATGTATTACCTTACTAGTGTTCATAACTCAAGATGTTGACATAAGATCTTTGTTATTGAGCCTCTTTTTTAAAGTTTCAACGAACTAATGAGTTTTTTCTTCAATTGTATCTCTTCTATTGATTTACAACCAAGCATTATTCATAAATCCTGAAAAAGATTCCCTACAATAACTCATAAATACACCTTTGGAGCCTTGCATGATCTCATTAGACTAAATTCACTTCTTTTACCAAAATCTTTTCCTTGAGTGGAATTTTGAAAAATTAAACTTGATTTTTTATTTCAGAAATGATTTGATGTTTATTTAAAAAAAACATTGTGGCATTCTATTTATAGAATGATAAATAAATCAAGCAACTCCATCATGGTGACCAAACTCTAAAACCAGAGAAATGAATCGTCACTCTCGCACCATGACTCTTGTGCCATTTTTTTAAATGTATACATAATGGTATGTAGTGGATTTGTTGTTCATGGACTCATTATATACATCTCTCTGGAAAGTCCAAACTATCACACTGGATGGGATCAAAGTTTATTGATATTAATTGCCTGCGCTTGAAATGAGAAAAGATAATTTTTGTTATCCTTTTCACATTCTAAAATATATTTATCCCTTGTGGTCCCTTTTTGAGCCTAAATATATTTTCTTTCATAAGAAAACCCCGACAAAGATCACACCTCATACTAGGGGCAAATGAAATTTCAATGATCAACAATGATAAAAAAAAAGTCGCGAGAAAGCCAAAAGACAAAAGAGCCCAAGAGACTCAAATGCTAGGGGGCATGCCTAAATCTAAAGAAAAAGCAATAGTCAAGACAAAATAAGGATGCTCAACCAAAATAATGAAATTGAGCAAATCAAAGAAATACGGTAAAAAAAAAGAAAGATTGAAAGACATAAAGAGTCAAATTGATGATAGTGATCTTAAGCCTTTGAAACCTTGAAACACTTTGTTCTTTTCATTTTCATTCAATTTTTTAAGGTCGAGTGCGACAGAGTGACAAATCCACTAGGGATAATAGGACTAAGCTTTGCCTTTTGTTTGTTAATTGCTAAAAATGTTTGTTATGTTGTGTTATTTGGTTATTGATTTTTATTTATTTATTTTATTTATTTTTATAGCTTTAGCATCCATATTTATTCATGTCGTCTTGCATGTATTGGATATGAATTTGTGCCTTCACACACCACACATTTCATTTTAAATATTTGTTATATAAACTTTAAGTTAAGTGGGGGAGTAATGGTACCCTAATGATTTTAGCTTGGGTAAGACTTGTGAAACCATCCAACTTTTGCTTGATTGTTTACTCGATAGTGGTTGGTATGCCTAACTGATATTATTCAGAGCCTCTATCTTCACACAACTTGTAAGCCTCATATCAACCTTTTGAGGAAGATCACTGAGTATACGAAAAATCTTTTGAGACCAGATAGCAACCTACCCCGAGCATTTAATAACTAGAACTTACCCTTTAGGTTGTTCACTATGTAAATTTCACTAAGGCAAGCTTAACTTAACATATAACATATTTATTATAGGATTTTTTTGGGTGACATAATGGCAATTAATTGTGAGATCACAATTGTTGAGTATGAGCTTCAATCTGAATCATTGCATATGACTGAGGGAGACTGCCCTAAGACTGGATGTTAGTGGGATAACGCTGCTCAAAGTGTGAGATGCGTAATAAATAATGCCAGTCGTTTGTTTCCACTCACCAAATACTTAGCCGATGAGACAAAATTTACTAAGATGTATGGGAGAATTTTGCATCTTTTGAGTGTTCCAGTGCTTCCATTAGCCATAAAAGCCCTAATTCATTTTTAGGATCTTGATTATCGATGTTTTACATTTGGGAATATTGATATGGTACCTACCATTGAAGAATATAGTGTTTTGATAGAATTCTCTAAAGATATCCATAAGGTGTCCTTTCATCGAAAGATTGAGAATACTATAAAGGAGCTTGTTAAACTATTGAGAATCCATCAAATAAGCCTATATAAAAAAAATAATTATGGGGGTTTGAGATGGAAACGACTAGAAGAATTGTTGATTGCTAAAAAGTCTAATCCGGGTGCTAAATTGGAGGTATACATAATATTGGTTTTAGAAATATTCGGGTTGATCTTGTGTCCTTTAACTGCTGAAATTGTTAGTTTAGAGGCAGCCAATTTGTTTTTTTAGTATGAAAAGACCAAGATTAATCCTTCTATTGTGATATTGGCTGAAACTTTCTTATCTCTCAGTCATTGCAAAAGGACTGGAAAAGGTTCTATGAGATATTGTGTTTCATTGTTGTTCTTCTGGATGGTAAGTCACATAGAATCCGAGACACCAATATTCATAAATATTTGGGTCATTTGAGCTATTTGTATCAAGTGAATGGGCAGACTTTTTTGAAGATGAATGAAGGGTAAAATTGCAAGGACTTCCATAAAGTAATTTTAATTGGAGAGCTCCTTGGATGAAAAATGTAACATACCTAATGGGTTATGGAAAAAAGCCTGGGTACCATTGATTGGAGTGACTGGATATATTAGTTATGTGCCCTACTATGGTTGCAAGAGAGCTTAGGGCATATAAAGCATTCCAAGAACATTTGGTATAGCTCAATTCACCAGAGTCAACAAAGGAGCTACCATTGAGATGATGAAGAGCATTAAACATGATTGGAGATCTTTGGTGATGGTAAAAAAAGGAGACCAAAGTAAGGAATCCTACGGTTAGCGAAAGGTATCCCAAATGGTGTAATGGAGAGGTCACTTAAGAGGTAAAAGTTTATGAATATGTGGGCATCCGAAGGAAAAGAGTGAACTGTGAAGAAGAATTAAGAGAATAAGTAAAATTGTTATAAGTTGAGCTTAAAACAAAGGAAGAACTGAGAGTGTCTTTGAAGCAGCATTTAGCCAAGGAAAGGGCTGTAAGAAAAATAGCTGAAGGAGAAAGGGACTCTGTGAGTCAAGACTGGATAAAGGCAATGGATAACTTGGAAATGCAAAAAGCAATTAATCAGGACATGACATCTTATATGGCAAAAGCTAAAGCTAAGTATTAGGAAGAGTTAGCTATCAAGACTTAAGTTGCATTGAACATGCATTTGGTGGATATAGATAAGCTTAAAGACTAATTGGAAAGAGTTGAGATTGAAATAGTTAGCACTAAAGAGGCGACTAAAATTCATGAAGAGCTAAGAGCGGAGCTGAATGACCATAAGACCAAGGCAGAAGCACTAAGATTTAAGCTGGCTAAAGAGAAGTTAAAGACCGCCCAGTTAATAGAAAGCCAAAAAATGATAGAACAACACAATCAAACATTGGATGTTGCCAATAACTTTCTGTCTAGAAACAACTTGATCCATACTGAGAGGATAGGGGAACTACAAAATCAAATTGATCGAACCGCTACAGAAGCTAATTTGTTACGAGTGGAAGCTCGCCAGGTGGGAGATGAGATCATGAAGTATCGAAAAAGCTTGGATAACACTGATCTTTTCTTAAAGGCTATAGCTAATAGAGGCAGTGTTTTTTCTCCTATAATAGATTAGATCAATTTTTCACTATAAACTTCTGAATAAGTAATTAAGGGCTAAGACCCACATTTTCAATTGAAAAAATGTGTGTATATAGCTGAAAGCCTAAATGATAAAAGGCTAAGCAGATCTCCTCTCGACATCACAACAATGATATCAGATTCAAACTCACACCACATATCCAAAGTATGACGGTCATATGTCACCAACGAAGAGTGAATCCATATCCAATAAATTGCATCTATAATCATGCATTTTTTACATATTCACTTAATATTTATCATATGCATACCAGAGTCGTGAAACATAGGTCCCTCATCTAAGGTCTATTATACCCAGCTAAGACCAAGAATGGAGAATGAGGAGAGAGCTCACTTAGAGTCACATTATCAGAATGAGTTGGAATTCGTGAAAAATGAAGTTGCCCGCATAACCAATCTACTCGAGCAACTTTTAAGAGCCAAGAATAGGGTGGGAACATCTACCCAACCACCTGTGGGAGCACCAGCAGCTTATGTCCCTGGGACATCTCAGAACTTGGGAGTAGATTCAGCGACTGAGCAACACTTTGTGCCTATCACCCCTATTTAGCCAACTCGAGATCCAATCACCATGGATTCAATATCTGATAGGCCTTTTGGCTATAGGTCCACTGGTTTTATGAACCACGATAAGCTGTCTACTTTGGAAGAAAGATTAAGGGCAGTTGAGGGTAATGATTGGTTTGACCCTATGCGTGCAACTGAAGTATGTTTGGTACCAAATATCGTGGTACCAAAGGATTTTAGGATATCAAATTTCATTAAATACACCGGTTTGGAATGCCCAAATACCCATCTTCGATCCTACTGCAACAAAATGGTAGAAGTAATTCGTGACAATAAATTACTGATCTATTTCTTTCAAGATAGTCTTATAGGATCTGCTTTAAGCTAGTACATGAGATTAGACAATGCTAAGATCAAGAGCTAGAAAGATTTGGTGGAGGCTTTCCTTAAGTAGTATAAGTTTAACTTGGAAATTGCTCCAGATTGAACGAGCCTGATGTCATTGGAGAAAAGAAGCCAAGAGTCAATAAGGGTTTATGCGCAAAGATGAAGGGATGAGGCAACACATGCTCAACTTTTACTGATTGATACAGAAATGATGATGTTGTTCGCCAACACCTTCTAATCCCCTTATTATGAGCATTTAATAGGAAGCTTAGCTCAATATTTATATAAAGTTGTGAGGATTGCTGAAAGAATTGAACAGGCTATCAAGATGGGAAAAATTAGAGATCTTGCCATGGTTTCCAGAACAATGATTAGAGATGAATCCGAAGATGGCTCTCAATTGGGAAACTTTTGCACATCAGGTCTTATTATAGCATCAAGTCAAATGCCTTTGTCAAAGATCGACATATCTCTCTCACTCGAGTTTGTCTACCAGCATCTGTTAAGCTATGGACTTATTGCTCTGACTCCATCAAATCCCATGCAACCATCGTTTCCTAGGTGGTATGATCCAGACCAAAGATGTGAATGTCATAGTGATGTCCTAGGCCATTCGATTGAAAACTATAAAAATTTCAAGTATCAAGTCCGGAAGATGGTAAGCAAAGGAAAGATTGAGTTTGTGAGGAATGGTGGTACCTACCACATAATCAACTCTATCTTCAACAATAACCAGTAACCTGCAAAATACCAACAAAGGCGTGGATGATAAGCCATTATCCAGAAAATGAACCTTTGTATTTTTGTTGCAATATACTTTCATATATCATTGATGCATCACTCATCTTTTAATGGATTTTGCTTTTTTTCTTTATTTTATTGTTGTCTTGAAATAAAGAGATGTTTCTTTCATATGGTATTTTGACAAAACCTTTTGATCAAACTCCAACATGCAAAATTAAGGCTAAAAGTGTTTTGATTGAGGAAATGACTCAATGTTCGTTAAAATGGCATAAGGTGACCAAACAAATTTTGAGCTCGCATATAAATTAAACCACACAGCATATAACTGAGTTTTAGTAGTATGCATAATGACACGTAGTAGATTCAGTAGTTATGGACTCGCGAATCATAATTCTTATAAGTCTAAATCATTACACTAGATGAGGTCAAAACTTATTGGTTTTAATTGACCTTGCATGAAATAAGAAAAAGGTCATCTTTGTTATCCCTTCACTTTCTAAAGATTATATCCCTTGCAATCCCATTTTAATTCTAATAGAATTTTTTTCTTTAAAAAAAAAAACCCTGATTAGGATCACACCCCACGCTGGGGGCAAATGATAGATATTTTGAAGACACTGACAGAGTTGATGGAAAAAGGAAGGCTGAAAACAAAAGTCCAACGTTTGAGAAAGAGCTAAAAGAAAAAAGAGACATGGACTAGGGGTAGAAAATACTGATATTGGTCTTCATTATCATCCAGACAAAATAATGAAGATGGATGCTGGAATTGATCATGTCACAGTTAGAAGACACAACAAATGCCAAAAGTCAACACAAAAAATATTGAGTTACAAACATGACTTTCAGTATCCATAATAAAGCCTCTAATGTCATCAAATGATCGAGATTGGTTATTCATAAAAGAAAAAGGTGGATTTACATTATGGCCTATGTTAAAGAGAATTTTGATCTTTGAGGTTAATGAGATTAATGAATAGTTGATGTTGATCCTACTCTTTGAAACCCTCAAACACCGTTGGTTGATGATACCTTAGTTGGCTGTAATAACAAAAGCATAAGGAACCACATCCTTGATTCTTGAGCACCACTCTTTCTTCTTGTTGAGGTCAGTGCAGTGCCCCTGCGCCCATTAAATTGGCACGTTCTAAGACTAAAGGCGGAGTGAAGTGACCCGGGTGAGAATCGGTAGCTGTTAGAATAATAGTAGCGGTGTGACTTTCTTCTTGAAAAGACTACTGGAAAGCTAGACTGCTTTAGTACTATCACATAAGCCCTTTCTTGGGCAAGTAGTGGTTTAGCAGGACAAAGAAGAGTTCGCAGAGCAACTCTCTTTAATCAAGGACCAAACTTTAACACCACATCGGTTGAACAACTAACAGAGAAAGAAGACTGAGATCCTAAATGAACTAAGAGAAGGTTGCAAGAAGTGAGGTATTTCCCTTTTCCTTCATAGCTATGAACCATAGCCTGCATTACATGATTTTAAATGCCCTTTTTGATCAAGTAAGCAATCTGAACCGATAAATGACACTCTCAAAATTTGAAGAGTTTTTCCATAAGGGTCGAGACTTCAAGAATTAAGTTACTGGTTATTATGTATGCTGATAAAATAAATGCTCAAAAGAAATAATATTTCTTGATAAAGCCTCAAGTTTTGACTTGAGCATCTTGTTTCTTTGAAATTCACAAAAACATCATCTCATCACAGACCATCAAAAGATATACCCAAGATTAGAGATTAAAATTGACATAAAGAACCATAGGAAAAGCAATTTTAATTTTACAATGGGACAATTTTTGTTGTTAAAAAACAAGACAATCAAAGGGTTACATGTTTGAATGGCGTGTGTTGGGTCTTTGACCAAAAAAACTTGATTTTCAAAAAAATAATTTAAAAAAATTGACATTTTTTTGATTTCATTTCAACAATTACACTTAAACAGACATAACCTTTAAAACATGAGAGTTGATTCCAGAATAAAAAAGTTTATCAAACAAGAAGAACATTGATCGAGTTTGTAATCCTTGACACAGATGACATTGACACTTCTTGCACATGCTTGAAAAGCTGACCACCTGGGGGCAATACAGTGGGACCCTGAAAAGGAAAAAAACAATATTTAGATGAGCTGGGGGCAAAGAAAGAATCAAATAATGAGTAAGAAAAGTCCATTAAAGTTATGTTTAGTATTTGGCAATGACAAAAGCCTCTTGATTACAAACAGAAGAATGAGCACATTCAGATCAATTGAGGACAATGTTGTTTAAGAACAATCTATAATCTAGTAAATTGCAGCAACAATTAAGAGTAAAGATGTACCTTAAGGACATCTTCATATCAATATCTGGGTTTACCCTTTGAACCATGGCTATGACTTTTGAAAGATGTTATCACATGACTGCTTTTTCGGAAGGATGCACACCATCAAGATTGACTGTGGGATAATACTGCACTTCAAAGACATTTTTATATTGTCATCTTAGGTTACCCTTTGAAATATGGCTATGACTCCTGACAGACATTATCACACAGTGACATTTGAATGAATATCAAAATGATGCATATCGTTAAGACTGATTATGAGACCATCTATTTTGAAGCCAAGGTGCACTTCATCGCATGAATATGGGTGATAAGATTGAACATCATTGATAATTCTAATGTATTTCTCTTTATGATCTGACTAGACAGGCTGAGAATAATACTAAGCATACAACAATGAGCCTTTTACTGCAAGCTATGAGATGCATGTCTAGACGACTGGATTGTTTCCAAGAAGGCTGGTGATAACATGTACTTGAAAAGTATGGTTTTAACTGGAGGCAAGTCCGTGGCTGATTAGCAATCTAAGATGAGGATGATACTAGAAAACCTCTTGATTGGTATTGGCAAGATGCACACAACCAATCAGAGAATAGTTATCAAGAGAATCTAGGAGTTGAATGATTGTTAAGCCCCTTCATGATGAATCAAGCAGCACCACACTTGGGGGCATTATCAAGCTTGATAAACAAAAAGAGTAGTAATCATTATGGATAGCCATGAAGGGCACTGCATTTACATTTGAGTGGAAGACTAGCACACAAATACGCTAAATCAATCAAAAGAACAAATAAGGCTTTGGATAGCACACAAAGACACCCTATGATGATGGAACATCAAGGGGGGGCCCTATATTTCAAACTAGGTAAGGATACATGCATGTCATCTAACATCAAAACATTGCATAAATATTTTTGAATTGTTACAGGAAAGATCCTCAATGAAGTCTAGCAAGATTGTGGACAAAGAAAGAATCAATGAGTAGATAATAACAAAAAATCACATTTTTTTACCCAAGAACAGGAAGAAAATAAAATGAACCCTATCATTAGGAAAATCTCGAAGAAATAAAAAGATCAACCCTGTTATCAAGAAGAGTCTTTAAGTCAACCTTGCAATCAGGAAGCACCGAATTTTCAACCCCGCGATTAGGAGTTATCAGGTCAACCCTGTAATTAGGAAGCGCCAAGTTTTCCAACCCTGACTTCAGGAAAATTCAGTTAATTCCAGTCAGTAAAAAGGACATATGCCAACCCTGCAATCCTGCAAAATCACAAAAGTCAAAAAAGAAAAAATCATCAAGTTAAAAACTTGATCAAACCTTATCATCAAGAAGAAAAGAGAGAGAAACCCTACCATTAGGAAATTCTCAAAAAGAAATAAGCAAGTTCAAACCCTGCCATTAGGAAGAACACACATATTTTTTTGGTTCTGGTTAAAGGAGATCGACAGATGGGATCTCAGGTTAACCCAACCACACAGAGATTTTAGCTTTGGTTAAAGAAATTCACCAGATGGGATTTTAGGTTAACCGAGCTATGACACGATCAAAAGATTGATGTCTTATCCCAAGTGCAGGAGTGTTGAAGTAATAAATAACCTGACAAGACCGGGGTCGAACCACAAGGAGGTGAACTATATAAAATTATAAACAATAAATGAAAAGGAGTTGAAGAGAACTTTTGAGATGTGATATTGATGTAAGGATAAAACAAGGATAAAACAATTGTTAAGGTTAGAGGATCCACTAATGGTATTTTAAATAAGTATAGTATAAACTCCATTTATTTCTTAACTGGAAACCACACACCAAGGAGGTTCCAATCAGATTATAAATTATTAACATGATTATATTAATTATCTTATTTGAGTAATGCCAATACTTGTAAATATTGTCAGGCATTCATGATGATAACTTATGTTAACAATAAATCAAATTCATTTCATAGCACAGGTGTCAGTTATACCATACAGTTGGCTATGAAAAGATCAAGTATTTGTTGTACCAAGGGTTGTTCAACACAAATCTAGATTAACCATGTCACAAGTAAGGTATTATGAGTGAGTAAGATAACAAATACAAATCATGTTAGTATCAAACATTAAAGTCCATGTTGAATTTATACTATACTTATTCTTACATCATTATTGTAACCTTTTCACCTCGATATAATAAACTTAGTTAAACATTATGAACAAGAGAAACATAAATAGACTAGATAAGAACATAGTTACGATAAAAAAACATAAACAAGAGATTAATGAAAGCAGAACTTAAACATTATAAAATTATAAAGAAAGAGAACAAGAGCAAGATCTTGATCTAAAAACTAAGATGTCTAAATGTATGGCAAATGCCTCCTTTTATAGCATAAAATTCAAAACTATTGATTTGATGACTAATTATTGAGTGGGTGGCCTCCTCTTGACTTGGTAACAACCATTTTCTTCTTGTCTGAACAAAACGTCATTGCTAATGTCAGAATTTGAACAGATAGTTTGCATGAAAGTTCTAAGCATTTGTCTCAGCTTTCCAACAAAATAAGAATGAGCTCATTTGGACTTGTAGAACTCGAGATATGGGCTGAACACTGAACAGTGTCTTGGCTGCAGGACAGATTCTGACTTCTCTTTTGTTGCTACAATTTGAACTTGAGAACGTCCGTTTTGAATCTTGTACTCTTCATAAAAGTTTTAGGCCTATGTCTTAGCTTTCTATCCATATAAACCAGACCTAAATCCAAGTTTTACAGCTCCATTTATGATCCAATAACTGAATAGTGTTCCAGTCTGAATTGAACCAGCATCTCTTCTTTAAGCTTAGCCATTTCTTTGTCTTTTCACTTTCAATAGTTAAACTCATCAATCAATCCTTTAAATTCTGAGATATGCCTGCATTCAAAATGAGCATTTACCATAAATTAAAGATATCTTATGTTATCGAACTTGTTACTATAAAACATGCTTAAGTTAGGGAATTTAATGACACTTTTAGTGCAATATGATGATATAAAACCATAATAAGAATGCACTTATATAATTTTGGTTCTGGTTAAAGGGGATCACCAGATGGGATCTCAGGTTAACCCAACCACACACAAAGATTTTAACTTTGGTTACAACGAGTCACCAGATGGGATTTCAGGTTGATCGAGCTACACACAGAATTTTGGTTTTGGTTAAAAGAGGTCGCCAGATAGGTTCTCAAGTTAACCTAACCATACATTTCTTTTGGTTCTGGTTAAAGGAGATCGCCGGAAAGGATCTCAGGCTAGCCCAGTCACACACAAACTTTGGTTCTGGTTAAAGGAGATCGCTAGATAAGATCTCAGGTTAATCCAACCACACACATTTCTTTTGGTTCTGGTTGAAGGAGATCGCCAGATGAGATCTCAGGTTAACCCAACCACATATATTTTTTTTGTTCTGGTTAAAGAAGATCTCCAGAAGGGATATCAGGTTAGCCCAACCACACATAGTTCCTTTGGTTTTGGTTAAAGGAGGTCGTCAGATGGGACCTCAGGTTAACTCAACCACACACATTTCTTTTGATTCTGGTTAAAGGAGGTCGCCAGATGGGATCTCAAGTTAACCCACCACACACAGACTTTGGTTCTGGTTAAAGGAGATTGTCAGATGGGATCTCAAGTTAACCCAACCACACACAGAATTTAGTTTTGGTTAAAAGAAATCGCCAGATTGGATTTCAGGTTGACTGAGCTATACAGACACACTTTGGTTCTAGTTAAAGGGGATCGCTAGATAGAATTCAGATTAACCAAACCGCAACATAGATTTTAGCTTTGGTTAAAGGGAGTCGCCAAATGGGATTTCAGGTTCACCGAGCTACACACAGACTTTGGTTCTGGTTAAAGGGGATCGTTAAATGGGATCTCAAGTTAACCCAACCGCAACATAAATTTTAGCTTTGATTAAAGGGAGTCACCAGATGGGATTTCAGGTTAACCAAGCTACATAGAGACTTTGGTTCTGGTTAAAGAAGATCGCCAAACAAGATCTCAGTTTGACCGATACACTAACATTATCTTAGCATTGGAAGAAAAGTGAGAAGAACCTTACCATTAGGAAATTCTTAAAAGAAAAAAAGTTCAAACCCTGCCATCAAGAAGAAAATTTTTAGTTTCTAGTTCAAGGGAATCGTCAGATGGGATTTCAGGTCAATCTAACCAAAGACAGAATATAGAGGATCGCCAGATCATGATTTTAGAACAAATATGTTGTACATGATTTTGATAGTTAGTTTCTGGTTGAAGGGAATCACTATAAAGACAGAGTTTCACATCAACCAAGTTTTGAGAAGATCAGTTTTGGAGGTTCAGTTTTGTTTATCTATACAAAACTTATTATACAAAGCACTTAACTAGTTTTTGTCCCACAAGTATTGTAAAGATAGAGCATCTGTTGTTACCTATTTTTGGGTCCCCACACAAAAAAGAGAGAAAATACAAAAAAAAATAAAAACAATATATTCAGAAGAAAACAAAAAATAATAGCAGTGAGAAGAGGATACCAAAGCGAT
>Ga0307510_10004596_pt1 | contig 16266 bp, 19 predicted proteins | sample 12_EM_MG_FD_207224 | JGI IMG/M metagenome (GOLD analysis project Ga0307510, IMG submission 207224) | Populus trichocarpa ectomycorrhiza microbial communities from riparian zone in the Pacific Northwest, United States - 12_EM | ecosystem: Host-associated > Plants > Roots > Unclassified | place...
CTATATAGATCATATAATACTGTACAGCAGCTCCTACCTCCTAAGGAGACTCATATATAAGTACCATAAAACTCAATAGATCCTGAGTAAGCGAGTAGGTCAATCCTGCTCCATTCCCTCATGTGCACGCCCCCGTCAAACCCCCCGATCTTTTACCGCCAACAGTATATTACCACAAAAATGTTTCCCTGTTGTCTGCGCTCTGAGAGACGTCTGTTTACATCTAGCATCTAGCATCTAGCCAAGAGCGTTGTTTGATCTGATTCCGTTTCTCCGTTGATCTGATCCCGTTCAGATTCCGTTCTCCTCGATTATGGCATGTCCCAGCATTCACAGCCGTAGCTCATATAAGGAAAACTTGATCAGTATCTTAATCCCTGGTAGTATATCGGATTAGTACACGCGCCTGTCATTTCTCTGGCCGCGCGAGAGCGGGGTTCGACTCCCCGCCAGGGAGTCTGTTTATACAGTAGAGCAATTATATTTTGCCTGTCGTATCTCCCGCCTGTATCATTGATCACAACCCAATCCAGAAGAGAGTTCCCATTTGTTGATTTACTCCTGCGTGTCATTTGTTGGAAAAATGATCCCCTTCAGCATCAAGGTATCGATCGGTATGCTGTAACGAGAGGACAAAGAGACTACAAGATAGACAGACAACAAAAAAAATAATTCATAATGACCACAATGACCGGGTGTAAGTTTGTCATCGTCCAATTACATGACGAAACGTAGGTTTTTATCCTGGGAAGATGGGGGGATGAGTGTCGAAAGCGAAAGAGAAACCAGGCTGTGACTTACGACTTTGTGAGTGGCCGATAGTTGAGGCTTTTGGCTGTACTTCTTCCTGAGGATCTCGCTACGCGAACCAGCTGGTGTGAGTACAAGACATGAATTGGTGCCAAGACGTCGACACGCACCGTACGCCGCGCAAAAGATCAATATAGGTTATTTGAGGGTTGCGCCCTGCGCAGAGTCACCCATATGAAATGGCGGCAAGTATTGGGGCTACGTACTCAAAACCTTTAGAAAAGCCTACAGACATTGGAAATGAGCGGCGTCAGACTTGACAACAATCTATGACGGCTACCCACATAACTCATAGCACCCACGGCAACTCCCCCTTGAACGACATCCGCGCTCGTCTGAGTATCTTTACAGCCACTAAAACAGACCTAGAGGAGTTTTGTTTGAGAACTCATTGTCTTCCTATATAGTCTGGCTCCGAGCGTACCACATCAGCTGGCGAGGACTTAGCTTGTTGATATGCGCGAGTGACCGGGCCCGACTTCAGTTTCCCATTAGAGTGGAACTGTAACCCGCTCAACATGAAGCATATGATCGACAAGCAGGATTGCTAGTACCTCAAAAACAAGGTCTTTGCGTTGTCAGCCTCGTCCTGTCAAAAAGGGGGCAATGCGTACCCAGAACCGAGCCAGAATGGCAAGACTTCATCCTGAATAAGTACGGTATACGCTCATGCTAAGGGTGTCACCGCTTACATCGAATACAGTCTACGAAAATGGGTCAATTAAGAGATTATGGGACGTGAGAATGACATACAGTTAATCGACAGCCTGGCGGTAGGGGTTTTACCTGTCAACATCAATGTCAAGGGTCGGATGATCCCACATAAGTTCACGCATACCAACGTGTCATGCAATAGCTTGAAGGTGGTAGTATCAGCCAACGATACATGTCACAGGGAGTAGGGGGCGGGAGATAATCACATCGTCGGTAATAATTCCCGCTTGCTGATAGTCGACTGGGAAGATGACTGTCGCCCCGTCTTGGTCTTACAACTGAGAAATGAAGCCGAACTACGTCACCTTCATCGTATCCATCCACCTCATCGCCATCCATGTCACGGGTCCTTCCACCGTGTCCCGAATCTGCAGTGAGATCAACGTCGGCATTACGTCGGCATTCAGCACACTCGGCGTTTCGGCCCACTCACAATGAAAAAATAAAGCGTCATCGGGCTGGGCGTCCTCTACAAGCCACCGCATCGCGTCCAAAAGATTCTTTCGCGTGGGTTGTGAGCCCGGATTTTGGTTGTCATCAGTGAGCACAATCATGTCAGAATGTGGATAGTTGTAACGTTCTGTTCCTCGACAACGTCAACCACACAACCATATCAAACGGACATCAGACAAACCCATAAGAAACTCGTAGATGTTTCTTGCGTCATCCACGCATCCCTGTAGAGAATTCCTTTGTCCAACATAATTGATCCCCACCTGTATACTTGTTCAGCGTTTTATGAAATGAGCTCAATTAGGTACAAAGGCGCACACAAAGTGCCTTTCTTCTCCCGGTGCAGCGCGAGTGCCGAAATAGTGGGTGATGGGCACGTGAATCATGAAGATCCGACGCGTCCATTCCTTGCGGCTTGCGCAGGAGCGAGCGAGAGTTTTGCGGTTCAGCAAAACCACGGATCTGTCCAGGTGGTTCATATGGCGCATCGGGGCCGGGGGGATACTGTGGCGCAGTGCCGTATGGTGCTTCGCTTGGTGCGGGCGATGTGGGTGGCATAGGAGCGGATGGATCTGCAGCGTGGCCGTAGGCAGACTGTGGTGCGTATTGCGGCTGGTAGTCCACCCCAGCATAGGGATATGTTGGCTCGGACGGGTATGGCCCAACTGGCTCCGAATTCTCTGTGCTTTGCGTTAGACACAGGCACGCAAGAACTACGTAGTGTACGCACGTGAAAGGAGCAAAGGAGGAGCTTGACTCATGCCATAGTTCCCATTTCCATTATGCGAACGGGAGCTCCGACGCGAATTCTGGGGATGGGGGTAGTAATGGTGTTGATCGCTGGAGCGAGAATGTCTATGTGGGCGAGAATTGTGGCCTTGTTCCCTGAAGATGAGAAAATCATTTTGCTGGGCACAACCATTACATTTGTCAGATGTTGACTCACATTGGAGCGAGACCAGCGGATTGCAGATGAGCTGGAGACCTGGGCATGACTTATGTCACATTTACTCAGTAAATACTGTGAAGATGGGATCATACTGAAGCGGGCTTGGCATCTGCGAACTTGAGCGAGAATGGCGGTATCGGTGACCATGGTGGGTCCTGTTGTGGTTGCTGGAGTATAAAACGAGCGAGAACAATGAGAGATGGACAAAAGAAACCGTCAGCGCGTTCGTCCGTGTATTATCATGAAGCAAACACACTTAGGGATGTGGCCTTGTGATGGGAGTTGACCAGTTGTCCTACAAACGCGCTTATTTTCTAATAGTACCACTGGCATATTCTGACATTTACGTACGATGCTGGTGAGGGAATCGAACTCGGTGCATTCGACGGAACCGCCCCGACTGAATCCGCGGGGTGGGGCCGCCTTTTGGGAATACAGGGAATGCAAAGCCATGACATTGTGAATGGATGGATGGCCGTAGTGCAGGCTGTAAAGGCATAACTCACGGGAATCTGAGACAGCCAGATTAGGAAATAATAAGATGGACGCTCGTGCATGACACTCACGGCGGGACAAACATTAGAATCTGGCTTACTCAATCAGAATCACTCAGCATCAGCACACCTTCGTTCGTCAAGGTGGTCAGAGAGGCGAAAACGAGTTTGAGTTGATGTGGGTCAACACAGCTGGTCTTATATGTGGGGTGTGCGCACATAGTTGTAGTAGTATTACTGTACGTACATTCAGGGTGGGTATAGCCTACAGTAATTGACAGCTGAGCGCCCTCGATCAAGGAGTGGGAAGCAGTTATTCTCTTAGCAGACGACTTGCCTCGACGGCCTTTGTATCATGATACTGATCTCTGATCTTTCGCCCCACGCCGTCACCTCCTCCGGGTCCCGGTGTTGACCACTTGACCTTTTGTCGTCCGGTCTAGGCGCGGATTCTGAACAGTCGCACTTCATCGAGAATCCGTATAGCCTATCGGATCATGAATATTCATGAATCGTTGTTATTTGACCCTTCCGCATACCGAATAACGCCGGTTTGGGTGTGCTCTTGGCTGTACAGAGTACGCAGTGTGATGCGCGATCACGTGACGACGTGTTGTATGCGCGTATTTGACGTATTTGGGTATGTCTAAATCGAGCAAGTTGGAGTTTTCGACGTTCGACGGACAGCACCCATCATCTGTTCTTGCTTGTTCACTCTCTTCTTGACCTCCTCTCTTTTTGGGTCCATCTGTTCCGCTCGGCCCAGTGCGGCCTTCCTATTCACGAGCCAGCCGACAAACAAGCTGGCCTAATCAAGCGCTCTTCAATTACCATTAGCATATCACATTATTCTCGCATCCGCTGACGCATTTCTTTTGCATCTCACTCACTCACATCTGCAACGACTTTTATTCTTGGATCCCTCTTCATCGAGGCAACAGTGCTCCAATCTCACGCTCGCAGTTTCCTCCCCCTTCACCTGTGTGTTATTAACGAACAATCTTTACGCCTCTTCCAATCACGTTTTACACCCAATCATCCTTCACCATTAGTTTTCAAGATATGCGCAGCACCTTACCCTTACGATCCCGTACGCAATCGCAAGATCATCTACGAACGCTGTCCCCGACATCTGGGACTCCACCTCAACCCGAGTCTGTGCCCACAATCCGCCTAATTTCTGCCATCCCCACTGCTGTAGGCGCTGCACCAAGCTTAGGAGACCCTTTCCTCGATACCTCAATCACCACTCCACCGTCTATGTCCGATTTTGCCCCGATACCTCTTGCTCCGAAAGAAGATATTCAAGCTCCCAGAAAGCGCCTCGTTCCGAAGAAATCCAAACTAGGGCTTCTTGTCATCGGAAAACGAAGCAAGACACCTGAGAACCATGATCTCAGCGATGTTGTACATCGTGTAGGTGGAAACACCGTGACCGGTTCCGTTTCCAAAAAGGGCCTCGAGGTCTATGTGGATCCCACCGCTCAATCTGAGGTTGGCGAGGTACTGATGGTCAAGAAGAAGAAAAGTCGTGCGGCTCTGAGCGGGTTGAGGTGGGGAACCTTGGCCGACGTCACAAATTCTGCTCCGTCCAAAGATTCAACTCAGACAGTCAGGCTGAAGAACGAAGACAAGGAGAAATGGTGGAGCATTGGCAGAGGTCGTAAGGATTCTAAAGATATGAAGATGATCGAGAAGGAGAATCCACGAATGAACCGTATGTGTCTCTAGTATTACTGTTGGCAGGGTTTTTCACATTACAATGTTGTCCACCAGCTGAAGCCCCTTCGGAAACTTTGGCATCCCGAGCACGCTTCAATTCTCTAGATTCACGCCTCGTCCTCGGTGCTTCCTCTAAAACTGCAGAGCGCCCAGCGCAGGTTCGGTCCGCTTCGGCGTCGGAATCTCCTCTCCAAGACCCTGATTTTCTCAAAGATGCTTCCCATGTCCCAGCCATATCCTGTCCTGTCGCAGAGGAGACACATGAACCTCTTCTTCTTGCACCCCCTAACACAACGACTGGCTCCATCGCCCTACGGGCTATGCGTTCCATGCGTTCAGTAGCTCGATTGACGAGTTGGGCGAACGGAAAGCCCATGGAGAAGGATACCACGCTTCCTATGCCACCGACAAAGAAGCACAAACAGCCTGTAGCCACGAAGAAGAATAAGAAAACAGAGAAACGCAAATCGGACTCGGGTAGAGATCAGATGACTCTGCGTCTCTCTGGCGGTAGCCTAGAAGCAAGTGTGCCAACGAACATCGATACTTCCCCAATCAGGTCCTCTACAGTACGAAAGCATGGCGTCTTGGGTCTTGGACTCCCTTCCCGTTTACATTTTGGCACCATGCGCAGCTCATCCGCTGGGTCATCCCGTCCAATCAGTGCTGGTTCTGAGAATGCCACCTCTCTTGACCACCGCGGCCGCTCCTCTTCAACAGTATCTGCATCGTCTTCCCTGAAACTTACGACTACGAAGTCGCGCGTCTCTTCTTCTAGCTCAGGTCCCGTCAAATGGGTGGAGGAGCGCCTGGAGACCGTTAAAGTGGCCTGTCGTCGTGAACGCACGTCACAGCGAACTGACGAGGCACAACGTAAATACAATCAAGGGCGCCATCGAGGTGCAATTGTAGACATGTTCTCGGAACAAACGTCTCGTCCAGTATCTTCAGAGTCAGCCCCGTCAGCTTCGTGGCCTATCCTTACAGATGAGAGCCCCTCGGCAAATGGACATTTTACCACGGGGAGCGAACCAATGGCGACGCCGCGCAGACAGACAAGAGTCCGGCCTGCGTCCGATCAAATGACTGAGAAAGAACGATTCAGGAGTATGCGGCACGATTCAGACAGTGAGTTACGAATGATGCAAATTTAACCATAACTTGGCCTGATATTTTCATCGCCTTAGGTGTTCTTTCCGCTTTGGATGCGGCTACTAATGAGCTTGCCTCGCTCATTAGTCGCCTTGACCTCGAGGCGACACCTGGCACTCCCCGTGGCACCCTACATTTCTCACCGAGCTTCACCAACTTACTAGCGGAATCCCCTCTGAAAAGCAGTCCTCACAACAAGGGCTCATCGATGACTCTCCCAGTGCACCCCTACATGGTGTCTCAGTCTTCTCTTAGACCTTTCCCGCAATCCCAGAAGGTGGAAGATATCCCTAATACCCAGCGCTGCGGCCAGCAGATTGCTCCATGGCCAGTTTCACCACCGACATCCCTGCCAACTTCAACGCCTCATGTACGGCCGACCTCTCCTACCCCTCTGCGTTCAGTTCCAGCCACATCTCCATCAGAGGAGTGCCCCACTGCGCGAATCGAACAACCTTCTTCTGTATCCCGGCCTCTCCGGCCAGCGAAGTCGAGGAAAGCCTCGCGTCCTGCCCCTACGGAATCGATTTCCTCTTCAACTGAGCGCTCTCCGACATCGGCTGCCAATTGCAGTGTAACAATGGGACCACCTTCAACCAAGTCTAGATCTATGTCCAAGAAGAAGAGTTTCGGCGTACTTGCGAATAGTCCGAAGGAATTCACACTTGGCAGAACGTTCCGCAAGGTGATGTCAACACTCTCCTTGAGTACCAACAAGGCAACCGAATCGAGCCTCAGCTCCGATCTCACTGGAGTGCCAATGTCTGAGGAGGTACAGAAAGATCTGGGGCTTGCTGGCACACTTGGAGGTTCGATGAGCTCGCGGAACCTGCACCAGTCAATGGGTCTTGATGACCCCGACTCTGACATCCCCAATGAACTTCAGGTCATCCTCACCGGAGACACGCTGACGTATCTCCCTCAGTCTCTTTCACTTCGGCCTCCTTCACCAGGTCTTCCGCCAGAGAGTCCTTTGCCCACGCCCGTGATATCGCATACATCGGTCATGCATTCCAATATGCCTGTGATTCCCATGCCCTGGCTGGACGATGAGCAACAAAGTGATCATGATGAAAGCGATTCACCATCAATGGAGGAAAACGATACGAAGAGATCGTTCGATTTCACTAGCGAGCTCAAGGGGCTAAGTGAATCTGCTGGGTCTCATCGTCACAGCTTCATGGAACAGCTCGAGAATGCTTTCCGTACACCCGCGAAGTACGACTTGGATGGGTTCGATGGGTTCGGCCAATTTGGGCCGTATGAGGATGTCCCTCCTGTGCCGCCTATCCCTACTGTCACATCCAGCCGTCGCCTTTCAAGCGAGTCCAGTGATCCCATTGCGAGAGCTCCCAACCCTATATCATCCCTTCTACCCAGCCCAGAAATTGTACCGTCCAAAAAACTGAAGGGTGCTGCGTCATCTCACGAATTATCGCAAAGTTTACACCAGGACTCATTTGTATCATCCAAGCCGTCCTATGGTCAGTTAGATCTCAATTTCAAGTTCGGCGCGCCGCCACAATCTGCGAAGCATGCAGAAAGATCACAGTTAACTCTCTCCGACATCATCCCTCCTCTTGCCCATGCCCGTTCGCTCTCTATGGCGTCTGTACGAGAAGATGCCTCCTCCCGGCGATCAACCGTGTCTCAGGCTCCATCATGCTCATCCGTACGCCGTCGAGCTGATTCATTTTCGAGCTCGAAGTACTCGATACACGGAGACTCCCGAGTTGATGTGGGTAGTTCGCACTCTCGTGCATCGTCCCGAATTAGCTTCAAAGGTTTGGAGACCTTTGATGAAATACGGCGTGGATTTGAGTTCGCTGGAAGTCGACCGGCATTTTATCCTCCTTCATCATTCGACCAGCAACGTAATCAGCTGCCACGGGATTCTATGATCAGCATCGCGTCAGTGTCTTCGTACGGTATGGTCATCAACCCCGGCGTCAAGGATCCATTCGACTATGGCTATCAGAGTCGGCCTGCTTCTGCCGATATGTCTGCGTTTGTGACAATGTCAACATCAGTCGATGACACGTTTTCGTTCATCCGGCGCGGTCCCCGTCGCAAGCGCGTTGACAGTGACTCGTCCAGCTTCTACTTCCGGGCACCCGGCGTATCGCGTATTCTGCGACCGCTCAAAAGCCAATTCCGCCGAGATTCCGTCATTTCAACAGCTTCCATTGCACCACCTGTTAGTATTTACAATCGTAGTTTCGGCGTACACCGAAGGATCGACTCGGCGTCGAGTATCGGTTCTGGGCCTCAGGGTTATCCTGCATATGGATTCGCTGGCGGAAACCGCTCATCTTGGGCTCCTAGTCATCGGCGAGACAGGTCGGCTGATTCGATAATGAGTGACATATCTATGCGCGTATCCCGCCCCAATCTCGGAGACAAGATGCTCGATTCCAGACACGACTATTGCCTTCCTCTCACATCGATCACAGCATCGCCACCTGGGGGCATACCTTCTGATTACTCGTATGAGCATGTCAAACGCCGAGGCTCCTTCGATTCAATCATGGATGACGAACGGTCCTATTCAAGAGACTCGATCATGGACCAGAGCAACCGCAATAGCTCTTCCGAGTCTGTCTTCGGTGAAGGCGGCTCCTTACCAGTTCACTCTCCCCCCGGGCAGTTCCATATTCATGACGACCGGCCATTTTCTCTCTTCAGCACAGAGGACGACTCTTCTGACCCTAAGCGTGAAGATGATACTATGATTTCCGTGAGTGACTGCCGCCCCATATCCTTTACTCGATCATAATAGATGTCCCACAGATGATTGGGGGTGGTCGTGTCCGTCGACGATCAGTGGGCTCCTTCGTGGAAGGCTCGCCGATTTTTGTACGTGTTGGGAAGAGAAAAGCTACGGCCATGCGGGGTCAACAACGCCGCCTTGTTCAACAGTCTGGGGCCGTGGAGTCTCCAAACCTGTCTCAAAAGGTCGAGAGATCACCTTGTGGTCTAGGCGAAGAGCGCATGATGTTTGCTCGACAAGGTTTGCTTTCACGCGACAGCTTAGAGGAACATTGTCTCTCTGCCGATGGCGTGGGCACATCATGTGAGTGAATTGGTGCTGTACTCTATGCAGACTACTTATCGACTTTCGTAGTCATGACAGAGCCGGTTTTCTCTCGCCCTGTACCAGTATCACGTTCAAGGTCGGGTACAAACTCCTCGACTAGTTCTGGGCTAGACACCCCTTCTCTGTCATCGTCCGGCGAAACCTCCTCGGTGGCCAGCGACTCCATCTCCAGTATAGATCTGTCACACGTCAATCTATCATTAACAAATATGTCCTACCCGATAATCATGCAGTCAAGAACCCGGATGCGCTCTAAGGGTCATGGTCATCGTCGCCGCCTCTCCGGTATACAAATCTCACGCGCATCTGTTTATGAGACCATAGAAGAGGAAAACAACTCGCCCATCAGCGACGGCTTCCCAGGTTCTGTAAACGCGCCATTGTCTCCTGTCATCGATGATAATGTCATCATTGTCGATCCTGATGACACGTGCAGTATCGAATGGGATGAGCGCGGGATTGCAGCACTACGGAAATACTACACGCTCAAGGATGAGGCCGATGTTACTCTCAAAGAGAGCAAACAATTGTGGTTGGACACACAATTCTCTATCTATGCAGTGCAGTGTGCGTTTCGTACTCAACTCCTTCGGCCTTTCGCTAACTCAATCTACAGCTTTTGAGCCACCTGCTCATCGTTCTGGCATGCGAGCCCTCCTTGAACATTCTCGGCAAACCTATGGACCTCTTTCTGCCGAATATCGCCGCATCCGCTCACGCACCAGTTCTCGACCGTCTCCCTACCCGCAACCTCAGCGAGCTATTAAAATCTCTCTATCCCCAGAGGCAGTTGGCCCAGAGGTCCACACTGTCGTAGCACCCAACCCAGCACTGGCGCCAGCACTTTCAGCAGCTCCTGCACCAATGTCTGTATTTCAGCCTCTGCAGCAGCGTACCATCAACAAGAACACCGTAGCTGCCAAAGTTCCTTCTTTGGTGCCTGGGAAGAGTGGCAAAGGCGACTCTGGTCCACTCCCACAGTCACAATTCAGCTCCAATGCACGACGCAGTGCACCTGTGTCGACAAAGCGGGGTATCGGTAAGGAAAACCAGGAAAAAGAAACATCCTCAGGAACAATGACGGCGTACGTGTCATAATTGTTGCGATTGTTCGCAGCTAACCATAAAGTACAGCCCTAGTGAAAATCAACGCCTCAATCGCCCTCGACCCCGCGGCCGCCCCGCCCATGCGCGTGCGGGCGTTCCCATAAGGGCATGATACCCATCAAAGCAAATCTCCATTCCAAAAATTCACTTTCAATATGAACGTGCCAGTGCCGCTCGGTGTCCAAATACTGGTGTCACTGTTGCGCTGCCTCTATGCTAAGGTTTTACTGATATATACATGCTTTCAAAAGTTGCATTCTCTTCTTGCTCACGATGTACTTTACGACTGGTATTAACGTTGTTTACGCAATTTGCTCACGACACGATTACGAGACGTCTGTCTTCCCATACTTGTTCATTATTTTTGACCTTCCAACAAGCTGTCGAAAACGACATTCATCCACATGGAGCCGAAAAGTCATTGTCTTTACCTACTCCTGACCCATGAACCCGCGGCGCCCGTTGTCGCGGTTCTCGAATAAAACCTGCTTTATAATGTCTCTCACGTAGAGAAGGGGTGCCGACTTAATGTTGGCTTGCGCGTGCGAACCCCGTCATTGGGGCACCTGTTGTGCGTTTCATCACACCAAGGTGAGCTTAAGGGTTCACACGGGATGATTCAGCGACGAGCGTTCGTAGAACATATATAGGACGTACATGGGCGTCGCTCCCATCGAGGGGGAAATGTTGGCACTGTGTTGCTTTTCCTCTTAAATCCTAGTGCGTTCGCCAAAAATTTGTTGATACGCGCGGGGGGTAAAATGGTTCCCCGCGACACAAGACGCGCGCTGGCCGGAGATGATGACAATGTACGGACTGTACGTGTGCTGAGGAAGAGATCAGATTCATAGAACAAAGGGAACAGAAAGAGAATGCTGAAGTGATGGATTGATACCCACCCAACGACCACGTCTTTTGTGCGTGCCCGCACCGATTGCCGTTTTCTAGAGGGTCGTGTTTTGAGCGTTGTTTGAGACGGTCGCACAGCGTTTTTCGGTTTCGAAAAGGCCGCAACAAAGAGATGATCTGGGAGGTATTTGCTCGGAGATGCAAGTGGCTGCTGTGCGCCCAGACCGTCGTCTTCATCACCTTCCCCGTCACCCGGGTCAGAATCCCCACTCCGAAATTTCTCCTCCCCTTCACTTCCTAACATTTCCACATCTTGGTCTGCCACCACTTGGGACCCGTCTTCATTTGCAATTTTCGTGATTTTGATGCCCCCCCATTCCTCCTCGCTCCCACTCCCACTCCCACTGTCCACTTCTTCCATCTCGTTCTCGGCGTCACCCATGGCACGTGTCATCCGTTCGTGCAAACGGGGATCCATCTCTCTCCCACCCTCATTATCACCCGATTCCAACCCGTGATACCCCACATAAAGCCTGTCCTTCCCTGATGCAGCAGTGACGCGCCGCCGCATATGAGCTTGTGTCTTGAGACGTTCGTCATGCTGCCTGTTCTTTTCTCTTATCTTCCTTTTCTCGGCCGCATGGAAGTTTCTCAGGGCATGATCATGACGCTTTGCGGCGGAAGCAGAAGTCGAGAGGGGGACGGTTTCTGGCAGTCCAGACTCTGAGTCCGAGTCTTCGTGGACCATAGCCGTGAGGTACAAGGGAAGGCAACGAGGAAGTAAAGTGAGTTCAATTTAGAGTCGAATCTCCGCCACGTGCCCATTTAATATTTTGATAATCCGTGATGGCCTTTTTAGGGCGCACACCCCCAACTACGACCCAGAATTCCCATCTTTCCCCACTCATACCATGCTCTCCAAGTCCGGTTGGCGTCGTTTCCTCCCGGGAAAGCGCAGGAATAGGAGAGAGGACCAAGTAATACAGGCCATACCCATCTCTGAGGGTGGCCCCTTATTACACGAGGAGGATACAGACCCAGAAATGCCAGAAGCTTATCCAACTCAAGAGCCGTACGTACTCTACCTCGCCTCCCCCCTCGTCGATGACTCAAAGCTCGCAGTCCCAGCCATCCTCTAGGGTAAGCCCCCATCTCTACTCGAAATTTCTCTATAGACGCCCATCACGACAGTGAACCAAACCTGAATATCGACTATGGTCGCTTTCAAGAGGGGATATCTAATTCATTGTGAGCCCACCAACCATAATCCTCACCACACCCTCCATCACTCTGACACATCAGCGGTCCCTAGGGGTATCGGTGGTGGCACACCCTCTCACGTCATGGCCGTGCCGACATCACAGCATTCTCAACATTATGGCGAGCGTGCTATCACCCAGGTCGATTACGACGGGGTACCAACCGTCCGAAATGAGAATTTCATGCGCCCGCGACGTCGTTCACGATCCCGCACCCGGCATCGTCGGAGTTCACGCCACAGCAGCAATGCGCCAGATATTACCATACAACGTAAGTAATGCGCCGAGCATCTTATTGCGTTTTGCTTCTACCCCGATAGCGCCGTCAATCATGAGTGGGGCGGAGCACGTACGGTCTGGCTCCCCCAACCCTCTTCCCGTACCTCCTCGTTACCGCCAGGATAGCTATCGTGGAGATAGGGCGCGACGTTCCGAACCAGAACGTCATCGTTTGCATCGCCAACACGACTACGACCGCGGCCATGGGCGTGTTCATGATGGAGAGGTGAGAGTTCAGGGCCTGCATGTAAATCCTATCCACCATGGCTCATCTTCGGTGTGCTTTTCGTCCACAGCAAGCCATCCTGCCGCCAGTCATGGGAGATATGCCGACTGAACATATCCCGCATGCTATCACTCGGCACAGAGATCCGCTCGAACACCCTGGATTCCAGTTCTCAAGATGTACTGGACGCAAAAAGGCCGTGTGTGTGAGTCTACGTCTTCAAACGATGCCCTATGTACATCTTTCTCAAGAGCTATGGTAGATCGGAATCAATTACACTGGTCAAAACAGCCAGCTCGATGGCTGCGTGAGCGATGCCAAAAACATACACCGCTTTTTGACTGGTAAACGCAATGACAAGTTTTCACTTTCGCCGTTGACGATCTCGTGGCCCTCCACAGGTCGATTGGGCTTCCGTTCCCGTGACGTCATTCGTCTGACGGACGAGGCCCGCGATCCTCGTAATCTACCCACAAGGCAAAACATCCTCGGTGCAATACGCTGGCTTGTGCGTGGCGCACACAAACACGATTCGCTATTCTTCCACTGTACGTTTGTCCCGGGGGGTAATTCATATTTACTGACACCCCTCATAGTTTCGGGACACGGTTCTCAAATACGGGATCTGAATGGCGATGACGCGGATCAATATGACGAAGGTAATGCAAATGAATCATCGTCAGTATCTATTCGTCCTGATGAATGGCAGTCATCTTTCCATTGGACTATTCCCATTCGGGGACAATTATCGATGATGTAGGTTTCTCACAGCCTCATCTCCGACAGGGATGCTAATATCCTCATCCTCGATCAAGGAACTTCATGACAACTTGGTACTTGGAGTTCCCTTGTACCCTCTGCGCGATTGCTAACGACACTGTCGTATAGGTTAAACCTCTGCCACCAGGGTGCCGTCTGACCGTACGCCGCCTGTCTTCTTATGCTCTCGATATCGGTTGACTCTGACTCGATGATCAGGCCGTTTTCGATGTAAGTAGCGTCCTTCTTCCTCGAAAAGATGATTCATTCGTTCATTTCCGTAGTCATGTCATTCAGGATCTATCCTCGGTATGTGCGACTATCTGTGACTGTTTTTTTTTGCTTATGCTTGAGTTTTTGTCCAATAGACATACCTTTCGTTGTACGTGACGATTTTCCTTTGCTTGTCGCACACTGGGCCTCACTTTGATGCAACAGTATCATTCCGACGGTCGTGTCAGGAGCAGCGGCGTGAACAGGGAATTTCTTCGAGAAAAAACCTCTCCGGCTGAGGTCGTATGCTGGAGTGGCGCCACGGATTCGGGAACTTCCGCGGATGTGCAGGGCAAGGGTATTGCCGTGGGCGCCATGAGCTACGCGTTCTTGAGCGCCTTAAGTGAGTCCCTTCGAAGAGCGGCGATTACGATAGTGGCTAATCGAATGTAACCACAGGTGGTAGGTCACGGCCCACCTATGAGGAATTATTACGGGACCTCCGGCATGCAACCCGGAAGTACCATCAAAAGCCGCAGCTGTCGGCGTCGCATCATATTGTAGGTGTAATCAATATGAACTACGGCCGACGCTGAATAGATCTTAGGACCTGAATCGACGATTCATGATTTGATTAATTGTACCAGCGAAACGTGAACTTGCAGGCCGTTTATGTGACTTTTTGTGTTGTGTTTATGATGCTAAGGATTTTATGCGTCGAATTCCGCTCGAGACAGAAATACCCAGTCCGTTCGATTTAAGTAGATAGTGAGTATGTAGCGAGCGAGTGGGGAATTGAAATGATACCTTTTGACTTTGTTCTCTCCGGACCGCCTCTCTTCTCTACCTCTACCCCCACGTCATGTCATCGTCATCAACGCTCCTTGACGACTCGGCCCTGGAAAAATCCTCTTCCGTATTGAAAGAGCGTCGATTCAAGCTAAGCAGGTACTTTCTTTCGGGCTCGGGTTAGTCTTATTTCCTTCTCACCCTCAACATATATAGAGCTTGTGATCGGTGCCGGTGAGTTTCGGCGTAAGGTCGTTAAGGTCCACTCTCCCATACAAGACTTGATACACTTCTGCAGACGCAGGAGGATCAAGTGCGATGAAGGCCATCCATGCCAAGCATGTCTGGGTGCCAATTCAGCTTGCACTTTCGAGGAGCCTGGCAAAAGAAGTCATCCTCACAAGTCCAAGTCAGTTGCGTGCCGGACTCAACCATCGTTTTCTCTAACCCCTCGTTCGCTTCTAGGCGTACCGCTACCCTGGAAGACCGTTTGCACCACCTTGAGAGTCTAATCCAGGCGATACCCCCTGCCGTTTTCGCTGCGGGCGGCGCTGCTCTTTCCCCATCTTCCACTTTCGACCACCACACCCCAGTTCCATTGCTCCCGAACCATACGTATCCTACCGCAATCCCTCCACCATCCCTTAGCACGACCCCTCTGATGAATCCATCAAACCATTTCACCCTTGCGGCTAATGGGTCTAGTCAGGCTACCTCCCAAGGTGTCGCCTTGCCATTTGTCTGTGGAGGCACCACCAATGGAGATGCATCAACCTTGGTTAGCCCCTCTGAGGAAACTGCGCGCATGTCACTCTCGTCTTCGTATCTCTATGTCGATGACGAAGGGTTTACCCGATGGCAGGGAGAAACATCTGGTCTCCCCATCTTGGATCTCCTCATCGAGCGCCATCACCCAACCCCAAAAACAGAACGAGATTCGAGCCCGCAGCGAGAATGGTCGAATAACAGCCCACCTAATTCGGACAATACATGGTTTCCAGATCGAACGACTCAACATCCAGCTGACATGAATCCAGAACGGATTTGGAAGCTTGTCACTTCGCTCATAGCACCCGATTTGATGGACAGGTGTGTCCACGTCGTGCATCCTAATCATTGCCAGTGCAACACCCACTGACCTTTGCGCAAGTCTTGTACAATGCTACTTATCGACATCATATTATTTGATGCCTTTCCTTCACATTCCGACGTTCCTCAAGGTGCGTGCCTCCAGACCTACGTATCTATTGTTCTTATATTCTTCAAGGACTATGGGGACCCTCAGAAGTGGGGAGAACCAGGTTTCGTGGCGTTTGTAGTCGCGGTCTGTTGCCTTGCGTCGCGCCATATCGATGATCCGCGTGTTCGTGCAGACCCGAACGACGAAGTATCAT
>Ga0307510_10004597_pt1 | contig 16266 bp, 21 predicted proteins | sample 12_EM_MG_FD_207224 | JGI IMG/M metagenome (GOLD analysis project Ga0307510, IMG submission 207224) | Populus trichocarpa ectomycorrhiza microbial communities from riparian zone in the Pacific Northwest, United States - 12_EM | ecosystem: Host-associated > Plants > Roots > Unclassified | place...
AAAAAGGTGCTACCGCCCCAGACACCAGGCGACGTCGGAGCAAGCAGCAAATTAGTTGTGATTACACGAGCGGGGATGAGTGGTGGGTCAGGACGCGGAGAAGAGGTGATGAGGAGCTATCGCCGCATCAGGAGAAAGAAGAGATGAGAGAAAGAGTCTGGGGTAGTCCAGACGGAGGGAGGGCGCCAGGTTGCATCAGGACGCAAGGAACGTTGCCAGGTAGCATCTGGAAGCGTGGGATGTGGCGGGGCGTTGCAACTCAAGTCAGGACGCACAGGACGCATGGGACGCAGGAGATGCGTTGCTTGCGTCAGGACGCAACGCCGACGGATCAGACGCAGGGTCCGTTTTTGCTGATGATCGCTCTTAGGCGTTGTATTTAAACCAGTCTCCTGACTAGCAGGACACAGCAGACTTCGACAGACCTTCAGTCTAACAATACACTTGGTTGAACGGCAATCCCCAAGTACTATTTGTCCTTCACCTATTATCTCTTACCTCCGGTCCCTTGAAGCCTCCCTTAGTACCAGTGCTAGCAGGTCTACCGCCGGTCCTACTGTATTTTTGTTAGACACCAATAAACCTGTTACAATTACCAATTCCAATATGTGTACATGTTCCAGTAACAGTACATCAGAGCAAGGAGTGCAGGATCTCATATGTTTAGTTTGATTTATATTTGGTTTATTTGATTTTATTTCAGCTCTGTCAGTGTCCCTGAGCCCAAAACCCTATGCTGTCTTATGCAAAGTTTACTTTTCCTTGCTGAAAGTTTATATTGAGGACTCCGGGTATGGAATGGTCATATAAACCCACTTGAGCGTGAGCTAAAACTCTTTGTTCTTGCAGGATTACCGGATTCCAGTGTGAGCGCAACTACTGGCAATAATGCTGATTGCAGAAAGGCTATAGCTCTGAATTTATGTATCCAAACCAGTCTTCTCGCTAGCAGGAGCCAGTAGACTTCAACAGACCCTTGGTCTAAGCACCGACTTGCTTCAACTGCGATCCCTGAGTCGAATTTGTCCTCCACCTATTATCTGTTTCAGCTACCAGTCCCTTGAAGGCTCCCTTAGTATCAGTGCTTGCAAGTCCATCGCCCCTCCTATTGTAGCTTTCTTTAGTCAGGAATAAACCTCTTACACCAATACTATTGAACTCTTAATATTTATAAGTATACAAATCGGACTATCTTCATAACAATATAGTTTCAACAAATAGCATAATTACAGATAATATTGTCAATCAACCATCTTACATAGTCTCTCGTCTTTCGTTCTGCAGAGTTTGAGGATTACATGTTGTATACCAAAATATTCACAATAACCTTGCTCTGCACACTTATAGTCATGGGGCAGTTTTCCTGATACTCTTACGATCAGAGAGGGTCACGCAGAAACTGGGTTATTGTTCAGTCTATAATAGATTGTTGAATTGTTTTTTGACTGACCATTGTGATGTCATAGGCTGTATTGATTTTCATGAATGACTAACATTATGAGTAATCAGTTTCACTCATGTAACTTACTCAAGCACCTGACATGTTTCATAAGTGATTATTGCTTAAAGTTTCCACAGATCACTCATGGGTGTCAGCAGATAGATTTTACACTATGATTCACTATGAGTCACCACGATTAGATATTTAATATGGGTAAGTCATAACGGTAAGGGGACAGTTATGATTGGGTATAAATAGTGGGCTTTTCATACTAGGGAGAAGATCTTCACACTACTACCTTACTACTTTCCTACTTATAACCTTCATGAATACAAGATTTACTTTATATTCTTTTACTTGCTACTGCTCCCCACTTCAAATTCATCTACTAATCAAGACAAGCCTACCAAACTCAACAACAAGAACTACCCTGCAGGTCTACAGAGTTTATTATCGCCTGATAGGGGAAGAATTCCTATAATATATAATGAACAGCTAGTTTGAAAAAATCATCATTGGCTGCTAATCAAGGTACTTTATTTTCAATATAAAACATTCTACATACATCAAATACAAGATCTAGAAGCTCTTATTATTGCGCAAAACCTTTACCTCAATTGGTTGATTCCAATTTTCTCAACCTGACTTGTGAGCAATATGCTATCTCAATGAGGGTTGAATAAAGTGAGTATACATGAGAAAGTACTTTTTGTTATTAATTAAAATATCCAAATTCTAATTCTGCATATTTAAAAGGATTTTCTAACAAATGTTCAATATAGTAGTACAAATATTTATATAGGTATTAAAAAAGACAATTGATTTGCAAGCGGTTGCCATGATGAGCCGTATCCTTATAATGAGCCAATACTAGTTTAATGACCTTAACAATATAAGGCCTACTACGTTGCAAGATTTGAGTGGGTTTTCTAAAGAGCAGCTGGTCCAGTGGCTGGTAAGAGTCAGATACTTTGACAAGTATAATGATAGAGCTATAACTGGATTCTTTAAAAATACCATTATGGCAAACTTAATCTTGGGAGATGCCTTTGTGAAAAGGGGTATGATATCTGATAGCCTAAGGTATATTTTCCAGACCTTGTTGACTCCAATCTTCTATATATTGTGAAAGATCTTGCCCTTGCTAAGGGTACATTTCCCTCTCTATTTACTAAGAGTTGTGGGAGAAAGAAGAGCTCACATAAGCGGTTCAGCAACAACAACCATTCAGTTTTTCTTTCCAGGAGGCTGTAACAGTACCTACACTTAGGGGGGTGGTTGCACTCTCTGAAGTAGTTTGCTCTAGTCTTTTGCTATTATGCGAGACATGTGTTTTGTTTCTGAGGACCAATAGGTCTGGAAAGTAGACGTAGTACTATTTCTCAGGATGCTAGTTGTGGGAAAAAGTAGCCATGCCTTTTCTGCTAGTTGTAGATGATGAGATTTAAATACTCCAAGGAGTATTCAACATATTGTAATAGGTTTTATAGGTATATATGCAGTCACTCTCAATTAAAGAGCACAAGTATGTCAGTGTAGTGGTTGCTGAACTCCCTTTGTCAATTCGCTTTTGCCCACAACTCATCACATACCAGAAATATTCCTAATTATCTTTCTGGTACCAACTTGCCCTCTACCATGAGAAATGTAGAATACTGAGCCCGTTAATTTTATTTGTGCAACTTACTGACATTTACAAAACCCCAGGAAGGGAGATTTCCTAGATTGTTTAAATTCTGTGTGCAGAATAACTGGGTGGTAGCAATTAGTTTATTTGCAGAGAGAATCGGGCTTGGTTCCAGATTCTATCTGTGTGACCTACCCATGAATATGGTTGTGGAAATGGTCAAACTACTGTTAAACACATTTTTTCACCTTAGTTATGTATGGGTGCTGGTTTTTATTGTTGCTGGTATTGTGTACCATGGCTTACAGGGCATGAAAGAAAGGTGTAGGGAACGTCGGTCCGCCCATATGCCTTAAGAAAGGAAATTCCATGATACAAACGCATGATATTAATTAAAATATTGTGGATTTACTCTCACTTTACTCAGGCCCAAATTAAAGATTTGAAGTAAGTGACAAACAATCTGTATGGTTGCAACATAGATATCCAGGCCATTGTTTCAAGATCTTTAATTTGGACCCGAGTAACTGCAATTCACGATTCCAATTAATAGGGATACTAGTAACCCTCACAACCTTGTGGCTTCACCACAACCCCCACTTGCTCGCCACCTGGGAGCACTCTCAACACAAGTAACAGCTCAACACAAGTTTCAATTTGTATTTAAATTTAAGAATCACAAACCACTACTAAACACTCTCTGATGCTTTAGATACCCTTCCAACTTTCTCACATATTGTTTTAAGTCTTGGAAATTAAGTCTTCCTTTTTTCTCTCTCTCTTTTACAACTTTTCTTTTCGTATAATGGGACTTTGGTCTTGATTGGGCATGAAGGTTGGGTTGAGCTGTTACTTGCGTTGAGCCGTGAGGCACTCTCTTGAGAGTGCCCCAGCTTGTGACCAAGTGAGCAACCTTGGCACGGTTATTCAGCAGCCAGTCGTGGAAGTGGACGTGAACTTGTTGCAACAGCAACAGTCTCTCACTTTCCAAATATGGTTGAGTCGGCAAGCTAATCCAAGAGCACACTAAGGACTGGTCTAAAGATGAACGTGCACAGTTCATAATTTGCTGTGAATTACTGCGAACTTCAGAATGTAAACACTCTAAACATAGTAGCAGATTAGCTTAGAATGATTCCATACAGGCTAGTGGTAGGTGACTATCCTTAATGACGATAAATTTTATTGTGGATGCTCAGCACAATAGACTGAAAATCAAAAGCAAACGAAAGTGAAGAGAAGCATCCGGTCAAAGTCCGAGTCCCATCCGCAGAACAACCCGGTTCTCGTCTCTCTCGGTTTTGCATGTTTACAGAGACGCCCCCTCATCCAACAAACATCAAGACTGCCTATAACAAAACAACCACTCAGGTCTAATAATATTAAAGCACGCTAGGGCTTTCCGAAAAGCTTCTCCGACAGTACCGTTCCATCAACAATGTCAAAAAAAATAGATTCTTTACTAGAACAGTTGTCCTCTACGAAGTAGTCATACAGACCCCGGTATCCGCACATTATTGCTAAATGTTGGTAGTGCAACAATAATTGTAACTAGCCCTTTGATCTTCTTGGTTAATAGGTTCATTTCCAGATTATGCCGTGTCAGTCCTGGTGTGGTGATTTGTAATGCTGAGCTCATGTCTCAGTCATAGATGTGGTGGTGTTCACACGGAAGGAAATGATCACGTAGCAATTGCACCAGCAGTAGCTGTGCCCCGCGTTTCTTCCCTCAGTCCTATAAAACTCCCAACATCACTACAACAGTTACCGTTTTAAAGCATCTACACTCAATAAACACGGTGGACATCCAATGGCCTCCCCGGCAAAGCCTAATACTAAAGTCTGCCGAGAGCTTTTCTTGTGGGCTGCGTACGATGGAACCGAGGGAATGGTAAAAGAGCTCTTACAACTGCCGGGTATCAATCTGAAAATCAAGGACGATATATCTGGTCGAACTCCACTTATGTGGGCTGCGGTCGCGGGACAGGAGGGAATGGTAAAGCTTTTATTCAGTGTTCCCAAGCGGTCAGTCCGGCTTAAATTATCAACGGCCGCCAAAGCCTGCAGGCGCCCAGGCAACCGCCGGGTCGAGAGGATAGGCAACCGCCAGATGCCCAGGCAGAGCCGCCAGATACCTTGACAACGAGTGTTGCTCGTGTAAAACTCAACACTGATTGGCTGAGCTGTTCGCTTATGACATTTTAAATTGAACTACATAAATTAACAGACAGATACCCGGCCATTCATAGATATTTGCGAAAGCCGTCAGGCTGCTGGCTGCTCCCACCCTGATTAGAACAATAAATGCTACACGGTGTGTGTGCTTTTAGATCATCTTAAAGTCAATCAATGTCGCCAGCTTATCCATATATCCAATATCTAGTTCTTGTGTTCGCGTCTTTGACGGTTGCGCATTTATTCGGACACCCCACGATAGCCCTCCGAAAAGTTTTGCATCTGGAAGTAAAGTTTCTAGCCGAGTGATCACATATTTCAAATGTTGAAACACTGGAAGTCACGTGTATCAGCAGCCCTAACCTTAATCTGTAGAAATGGCTTTCTACGGATTAAGGTTAGGGTTAAAAACCTGAGGCCTGCAGGTCACCCAGGCCGGGCCCGGCTTTTTTTTTGGAAAGCCGGTTTCCCATAGTCCGGCCCGGCCGTCTCTGAAAAAGCCTGGGTTAGTCCGGCCGTACCCAAAGCCGGACGGACTGGCCGGTTGGGAACACTACTTTTATTAGAACAGGAGGGTATCGATCCCAACATACCAGACACCAAATATGGCCAAACACCACTTATGTGGGCTGCGATCAATGGACATGAAGGAATCGCAGAGTGCTTTTTAGAACGAGAGGACGTCACTCCCAACACTAAAGAGAACTTCCATGGCCTAACAGCACTTGGCTGGGCTGCAACTAGAGGGCATGATCGAGTAGCAAAGTTGCTCTTGCAACGAGGAGATATCAACCCCAACATTCTAGATACAAGATATGGCCGAACACCACCACTTGCATGGGCTGCTATCATTGGGTATGAGGAAACAGCAAAGTTGCTTTTGGAAAGAGAAGACATCAATCCTAATGATGGAGAAAGTGATTACGGGAAGTCACCGCTCTGGTGAGCAGCGGCTGGAGGGCATGAGAGAGTAGTAAAGTTGCTCTTGGACCGAGAGGATGTATACCCGGACATTGCGGATACTCAAGCCGAACACCAATTGTGTGGGCTGCGCTTGGCGGACATCTGGGAATCACAAATTTGCTCTTGGCGCGAGAGGACGTTAATCCCAACACGGAAGAAATCGAGCATGGCCGGACACCACTAGGATGGGCTGTATATAAAGGGCATGAGGGAGTAGTAAAGTTGCTCCTGGACCGAGTGGATATCGATCTCAACATTGCGGACACCAAATGTCGCCGAACGCCACTCGGGTGCGCCACTATGGGTGGGCATGGTGGAATGGTAAAGTTGCGAAATTACTCACGCAACTCAAACGCTCCGTTCCCACCCCCAACGCCAGTGATGTCCCAGAAAGCCCCTGCCCTGGGCGACGTGGCTTACTTCAATGCTTCAATCAGAGTTCCCCAGTTCCGCTGGACTATCTTGCACCATCGGTGTGGCTTTCCCCCATCGCCCAAGCACTCCTCCCAGCAATGATCCTTTCCGTGATCCTTTCCGTCATCGTTAGTTTCTTCTTTGTCTTTCTCGTCCGCGCCCAGTGTTCCCAACCGTCCAGTCCGTCCGTCTTTGGGTGAGGACGGGATGGACTACGGCTCATAGTCCGTCTTTTTGAGGGTGCTAGGACGGACTGCGCCCCGGAAGGTGAGGACCGGACGGACTATAGGCGACTATAGTCCTAGCGCTTGGACCTCCTGTACTGTACTAGCTAAGTTGAGATCATACACCTCCGAACGGATTCTGTTCACTTCATAAGACATCACTCGTGGGTCCACGGGCGTCGCCGGCAGTCCCCCGCCGTCCTCAGCCATCCCCTGCCGTTCCCCGCCGTCCACTCCCCCTGCCCTGAGCTAACATGTCTCACCCTGTAGGGCCCGCCGCCCTGCCCAAAGACGACCGTCCTGCCCTTAGGTTGCCCCGGACGGACTATAGATAGCCGTCCCGTCCAGTCCGGGGCTCTTTGCAGTTCCCCCACGGTGCCCCGCCGGGCCCCCGGACGGTTGGGAACACTACCCGCGCCCTTCACCCACTCAGTCCTTCCCTACCCATTACTCCACCATTGCCCTCCTATGGATGATCGCGATAGTACATATGCAGACCAGCTATGTACAGAAATGTTACTCCTCTTGGTTTGACCAACAGGTGCTCGCTAATATGCCAGCATGAATAGGAGATAACCCAGCAAATCATGTGTTGCGATATCACAATCTCTGCTTTCATATTTCGCTCTATTTCCCCCTTTTTTTGCGAAACATCTTCGTTCTGCTTTCGTCCCTCACTCATAACTTTGTGAAGCCTCCCTCCGCTACTTGTTGATACATTTCCTGTTTTTTTCCTCCTAGCAACGGTTTTTCAAAATACTCCATGGTATTATTCTTTAATAAAATTGATCGTACACAAATGATCGATGGCAACGCAACTCTCCTCGCGATCCCGTATTTTCAGCACCACCTAAAGATATTCCCATGGATCAAATATTGATTTCTACTATATATTCTGCAATGTGTTTACATTTTATGTCCTTTTTTGTCGATTTTCATTGTAGTAGGGTCGGTGAGGGAGTGCTGTTAGCATGGCTGGAGTTTTCCTTCACAAGGTAAAGTTTGTAATCTTGTTTTTGGGGAAAGTTTCACAAGTTTCCACATTCACAATAATGACTGTTTGGTGTGATGTTGAATACCTCAACTATTTCTAAAGCCACAGGACCTCTCCAAACCACATATTTTTTCTCCCATTCCCACGTTTTGCGCGGCTTCCGAACAAGCCTTTGATCCAGTTGGTTCTTGTGATTGACATCAACTGGATCTAGCTAAACAGCCGTGCCCCGAAGACCCAACCAGACGGACCACCCAGAACCCCAGCCCCAACACCCAGTACCCACCGCACACCAAGGCCAGGAACAGACACCAAACGTAGCGAGAACAGCAGAGGACACCCAGCAGAAGCCCAAACATCCAACGGCATCCCTGCACGATCAAGCCATGCCAATGAAAGCCCGAACGAGTCATGCTCGTAGCCATCAATCCTCGCACCCAAGTTTCCCCTTCGTGGCATTTGTAGAAATCCCGCGCCCTATTGTACCAGCAGTGTGGTCGCTTAATAAGTGTTAGTAGGACCTATAATCTGTGTTCCAAGAGTCTTCCTACATTTGGGGCCGCACTTGGCAACTGAATACCTGTGTAATTGTTAGCACTGTAGTTTTTGTAAATGAAGGAGGAAATATACCAGCATCATGATAGACCTTCTCAATAATTAGGTAAAGCCTCCAAGCTTTCCCCAAAGACAAGACTTTCCATAGCAAATTGATATTAAAACACCTGTCCAATAGTAGCGACCCCGATAGATCCAGTTCCAAGAACTCTTGTTTATTAGTGGCCACATCTATCGTAGTAAACTCCGCACAATATCCGATTTGATCGAGCCATTCAACCACTTGGGCTTCATTGAATTCCCTCAGCTGGGCGAATCCCACAGGTGGGAGGGGAGCCTCACCCACGCCCGGGAGAGGCTCACCCACTCTACCACCGGGGGATTCCCTCAGCTGGGCGGATCCAACAGGTGGGAGGGGAGCCTCACCCACGCCGGGGAAAGGCTCGCCCACTCTACCGCCTGGGGATTCCCTTAGCTGGGCGAATCCCTCACGTAGGAGGGGAGCCGCACCCACACCGGGGAGAGACTCACCGTCACTACTACTGGGGCGGCCACCCGAAATGGTAGCACTGGGGGCTGTGACGGAGAGTAGGACACCCACGAACTGTTTTTGATCGTGGAGCTCTAGCTAATGACAAAATTTAGTAACGTTGGCAATGTAAAAGGTAGCAGCTAGCATCAGAATCAGAATGAGGGGGAGAACCTGAGAAGTAAGCATCTCACAGTACAAGTATACAAGTACCAGGGCCGAAGAAGAAGGAAAAAGATGGTGGGAAAGGGAGGGAGGAATTGGTATGAAAAAGTGAAATAGAAGGATGAGTCTAGGCTTCAGAGAGGGTTTGTTTGTATTCGACAGCGAGAAAAAAAAAAGGCAGTCAAGGTGTTTGTTGCCTTACCCGTACCAAGGTTCCCACCTCTCTGAACGACGCTAAGGGCCTTGCGAAGACGGGGGCACTCCTTCGGAGTGCCTATCTCCTCAACGATAGACTTAATGTCCTCCACTATTTATATTAATAAAATGAGATTGAATTAATTCAAATAATATTCCCACCAAACGAAAATAAAAGTTGAAAAAGAGAGGGAAAAAAATGGAATACTTATTTGCAAATACTTAAAACAATGTATGGGAAAGCCAGAAGGGCATTTAAAGCATTAGAGGATGTTTCGTAGTACTTCGTAATTCTTAAATTCACATACAAATAAATCTATCGTTGAGCTGATTTCTATCGCGGGGCGGATGGGCACTCCTTTGGAGTGCATCTTCTTCGAAGGGCGCTTAGCGTTATTCAGAGTCGGGGAAACCTTGGCACGGTTACCGGGAGCCAGGACAGATTAGTGTCACATTATGTTATTAACGTACTGAAGACAAGAAAATTGGTGGAATAGTATCTATTTCACTGCTGTTGTCGTCGTCCTGCTTGACAAATGTTAAACGGCATGCATTATAGGAACACGACCGTACTTTTTATCCAGCCAATGCAAAATCAGACGAACGCCCAACCCCAGCGTCAAAGCAGTTCCCCAAATATAACTGAAATGGTACATTGAATTGAGAAGCGGCCTCCAACTCTCATGACATCCTTTTATCTCCAAGTCCTGAAGATGAAAGCCATAGCCAGTCAGACCGCTGGCGGCAATTACCGTAAGTGAAACGAGCTGTTTATAGCGGTCGAAAAGGTCCCATGCATTGATATACCAGGAATATGGGGGCTTAATACATGTTAGAAAGAGTTATAACCTAAATTCTGAATCGATGAGGTCGTACATTTGGTGCGCTATTTGGCAGTGGAATGCCTAGGTAATTGTTAGCCGAGTGCTATTTGTAAAAGAAAGAGAAAATATACCTGCATCAAGGTAAACACGCTTGATAATTGTCCTAAGCTTGTTGGCTTTGCCAAGGGACAACTTCCGAAGTAACATATCGATATCGTGGCCGCTTTCCAACAGTACCTCCCCGACGAGGTCCATAGCCAAAAAGTCTTCTTTACTAGTAGCCAACTCCAGCCCACTACTGAACAACTTAAAATATCCGATACTATCGAGCCATTCAACTACTTGGGCTTGGTTAAAGTCCTTAACCTGGGCAAACCCCATAGGTGGGAGGGGAGCCTCACCCACCCTGGGGAGAGCCTCACCCACTCTACCACCCGAAGAGGTGCCCAAAACCGAAGTACCAACCCCACCATCCATGGGTTCGCCAGCGGGGACAATAGGGGTAAGCGGGATATCCATTTATTGTATTTTCGTGGAGTGATAACTGATAAAGAAATTTAGTTAGCGGTAGTTCTTAATGTAGCAGGTAGCAGCAAACACAAGTATGGGGGGCAAACTTGTGGAGAAAGCGTCTTACTGTGCCCACGTAGGGCTACCGAGGAAAGAGAAAAAAAGGGTGAGCAGGGAAGTCTATGAAGGTGGAAAAAAAGGCGGAGTCTGTTGAGAAGCAGTGAGACGGAATGAGGAGAGCGGTCTCAAATGCTAGCGAACAACTTGTGTTGTCGTAGTGGAATGAGAGCAGAGAATGGCAGGAGAGAAAGCGAGAGAGAAGAAAGGGAGGAAAGAAAGGTGGGGTGTAGAAGTGGGAGCTGGGACAGGGGTTACGCAAGCGGTCACGAGGTGTCACTCGTCATCGCAGGAACGGAGATGTGGGAAAATGAGAGTGAAGGGAAAGTAAAGACGCGTGGGCTGAAAGAACAAAATTTAATGTAGTTTATAAGAGAAGGACAATAATTGACCGATGTATCTTCTGCGTTGATACTTGGGTACCGGCGCACCGTATTTATACCTGCAGGAGGTATCGATATACAAGGCCAACTAGTATCTAAGTTCTACTGGCACTATAGCCCACCAGAAATAATTTCCTCACATTAAAGCCATTTTTCCAACAGGAGCACCTTAGAGCACGACAGTGAACACAATTTCCCACAGAGTCTATAGTTAAGAGAGGGTGGTGGGTATTCGATGGAGAAAAGAACAGAGAGTCAAGGTGGTTGTTTCCGTATGAGTTGGAAACTCGCGTCCTCCATGACTGGGAAACCGCTTGATCCTGGATTTTGCTTCCCTGAATGCTGCCCCAACGCCAGTAATGCCCCAGAAGGCCCCTGCCCTAGGCGACGTGGATTACTTCAATGCTTCACTCGGAGTTCCCCAGTTCCGCTGGTCTATCTTGCACCATCGGTGTGGCTTTCCCCCATCACCCAAGCACTCCTCCAAGCAATGGTCCTCTCCGTAATCCTTTCCGTCATCGTTATTTGCTTCTTTGTCTTTCTCGCCAGCGCCCTTCACCCCCTCAGTCCTTCCCTACCCATTACTCCACCATTGCCCTCCTATGGATGATCGCGATAGTACATATGCAGACCAGCTATGCACAGAAATGGTACTCCTCTTGGTTTGACCAACAGGTGCTCGCTCATATGCCAGCATGAATAGGAGATAACTCAGCAAATCATGTGTTGCGATATCACAATCTCTGCTTTCCTATTTCGCTCCATTTCCTTCTTTGTTTGTGTGAAACCTTTTAGTTCTGCTTTCGTCCCTCACTCATAACCTTGTGAAGCCTCCCTCAGCTACTTGTTGATACATTTCCTGTTTTTTTCCTCCAAGCAATTTTTTTTCAGACTACTCGATGATATTATTCTTTAATAAAATTGATCGTACACAAATGATCGATGGCAACGCAACTCCCCTCGCCCCGTATTTTCAACACCACCTAAAGATATTCCCCCGGATCAAATATTAATTTCTACTATGTATTCTGCAATGTGTTTACATTTTTATGTCTTTTTTTGTTGATTTTTATGGTAGTAGGGTCGGTGAGGGAGTGCTGTTAGCATGGCTGGAGTTTTCCTTCACAAGGTAAAGTTTGTAATATCCTTTTTGGGGCAGGTTTCACAAGTTCCCACATTCACAATAATGACTGTTTGGTGTGATGTTGAATACCTCAACTATTTCTAAAGCCACAGGACCTCTCCAAACAACATATTTTTTCTCTCATTCCCTCGTTTTTCCCAGCGCCGAACAGGCCTTTGATCTAGTTATTTCTAGTAATTGACATCAACCGGATCCAGCCAAAGGGCCTTGCCCCGAAGACCCAACCCGCCCGACAACCCTGAACCCTGGCCTCAACACCCAGTACCCACCGCACACGAAGGCCAGGAACAGACACCAAACACAGCGGGAATAGCACAGGACACCCAGAAAAAACCCCAACGCCCAACGATATCCCTGTCCCACCAAGGCATGCCAATCAAAGACTGAACCAGCCAGGTTCCTAGCTAGCCATAGTCCGACCCAAATTTTGAATTCATGGCACTCGTAGAAATCCCGCATCCTATTGGACCACCCTTGGGGTGGCTTAATAAGTGTTAGTAAGACCTATAATCTGTGTTCCAAGAGTCTTCCTACATTTGGCCCGGGGGCCGCACTTGGCAACTGAATCCCTGGGTAATTGTTAGTACTGGAGTTTTTGTAAAGGAAGGAGGAAATATACCAGCATCATGATACACCTTCTTGATAATTGAGGACAGCTTTAAGGCCTTCCCCAAAGACAAGACCTTCAGTAGCTCATCGATATTAAATCCTGTGTTCAATAGTACCGACCCCGATAGCTCCTTTTTCATGAACTCTTGTTTACTTGTAGCTAACTGATTGGTACTATTGAACGCCTTAAAATACCCAAGATCCTCCAGCCAATCTGCCACTTGTGCTGGGGTAAAATTCCCCAGCTGAGCGAACCCGACAGGTGAGAGGTGAGCCCCGCCCACGCCGGGGAGAGACTCACCCTCACAACGACAGGGGCTGTCACCCTGAATGGTAGCCTTGGAGGTAATAGTGGCGAGTGGGATATCCATTGATTGTTTTTTTGATCTTGGAGTGAGAGCTAATGACGAAATTTAGCCACGGTGGCAATGTAAAAGGTAGCAGCAAGAAGCAAAATCCAAATAAGGGGGAGAACCTGAGAAGAAAGCGTTTCACAGTACCAGTGTGCAAGTACCGAAGAGGAAGGAAAAAAATCGTCGAAGGGGGAGGGAGGAGTTGGTGTTGAAGGAAGGAAAAAAGGCTGAGTCTACAGTTGAGAGAGGGCTTGTTTGTGTTCGACAGCGAGAAAAAAAAAGGCAGTCAAGGTGATTTTTGCCTTAACCGTGCCAAGGTTCCCACCTCTCTGAACGACGCTAAGGGCCTTGTGAAGAAGGGGGCACTCCTTTGGAGTGCCAATCTGCCCAACAATAGACTTAATGTCTTCCACTATTTATATTAATAAAATGAGATTGAATTAATTCAAATAATATTCCCACCAAACGAAAATAAAAGTTGAAAAAGAGAGGGAAAAAAATGGAAGACTTATTTGCAAAGACTTAAAACAATGTATGGGAAAGTCAGAAGGGCATTTAAAGCATTAGAGGATGTTTCGTAGTAGTTCGTAATTCTTAAATTCATATACAAATAAATCTATCGTTGAGCTGATTTTTATCGCTGAGCTGATTTCTATCGCGGAGCGGATTGGCACTCCTTTAGAGTGCAACTTCTTCGAAGGGCGCTTAGCGTTATTCGGAGACGGCGGAAACCTTGGCACGGTTACCGTGAGCCAGGACAGATTAGAGTCACATTATGATATTAACGTACTGACATGAAAATCGGTGGAATAGTATCTACTTCACAGCAGGAGAGAAATACGGGAAAACAACTGTCACTTTCAAAGAACACTCAAGTAGAAAGCAAAACCACACAAGTCACGATCAATCTGAATTCACTAAGCTATGTTGCAAACCCAACCTGGCAAACCGCAGAAAACAGAAAATTCCCATCACAAAGAAGGCCCAACCCAGCATATTGCCCGACCAGCTAAGTACAGGTTTCAAACCACACCATCCTCGTTGCCGCTTCTTCTTTACTGTTATCGTCGTCCTGATCGATGGAAAAGAAGGAAGGAAAGTGTCAGAGAAGACAAAACCTATCAAGAAAAAAAAAGCAAAGCTAATGAAGGAAAGCATCAGAGAAGACGAAACCTAGCAAAAAACAGAAACGAAGCTAATTACACAAATGTTAAACGGCATGCATCATAGGAACACGACCAGTGTTCGCAGCCGTCCGGGGGCCCGGCGGGGCCCCGCAGGGGGACTGCCAAGAGCCCCAGACGGGACGGGACGGCTAGCTGTAGTCCGTCCAGGGCGCTTTAAGGGAAGGACTGCCGTCTTTAGGCAGGGCGGCGGGCCCTACAGGGTGAGACATGTTAGTGCAGGGCAGGGGGATGGACGGCAGGGACGGCCGGGGACAGGTGAGGACGGCCGGGGATGCGTAAGGACGGCCGGGGATGAGTGAGGACGGCCGGGGATGAGAGAGGACGGCGGGGGACGACACAAATAATGTCTCATGATGCTATATGAGTGGTTCGGAGGTGCATTATTTCAACTTCGGCTAGTACCGGAGCTCCAAGTGCTGGACCACAGTCCCCTATAGTCCATTCGGTCCTAACCTTCCCGGGCGTAGTCCGTCCTAGCACCCCAAAAAAGACGGACTATGAGCCGTAGTCCGTCCCGTCCTACTCCGACGACGGACGGACTGGACGACTGAGAACACTGAACACGACCGTACTTTTTATCCAGCCAACGCAAAATCAGGCGTCCACCGAACCCCATAGCGAAAGCAATTCCCCAAACATAACTGAAATGGTACATCGAATTGAGAAGCGGCCTCCAAGTCTCATGACATCCATTCATTTCCAAGTCAGCCAGATGGCTGCGATTCCGGTAACTATAACGATCCATTTATTTTGTTCGCAAAAGTCCCACGTGTTCGTGTACCAGGACCTAGGCCGCTGGATAAGTGTTAGTAAGCATTATACTTAAATTAAGAGAGCACAACTTCCTACATTCAGCTCCCCATTGGGGAGTGGAATTCCTAGGTAATTGTTAGCAGAGTGCTATTGGTCAATGAAGGAGAAAATATACCTTCATCCAAATAGATACGCTTGATAATGGTATTCAGTCTCAGAGCTTTACCTAGCGACAATCTGGGTAGCAGGGCATGCACATCGGGTCCTCTTTCCAATAGAATAGCTCCTGTGAGGTCCATTTCCAAGAATTGTTGTTTATTAGTCGCCGCGTCCAGCCTAGTGAACTCTTTGAAATATCCGATTCGATTGAGCCATTCGGCCACTTGGGCTTCGTTGAATTCCTTCAGCTGAGCGAATCGCACAGGTGGGAGGGGAGCCTCTCCCACGCCGGGGAGAGGCTCACCCACTCTACCACCTGGGGAGTTGCCCTGAACGGCAGGACTAATTTCACCATCTCTCGGTTCACCAGTGGGGGGAATACGGGTGAGCGGGATCTCCATTTATTGTATTTTCGTAGAGTGATAGCTGATAAAGAAATTTAGTTAGCGGTAGTCCCCAATGCAGCAGGTAGCAGCAAACACAAATATGGGGGGCAAACCTGTGGAGGGGGCGTCTTACTGTGCCCACGTAGGGGTACCGAGGAAAGAAAAAAAAAGGGGGGTAAGGGGAAGTCGATCAATGTGAAAAAAAGAGGCGGAGGATGTTGTGAAGCAGTGAGACGAAATCAGGAGAGCTGTCTCAAATGCGAGCGAATAACTTGTGTTGTCGTAGTGGAATGAGAGAAAACGATGGCAGGAGAGAAAGTGAGAAAGAAGGGAGAGAAAGGAAAAAAGGTGGGGTGTAGAAGTGGGAGTTGGGACAGGGGTTGGTGGTCGCGGTTGTGCTCTCACTTTTTCTTGTTGAATTTTCCGTACTTGTTCCACTACGATTGGGGAGAAACCCCCAATACTTATAGAAAGCAAATGCGCTACTGAAATGACTTCCGATATACGTAGTCTATTACATCATGCTCCATCACCATGATCCTGCCCTTACACAATGACT
>Ga0307510_10004598_pt1 | contig 16266 bp, 16 predicted proteins | sample 12_EM_MG_FD_207224 | JGI IMG/M metagenome (GOLD analysis project Ga0307510, IMG submission 207224) | Populus trichocarpa ectomycorrhiza microbial communities from riparian zone in the Pacific Northwest, United States - 12_EM | ecosystem: Host-associated > Plants > Roots > Unclassified | place...
TTTTTGGGGGAAGGCATTTAATTCTAGAAAACGGACTCTCCACTACGCTGGGAGGCAGAAATAACCCTAGTAGTGTAGACGACAAGGTTGGTAACGCCCAGCCAATATCCTCCCATCCACCTCCCAAGTCTGCACTGATGACACCCACCCCTCTCTGTCTGCTCCATCTGCCTTTACCAACTATTAGTTAAAGAACTTTGTCCGCGAGCTGCCTCCAATAATGGGAGCTTTCTCACGACGGTAGAGTAAGGCAGGACGTACCGAGCATTAAGTTATTCTTCCTAGGAGTGCCGAACCAGGGCTAGGTCTGTCCCGAGGGAAGTTCGTTAGGAGTCTGAGCCGCCGTGGACAGCTCCGGTGTTAATTGCATGGTGGGCCTTGCCAAAGGCTCAAGCGTAGTTGGCGCGAGCTGATGGATGTTTTCGGGCTCCTCTGCACTACGGGTGGGTCTGAAGCAACAGAGGACGTTGAGCCCATGGCAAACAAAAAGACTAAATGTGACGCTCATCCGGAGGTTAAATCGGATTTTGAAGGCTTCTGCAGAGAGGGTAGAATCTTTGTTTTTAAAAAGGGAAAAAGAAACAATCCCTAGAAACGGAGGAGATTAATGGACGTAGAGTCTGAGCAAAGCGGCTGCAGGTGCTACTTTATATGACAAGTAGATAACAGATCAAGGCTCAGACGTGGTCGTGTCCCCGCACCCCCCAACAGCGACATCAGAACTGCGTAAGAGACTATCGATACTCATGCACCGTGGGGGCTCGTATAAGTTGGAAATCGACCCTCATCCCGACCAAATCCAACAACGAACGGACGGATCCCAGCAACCACAGCCACAAATTTCTGGGAGGAGAACTCCATAAGGGTGGGTATTGGTTGGGAACGGTAAAGAGGTATCTGGGGAGGATAACGGGCTACGAATCTGCGTAAGAGATACATTCTTGCATGTATTACCAAGCGGAAAAAAGTGAATTAGTGCAGAGCGGGAAAGGGGAGACAGGATGACGGAGAAGGGAGCGAGGAAAGCAGAGCGATCAAAGGGACCGAGATTAGGAGAAAAAGAAAGAAAAAACGGTGAGGGAGTTAGAACGATGGGATGGTGGGCGATCGGGAACACGGAGAAATGAAGAAAGCTGAAAAGAAGGAATATGCAGTCTTCACCGACCCGAAGAAACTGGGCTGGCGACGAACGGGGGTATTTGGTGCGCAAAAAAGAAATCGTCAAGGTTAGGGTTACGAAAATTACTGGTAATTAATCCCTGTTCGATGCCCGCCAGACCGCAGAAAAGGCCAGGATAAAGAACTGCGGAAACTCGGGGGGGAAAGAGAGGAGGAAATGGGAGAAAGAGGGGAAAAGGAGAAGGGAAAAAGAAAAAGGAAGGAAGGAAGCAAGGAAGAAAGGAAAGGAAAAAAAGGGCGAATGAATGTGCAAGGGAAGGGAGCACGGGCAAGAAGGAGGAGAAAATGGCAGGCCGGGATGATAGAAGAACACCAGTGATCAGCCGAAAAGAAAAAACAAAAGGCGAGCAGAAAAAGGAACATGAAGTTGCGAAAACGTTTTTGTTCCTCGTCATCATACCACCACTCTGCCAATCACGACTGCCTACTGCTACAACAACCGCAAATCGAACCTTTTTTTCGGCATTTTTTCTCCACACTTGTTTTGTCCTAAGGTTATCTTCCACTCCCCCCAATAATACTAAGTTGTGCTACCTCTCACTTGTTGGTTGATGATAAGGACGATTGCCGACGAGGGGGAGCCGTTGTCACTAGCATTTAGAGTATTTAATTTGCGCTTGAGTACTAGTGCAGTGGCACCTGGCTCTCAAGAACGCCAAGAATCAAGGCCTCAATGTCTTGTTCGCTAATTCTTAATAGGCGTTCACTAGAGCAAGCTGCCCTCTGAGTAAATCCACCAGCGCAGCTGCTAGGACTGCTCCTTGTAGCCAAAGGTTCACTATGGGGGCTCAATAGCTAGGTGCGACCGGAAGTACCGCACTCAGCCCCGAATAGTACCAGCACTAGTAGACGATGGGAACACGGGAGCTACAGGAGATCGCCAGTATGGAACAACCATATGGGAGCGAGTCGACGGCCAAATCATGCAAGCCTTCCAGAAAAGGTGCCATTTTGTATTTTTATTTTTTTGTAAAATCCTGTGAGTTTATTTCGTATTTAACTACAGGAAAACTCCGGCATGCACCCTAAGGTATGGCCTAGAAAAACCATTAATATAACAAAAGAAACTTCATCACCGTCTTCTTTGACAAATAAAAATGTAGAACCAAAGTCTACGCAATAACCATAACAAAAATCATAGTCATCAAGTGGTCATTTCCTCCTCTTCTCCTTCTGGGTTCTCATCCTGAGCAACCTTGGGGTGGGAGGCCCGGGGCATCGTGCTGTGTGGGCGTCGTGCGGGCCTTGGCCGTTCACACACCTAAGTACGGTATGGCTGCAGGGTTGGCCGCGTATACGACAAGTAGCAGTGGGACAGGCGTGGTTTCCTGTGGGATGTGGGGAGGCACACCATCGGCATGAAACCGGGTTGGTACATCGGTTACTGTGGTGTCCATAGCCCTGGCATTTGGAACACTCAGTGTGGGAGTTGAAGCAGAGGCGGCGCTCGGTTCTATAGGTTGATGAGAAAGCAGCAAGGCGTTTTCCAACGTAGTCTGATGCCCTGGGGCCCGTTATGTTGATCACGACTGTAGAGGCAGTTTTACCAGCCCTAGCGTCGTCGGTAGTGAGCCATCTGGGTTGACTAGTGAGGGACAATCCAGTATTGAAGGTGGTAAGCTCATTGGCTATCTCAGCCAGAGACTTCGAGGTTGGGATTCCGTGTACCAAAACGTGTGATACGGGGGTGTCAAGGTGAACGCTAACCGTTCCTGGTATCAGGTGTAGGAATGTTCCCACCTTCCTGTTAAGTGAGGTGGCCTTGATCGATTCCATGGTTGTGAGGGTGACAGTATTCCCTCGGAGGGTGACAGTCTGTAGATAGGTCGCAGCTAGTGCCAAGTTGATGTCATCTCTTAGGTCTAGGGCGGTAGTAGGGAGTGGCCCACCCTCGCATTTAACGATAAGGCGGCGTTCTCTGGCAGTGAGACCCTTTTTCAATTGGGGCCTATTGTTGGTAGTTGATCTTGCTGGGGCATTAGCGGCCCTAGCGGCCATGGTAGTCTTTTCCTTTCTGCCCTTCCTGGCCACCGTGGCCCACAATTTGTGTAACGCGGCTGTGGAGAGGGCGACTGGGCGGGAGTTGGGAGCAGCACTCCTCTCAGGGGCTGTTACTGGTAGTGGGAAGGGTATCGGGGTGGAGGTGTCAGGCCGGGGAGTAGCGTTCTTGAGCGTGCTAACTTCCTCGGTAAGGGCTTCGATCTGTTCGCTGAGTGCATCGATAGCCGTCCTGTAGTCCTTGTAGTGTTCGTTACGGGGCCCCGTTTCTGACAAACGGGGCGCCAAGAGCAGGTTATTAACTGCATATTAAAAAAAGAATCCTCCAAATCGGACCAAAACTGAGTGAGATAGAGCTCTGTGAAGTTGTCTAACTTCAAAGAACTCTATCTCAGTCAGTTCTTGTCCGATTTGGATGATTTTTTCGACCAGTTAATCAGAATAACCTATGTTATTTTGTCCCCGCTCCTCGGAAACGGGGCCCCGTAACGAAGCCTAAGCCCTTGTGAATCTGATAGATCATCACGATCATGACCACATTCCCTTTGCTGGCAGTGGTAGCCCAAATCTCCTGGTCCTGGTTTATCTAATGGAAAAGGTTCAGGAAGTAGGCGCTTGGAGGGGCGTTTCTCAAGTATCTCTCATCAATATGTGGGAGGCTCGTTATCGTGTTGCTTCTGGGTCACTTAAGCGAGGGAGGGCCTTGCGGCATGAAAATTGGGGATAGGGTGGGGGTGTCACAAATTGTGACTAAGCAAGGCAGATTTCACATGACTCATACTTATGAGTCATAAGGTATGTTGGATTTCACACTATGACGTCACTTGACTCATAGTTCTCACATGACTACGCATTCGCAAGTCATCGTTATATTATGATTGGTTAATTGTTTCATGACTCACGATTGTGACGTCATACGATGTAATGACTTTCGCACATGACTCACGTTATGCGTCATGGGTTGTATGAATGGGACTCATTTGAGCAAATGACTTGGTTTGTGAGTTATGATTGGTTAAACGGCATGTCGCGCAGTGACTCATACGAGTCATCTGATGGATTTAGCGCTATGACTCACTATGAGTCATAGAGGTTTATGTCAGCACGAGGTGATGAGTCACCAGGGTTAGCGTTGTGGGAAGATGCCTATATAAGGGGCTTGGGATCGCCCAAGGAGATAGGATCTTCACGCAACCATCTAAGTACTTTTCTATACTCAAGATATTGCAATACCATTTGTCTTTGCTTTCTTTATAAAACACTTCTCCGCTACAAGAGCCTACGCTCTAAGAACCCGGAGACTATTGTGATAGTCTCGATGGGCCGACAGAACATCGGACTATTGTGATAGTTCGACCAAGTCACGACAATCCACTCCTCTTACTATCTAACGAGATAGTATCCTCCGACGGATCATTTAAAGACAAGCAAGATAGTTCCGTACTATCTGAGGAAATAGTACTTCCCTATGCTCTATTGTAGAACAGGGAGACTTTCTTACTTAGGATACAACAATTGTTGCCTGTTGCGTACCTAATTAACAATAGGATTGTTACAGGGGGTGCCATCCTGGGTGTGTGTCGGCCGGTTTGCCTTTTCCCTTGCCACGACGACGCGAGCCAAAGGGAGGGAGAGAGGGATCCATGTGGTATTCGTGTAACCTGACAGGTCATGTTATGTGGAAATCTCAAGATAGTGTATGTGGTGCTTCTGAAAGTGCAAATTGCACTTGGAGGGACAATAGAGGGGTTCAATCTTTTTTTATTTATAACTAAACTAGCTAATGGAGCGACTACCTATCTGGGCTTGCACAACCATACAGTAGTACGTTCCAAGGAGTACGCCAGTCCCAACCCCGCCTAGCCCGCAGTATATCTGGAAAAGTACCACCCGCGCGATTTGTAGACCGAAGTCCGAGTATCCGGCCAGCACATGGGAATCACAAAATAAACTACCCAACTAGGGTACGAACAAAGTAAACCCACCTCCCATAGCCATCCATCAAACACTACCGTAAGCAAGGCCATAGCCACAACCAAGCCCACATTCCAGCAAACCGGTCACGCAAACACCACAAAAGAAATCCAAGACAATCTTAATAGCGCCCCCCACTCCCTCTCCGATGCTGACCACGGCCGACAGTAACGAAACCAGGATCACGAGCATGAGGATCGCATCCTTCCCCCCCAGCAGCCGCAGCCACCGGAGAACCGTAACGAACAGCAAGAACTGGAGGAGGCGACGAGGAAATAACCTTAACCATGACGATCAACTTGACCGAAGGAAGATGGACCGTGACCACTAACCGACCCATGGGAAGGAAACTACCGACCTTTCGACCAAACAGAACGGAGGAAACCGCCAGCACTCAACCAAAGGGGGAAGAAGCAGATGCGTTAACCACCAAAGGAAGGAAGAAGTAGAGGGCAAGCCGACCGAAGGAAGAAGAAAGCAGAGGGGAAAGATGAGGAACCTCGAGATTCCAAACCATCGTAATCGAAAGGAAAGAATTAAAATCAAGCAGAGCCCAACAGAGTACTTGAAGTTAAAGACTTGAAACTATCGCGAGAGGGGGCGATAAGGAATCAAGGACGCTAACTCGTTGAAAACCAGAATGTGACGGATCACAAGAAGGTTACGTGGCCAATTTTCAAAAAGTGAGGAAAATAGAGGGCAGGAAGCATGCCAGAAAAGGTGCCAACTTTTACCATACTAGTACAAGTACAAGTATTTCTTGAGTGCGTAGGACCTGGGCCACTTGAGTAAAGGCTTATGGAAATACCCGGCTTTGTCCTTGCTCCCCAAATAAAGCAACTATTCCCAGGAAACAGGTTGTTCTTAGCTAGAAGGCAATATTTAGGCCGCCTGGGATAAATGCATTGAATTAAAGGTTGTCCCAAGACTTCACCCCTACCCAGAGTACCGGACCGGACATTTTGAGGGGAAAACAAAAAATAATCGAGGAATCTTTCGCCTTTCCTCAACCACCCCCTGCGCCCGGGTACCCCCGCGTGCGGGACAAGGACTCCTCGCTGGGGATGAGTATGGACCCAGCACCTTGGAACCCACCCATATGATAGGCAACGTCAACCAATATTCCAACCTACAACAACAGCACTTACTGATGGAATTTTAAAATTCCTTCCGTAAAGCTTCCCGAACTAGCTATTGGAAAATACACATAAGACTCAGGGTTGATTCGGCAAGCAAGGTGGCGGAACCATATCTTCCATAGAATATAGATCTCGTGACTGGAAGCCTAAAACCGCATTTATTAGCGAGAACCGTCAGTAGCAACTCGAGTAGTACGATGCGATGCTTTCAGGTGATATTTGTGTCCTGTTTGTGGGAATCAAAGTGGATTCTGGGAGCAGGGGCCGTGAGTTTGAGTGCGCGCTCGGATCCGGTACGCCCGGGTCTTTTGCCAGATGTTTTGCAGATTCCTGTTGTCGGACACAGCTAGCGTTGTTGACTGGTGACTTCAATGTATTTAGTTCGCTCTAAATTTACTCGGTCGATTCGCTGGCCCCGAACATCCTTGGATATCACGACATCGCCCAAGATTAGTTTAGTTTAGCAAGTTAATAGAATTGCGAAAGCCAGTTAATGAGATCCAACACAGCCAAATAACTCATGTCATACTACTTGCATGTCAGGAAAGCACTAATCCTTCTTAAGACCCTTTGTCTCTGAATCCCGAGAGTGGCGACTAGCGGCGCTAGCGAATCAACCGAGTAAATGCGGTACGGTACTTGGTCGCGAACTATCCTCGCATATGCGCAGCCTAACGACATTGTAATCCTGAGACAAGCCAACCCCAAACCCGCCTCAAAGTCAACCTCCAAACAAAAAAGAGAAAAAAAAGAAAAAAAAAGAAAATCACTATGATACCATGGGTAAACAAATCTCACTAATTGTTTTTTATCCTCATACGAGATAACCAGAAAAATCATTCAACCACGCAACAAATTCATCCCACCTTTCTAAAAACACTTCTCGCCGATTTCATCCTCAGGTCTCAACTTGGTGACGAGAGTTTGTGCTATGGCACAAGCCTCCAAATCGATGTTCCCGGCATGGCAATAGAGCCCGAGCAATACACACATATAAAATGACTTTGTAAGAAAAAAGAAACTATCTGCAAGCCCAATTCATATCAAATATCTCCCATTTCTCATCCCTGTGAGTTCTCACTTCGCTGAAGAGCCAGAATATTTGCTTCCTCAATAGCGGAAGCCTGTCCTCAGCAATTGAGCTGTGCCCGGTTGTGCCATCAACCAATCTCACTACACTCTGGCATCTCGTTGTGTTGTGCCGGGCACATTAGCATGGTACAAGGCACTTCAAGTGCCAACAATGCGAGGCACAGCACTAGCACACTATGCTCGAGTACAAGTATAATACTTCTTTCCCGCTGCGAGTAGTCTTGTCTCGATACCGCAATACAAGCAGAACGCCATAGGCTAACGTTGCATAACTAGGACTAAGCCTTTCAGGGCTCTACTCTTGACACAGATGCAAGCTTCGCATAACGGCTCCTTATCTCAATGCACATGTTCCCGGCATGTAGAACCTGAACACAGGGATCAAAACTTTGTATGGCAAATTGTCTGTGCGTATCTGGGCGCCAATACTAAATTCGGATCCAAATGTTCAGGTTCTTCATGCCGGGAACGAGTACGTGAAAGGGTGTCTGCTGTCTCTTCTAGGCTGATACGGTACTGGTAGCCCTGTTCGTCCCCCCCTCTGCTGTGGCAGCCGTTGAGGGCTGTGGCCACCGATCATCTACTCGAGTGCTTGTATGATACTCTAAAAACTCGAATAAACGGACCATGTGCTAGGACGTTGGACTTGCCTCTCCTAGTGGGGTCTGTTTTTTTACTTTTTTTTTGTCGAGGGGGACGTGTTTTTTGGTGTAATTTTCCCCCCTTTTCCAGAGGAAATTTCGGACTACATAGCACATGGTCCGTTTATTCGAGTTTTTACGGTATTCGGGGGCGGAATTTAGTGATGGGATTGATAGGGGTTCGAGGTGTCACAGCTTTTTACAGGTACCCTCCTTAACATTATACCTACCAAATGTAATCATTCCTTCCCTGTCATGAGCACGGTCTCAAACCCCTGTCTATACCATTACTCGTACTAACCTCCATCCCTGGCACAATTCCGAACCCTTTCCCCTCATAAGCTATCGCGAGGAAGGATTTGCTCCTTTCCTCACCCCATTTTCCCTCCCTCCCTAATAAAGTCAGTGATCGTGTAATCTTAGAAGCCGCCCCTTCGAGAATAGAGCCTCACCTGTCGCACATGCAACTACTCCGGTCACTCACCGACCCATCAACTCCTACTGCCGCAACAAACTTCACTTGCTCACTTTTTCTCACCACTGATACTCATTACCAATAATAACCTCCACCAATCAATGTCCCGCAATATCTAGAAGCACAACGAGGGCGGTGCAGCCAGGAGGGTTCGTGAAACATGTCTCGCCTTACTAAACCACCTCGCCAAAAATGTCAGCCCTGCCTGCCCATTCACTCGCTCAACCTCATTTACTCGCTCACCCCTCACTCATTCCTCATTCACCTCTCACTCTTTATTCACTCGCTCACTCCTCATTTACTCCCTCACTCGCTCTCTTCATTCACTCAGGCTCATTCATCTCATTCATCTCATTCACTCGCAAACTCATTCTTCTTATTCACTCGCAGCTTCATACATCGCATACACTCACAAATTCATACATCTCATTCACTTGCAACTTCATACAGTACATTCACTGGCAAATTCATTCGTCTTGTTCACTCACGGCTTTATGCACTGGCATTACATTCACTTGCAAATTCATTCGTCTCATTCACTCGCAGCTTCATCACTACATTCACTTGCAAATTCATTAGTCGGCTTTATACATTACAGTTGCACCTCGGTATAATGGAACTCTTCATACGGGAAACCTCGCTGTTAAGAAACGAACATCTGGGAATTTGTACCCTGCTCCCATACAAATTATCCTCGCTATAAGGAATTTCTTCCAAACCTTGCTATAACGAAGAAAAAACCCTGAATTCTCGGCCTTCGTTATAGTGAGGTGCGACTATACATTCACTCGCAAATTCATTCATCATCCACTCGCGGCTTTATACATTACACTCACTTGCAAATTCATATCTCAATGACTCACGGCTTTATACCTTACATTCACTTGCAAATTCATACATATCATTCACTCACGGCTTTATACATTACAATCACTGGCAAATTCATACATCTCATTCACTCACCCACCAGTTCACTTCCTTCGTTCGCTCGCCCATTCACCTTATTCGCTCGCTTCTCTGTTCACTTCATTTGCTCTCACGTTTGGACCCTCGTTTGTTGACAACGCAACCCCACAGCAGGCGCCCCACCACAGGACCCTATTATGGCGCCATCGCAATTAAACATATCTCAGATCATGAACACTTCTCACGGCTACAAGTAGCTGTACTCGATTAGACATACTAGTACCGAAAATACTCGGTAAAATAGTTGCACAGTGCAAAAGTTTCCGGAAATGTGGACTTTGGCTTGACCCTAACTTAGGTGTGGTCGTCTTATAACAAGTGCCAGGCCTAGTTTAAAAAAAAGCATTTCCGGAATTTTTTGCGATGCAAAAATACGGTATCATACTGTACCTTGTTTACTTGCTAGATCTGCCATCCGCGGTCGGGACCCTCCCCTTCGCAATCCGAGATAAACACCGCTGGAAGAAATATTTTCTGACCACAAATATAGGCTATCTAAGCTGAGCCCGTTGGATCCCACTAACTAGTATTCGTAGTTTTGTTAACCTACTCGGCTAAGCCTACTGTAGTTTCGACAGTGATTTCCATTGAGATCCCCGATGGTGGATCTAGCGAGTAAATACGGCACGGCAAGGCGGAACAAATGAATTCCCCTCCCTGGGGAGAAAGGGAAAACCAGTCGACCAAGACATCGCCATGACTGTAACAAAACGACACACACGAGGATAAATGATTACAAGAGGCTTGCAAGCTAAACGACTAACCATTCAAGCATGCCCTGCATAAGTCATTCCCACAACGGTGGCTAAGGTTAAGCTGGCTCTTCACGGAATCGCTTTCAGCTTTAGAGCACCCACCCAGGTTACCGGCACCAACCACTAGGCCACATCACACACCTAGAGAGAACTAGAGAGGAGACACTCAGGAGAAACCGCAACGGTTAGCAAGCCCCCCTCGACAGTCCTTGTGAGAAAGTGCTCGGGGGGGGTATTGAAGACTGGGAACTAGAGGATAACGGTGCAAAGATTATTTCACCCGTCGATCACACTATCTAGAAAGAAACTCAATGTCACAGAAGTCAAAAATCTAGACCAGTTACTGTGAAACTGTGCCCAATTGAACAAGGGGGAAGTTTTAGAGGGAGTTTTCGCTATCACCGCAAACCCATAAAATTAGGCTCTCTCTGACCCTGGTTTACACCTTCTGCTTGCTGCTATCATGCTGCTCTTGGAGTATCATACTTGACAGACACTACCGCCAGTGGTTGTCCCTAAGAGACCTTGGTTTTCCAATTTTAAATATTGCTTGGTCGTTTTAGTATCATGGAAAACCCGGTCTATCAGTTTTTCTAATATTTTATCACCGCTCCCTAGTAATCCAAGTAAACTACTACGGTACCTTATGGGGTGTTTAAATGGGCCTAACACGCAAACTGCAGTTTCAAAACAGCAGTTTAAGTGGTCTCCTAACTTCTACTTTGAGTGGTATGTGTTGCCAAACACATAAGTTACATCTTGTGAAAGATTGGGTGAAAAAAGAGAAAATTAGTAATCAATGGAGACCCAATACCGTAAAAACTCAAATAATCGGTCGGTGTGCTATGCAGTCGAGAATTACCCACTTTAGAAAAGGGGTGAAGAACGCAGCAAAAACAGAGCTGCTCGGCCCCCTTGAGAAACACAAAAAATCAAAAAAATACGAGACCTTACCAGAGGAGGCAACTCTAACGACATAGCACACCGACCGATTATTTGAGTTTTTACGGTATGGTGGCAGTGAGCAAAACTTGTATTAGAAATGGGATTTTTTTAACTCAATGTTAACCTAAGTTACCAAATATCGATCCCAAACTGCACTTTCTAAACTGTGGAAAGCCACTCCCCGGAAGCAGGGGGCATCCAAACCCACAACCCACTCAAATCTCGCCTTGATCAGGGCGTGCCCAAGGGTCTCTCTGGACAAAACACCGTTCTCTGGGTGGTTGGAAAGGCTTTGGAGCCAAATAGAGGAAACTAACTAATCTTTCTCACTCGGTATAGTCCTCCATGCGCTGCAATGGAAAATTCATATAGCCGTATATCACCAGCATAGAAAAACGCGTGCCACCCGGCGGCCGGGGTTAAAGAAATAAAGCTACCAGCTCTTACGCCAAGCAGCGTACCAACTATTGACACTCCAGTAGTTCATCACTGCTCCCCAGACCTCCCTTCGGAATATGGCGATTTCCAAGATCATGGATAATCACTCGCAGGTTAGCCTGGGCCCCTTGTGGTAACGGAACAGCTGAGATGGAGGGGTAGTAATAATAAGCGGTTAAGATTATTAACTGAAGCTGTGTCCATACGAATAACGAGAAAGATGTAGCCCAGATATATAGTGAGGTGGTTCAGACCTGCCATCATCACAGGGATCCCTCAACACCCTAAACAACGAATTAAAAAAAACAAAAGACTTCAATGAAATGCTAAGGCTCACTTGCCTTCCAGGGAATCCTCTGAGGGCAGAGAATCGCCCTGATGGAATTCTTGCCCAGATACCAGACCTTAATCCAATTCAATATATTTGGTTGCTGCTTAAGGATACGACTCGTAAGCATTGTCCTAACCTCTACTCATGAAGGGTCCTGTTAATGAGGCCAAAAACGCGACAGAGGAGGCCACTAACTTACCTGCTGGGAACTTCTTGGCCCATAAGTTTTAGATTCTCTGGAAATGTCTCTGGTGAATAGGATAGCTATTAAGGCTTGTAGATACCATGTCAAATATTAATTTTTATTATATATTAAGTTTTTTTTGTGCCACAGTGGGGGGCTGGTTGGGAGCGCTGTTGCTACGGCCGTCTCTGAAACCGGCGGTTGGCAATTGCAATTATGGACGCCATGAGATGCGTATGCGCATGGCAGAACTTCTTTTCTCCTCCCATTTGTAACTATAGCCTCGATTCCGATTCTTTTCTTGCAATAGCAGTCACCAAGTATCACTCGCTTCAATGCTAATAGGGATTGTTGGAAGCGCTACCTCAGTGATTTGGTACGAATAAGTTCGGCCAGTTTTCAGGCAACTTGGGACATGCGGATCTAGGAAATGGCAGTGGTCGTATTGATGTATATTCATGCTGTGCACTACTATAAGTACGGCAGTCTCAAGCGCACCTGCAGGCAACCAAGTAGGGATGGCAATCATCTCCCTCTTTTTCTTTCATTGATCAGTCCCATTAATTTACGCTTCGACTCCGGCCGTTTCTGTGTGACCTCAGACAGGAATGCCAGAAACTCATGGTGATGACAAGGCTGGTGTAATGGCGCAGCATACGAAGGCCTGGCAATCCCGATGGCCTCGATTACTACACTGGTGTGTAAATTCAAATAGGTACTGCAGCTATGCTCCACCGCCGCTGTTGCGTTCGCTATGACAAAAGGTCTAGCTCCTGCTCTTCTTCCTCGTAGGCAAATGTGGGGTTCGAATTGGGGACGGTAGGAGGATGCTAGGAAATGAGACGAGTTTCTGTTCTTCCATATCAGAAAGTAAAAAAAAGAACGAGAAGCCATGGCGGACCCGGAACGCTGCTTACTAAACCAACCCCCGGGATAAACTGGAGAGTCTTGCACAGTTGCTCTAATACGGACTTGAATGGGGAGGCTCCAATCGAACTGCTATCGCTTTGCTCCCAATCCTTACCATTCTGCCTTCTTATCGCAGCCCATATCTTATCTTTGAGTGCTACCATTCGGAAAAATGGTGAAGCTGACAGCTCCCTGTGGACCGATAGGCAGGTTGAAGGAACATCTCTGAACCGGCACCTTTCGCCCAACAGAGCACAAACCCGACATGGTTTACGAGATCAGCACGGTCCGACATGCCTGGGCTTGCCCAAACTGATATCGGCAATTTCACAAAGTATAGTGGCAAGTGTAGGATATGGTCCGGGCGCTTTATTTTGTACCGCGTGGTTTGTTTCCTGACCGGGCTTATGGCGTTATATGATACGATGTCCCGCAGGAAGTCTGTTAGCACGGACATCTTCTCCAAGCGGAATACATATATTCCTACAGTAGGTCACCCCGTACTTCGAACGTGAGAATCCGCAGCCTGACTGTAGATAATCGTACATGAGAGCTAGTCGAGGGCGTTGGTCAAGAGCTCTGGGGTTTGACTATCACACCAAGCTATCTGTCACAATACACGCGAACTCTGGCAGAAATGTGGGGAGCTCCTTTACGCCATGGGTCATGTTGCTGGCGGGTTAGAGCAGCAACAGGGGTCGCGCGCTACGAAAGGAAAAAGGTTCGTGTACTTACATTCCTGTCGGGCGTCGTTCATTTCTATATAGTATCTTCCGAAGCCCAGAATGCCGGGACACAGGAGGGGGCAGCCACCAACTCGAGCTCACGGGATGTCATTCTATTGGCTAGCTCTCACCCGACGGCAGGGGGGTGGCGGGATTAAGTGCCTTGTTACTCGACGAATCATGAATCGTGACGAGTCATGCATGATACGCCGAGCGCATCAAATACCATAAAAACTGTAATAGCTAGGGATTGTGCTATGTCGTTGGACCCGCTTCCTCTGGTAAGGTCTGGTGTATTTTTGCTTTTGTATGTCTCTGAGAGGTTGAGCAGCTCTTTCATGCAGTGCGTCCCCCAAGTTTTCTAAGGTAGGGTAGTTTGAACTAAATTGTACAACACTCGAATATTACCGTTTTTACGGTGCCATACACTATTAACTGGAGCTATTGAAAGTCTCGCTAGGGCGCTGGAGTTGCCTCTCCCAGTAAGATTTGTTGTATGATATTTTTTCTTTCTCTTTTTTTTATTGACTGAGGGCTGAAAGAGAACATTTTCTCAGCGCTTTCTTCCCTTAATCCCAAGGGGGAAATCCTAGACTTCCTAGAGCCATGCTCGGTTCCTATGCCAAGACCCGTAGCGAAAACTGGGTAACGCCAGGCAAGGACTTTATTTCAACGTTCCCCAACACCCCTGCTGGACCCCAAACCCTACGATCCTTTAACCACCCAACCCCTGCTCAACGGCAGTAGGAAAATCCGGAACAGACACCGAATCCGACAACAAATCCAGCGAATCCAAAGACAAGTCCAAAGATGCCTCCTCCTCCTCCTCCTCATCTATTCCCACTGCGAAAGGCAATAGCAAATCCGACGATCTCAAGCCCGCAAACTCCATAAACGTCCGTCACGTCCTCTGCGAGGAAGACTTGCTGGTATCTGCTCAAGGAGTTTGGGGATGCTACGTATGCTCTTACGGTGTCTACCGTTGATAGGCCGATTTATACAAATCCGGCAGTGAATACTACCGTATTCAGGTGTAGAAGGCGCGCTATGCTTGCTGACTCTCTGGTTCCTGATTGGGTATCGTTGTGAATTTTTCTCAATGGTTTTCAGAATGATTGAGGACTGATAGGAGGTTACCAACGAACATGGTAGGTATGATATAATGGTTGAAGGTCGCAAATGATCAAAGGAGGATGTGGAGACGTGGATTCCTCCCATCTTCGTTGGGCATCTAGGGAATTAGGATATCAATATTTTTCGGCTGCTGATAAACGCCTTTGAGACGAGCCATTGCACCCCCAAGGGTGGTAGCCCACATGAGGCGCCGCTATCTTTGCGCTGGTGTAACCACAATTGCCCTCTAAAGTGTTTTTTACATTCCTTGGCATTCGCGCTCCGCCCTATGATGCCATGGTTCTTAGCACGATTTTGGGATTTTCTACTATGTAGATAGAAACAGGGGACAAAAGAGCCTAGCATCCGGGATTCCAACACGGGCACCACAATATCACTGGCCGGAAGCTTGTTTGCCGCATAGCAGACGGGATGCGAAACTCCCACCACTCTGTGGCTGCGCACGCCGATGTGGCTCTCTTGCTTGATAAGCCACAACAGAAACACTTTGTAAAAGCATAAGCATGCGCCTTATTGAAGCCTCATATTGAAATATTTTGCCCAATTTGAGGCACGGGTATCTCTGGCAGATGGCTGTACATCAGTGGAACCCCCACATGCTGTTTTCCCGCTTCGTTGGATTGCTACATGTCGAGGATGATTCACAATATCACTCGAAGTCCAAAGAACCAGTAATCAGTGAGCGGTTTCTGAAATTGAAGGAAGCCCCCAACCTGGGCCAGGGTTTCATTAAAAAATAAATATAAAAAAACATATTCGATTTTTAGAAAACAGAAGTAATTCTGATAATGTAGACAACACGGCCGGTGACTCCCAGACAATATCCCCCTGTTCATCGCTCAAGTCCGCGCCGACGGCACCACTCCCCCTCATCTCTCCATCTACGTTTACCCACTATTAGCTAAAGAACATTGTCCTTGGTCGCGCCAAATAGTGGGAGTTTTCTCACGACGGTAGCATAGGGCTGGACATACCGAGCACTAGGTTATTCATCCTAGGGGTTCCGAACCAATACTAGGTCTGTGTCGAGGGAAGTTCGTTGGGAGTCTGAGCTGTTGCAGCCGTCGCAGACGGGTTTGATGCTAACTGTATGGTGGGCCTTGCCAAAGGCTCATGTGTAGTTTCCACGGGCGGGTGGATGTTTTCGAGCTCCTCTGAGCTACGGGCAGGTCTGAGGCAGCAGAAGAAGTTGAGCCCTGCGCAAACAAACAGACCAAATGTGACGCCCATTTGGAGGTTAAATCGGATGAGGTCGGCTAGCCCGAAAGACTTTGGGATCCTTTGCAGAGAGGGTGGAATCACTCCAGAAAAAGAGAGAAAAAGAGAAACCCCTCGGAAGCGCCTCTGGCAATTGATAGAGAGCGTGAGCAAGTAGCGGGGG
>Ga0307510_10004599_pt1 | contig 16265 bp, 17 predicted proteins | sample 12_EM_MG_FD_207224 | JGI IMG/M metagenome (GOLD analysis project Ga0307510, IMG submission 207224) | Populus trichocarpa ectomycorrhiza microbial communities from riparian zone in the Pacific Northwest, United States - 12_EM | ecosystem: Host-associated > Plants > Roots > Unclassified | place...
CCCTTACTCTTCTCCATCTTAAACCTAGTAAGAACGTTCTTGATGTTTCCCCCCTGGCTGAGATAGATCCTCCTCTTGTGCCGATCGCGTTCGACTAACATACTCAAGAAAAACCTAACATTTCGGAGGTCTTTCATCTTAAATCTCTTGCTTATTGCTGACTTCATCCATGTGACTTCCGCTTTACTCCCAATAAGTAGCATGTCATCCACCCAAACAATAATAGTCGCGCCAGATTCCGTCGTATAAATTCCAGATTCGTACTTAGAACTTTCCATTCCCAGTTCCTTCTTTAGATGTGACTCGAGTGTGTTGTACCAGTTACAACCAGCTTGCCGTAGACCGTAAAGACTTCGCTTCTGCTGAACCATGACATTGGTTGTTCGTGTCCCACTCTTGTCATCATTATATCCATCCTGAAGTACTATCTTTCCTCCGGATGATACACCAAACTCTTTTGGTAACTGGAGGTATATCTCCTCCTGTATTTTGCTTTCGAGAAAAGCGGTAACGATGTCCAACTAGACGATTTCTTTGTCCTCCACGGCAGCCTTCGATAGAACCATCCGAATCGCAGGGTACGAGATCGTCGGACGGTAGGTTTCGAGGAGGTCAACACCGGGATGTTGCCGAAAACCGTGCGCAACCCAAGTGCTTTGAATCGTGCAACCCGTCCGTCTTCCTCCAACTTCTTTTGCAAAACCATGGGGGATGAAATCGTGTGTATATCTCTCGTCTCATCCGTTGCTGGTACCACAGTCCACGTATCATCTGTTTCGAGTGAATCCAGCTCTGAATTAATAGCCTTAACCCACTCCTCTCTATATGCACCAGGCAAGGCTGCATTCATTGATTCCGGTCCATTAGTGACCATAAAGGTGTAGCCGATTCTGGCATTCACAGCATCTTCTGCTGGCTCGTCGCCATCTTGTCTGCTGCCTCTGCTACTCCTTCTACTTCTAATCCTACTACCTCCCACACTGGAAGATTCAGCTGCCTCACCTCGGCTTTGTCTGTCATCTTCCTCTACAGTATCCCAGAAAGGACTGAGATTAGTCACACGCTCTATGTCTATCCGTCTCTTCCTCACTGTACCACTCGCTTCATCCTTTTTATCACTTTCCTCTCTTGCTTTCATCCGTGCTTTTCGCTGAGCGGATTCTGGTGTGCTGGACAACTTTGCCCATGGAAGTGGTGGTAGCGGTGGTAGTGGTATTCTCCTCAGGCTCCACCTGAGGGTACTCACCGGAGCTTCGTCTCGTGAAGGTGGAGGTAAATCCGGTTCATTGGCAAACAGTAGGAATATCTTCTGATCCGTCAGACGGAAATATGATGTGTCCTCATGAAAGACTACGTCTCGTGAGATTACTATACGTCTCGCTGCAGGGTTGTAGAGCCGGTATTGTTTCGTAGTCTGCGTGTAACCTACAAAAACCATCTTCTTGGCTCTAGGACCCCATTTTTTATCTGGGTGTTTTGCTGGATGAATAAAACAGTATGCCATACATCCCCAAACCCTCAGGTGCTTGATATCAGGCTTCCATCCAAACCATAACTGATGCGGTGTCGCGTCGATTCCGTGTGTCCCCTTGGTCAAAGACACATTCTTTAAGTAGACCGTCGCCTGTAGCGCTTCTGCCCAATAACTCGAAGGTGCTCCAGCATGCTGGATCAATGCGTTGGCTCTCTCCACTAGAACTCTGTTGCTGTTCTCTGAGACTCCATTCTCCTGGGAAGTATAAGGCACGGTAACTTGCCACTCGATGCCAGACCACTTTAGCTCTCTCGGGAACTCACCGGTAGAGTATTCACCTCCGCCGTCGGTCCTACTCACCTTTATCTTGAAACCCGTCTCCTTGTCACTGAAAAACTTCTCCACAGCCGCTTTGTAATTCTGGCAGTAGCTGGCTGCCTCGTTCTTTGACTTGAGAAACTATATCGACGTATATTTGGTAAAATCGTCGATGAAGAGTATAAAATATCGACATCCTCCAAGGGATTGAGTCTGCATCGGTCTACCAAGATCTGAATGGACTAACTCTAATGGCGCTTTGGTTCTGTGGGTTGACGCTCAGAACGGTATAGGCGTCATTTTTGCCGTAAGACACGCTGTACAGTGATTCTCCCCATTATTTGCTTGCAAAAAGGCATACCACTCGGTACCTCCGTGTTACTCATCTTTAGTACAGCTGGTAGGTGTAGATGCCCAAGCCTATGATGCCCGAGCGCAGTCGCTGTATCGTCCTTCTTGGAAAGCAGCAAACCGCAATCGAGGTACTTCCCACTTTGTATTAGTTTGTAGAGCTTGTTCGATTTCTCAGCGATACTGATTAGAATCCCATCCTGATAGAACTCCGCCGCGTCATCCGTAAACGAGATCTTGACGCTCTTCTTGGTTGGCTGGCTGACCGATATCAATCCAGCCTCTGCCGCTCGTGGTACATGAAGTACTTCAGTCAGAAACAACCGCTGACGACCTCCTCCTGGCATCCATGTATAAGTTTGAACTGTGCCAATACTAGCGGCGGAAATAAGCTCTCCCGTGGCTGTTTTCATTTGGCGTCGGTTTGCTGATAGAGAAACGTAGGTCTTTTTAACAAAAGCGTTGCGGTTTCCAGCCATGTGGTTCGTGCACCCAGAATCAACAACCCATTCAATTTCGTTCATCACGCCTACTCCTCTCAGCACGCGTTCAACAGTATATCCACACTCCACTTCTTCTCCAGAATAGGTTTCTCTCCCTCTCTCTCTCAAAGTGTCCGCTTTGCGTTCAGTAGCGATTGCTGTCTGCCCATCGCTCAGTAAAATGCGATCGTTCTTTGCTCCAAAATCCGGTCCCCTATGGGATAACGATTGTCTCATTTTTCCTTCCTTCCTTCCTCCCCCACCGGGCGCGTTGATGTTGCGCTCATGCCAGCAATCAGCTTTCTTATGCCCTTTCTTGCCGCAGCCGTGTCATGTACCACTGAAGGAATTAGGCCTGTGACTTTTCCCTCTCACTCTCGATACTGAATGAGTAGCCGGACCTGTGCTTTCTTGACGTCTTTGGTTTCCTCTTCTACCCTTCGTATATAATGCTTGGTCGGGAAGTAGGGACTTCTTTCTACGAAGCTCTGCCTCATAGGCTAGCAGTAGTTCTTTTAACTTCTTGAATCCAGCGAGAGAATTCTGGTCCGGAAGTGCCGCTTTGGTTACCATAACCCATGTTGTCCACTCTGGCGTCTCAGGTAGACCCTCCAAGATGTGAAAACTTAAATGCGCGTATGACGGGGTTTGCCCACACATCACGAGCTTGTCTCTGAGTTCCTGAATGTGGTTGATGTACTCGAGTACAGTACCCGATTCCTCAAGCGTAGATTCGTATAGCTCTCGTTACAAATGGTTCAAGTCGTAGCTAGTAGCCATTTGATAATGGGCGTGCGCGTCGAGCCAGATACTTGAAGCTGTAGTCCACTCCATTTCGTTGTAGTAGAGAATCGCGATAGCGTCTGTCATTGCCATCCGAAGCGTACCGCTTGCCTTTTGCATCCGAAGGTCTTGCTTCTCGTACTTTTCCATATTTTTCTCGTACTCCTTGACAAGCTTGTCCTTGTCAGACTCCGCTTTCTCCGGCTTCTCCAGCAGCTCCTCATGACCATGAACTAGGTTCCACATACCTTCTCGCTGGAGATAGTCTGTCATCCTCATCGCCCACAACCGATAATTGGTCCCATCCAGCTTCCCAAAGCTCATGCCAACCAACGATGATGAACCATCTTGTCCATTCATCTTTGCTGCTACTACCGACGGCGCTGCTACTCTGAGCTAGACACCGAAGCGTATGAAGGACAACGTAGTATGGTGATAGGTGATACCGAAAAATATTCACTGCAGAAAGATCAAGGGGTGAAAAACCTTTTCCTTTTGCGTGCGTGTGTGTAAAAACGGTTTCCTGTTAACGGCCAACAATCCCGATCGATTTGGCTGAGCACATAACCTGATGGAGGTCTGGCTTGCGTGCAGGGAATGTGCCGTCAGACAGTCACCGCAGGGGCACGGCAAGAATCGGATCTGGCGTCACGAGAATGATCCGGGTCAGTCGCTGATAGGAAAACGGAGATGTGTTCGACATCCGATATATATGACAATTGTGTTCGCAAAGGAGTCTGATGACCATGAGTTGTTGTTGTACAGAGAAATGAACGCAGCTCAGACTAGATACAGTTTGTGGTGGCCTGCACAGTGGGCTCCTACCACACAACACCAGTCACCGCCGGGCGGTCTGGTGGTCAATAGCCCTGCTCACACCTACAAGTGTGCCCTAACCTAACATAACGCGATGGGGTTACTCCATCACTTCCCAGACCTGATCTCTCAATCCTGTCATTAAGGGCATAGGGTATTTGTTGTGCACTGTAACCTTGTTCAAACCTTAGTAGTCGACAACTAGCCGTAAGCGACGGTCGGGTTTGGGTACAAAAAGGATTGGTGCGCCCGCAGGGAACTTGGTGGGGGAAATCTTTCCTTGTTTGAGCATATCGTCAAGGTATTTCCGAAGAACATGGAGCTGTTTCTGTGATAACCGATATATCGGGCCCCAGGGTGGTTGGGTATCTTGTTTGAGATCGATGGCATGATCAAAGGTATGGCGGGGCAAGTCTTTCTGCCGTAGAAGGCCTGAATAGGTCCAGCTAATCGTGGTACTGATCTGGCAGGCGATCGATGATAGTAACATTTTCTTCATCAATCCTTCCAATCCTGCCTATAACCACTGCGTTGGGATTGTTTAGCACATCGTCATCCCATTCTACGGGGATTCCTTCATCCTCAGGGAGGAGATGGGGTTGGCAGTCAGTATCATCAAAGCACTACATGTCTGGGTTGGCATTATTTTTTAGGGGGTGTTCTTGATGCCACCATCCAAAAGGTATAATCATTCGATACTTTCCTGCCGGAGCTATCTCGCAGGTAACGAGCGACAAGTGTTTGTTGGTCCGTATTTCTGGATAGAGAGGTTTTGTAAAGTGTGATCTACTGAAAGAAATTGCTTCTCCTGTAAAACCTTGGATTTGGACTGCTTTAGCCCGAGAGTGGTAAGGGATGTGAAGGTCATTAACGAGTAGTTGGTTGATAAGGAAAATATGCGATCCTGAGTCTAACAAGACTGGGATTCGATAGAGTTTGCCGAGGATGTAAATGTGAGCATGTCTTTTAGGACAATCCTCGCGGTGTGGTTCCTTGATAATAATATTGGTTCGCTTAATGCGACTGTAAGTTTGTTGTTTACCTCGCTTAGAAGGCATTGTGGGTGTTGTATAGTTGGGTGTTTGTTACAACGCCCATGTTGTTTCTAACAGATAGGTCTCCTCAGACAAACTTTCTATAATAAACGATTAAAATATTATATACTTCTGGGCAACCCACTACAAGCGGTCTTTACCTCCTGCCGAGGGGTTCCCGGAGATATAAAGCTCACTAGACGAGCCATATCCCAACCCCAAACCATGCAATATCAAATAACAAAATTAAAATAACAAACAATAAACGTAAACAAAACTTAGCTTTCATGTAACGTGGTTGTCTTAGCGACACTCTTTGTTGTTGCATAGTTTGGGTTATTGTTGCATAAACGTGTTTCTCGTGATTTTGAGGTTACGCGAGGTTGGGGTATAATACGTGATCATATGACTGTATTTCTGAACCGTTCGCTATGGTCTAGTTGGTAAGATGGGGCAGGCTCACCCATCTTTACACGGAAGGTCAGGCGTTCGAGTCCAGTCTCTGGCAAGAACAAATATAATTTGTACTGGTGGCACCTTGAGCCTGGGAGAGCCCAGGGGGTTTCACGACCCCTGATCCTTATCCCAAGACACCCAAGTCGTTAAAATGGGTAAACCATTCCAAATTAGGAATACCTGACCCGTTCGGGGGAAAGAAAAAGTCCTCCTTCTGGGGGCAACTCTAAAGTCCTTTCTCGGAAGGCAAAAAACCCCAGGTTTCTTCCTAGGAAGGTACCTATACACCAGTCCCCTTACCCCATGTTCGATGGCTCTTGCAGGTGTGGTATCTCCGCATTCTGCCGCGAGGAATTTTGTACGAGCGCCAAGACTTTTCCAAGAATTTCCGAAACATGCCGAGGTGTAACGCGTGTGAAAAAATCTTTGTAATCACTTCCTGCTTACCTTAAGAATAAGTGGTATCTGCTTGCTTCACGAATCTAAGACGTGACTTGCTTGCTCGTGGCCCTGTCATTCTTAAGGACAGGGTGACATCGGCTATAGTTTGTCCGCTAAGCGAGATAAATAAGGACTTATATACTTAGGAAAGAAAATACTTAGATATTTTTGAGACGCGTACACCTATGACATTTCTGTGTCGGATAATTCCAAGAGTTGTGATAGTCTTTCTCATTGTATTAAGTTAACCTTTGGAGGTTGTTCTTGTCGTGGTAGAGGAGGTTGGTGCACTGCGAGAGGGCTAGTTCTTGGTTTGAATGGTTGTTTAGGGTTTCCCCTATGTTTGTATGGGAAGGTTACGGCAACCAATATTGGCTTACGGCATTGTCTTCAGGTGTGGTTGTCCATCCTGCAACGGGTGCAGCGCTTCTCCTGCTTTCGTTTTTCAACCACCTCGTCCTTGATTCTGTCGTGATCCTTTTTCCATTCGGTATGTTCATCCTTTGCGGTATTCGTATTTTCATTTTTGCGGTGTTATTCCGTGGTGTCTTCCATCCATAGGGACGATCCCTTTCCGGCTTTATTGTCCAACCTGTTCTTTTCATATTTTGTGTTGAAACCTTTGTCGGACTCTTCTCGTTTTCGCTAAGGACGGGGTGCGTGCGGGGTTGTTAGAGATTTGGTTAATTTTCCTCTTTCTAGAAGTTCCTCCTCTTACCTACTTACTTTTCTTAAGATTTCAATCTATTCGTTATTGGTGGCGAATCCAAAGTGAGATAGGCAAAGTAAAATTTCTTGAGGGAGTTTGCTTTCGACACGGACCCTTCAGACTATTCCTGTGAGTCCGGATTTGATGTTGAGACTTTCGAGGAGGAGAAGGTATGTATCGATTTTTCCCTTATGGCTAATCCTATGTATTGCATCTAGGGCTCGTCGTTCCTCCAGGATACTGATATATCTTTTGACAATTTCTTGTCGGAATCTTTCCCAACTTGAATAATCGGGATCTCTAGTAAAAGCTCCTATTGCTCCCATGACCTTTCGATATTTTTCTGCAAAAGGGGCTATCTTGTTTCCCTTAGTTTTACGGTGGGCGAAAACAATGCGATGAGAGTGGTTCTCCCATTGATAAGGGTTTCGATCAAAATAATCTTCACATGCGGTTAGCCCGTTTCTAACATCTTGGTTATCATCCCCCTGAAAGAAGTAAGGGGGTTCAGCCACCTTTTTTACTGATCGAGTCGGTGTACTGAGTTGTTGCAAAAATTCTAGTATGCCTCTTGTATGGGGAGATGTGTCTCTAGGAACCGATGGTCCTTGAGCGTTGCGTTCTGGACTTCCGTCTCTTCTGCCCCTGCCATTGTCTCCACCATTATCGTCATTATCGTCATGATCACTAGGGTCTGGATCTGGATCACCGCCAATGTTACTTGGCGGTGGTGGAGGTGGTTGGTAATTTCCTCCACAGTCAACTTCTTTCCACGTATTTTGCCGGGGAGTTGAAGCTGATCGTTTATTGGGATTAGGATTTTCGGAGGATCCCAAGGATTGAATTGTCCCTGATTAGATGGTCCTGGGTCACCATCCCCTTCCTCTGTCCGTGGGATGGTAAAGCTGGGTTTTTCGTGATGGTCTATTCTGTCAGTCAAGGCTTGTATTGCATTTTGGAATTCCTGATTTTGTTTATCCAGAAGCTCCTTTGCTGCTTGGCGGTCATTTTGATGCAGGTCGGCTGCATTCGCTTTTTGTTGATTTAATAGTTCAGCAGCACGATCTTTCTGATGTCTCAGGACTCGTTGCCATTCAACGTCCTGTTTTTTGAGTTGTTCAGCAAATTGCGCCTTAAGGGATAGTACTTCTGCTTCCAATATTTTGTCTCGGACTTCCGATCACTTCGCTTTTTCCTTTTGCTGAGCGTATTGGCAGCTAAATTCTTGTGCAATAGACAACTTTAGTTGTTCTGGTTTGTCATGAGTTGCTCCTTCGACAGTTGCTAGTGCTTTTCTTGCATCTTGGAGTTCTTTGTAAACGATTAATTCACCCTTTGCTAACCTTGTTTGTAATAACTACAGGTTGGTGTAGTGGGTCCTAGCGTCTTCAGATAAAGCGTCCAAAGCAATCAAGTTCTCATCTTGACTTTGGTTGATGGATGAAGAAATGTGTAGGAAAACTTGTCCGATTTGGTGCTTAAGAAGTTCCATTTGGTTTGTAGTGTTTCTTGCGCATTCACGGGAGGTTGATCATGACAGGTTTTTTTCGACACGAAATTGCGTACTATGGGAATGACTCATTGGGGAATGTATTACCGAACCTGGGTTTGAGGTAACGGTCATAGCACAAGAAGATGGGTCGAACGAGGATGCTTGAGGAGTGGAAGTATCATCATCTTCCATAGGTGGATCGAGATCGCGAATGAGTTCCGGGTGAGGAGAGTTGGGGCTCACAAGGGCCATGGTAGAGGTTAGTGATCATTTAATTAGTGAGAGGATTTCTAACTCTCCAGTATCGTCGAGCCTTTTTACGACCCTTCGCTATAGTAGGGAAAGGGTAACGAAAGGACCCTTGTAGTGTTACCCACCAATTTTGTTCTTCAGCGTCAATAAGGTTCTGAAGAATTTTTTGATTTTGTACCACTTGTTTGATGGCTTGCGTTGAAAGAATAATAGTCTCTGGAGTAGAAGAGCGAGACAAGCCAAGAGGTGGTGAAGGAGAGGAACAAGGTAAAGTTATACCTCCTTCTGAGTCAGGTTACTAGTCGTTTAAGAAATCAGAATCTTCACTGATCGTGGGTTCAGGTGGGACAATAGCAGCCTGTTGGGTTTCTTCAAAGATGAAAAAAAAATAATAGAGGATGATGCAGACGAGGATGTCTGCCAACATAGGGGCTAATGGGGCCTTAGTGACTGAAGAATGACAATATAGTGTCACGGGGTAGCTAACACGGTAGGATTCCGGGTTAACTAGGATGGGGATATTCGAGACAATGGATTATAGGTCAGGAAGGCTCAAGAAGAATTGTTCGATCAAGTACTAGAAGAGTATCGTAATAACTTATAATATTGTTAAGGTCTTTTCTTTGTTGCTTGATGATGTTCTCAACTATCGGTGAGAGCCCTACTATTTATACTAATGTTCACCCTACTTTGACTTCTCTAGTAAAGAAGTATCTTTCTAGAAATTCAGTTCGTCAGAACAAAGTGCGAACATTGTTTGACCCTGAATCTTGCCCAGCTCGACTCGGAGAATCTCCTGACTGCTATTTCTTCTGAGGGTGTCCCCACTCCACCAGTAGTCAGTCTTCGATCTCTTCATCCTGATAGACTATAATGGAATATGCAGTCTAAATGCCTACATACCAATAGTATCATGAATATGGAGTGATCAAGTCCGATATTCATCTATCAATGCATGATGCGTATGCATTAGTAAGAGTAGAGAACTGATTCTCTAATCATCGTTCCAATCAGTTAGCTATATCTTGAAACGTGAACTCTTTGTAGTTCCTGAGTAGTGTCCTAGATGCCTCCGGGAAGTCCCTACTCAGGAAGCTTGGGTTCGGATATATGCTCTCCCCCATGGTGGCATATAACTCGCGCATAATTATCCAAGCTATTCCCGCTAGGGTAATAGACTGCCGACATGCAAATCGCCAGGCGAGAAAGGTTGTAAAGTGAGGGGTAAGGGGGAGAAACATGAACGCAAGCGTGCTTAAACGAAGACAGAATCAATAACCAAGTAGGAGGGGAGGCCCGAGACCCCACAGCGAGCAAAGGAAGAGATGGGTGCGTGATACTTCTAGGCAGAAGCCATCAAGGGAGACCCGAGGTGGGAGACCCTCTTACGACGATTTCCCCTGGTGTTGGGATTTCAATCGCTGGAGGTGGAGACGACGAGAAAGCTGGTAGGAGATAAAGGGCTTTTTTTCTTTTTTTCTTTTTATATCATGTATTCATTGTTAGGGTACAAGAAACCGTATGGAGTACTAGCTTTGGCGAAAACAAAACCTTAAATCCAAAACAAACAAACAAAGGAAACATCCGTCACCAGACAGCTTCACAGAGGGCCCGTACCAGTCCCTGGCCCACATACAGGTGTGAAAATCAAGTAAAGTAAACTAAGGAAACCCTTCCAAACTAGCGGAAAAATACAGCAAGTATAACAATATGTAAAGAAAACCTAACTCTCCTGTGACGACATATAGCAACCAAAGGAAACCACAGCTGAGGCGTGTGAAACACCCGACATGGCGGCAGAGCTGGGGCAGTCGAAAATTCCTGGTGGGAAGGCGGTGTTGGTGTTTCTAACGCAGCTCCAGAGTGCGTGTAGTAGGATCACAGAGGACCAGACGGGGGCTTCAGGGGACAGGTCAGAGATCCCGTGAAGGTGGCAGTCCCTCGCTGGCCTCTTGGCTGGGCAGGACAAGATGGTGTGGTCGAAGGTCTTGGGGGCTTGGCAACAGCTCAGGCATGTCGGGGGGTCGGCGTTGACACAGGAGAGGTATGGGTTGAGGTAGATTTTCCCGGACCTCATCTGGTGAATCCAACCTGCGTCGAATTTGTTATGGCCCATGAAAGGGTGGGGTTCAGGGACGGGAGGTACCTGTATCTTGCTGGGTCAGGGACGACTGCACGCCACTCTTCTAGTAGGCGGTCGCGGCATCTCTGTTGCAGCTCGGTGTAGGACCGACCCGATGGCTGTTCAGGGTAGATCTCAAAGAGCCGGTGTTGGGAGGTAACTGGGAGTGGCTTATCACCTTCTGGGCCAAGGAGGAAGAGCATGGAGTGGGCGATCGCAACAATAGGGAGGGGGGTTCTGTTTTTGGATGCAGGTCTTGGTTCAAGCCATTTGAGGAGGAGGAGGGTTCGCGTGTTCTGGGCCAGCCAGTCACTGTGGTTCTGAGGATGGTGATACAGAGAGGGTGTCTGGACTGATTGGGTGAGGCGGGCAGTGGCTGGGTCGATCTCCGGTGGGGAGCACAGCACTCTTCGGCCCGCTAGCCTTCTGTTGTATCCCAGTTATCCTAGTAGCAGGTTGGGCAGGGGTAGGCAGGCCTCAATAGCTAGTATATTTGTGGGGGTACATATGAAGCAGTTTGTGGTCCATCTCTGGACTTTATGCCAAAAGCTCGTCATCGTGCGAATGGTGTGCGCTGAACGGGCAAAGACTTCACCCCCATAGGTCAGGATCGGGAAGAGAAGCGATGAAGCCAATCTGTGGCAGAGGAAAGGGGGCAGCCCCATTCCTGGCGGAGAGTGCCTTTTGACCACCACGAAGGCTGCTTGGGCCTTGGCCAATCTTTTCGTGAAGTGAGGAGTGGTGGAGAGGGAGGGGGTGATCCAGTAGCCTAGCGATCTGAGCTCCGACTTGGGGTGAAAGGGTTCACCCTCCAGGTGGATGGGGGAGGATGAGGGCGGGTCCCGGTTCTTAGGGGTACGCCAGTGGATTAGTTCTGTCTTGCGGATGGAGAAACATACTCCAAGGTGGGCGCCTTTGACCTCGATGGCGGAGTGGTAGTGCTGTAGGAGCTGGATATTGCGTCGGTAGGACAGTGAGGAGGCAGTAAGGGTAAAATCATCCAAGTAGGAGAGTGTGAGGCCCTTTGGATTTCATAGAGTCGGGATACATATATCACAAAGAGGAGCGATGAGATGGGAGAGCCCAGAGGGGTCCCGACAGCTACCGGGGAGAAGACTCTCGGGGAGCCTTGGAAGACACGGCGGCAGGATCTGGATGTTAGGAAAGAACTGGTTCAGGATACCAGGTAGGGGTTAACCCCCCGCTCGAGCCGAGCATTCTGCAGAGTTGTGTTGCGTTGACATTGTGGAACCCTCCCTTGATATCCAAAAACAGGGTGGACACTTTGCGCTTGGCCATCTGGAGCGTCTTAACCTCGTGGATTAGGGTGGTAGACAAATCAGAGGTTGAAAGACCTGTGAGTGAGCCGCATTGATGGGGATCAAGGAGCACTACCACTTGGGCCACACTTGCTAGCCGGCCTGTCATGATCCTTTCCAGTGTCTTAGAGATCTGGAGCAGGACTATGGCACGGAACGAGGAGGGGGAATCGTAGGAAGGTTTGCCAGGCTTGTGAAGAACAATGCTATCCGGTTTCTTGAGGGAGGGGGGGGTGAAAACCTGTCAAGAAGCGGGAGGCCTGGAGGCGGAGAATGATGCATGGGGCGACCCTGTTAATCTTTTTCCAGACCGGGTTGGGGGTCTTGTCAGGGCCGGGCGCGGAGGAAGGTATGGAGTGGGCCAGGGCGCTCAAGTTCTTGGTTTCGGACAGCTCGAAGGAGTCCCTGAAGGGAAGGAGGATGGTTTCATTGGCCGTAGCAGGGCTGCCCAGGAAGCAATAGTCAAGTAGAGCCCTGTTGAGCTGATGTGGCGTGGTTGACCCTGTCAGAACAGGGAAACGCGGGGGTGGGCGCACTATAGCGAATTTCTTCGCAGTCCAGACTATCTGGAGTGTTCGCTGTTGGAACAGGTTTATTCCTGTCTAACGCGAAATACAATAGGACCGGCGATAGACCTGCTAGTGCTAGTGCTAAAGGAGGCTTCAGGGGACTGGAAGTAAGAGATAATAGTTGAAGGACAAATGGGACTCAGGGGTTGCCGTTCAACGAAGTATATCCTTAGACTGAAGGAATGTCGAAGTCTGCTGTCTCGTGGTAGCCAGGGGACTGGTTTAAATACAAAAACCCCAAGAGCGATAGCCTTCCTGCAATCACGATCATTACCAGTAGCTGCGCACATACCAGAATTCTGTAATGCTGCAAGACCAAAGAAAGAAACATAGCTCAGCCTCCACCAGTGGTACATGACTATTTCATACCCGGAATCCTAAATATCAACTTCCTAGCAAAGCAAACTAAACATAGCAATACGATAGCATAACCGATCTGACTCAGAGACAGTTGCGGAGCTGAAATCAAATCAAATAAACCATCTATAAATCAACTAAACATTGGAGATCCTGCACTGCCCGCTCCTGTGTACCGTTACCAGAACATGTACACATGTCCCAGCTGTAGTCAGTAAAGTGCACCAGTAATCCCTCTTCGGCATTTTTCTAGCTTTAAAGCAAGCGGATATGGCGGCCCTGGCCGACGCGAGCCGGGAGGCATCCATCCTGCTCCTGCTGGATGAACGGAGGGCCTAGTTGTAAGCAGTGCGTAGCTGGGAGAGGGACGTAGGAGATAGGAGGTTTTTTTTTTAATTTCTTCATTTTTATATCATATATTTGTTGTTAAGGTACAAGAAATCGCATGGAGCGCTAGCTATGGCGAAAACAAAACCCAAAATCCAAAACGAACTAACAAAGGAAATATCCGGCTCCAAAAACTCTTCAACTGGGGTCCGTACCGGTCCCAGGCCCACATACGGGCGCGAAATTAAACCAAGTAAGCCAGAGGAAACCCTCCCTTAAACCAGCCGGTAGCATGAAAAACAAAAACATAAATCTAGCTTTCCTCAGACGACATAAAGTAACCAAAGGAAACTACATTAGAAGAGGGGGAAGAAACAGAAGAAGTAGAGGACGACAGGCGCGAGAACATGCCCGGGGGAAAGGCTGTAGCGGTAGACTTAATGAAGCGGTCGAGGGCGCCAATGAGGGCGGCCGAGGACCAGATGGGGGCGTTGGGGCCAACGTCCAGGACCCCCTGAAGGTGGCGGGTCCTAGTAGGCTCCTTGGCTGAGCAGTGGAGGATTGCGTGCTAGAAGGTTTTGGGGGCACTCAAACAGCTGGGGCAGGTGGTGGGCGCGGAGGTAGCTCTTCCCAGATCTCATCTGGTGGAGGCGGCCCGTGGAGAACTTGTCTAAGCCCATAAACGGGTGGGGCTTGAGCGAAGGGCGGTATGGGTATCTGGCTGGGTCTGGGGCGGCCTTGTCCCATTCTTCCATGAGGAGGCTCCTGCACCGGAGCTTTAGCTGGTGGTATGATCGGCCTGGAGGGGGCTTGGGAAAAGAATCACAGAGTCCGTGTTGAGATGTGACCGGGAGGGTGCCGAGCCTATCGGGGCCCAGGGGGAACAGCATTGAGTGCGGGAAGGCGTCGAGGGGGAGGTGGGCCCTATTTTTTGAGGGCGGTCTAGGTTGGATCCACGGGAGGGGTAGACGACTGCCCGCTTTCTTTGCGCTTAGGGCTCTGTGGTCCGGCGAGTGGCGGTGAAGGGAAGGAGTTTGCACCGAGGGGTAAGCCTTGCGGTTGTGGGGTTGATTTCTGGAGGTGAGCACAGTATCCTAAGGTGGGCCAGGCGGCGCTTGTACGTGAGGAGAAGCTCGAGCGGTGGGAGGCAAGCCTCGATGGCCAGGATGTCGGTTGGGGTGCACATGAAGCAGTTGGTCGTCCACCTCTGGACCTTGTGCCAGAACACGGAGATCTTCCTGGTCATGTGGACCGTGGGTAAGGAGGCATCAGCGCCGTAGCTAAGGATGGGGAAGAGGAGGGATGAGGCCAGTCTATGGCAGAGGAAAGGGGGGAGGCCTATCCCTGGAGGGGAGAGTCGTTTGACCGCCACGAAAGCCGCCAGGGCCTTGGCCAGCGTTTTGACGAAGTGGCGTGTAGTAGAAATCGAGGGGGTGAACCAATAGCCTAGCCACCTGACCTCGTTCTTCGGCGTGAAAACCGACTTATCCAGGTGGATCGGAGCATTGGAGATGGGGTCTCTGTCCCTGTTCGTGCGCCAGTGGATAAGCTCCGTCTTTGGTACTAAGAAACTGACACCCAACCTGGCCCCTCTGGCCTTCAGTCTGGCATACTGCTTCTGTAGGATCTGGATGTTGCGCCTATATGACGCAGAAGATGCGGTCAGACTGAAGTCGTCCACGTAGAAGAGAGAGGGGCCATAGGGGATCTTGCAGTAAAGGCGGGAAACGTAAATAACAAACAAGAGTGGGGAGACTGGGCAGCCCTGGGGCGTGTCCACCCAAACTGGGGCGAACACCTTGGGGGAACCCTGGTAGAGGAGCCGGCACGACCTGCCAGACAAGAATGACTTGGTCCAAGACACAAGATACGGGCTGATCCCTTTGGCTCTAAGCATGACGCAGAGGGTGGAGGGGTTGACGTTGTCAAAGCCCCCTTTTATGTCCAGAAAAAGAGTGGAGACTTTCCTTCCGGCCATCTGGAGGGTCTTTACCTCGTGGGTGAGGGTAGTGCCTGCGTCCGAGGCCGAGAGGCCAGCTAGCGAACCGCATGGGTGGGGATCGAGGAGGCCATATGTCCGGGCCACACATGAGAGTCTCGAGTTCATTATTCTCTCAAGAATTTTCGAAAAGGTCTGGAGTAGGACTATGACGCGGAAAGATAAGGGGGCGTCATAAGTGGGCTTCCCCGGCTTGTCGAGCACGATGCCGTCGGCCCTTTGGAGGGTGAGGGGGTGGGATCCGTAGGCCACCAAAGGGGCGAGAAGACTGTGGAGGAGATGAGGGGCTACGCGGTGCACCCTTTGCCATACCGAGTTAGGGATCATGTCAGGCCCAGGGGCCGACGATGGGGAAGAACCGGCTAGGGCCCTGCCGATCTCGTCCACTGCCAGGGGGAGGCATTCTCTGAACTGGAGCAGGATGGTATCAATAGACTTGGCCGGCTGGCCGGGGAAAAAATGGTCAAGGAGAGCCCTGTTGAGTTCGGGTGGTGTAGAGGCTCCTGGGAGCTCCGGGAAACGGGGGGGAGGGCGTCCAAGGGCGAACCTTTTGGCCGTCCACACCATCTGAGGTGTCGCTGAGGACAAGAAGGAGGACCAGTGATCACTCTTTGCCTTCTTGATGGCCTTGAAGTAGGCAGATCTTGCCGCCCTTGCGGAGGCGAGGAGGGCGGCATCGAAGCGGTCACGCTTCGAGGAGCAGAGAGCAGAGTTGTAGGGCTTCCTGAGCGTGGACAGCAGCTCTGACCACCAAGGTTTGATCGATAGGTAATCCTCTTTAGTGGAGTGTGCAGTGCAAATTGGGACGTGACTCTGCCTAGGTTGGTGCTAAACCAAATGTCGAGGGAGCGCGTGGTAGGGAGGACGGGGGGGGCGAGATAGTTATACCTTTCCGAGAAGAATCCAGAGTGGCCCAGTCAGACAGGGCCCAATTAGGGGTCGGGGGGGGGGGGCCGGAACAAGG
>Ga0307510_10004600_pt1 | contig 16261 bp, 15 predicted proteins | sample 12_EM_MG_FD_207224 | JGI IMG/M metagenome (GOLD analysis project Ga0307510, IMG submission 207224) | Populus trichocarpa ectomycorrhiza microbial communities from riparian zone in the Pacific Northwest, United States - 12_EM | ecosystem: Host-associated > Plants > Roots > Unclassified | place...
CATTTCGTAGACGCCGTAGACGAGGCCGTCGTTCTTGAACGGGAGCTTGTCCATGTCGGTGGCCAGGCGCAGTGTCGGGATGCGGCGGAAGAGGGTCTGGTAGGCGATGTGGAGTTCGAGGCGGGCCAGTGGCTGGCCCAGGCATTGGTGGATGCCGAAGCCGAAGGCCATGTGCCGACGGGCGTCGCGGGTGACGTCGAGCCGTTCGGGCTCGGCGAACTGGTCGGCCTCCCAGTTGCCGGTGGCGCCCGGGATGACGATGCCCTCCCCGGCTCGGATGGTCTGGCCGCCGACCTCGATGTCCTCCAGGGCGAGGCGGCGCTGGCCCATGTGCACGATGGTCAGGTAGCGCAGCAACTCGTCCGCCGCGTCCGCGAGGACCTTCGGGTCGTCGGTGTCGCGCACAATGGCGAGCTGGTCGGGGTGTTCCAGGAGCGCGAGGACGCCCAAGGCGATCATGTTGGCGGAGGTCTCGTGCCCCGCGCCGAGGAGCAGAACGCCGAGCATGGATGCTTCCTGGCGGGTGAGGTCGCCGGCGTCCATCCTGGCGGCGATGTCGGAGAGCAGGTCGTCGCCGGGGTTGGTGACCTTCACGTCGAGTTGGTCCTGCAGGTAGGCGAGCTGCGCCATGGTGGCGGCCCGAATGTCCTCGCGTTTCACGTCCCGGCGCAGTCCCACCGAGCTGTTCTCCTGGAAGAACTCGTGGTCGTCGTATGGCACTCCTAGCAGCGCGCAGATCACCAGTGAGGGCAGCGCAAGTGAGAACGCCTCCACGAGGTCGACGGGCTTCGGCCCGGCGAGCATCGCGTCGATCAGGTCGTCGGTCATCTGCTGGATGGCGGGGCGCAGGGCCTCGATGCGCTTGATGGTGAAGGCGCCGGTCACCATCCGGCGGATCCGTGCGTGGTCCGGGTCGTCCATGTTGAGGAAGGACGGCGGGGCCTGGGTGACGCTGTTGCGGAAGGCCTCGTTCGGGTAGGGGAAGCCCTCCTTGTTGGTGTCGACGCTGAGGCGTTGGTCGCCGTACAGGGCCCGTTGGTCGTCGTAGCGGGTGACGAGCCAGTGCTCGGTGCCGTCCCAGAGCCGGACCTTGGAGACCGGCTTCTCGGCGTGCAGCTTCATCATCTCGGGGGGCGGGGCGAACGGGCATCCGGCCGCCCGGGGCATCGGGAAGTCGGGCACGGTTTCGGTGGGGATGTCGGTAAGGGGGCTGGTCATGTCACTCCTCGTGGTGAGGGAAGAGCCGCCGGACTCGTGGGGCGGTGGATCAGGCGGTCGGGACGCGTAGCAGGAGGTCGGCGACGGCCTTGGGCTCGGTGATCATCAGGTCGTGGCCGGTGTCGATGTCTTGGAGGCGGCCGGCCGCGAGGGCCCGTTCCCGCCGCGCCGGGTCACGGTGGGGGCAGGTCGCGGTGCAGCCGGTGTGGTTCTGCGGGATCTCCCACAGCTCCGCATGGTCCTCCGACCGCAACGGCTGGTCGAAGCACTTGTACGGGTGAGGAGTCAGCTGGGGTTCCAGCCAGGCGATGTCGTCGGGGTCGCTCACCCCGTAGTGCAGCATCGGTCCGGTGCCCGGGAAGAGGACGAATTCGACACCGTCGATCACGCGACTCTCGCTGCGCGCGGCGGTCATCGACCGCGCCGCGACGTCGGCGAGGGACTGGCCGTTCACGGGGGCGGAGGCGTCGCGGTGGACGACGCGGCCGGTGGCGCGGTCGGCGACGCCGGTGATGACCATGTCACCGTAGCTGTGGCCCAGCAGGATGACGTCGTGGATGCGGAAGTCGAGGTCGATGTCAGGGCTGAGCAGATGGGCCCGCACGCCGAAGCCGGTCAGAGTGCGGGTGTAGCCGTCGTGTCCGGCCTGCCGCAGGATCCGTGCGACGCGCTGGCAGCAACATCCGCCGTGGCCGCCGCCATGCACCAGGACATAAGTGGCCATGCTCCTTCTCGTCTGTCGCAGGCTTGTTCAGGTTCTCCAGTGGGGGCCGGATGACTGGTCTCGGTGGGGAGGGGCGGGACAGGGGGCCTACCGCGTGGGCGAGCAGAACACGAGGTGCTACGTCTTCTGTCCGAAGGCATCTTGGGGGCAGACGGTTCGGATGGTTCAGTTCGCGTCCGCCGTTTGCACACTCGACGTGGGGGTCATCGCTTGCCCGACTCCTCAGGGTCTTCGGCCGGTGTCACCGCTCGCCCGCACAGCCTTCGCCCGCCCGGCTGCGCACCATCAGCCTCACAAAATCATTCCCATTGCGCAAGTTTTCTCACTGAGTAATTTCCCCTTTCCTTGCGTATGCTCAGTGGCCATGACCACCGGCCTGCGTGAACGCAAGAAGGCGGCGACCCGTGAGGCGCTGCACAACGCCGCTGTGCACCTCGCCCTGGCCTGCGGAATCGAGAGCCTCACGGTCGAGGCGATCGCCGACGCCGCCTTCGTCTCCCGGCGCACCTTCTCCAACTACTTCGCCAACAAGGAGCAGGCGCTGATGCACCACGACCGGATGCGCGCTGTCCGGCTGGTCGAACTCGTCCGTGCCCGCCCCGCGAAGGAGTCCCCGAGGACCGCGCTCCTCCGGGCCACCGCACAGCTCCACGCGGAATACCCCGACGTGCCCGAGGCGCGATACCGGCAGCTGCGCCTCCACCCCGCACTGCTCTCCGAGCTGGCCGCCGCCTACGCCGCCGTCGAGCGGGACCTCGCCGAGGCCGTCGAGCGGCGACTGCCCGACCGGCCGGACCGGGTCCTGTGCGCCCGAATGCTCGCCTCGGCGTTCCTCGTCGTTCTGCGCATTGCCGGTCAGACCTCCCTCGAACAGCCCGAGCGGAACTTCATGGAACTCGCCGAGCAGGCCCTCACGTTCACCTACGAGGGCTTCCGCCAGGAGACTCAGGACGCGTCTGACGGAGCCGTGTAGCGGCCGGTCACGCGATGAGCTGCCGGCTGATCTTCTCGGCGCGGACGCGGCGCGTGCGCGTGGTCATTGACGCGTTGACCAGGGACGCCTCGTGCAGCCGGATGAGGCCGGCGAGTGCCGGGACGGTCTTCGCCGTCGCAAGTTCGGGCGTCAGTGTGGTGACCAACCGGAAAGCCCTTGCCTCGATTGTGTACCCGGGCCGTAGCGCTGCGGGCGACACGGACCGGGTCTGTACGGTGAGCGGTGTAACTCCCGAGCTGGAAGCGACAGTTGACGACTGACGTGACGAGTGACACCGAGGCCGGGAGGCCGCTGTGAGTGGGGCGAGCGCCGTGGACGACGGGCTGGTCGCCGAACTGGTTGCCCGGGCTCAGGCCGATGGCCTGAAACACACCGGGGAGGGCGGCCTCCTGCAGCAGGGGAAAGCTGGTGCGGTTGACGCCGCTGGATGAGGAGACGGTCGTAGGCGCGTCCCGGGTGCACCCGGAGAACATCAAGCGGTACCTCGTGGATCCCTGCTCGCGGCGGATCGGAAGCGGTTCGCGGAGGATACTCGGCTACACGGCCCGCGACCTGCTGCCCCGCCTGCGCTGACCTGCGGACCAGCGGCAACGCTGGTGTGAGTAGCTGTTGTCGTACCGATCTTGGGGTTTGTCGATCGAACGGGAGTCCCGATTGGGTGGTGGCGGGGTGCGCGGCGCATACGAGCAGGGCTTCCTGAACAGCTCGTTGGTGTCGAATCACCGAGCTGTTCAGGAGGCCCCGGTGCCGCAGTCCTCCGTGCCGATGTCCGTGCAGTCCGGTTCAGTCACGCTGGAGTGTGACTGTCTGGCTCACCGGTTCGGAAACGCTGCCGACAACGGATCCCAGTAGCCGCGCTATCCGACGGCTATGGCGGACGCGGAGTGGGCGGCCATCCGACTGTTGCTGCCGGTGCCCGGCTGGATGCGCGGCCGGGGAGGGCAGCCGGAGGCGTACTGCCACCGGGCGATATTCCATGCGATCCGCTACCTGGTCGACAACGGCCAATGCCGTTGCTTGAGAGGTGCACGTAGTTCCTCCAGGCACGGTGACGGCGGAGGTGCTGGTTCGTTGACACGGACTTGCATCCATGGAACGGACTGACAGCCACCGTGCCGGGCCCCGACCCTGCTCGGTCACGGTGCGGGTGCGGGTACCGGCGCCGGGGGCTGGACCTGGCGGGAGATGAACGTCTTGATGGCGTCCTGTCCTCGCCACATGCCTTCGGTGGGCTCGACGAGTCCCGGGTTGAGGAAGATGTGCGAGGCGCCGGGCACGATGGCGAGTTCGACGAAGCCTCCGCGCTCCGCGTATTCGACGGCGAAGGCGGCGGCGTCGGGGGTGCCGCCGCTGAGATCGTCGGCGCCGGCCTGGACGATGAGCAGGGGCGGCAGCGACACCTTCTCGTCGGTGCGGATGATCTGCTTGGGACTGGCGTTGAGGATGTTGGAGATGTCGCCGAAGAACGCGTCGACCTTCATGATGTTGAGTTCGCCCTGCCAGTTGCCCGTCAGCGAGCCGACGAGGTCGAAGACGCACCCGCAGGAGACGAGGTAGTCGAGGCTGGCGTCCGGTTCGTCGCCGGTGCCCACGGGGTCGGTGACGTAGTCGGGGTAGTGGGGTCGCAGGCCGCTCAGGACGACCTGGTGGCCGCCGGTGGAGAAGCCCATGATCCCCACGCTGGCGGCGCTGGCGGAGAAGTCCGCCGCGTGTGCCTTGAACCAGCGGATCGCGTAGTTGATGTACGGGACTTCGTGGTACCGCGCGTACCACCCAGTGGGGCGGGGTGTGCGGGAGGATGGTGTGCATGGATCAACTCGGTGCCGCGCTGCGGGCGTGGCGGGACCGGCTGGACCCCGTGACGGTGGGCTTCGCACACGGCTCACCCCGCCGGGTCCCTGGTCTGCGACGCGCGGAGCTGGCGACGCTGGCCGGCATCTCGGTCGAGTACGTGGTCAGGCTGGAGCAGGGACGGGTGGCGACGCCCTCGGCGCAGGTCTGCTCGGCCCTGGCCCGCGCCCTGCACCTGTCCGACGACGAGCACGCTCACCTTTTGCGCATGGCTGGTCATGCAGCGGATCCGACCCGGGTTCCGCGGATGATCCCGGGGAGTCTGTACCGGATCGTGGACCAGCTCGCCGGCAACCCGTTGGCGATCTACGACGCCACCTGGCAGTTGCTGCACTGGAATCCGCTGTTCGCGGCCACGTTCGGCGATCCCACGGTCCGCGGTGCGGGAGACCGCAACGTCCTGGTTTGGCAGTTCCTGGGTGAGCTGCCAAGGGTCCGGCAGTCGGCGGCAGAGCGGGCTGCGTTCGAGGAGTCCCTCGTCGCCGACCTGCGCGCGACGACGAGCCGGTACCCCGACGATCCCGACCTCGCGGCGTTGGTATCGAGGCTGAACCTCAGCCCACGGTTCTGCGAGTTGTGGAGCCGCCGAGCGGTGGGCGGTCACCAGAGTGCGCACAAACTCGTCCAGCACCCGGATGTCGGAGACATCGCCATGAACTCCGACATCCTCAACACCCAGGACACCAACCTCCGCCTCGTGGTGTACACGCCGCAGCCAGGCACCGACGCCCGCAGCAAACTCGAACTCCTTGCGGCCATTGGGGTCCAGAGGATGTCTCCTCAGAAATGAAGGCCCGCGTTCTGCCTCGTCCGGTGGACCAGACTGCTGGGTGGTACGCGCGGTACCAGGAAGTTCCGTAGCTCCCGCCAACCCTCCCGGCGATCCAGCATGGGGTGCGTGAACAGCGCACGACCGTGCTGTTCGGACCAGGAGGAGCCAGCATGACCACCACATTCATCACCGGGGCCAACAAGTCCCTCGGTTTTGAAACCGCTCGTCGCCTCGTCGAGGCGGGGCACACCGTCCTCCTCGGTGCCCGCCACCGTGAGCGCGGTCAGGCTGCGGCAAAGGCGCTCGGCGCCCGGTTCGTTCAGATCGACGTGACCGACGACGCCTCGGTCCAGGCCGCGGCCGCGGATGTTGCCGCGCATGAGGGCACGGTCGACGTCCTGGTCAACAACGCCGGCGTCCTCGGCAAGGTCGGCCCCGTCGAGGAGTACACCGCGGCCGACGTGAGCGCCGTGCTCGACGTGAACGTCGTCGGGGTTGTGCGCGTCACGCACGCCTTCCTCCCGCTGCTGCGCACGTCGCCGAACCCCGTCATCGTCAACGTGTCCAGCGGGATGGGCTCCTTCAGCATGACCCAGGACCCGGCGCGGATCGAGTCGCGGTATGCCCTGCCGCTCTACTGCGCCTCGAAGGCCGCGGTCACGATGCTCACGACGCAGTATGCCAAGGAGCTGAAGGACGTGAAGGTCAACGCCGCAGATCCCGGGCAGACCGCGACTGACTTCAGCGGCGGCCTCGGACACAGCGTCGCTGACGGCGCGGAGTCCATCGTGACCCTCGCGACGATCGGCCCGGATGGGCCGACGGGACAGTTCATCGACCGATCCGGGAACCTCCCGTGGTGAACCTGCCCTGAGCTCAGGGTCGGTCGACCCGCTGCCCTGCGCGTACCTCATGCTCGTAATTCCTACGCTCAGTGATCACGAAGGACGGCCGTGCCCGCGCTGCCAGCTTGCCTGCTCGAACCCCTGTGGGACCAGTTCGCCGCGCTCCTCCCCGTCCGGGAGGAGTTCGTCGTCGGCCACCCCCTGGGCTGTCACCGCCGCCGGATCCCCGACCGGACCGTCTTCGAGCACGTCGTGCTCGCGCTGGTCCATGGTTCCGGCTACGAGCGGATCTCCACGCCCGGATGCTCGGACCGCACCATCCGCCGCCGCCTCAAAGAGTGGTCCCGGCAGGGGATTTCCAAAACGCTGCACGCTCTCGCCCTGGACGCCTACGATCGGATGATCGGCCTCGACCTTGGCGAGACCTCGGTGGACGGCTGCATCACCAAGGCCCCGTCCGGCGGGGAGAAGGCCGGCCGCTCGCCGGTCGACCGGGGCAAGCAGGGGCTGAAGCGCTCCGCCGCCTGCGACGCCCGCGGCGTCCCGCTGGGGATCGTCTCCGAGGGGGCCAATAGGCATGACTCGCCACTGCTCGGATTGACCCTGGACGCCGCGCAGGAGCAGGTCGGCATGCTGCCGGACACCGTGAACGTCAACCTCGACCGGGGCTACGACAGCATCAAGTCCCGTGCGTTGATAGCGGAGTTGGGGTTCACTGCCGAGATCGCCCGCAAGGGTGTGCCCGCCCCGATCCAGGCCAGCAGGCGCTGGCCCATCGAGCGCACGCATTCGTGGATGAACGGCTACGGCAAGCTTCGGCGCTGCACCGAGAGAAACGGCAGGGTCGTGGACTTCTACCTCTACCTCGCCGCTACCCTCGTCACGCTTCGCATGCTGATCTGGCAGGCACGCAGCCGCTACCGCTGGGATGGCCGACCCACCAGCCGCCGCCTCAAGTGATCCATTTGCCGGTCGATCTAAGGCTATCGGTCCGTCCGTACCCGGCGTGGCATGGCTGCAGGAGGGGCCGGGCTGTTCAGAGCAGGCGTAGAACACCGACGCCCTTGCCGAGGACCTGCGCGTGTTCGCTGGGGATCGGGTCGCGTAGGCGGGGCCGCCGCTGCGGCCGTGATCACTTTTCTCACGACCGGAGCAACGCGATGACCGGGAGTCATGTGACGGGCAGAGCGATGTGATCCCCCGAGTGTGCGACAGGTCTGGCCCATCACCTCGGGGGAAGGTGATGGGCCAGACCTGAGTCCACGGTGCCACACCTGTCTTCGGCGCGTTCGCCCTCGGGGTGAAGTTGTTGCAGGATGCCGCAACTTGACTTGCTTGCCCTGACGGACAACAGCGATCAGTGCTCGGTGGAGCGGCCCCAGGGGATCGTGGTCCCTCCGTTCTTCCTCGCTGCTTGGGGCTTCGGTCGGGAAGTCTCGCCGGGGCGTGCCTCGGCCGCCAGCTGGCCGAGCGGATCGCGCTGAACTCACCTGTGCTCTTTGTGTGCTGTCACCCGAAGCCCGTCGAGTTCCAAGACCTCGATGACATCGCCGCCGAAGAACAGAGGTGCCCCAACGAATACCCCTGCCGCCTGCCCGTTCATGCCGCCCGGATGCTGGTTGCGCCACCGAGCGGGGCCCGTAGGACTGCGAGGAGATCACCGGACCACAGCAGATGCAGCACGACCGGCCGGACGGTCTCGGCCGGATACTGCGGGGCCAGGGCCGCCTCGATGCCGCTGACCGTCGACTGGCGGCGAGCCGTCTCCAGCACCTGGAGTGTTCACGAGTGGGGCTGACGTGCGGCGTCGAGGCCCTCAGGAGATCGTTTCCCGTTTTGCGGGAGATCGTTTCCCTCGCGGTCGGGGCGCGGGCTCGGATGCGGTCGGCAGCTTCGGAAACCGTCAGTGTCGAGCGGCACGCTCATACCTGTCGCACCGCCTCCGCCGGCTGGAGGCGGGCCGCACGGCCCGCCGGGTAGAGGCCGGCGAGGCCGCCGACCGCGAGGGCGGCCAGTACGCCGCCGGCCAGCCCCTGGGCGGGCAGGACGACCGGCCAGTCCGCGCTGACGTCGTACCCGACGGTGATCGCGGCACCCAGCGCCACACCGACGAGTCCGCCCGCTCCCGCCTGGGCCAGGGCCTCCACCAGGAACTGCACCCTGATGTGACGCCGGGAGGCGCCGATCGCCCGCCGCACTCCGATCTCACCCCGCCGCTCAAGCACCGAGATGACCATGATGTTGGCGATGCCCACCCCGCCCACCAGCAGCGCGACCCCGCCGAGCCCGAGCAGCAACGCCGTGAACGACGTGTCCGCGGCGGCCCGCGCCTCCAGCGCGTCCGACGGCCGGGTGACCTCGACCTCCTCCGGGCTGCGCGGGTCGGCAGTGCTCGCAGCCACCTCGTACACGGCGTTGACGTGCCGCGGGTCGGTCCTGAGGTACACCGTCGTGGGCGACCCCTCGTAGCCGAACTTCTGCGCGGCGACCTGGGCGCTGATCATCGCCGCGTTGTCGAGTTCGGGCGCCAGCGGCATCGCCTTGAGCACGCCGACCACCGCGAACCACTGGTCCCCGAGCCAGACCAACTGGTCGCCCCTGCCCAGGTCGACCCCCTGGTGCCGCGCGGCCGTCGTGCCGAGCACGACCGTGGGGTAACCGGTGGTCCCCTGATCCAGCCAGTGCCCGGCGGCGAATTCGCCGCCCAATGTGCTCAGCAGGCCGTCGTCGGCCGCCAGCACCGCCGTTCCTCTGGTGTCGGTCGCCGGAAGCTGGTCGCTGCGCCGTACGGTCACGTCCAGTTGGGCGGTCGTGGCCACGGCCTGCACCTGGTCGAGGAGCGACAGCCGGCCCGGTGCCTGCGCCGGGAGCTGGGCACTGCCGCCGGTCAGGGACTGCCCCGGGGCGAGGGTCAGGTAGTTGGTGCCGAGCCGGTCGAGGACCGCGAGGACGTTCGCCTTCGAGGACGCCGAGATGCCGACCACGGCCACGATGGCGGCGATACCGATCGAGATGCCGATGGCCGTGAGTACCGCCCGCCCTCGGCGGCCGCCCCCGCCGACCAAACCGAGCAGACCGAGGGCCAGCACGTCACGGGTCCGGAGCACGGACCTCAAACCGTCACCCACGGACGTCGAGCCACCACTCACAGACCTCACACCGCCACCCCCTCGGCGACGATCCGGCCGTCCCGTACATGGAGCCGGCGCGATGCCGCGCGCGCGATGTCCTCGTCGTGGGTGATGAGCGCGAGGGTCGCGCCGGCCGCGTGCAGTTCGCCGAGCAGGTTCATGATCTCCGCACCGGTGCGCGAGTCCAGGTTCCCGGTCGGCTCGTCGGCGAGTATCAGGGCCGGTTCACCGACCAGCGCGCGGGCGATGGCAACCCGCTGGCACTCACCGCCGGACAGGTGGGACGGCCGGTGCCCGAGCCGCTGCCCGAGTCCGACCCGGCCCAGCGCCCGCGCCGCGCGCTCACGCCGTTCCCCGGCCGGCTCTCCCCGGTACAGGAGGGCGGTCGCGACGTTGTCGAGCGCCGTGAGTCCCTGGAGCAGGTGGAAGGACTGGAAGATGAAGCCCAGCGCTCGCCCACGCAGCGCGGAGAGTTCGCCGTCGCTCAGTCGGGTCACGTCGTGACCGTCGATGCGTACGACGCCCGAGGTGGGCGTGGAGAGGGCGCCCATCAGGTTGAGCAGCGTGGACTTGCCGGAGCCGGACGGGCCGACGATCGCGACCCATTCCCCGGCGGTCACGGTCAGGTTGACGCCGTCGAGGGCCCGTACGGGCGGGGATCCCGGGTACTGGTGCCCGACATCGACGAGTTCGAGCACAGGTCCCGGTTCGGGGGGCGTCGCGGTCACCATGCGCCTGGTCACTTGGGTACCTCCACCTGGCTGCCGACCGGGACACTCCCGGTGATCGCGACGAAGCCGTCGCCCCACGCCCCGAGCTTCACCGGCACCCTCTTGGAGCCGCCGTTCTTCCCCGGGACCACATCCACTGCGTAACCGCCCCCGGGCACCCCGACGATCGCCGTGGCCGGCACGGAGAGCACGTCCTCGGCAACGACCGTCGTGTAGTGCACCGTGACCGGCGCCAGTACGAGGTCCTTGTCCGCCGACGGCTTCTTCAGGCTCGCCGTGACCTTGTACACCCCCTTGTTGTCCGCGTTCATCTCCAGCGTCGTACTGATGGACTGGACCGTGGCGGCGACCTTGTCCCCGGAGGGGAACTCGACCTCCAGCGGCGCTCCTTGCTTCATCAGGTTCCGGTCGAGCGGGTCGAGGTCGAGCATCACCACACGGACGGTGTCGGAGACCTTCATCACCGACGTTCCGGGGGCTGCCGGGCCACCCGGGTGGGCGTCGAGCTTGGCGACCCGGATCGGGCCGGGAGCGAAGACCACGTCGCCCAGGGAGACCACGCCGTCGACCACGGCGCCCGTCTTCTCCTGGAACTCCTCGACCGCGCCCGTCGTACGCGAGTCCCAGTGGTCGTCCGGATATCCGTCGGCCTTCGTGCCGTACCCGAGCGCGAGCAGTGCCGCCTCCAACTCCTTCACATCGGCGCCGTCGGACATCCCCGGCCGCAGGTCCCGCCACGCGGGCACCTTGCCCGCCAGCAGCACCACAGGGCGATCGTCGATCCGCATGAGCACCTCCCCGGAGCCGAACTGCTCGTCCACGGCGGGTAGTTGTGTGATCACGCCGCTGCGCCCCGGCGACAGGGACCGCAGCCCCTGGTAGGCGACGACGCCGTTCAGCGTCTGGGTCAGGGTCAGATCACGGACGGCGGCCTCGGCGGTGGCGTACGCCCCCTGCCCGCCGCCGCTGCCGTCCGACGAACCCGCCGCGGTCAGCGCCTCGACGAGCAGCACGGACACCACCGTGACCGCGACGAAGGCGCCGAGCGCGGCCACGACAACGCGTCGCTTCTTCGTCGTCGTCATCACTTCTGGCACGCCTTCAGCGCCTTGGCCACGGCCGGGTCGGTGCGGTCCAGGCTCTTGCCGAAGGGCCCGTCGGTCTGCCCAGGAACCGGGTCGGAGACGTCGATCCCGTGCGCACGCAGGCACTTGGCGAGCGTGAGCAGTTCTTCCTGGTTCTCCTGCGCCTGCTCGGGGTCCTGCTTCTCCCGGTCCTGGACGACGCCGGCGATCAGATGGGCGCAGCTCTTGTCGGCCGACTTGAACGCCGCCGACGTGGTGTCGACCCCGTCGTACAGCGAGCCGGGATCACTGGGCTGCGGGTCCGGCACCTGAACACCGTTCTTCCGCATGCACTGGGCGTACTCCAGCATCGCTTCCTGCGTCTTGTCCTGCTGGGACTGCTCGGACTTGGCTTCCGTGCCCCCGCCCGAGCCGCCGCAACCGGCGAGAAGCAGGGCGACGGAGAGCAGGAACACCACCGAACCACCGCGTGCCGAACGCGACATGGCCGTTCACCTCCGTGGTTGTGTGAGGACAGCCACGGTGGCGAGGAATCCTTCAGACGACCTGAGCCGAGCTGAGCGGCAGCTGAACCTCGAAGCGGGCGCCGCCCAGCGGGGACGCGGTGACGGTGACGTCACCGCCGTGCCGGCGCGCGATGCCGCGCACCATGGCAAGGCCGAGGCCGACTCCTCCGTCGCCGCGGGTCCGGCTGCCGTCCCCCAGCCGTGCGAACCGCTCGAACACCCTCGCCCGCTGCTCCACGGGGATCCCCGGCCCGTCGTCGTCCACGCTGAACACGGCGCGCCCGCCGGCCAACTCGACGTGTACTTCCACCCGGCCGGCCGCATGACGGTCGGCGTTGTCGAGCAGATTCCTGGCCAGCCGGGCGAGTTCGGCGACCACACCAGTGACCTCGACCGGTTGCCCGACCGAGACGACGACCTCAGCCCTGCTCACGGCACGCAACTCTCCCGCCACGACCTCGTCGAGCCGTACGGATTCGGCTCGTCGGGACACCGTCGCATCCTCGGTACGGGCGAGCATCAGCAGGTCGCCGGTGAGCTGGTCGAGCCGCCGGTGATCCTCCAGCAGGCGCCCGGCGACGTCCTGCCAGTCGTCGGCGCCCCGGTGGGCCAGCGACACCTCCAGCTCCGCCCGGATCGCGGCGAGCGGTGTACGTAGCTCGTGCGAAGCATCCGACACGAACTCCCGCTGCCGGCGGGCGCCCTCGTCGAGGCGGTCCAGCATGGCGTTCAGCGTGACGGTCAGCCGCTCCACCTCGTCACCGGTCCTCGGCCGGGGCAGCCGTTCGCCGAGCGTCGAGTGGCTGATCGCCTCGGCCCGCTTCCGGATGGCCTCGATCGGCCGCAGCGCGCGGTCCACCGCGAACCAGGTCAGCAGCCCGACGAACGCCGTCAGCAACGGCGTACCGACCCACAGCGCCCGGACTACCAGGTCGATGCTCCGGCTGATCGGCCCGAGCCGGGACACGGCGGACACGATCCGTACGCCGTCGGGCGTGACGACCTTACGGGACGCGACCACGAGGTCGTCGGCGGGAACCCGGACGGGCTGCCCGGAGGGCCGGGCGGTTGGGCGGTCGCCCGGTGAGGCGTTCGGCAGTTCGGGCACCGTCTGGACGACCCGCCCGTTCTCGTCCTCGACACGGATCACCGTGACGACGTCCGCCGGGCTGTACAACGGGTCGGTCGCGGGTTTCCCGCCCGCCAGTTCGTCGGTCACCCGGTCGACCTCGCGGACGGCCGCCGCCTTGACATCGCCAACCAGGGTGTGCGACATGCCGGTGACCAGCGCGACCGAGGCCAGCGCGAGCGCGAGCCCGACGGCCGCGGTGACGAGCGCGGTCAGCGTGACGCGCAGAGTGGGCCGCAGCCGCTTACGCATCGGGATCGACCAGCCGGTATCCCAGCCCCCGCACCGTGTCGATCCGCGCCGCACCGATCTTCCGCCGCAGCCCCGACACATACACCTCGATGAGGTTCGCATCCCCGGGCGCGTCCAGGCCCCAGACCGCCCTGAGCAGCCGCCCCTTCGACAGGACGCGGTCCCGGTTGCGCAGCAGCACCTCCAGCAGCGCCCGTTCCCGAGGCTGGAGCCCAACCGCCTGCCCACCCACCGTGCAGTCCCCCGACTCGGGGTCGAGCGTGAGCGCCCCATGGCTGAGCAACCGAGGCCGAGGCGTGGCTCCTCTCCGCGCCAGCGCCCTCAACCGGGCGACGAGCACGACAAACGAGAACGGCTTCCGCAGGTAGTCGTCCGCCCCGACGTCCAGCCCGTCCGCCTCGTCGTACTCGCCGTCCTTCGCGGTGAGCATCAACACCGGCGTCCAGACATGCTCCGCCCGCAGTCGCCGCGCGATGTCGTACCCGTTGAGAGACGGCAGCATGATGTCCAGCACGATGACGTCATGCGCTCCCTCGCACGCCTGCCAGTACCCCTCCAGGCCGTCGTGCACGACATCGACACCGAACCCCTCGGCCACGAGCCCGCCGAACAGCACTTCCGCCAACCGCACATCGTCCTCGACCACCAGTACCCGCATCCCGCCTACGGTGGCACATCACCCTGAACGTCAACTGAACCGCTCCGCGACGACGCCAGACCTCGGAAACGCCAAAATCCTGCCCGATCAACCAGATCGGACGGGATCTCGTCAACTACCCCTGAGCGAACTCAAGCACAGTCGTGCGATGGGGGGCTCATGAGTAGGCATGGCCAGGGAGGTTGCAGGTCACTACCCGTCCAGCAAGTGATCGTTCCCCGCGTCCTCACGATGTGTGCGAGTGACCGACGCGCGGACTCTTCTCCGCCTGGCTCGACAGCGAATCAGCCTGCTGTTCGCGATGCTCCACGACGGCACCTTCCACAACTCCGCCCCCGCCTCGCTTGACGAAGGACAACACCACCCGCAACGTGTCGCTACTGGTGCCGTCCGCCGCGCCACCACCGGCGCCGCCGAGCGGATGGCGGATGCGGCGGGCTCACTGGCGGTCGGCTTGCCGGCAGGAGGCACAGTGGCCGCAGACGACGGATCCGTGGTCACGCGGGAGGCCGTGGCCGTCGTCGTGGCCGGGGGCTCGTGGCCGTGCGGCATGCCCAGCAAGGTGATGCCGGCGGCGGCGAGCACGACGGCGCTCAGCATCAGCAGACGCGGTGAGCGTGGGGCGGTGGTCACAGCAGTCGTGCTCCCCCCGCGTAGCCGGACATCGTGTTGACGGCGTCCAGGCGCACGACGGTCCCCGGGCGGGGGGCGTTGACCATCTGTCCGCTGCCCAGGTAGATCCCGACGTGGTAGATCGTGGAATCGTGACCGGGTGCGGTGGCGAAGAAGACAAGGTCGCCGGGCTTGAGCACGGATGGGCCGAGGCCGGCCGGGATGCGCTGGCCGGCACCGGCCTGGGCGGCCGCGACGCGCGGCAGGCTGATCCCGGCGCGCGCGTAGGCGTACTGGGTCAGCCCGGAGCAGTCGAAGCCCTTGATGCTCGTGCCGCTCTTGCCGCTGGGGGAGCAGCAGATCCCGTAGGACGTGCCGTTCGCGTTGCCGCCGCCCCAGGAGTAGGGGACACCCCGCTGGGAGAGCGCGGCCTCGATGACGGTGCGGACTGTGCCCGTGACGTTCTTCAGGTCCGGATCCTGGGCGGCCGCCGTGTACTGGTCGATCCACCCCATCACGTCGGCCACGTACTCGCTGGAGCGGTTGTACTGCAGGATCGCCGCTTTCAACTGCGAACGCTGCGTCAGATCCCGGCCGCCTCCGCACAGGTAGACGGCGGCGCCGAGGGCGGCGTCGTCGGCGTTGTGCGGGTCGGCGGTCTTGTCGCCGTTGCCGTCTTTCCCGGTCGACTCCCAGGTGGAGGGCAGGAACTGGAACGGCCCGACCGCACGCTCTCCCTGCGCTGTGCCGTCCCATGTGCCGCCGTCGGTGTCCGCGACGGCGGTGGTGTTGCCGCCGGCACCGGAACCGTTGAGGAGGACCCCGTAGATTCTGGGGGTGATGTCACCGTTGTCGGCGATGGCGTGGCCGATGGCGTGGTTGGACTCGACCTTGGCGATCCCGGCCAGGATCTGCCAGCGCATGCCCTGGCACTTCGGAACGTACTGGCCGGCCTGCTGGACGGCCTTCTTGTAGGCGGTGAGCATGCGTGCCGGGATGTCCGCGGCGCTGCCGCCCTCGGCGATCCCGTCGTCGTCGCTCGCTCCCGTCTTCAGCGCCACGTAGGCGCCGATCGCGCCCGACACCGGGGCGGCGCAGCACACGGCGGCGAACATCAACAGTGCGACCACGCACGCCCACCGCCTGACCCGTTTCGTACGGCGCCCGGGCCGGCTCACTCCTCCTCACCGCCCTCGTTGCGCCGGCGGGCCCGCTCCCGGCGCCGGCGTTCCGCGTCGGGCGCGGTCCGCCGCATCAACTCCCGCATCCGAGCCCGTGCCTCCTCACGCGTCTGGCTACGCGGGCTCCCGCCGCCGGGAAGAACGGCCCTCCCGGGATCGGACCGGGGCGTGGCCGCAGGACCGTTTTGGCGCGGGGGCGTTGGCGCGGGGGGCGTCGACGGCGCGGGCCGTGCGGGGGCGGGGATCGGCCGGGGAGGAGCCGGCTGCGGCGTGCTACCGGGCGACGCCGGCCGTCCAACGGGCAGGCGGTGCCTGCTGAAGGGCCCGGCGCCGCCCCTGTCCGAGGGTTGGTCCCGCATGGCCTGGGCCACGTGGCGGCCGGTGTCGCCCCAGACGCGGGCGTCCTCGCGCACGGTGTTGGCCCACACCCGTACCTGCTGCTGTGTGTTGTCTCACGCTGAAATGTCCAAGATCTCTCTCATGTGAATGTCGATCGGAAAGCTCTGTTGAGCTGGTCTGTTGGTTCCGTGGTGTGACATTGCGCGAAAGGTGAGCGTGACAAGTCATGTAAA
>Ga0307510_10004601_pt1 | contig 16260 bp, 13 predicted proteins | sample 12_EM_MG_FD_207224 | JGI IMG/M metagenome (GOLD analysis project Ga0307510, IMG submission 207224) | Populus trichocarpa ectomycorrhiza microbial communities from riparian zone in the Pacific Northwest, United States - 12_EM | ecosystem: Host-associated > Plants > Roots > Unclassified | place...
CCGTGCAGCCGAAGATGATCCCGTCCGCGCCGGCCGCGCGCCCCGCCGCGATCATCGCCAGCACCTCGGCCTCGGAAGCCTCCGTCACCACGCCCACGCAGAGCTCGTCGTAGATGATGGCGTGCAACCGGTCGCGCTCGGCCTTGGACGGCGTCAGCACACCCAGGCCCGCTGCCTGCAGCCGTTCGGCGTAGAAGGGCTTTTCCATGGTGAAGCGGGTGCCCAGCAGCAGCGCCCTGGTCACGCCCAGCGCCTTCAACGCCCCCGCCGTGGCGTCGCCGATATGGATCAGCGGCGCGATGGTCGCGGCCTGAACCTCGGCTGCGTTCAGGTGCATGGTGTTGGCGCAGATCAGGATCGCCTCGGCGCCCGCCCCCTCCAGCCGCCGCGCGGCGTCAGCCAGCAACCGGCCGGTCTCCGCCCAGTCGTCCCTGGCCTGCAGCTCGGCGATCGGCGCAAAGTCCACCGACCACAGCACCAGCTCCGCCGAATGCAGGCCGCCCAGCCGCTCGCGCACCAGCCGGTTCAGCGTCTGGTAGTAGACCGTCGTGCTCTCGGCGCTCATGCCGCCGATGAGGCCGAGGGTCTTCATGGCCTAGATGTCCGCGTAGACGTGGCGTTCGCCCGCCATGCCGGGATGGGTCACGGCGCCCAGGTGGGGCGGCCCCACGAGCTGGGCGAACTTCCACAGGGCTCCGGAGCCGTACTGGGTTTGCTTGGGTTCCCAGTGACGCCTGCGGTTCTCCAGTTCGATGGGGTCGACCTCCAGGTCGATGACGCCCTGATCAGCGTCGATGTGGATGATGTCGCCGTCCTTGATCAGGGCGATCGGCCCGCCGAGCTGGGCCTCGGGACCGATGTGGCCCACGCAGAGGCCGCGCGTGCCGCCGGAGAAGCGGCCGTCGGTGATCAGGGCCACCTTGTCGCCGCGGCCCTGGCCGGAGAGCGCCGCGGTGGTCGACAGCATCTCGCGCATGCCGGGACCGCCGCGCGCGCCCTCGTAGCGGATGACCAGGACATCGCCGTCCTCGTAGGCGCCGGCCTCGACCGCGTCGAAACAGGCCTGTTCGCCGTCGAAACAGCGCGCCGGGCCGCGGTGGCTGCGGTGGCTGGTCATGCCGGCCACCTTGACGATGGCCCCGTCCGGGGCCAGCGAGCCCCACAGGCCCACGACCCCGCCGGTGGGCGACAGCGGCTCGGAGACCTTGCGGATCACCACCTGGTCGTCACGCCAGACCACGTCCTTGACGTTCTGCGCGATCGTCTTGCCGGTGACCGTCATGCAGTCGCCGTGGATGTAGCCGCCTTCCAGCAGGGTCTTCAGCAGCATGGGCATGCCGCCCGCCTCGCCCATGTCCTTGGCCACGAACCGGCCGCCGGGCTTCAGGTCGGCTATGTGCGGGGTGCGCTGCGCGATCTCGGCGAAGTCGCGAAGGGTGAATTCGATGCCGCACTCATGCGCCATCGCCGGCAGGTGCAGGCCGCCGTTTGTCGAGCCGCCGGTGGCCGCGACGACCGCTGCGGCGTTCTCGAAGGACTTGCGGGTGACGATGTCGCGGGGGCGCAGGTTCTCGGCGATCAGCCGAACCACGGCCTCGCCGGAGGCCACGGCATAGGCGTCGCGGGTCAGGTAGGGCGCCGGCAGCGAGGCCGAGAGCGGCAGGGCCAGGCCGATGGCCTCGGAGACGCAGGCCATGGTGTTGGCGGTGAACTGGCCGCCGCAGGCGCCGTCGGACGGACAGGCGTGCTCCTCGAGCGAGCACAGGTCCTCCAGGCTCATCTTGCCGGCCGAATGCATGCCGACGGCTTCAAACACGTCGACGACCGTGACGTCGCGACCTTGCCACTGGCCCGGCAGGATCGAGCCGCCGTAGAGGAACACCGAAGGCACGTTCAGGCGCAGCATGGCCATCATCATGCCAGGCAGGGACTTGTCGCAGCCGGCGATGCCGACCAGCGCGTCATAGCTGTGCCCGCGCATGGTCAGCTCGACCGAGTCGGCGATCACGTCGCGGCTGACCAGGGACGAACGCATACCCTCGTGGCCCATGGCGATGCCGTCGGTGACGGTGATCGTGCAGAACTCGCGCGGCGTGGCGCCGGCCGCCTTGACGCCTTGCGAGACCGCGTGGGCCTGGCGCATGAGGGCGGTGTTGCAGGGGGCGGCTTCGTTCCAGCAGGAGGCCACGCCCACAAAGGGCTGGGCGATCTCGCGGCTGCCGAGACCCATGGCGTAGTAGTAGGACCGGTGGGGCGCGCGGCTCGGCCCCTCGGTCACATGGCGGCTGGGCAGCTCGGACTTATCCCAGGATCCGTTGTGTTTGCGGTGCATCGGCGCCTCCTCGCGAGAGCCGCCTTCCCTAGCGGGCCATCGGCGCGGGGGGAAGAGCCGGGGCCGGCTTACAGCCCGACGGGAAACTTCAACCCCGCCCCGAGGTGTGAACGCGAGCGATTCTCATAGCCGGCGCGTGCGCATAGCGGAATTTCGAAGATCGGGATTGTGGCAGGAAAGTCGCTTTTCGAGCGAACCCATTTCGGAATCGTAATATGGCTATGACCGGTCGCCGTGACGCCGCCTAGCAAAAGTGGGCGCTTTCGCGTGCCCCTAGGTTGTTCTCTGAGAAGAACAAAGTCAGCGATAGAAGATGTGTGGGCCCGAAGGCTACATCGCGCCGCCCACAAGAAGTTGACCAAGTGTTAAAAACTGTGACCCGGGCGACAACGCAGGTAAGCATTATTTAGTTATCAACGATTATTTGTCGCAATCCGCGTTGACGTCCCCATTGTGCTGCTTCAGCCTCCCGTCTAAGCGCAGATAATAGCGCTCTTCAATAGCTGCTGGGAGGCAGCCCACATGCAATGGAAACACGCCCTTCTGGCATCCAGCGCCCTGCTGGCCGCGACTCTGACGGCCAATGCGACTGAGGCCCAATCGCGCGCCGGCACGTCGGCCGCCGCGAGCACCACCATCGAAGAGCTGGTGGTCACCGCTGAAAAGCGCGAACAGAGCCTGCAGGACGTGCCGATCGCGATCTCGGCCTTCACGAGCAAACAGCGCGACCTGCTCGGGATCAACTCGATCCAGGACTTCACCAACTTCACGCCCGGCCTGTCCTATTCCACGTTCTACGACCGGGCGAGCGTCCGGGGGATCGGCCGCCTGACCAACGTCCACGCGGTGGACGCGGCCGTCGCCATCTACGTCGATGGCGTATTCACCACTTCGACGGTTCTGGCCGGCGGCCCGCCGCTGGAGTCCGACCGGGTGGAGATCCTGCGCGGGCCGCAAGGCACCCTTTACGGGCGCAATGCGATCGGCGGCGCGATCAACATCATTTCTGCGCGCCCGACCGACCATCCCTACGCCGAGGTGCGTGGCGTCGTCGAAAACTATGACTACACCAATCTGCAAGTCGCGGCGTCGGGCCCGCTGGCCGACAACCTCCAAGTGCGGTTCGCCGGCTACAAGCTCGACCAGCGCAAGGGCTATTTCAACAACGTCAACCCCGGCATGCCGTCGGAAGGAAGCAAGCGCAACGAGTGGGAATACCAATTCCAGGTCCAGGCGAAGCTCGGCGAGAATGTGGACGTCTGGCTGAAGTACGAATCCCTCAAGTGGGACAATCGCGGGGGCCCCGGCGCACGCACCTTCTATCTGAACGCCCCCTACGAGACGGGTCTCATCGACCCCACCTTCCCCGTCATCTACAACCCGGTTCACGGCTATACCGCTGCAACGGGGCTGGGCGGCATCGTGCCCGGAAGCCTGCAGCAGTTCAACGGCGGCACGACCACGACGAACCCCGCGCTGCGGGATTCCCGCGACTTCAACACCAATACGCCGCTGCACGTGTCGCTGGACAATGTTCACGTCCTGGCCACGACCGTAACCTGGCACGCGCCCACCTTTGACGTGAAGTACATCGGCGGTCTGCAGAATTACGACTACGATCTGGACGGCGACGCGGATAATTCCAACGTCAGATCCTACCAGATTCCGCTCGCTCCCGGCTCATTCTGCAGCACCGTGCATGGGCTTTTCCTGGCCGGTCGCGCTCCGCTGGATTGCAACCCCCTGACGGTAGAGGGCACCAATACCTATCACTATTTCGAACATCCGAAGTGGTTCAGCAACGAAATCAATATCTCCTCGACCACCGACTCTCCGTTGCAGTGGATCGTCGGCGCATATCAATACCATGAGACCTATCAAGCCTCGACAAACGACCCGGACCTTTACACGCCCGGCAGTCCGCAATTGCAGCGGCCGATAAACGGGGCGCCAAACCCGACCGGCGCCTGGAACATCGGCGACTACGACATGACGACCAATAGCAAGGCCATCTTCGGCCAGGTCGACTGGCAAGCGACAGACACCCTGAAGTTCACGGCGGGCCTGCGCTATACCAAGGACAAGAAATTCGGGACCGAATATAAGCGCGTCGTCTGCTTCTCCGATGCGTGCATGCCCTTGCTCTACGGCGCCCTTGGCCTGAACGCCTTCGGCCCCGCCACTTCCGGAAACTTCGGCAGTCTTCTTGGGAATTTGAACGCCCTGGCTACCCTGGGTCCGTTCCTGGGCCTGGGCAACGCCCTGGGCGGGCTGGCCGGGGCGGGAAATGGGGGCTTCGACCTGACGGGAGCCCTGGCGCCAACCACCACGGCGGCGGGCGCCAAGGGCGTCACGGACCCGGTGACCTGCACCGCCGCCGGCGTCTGCACCCAGTACCGGATCGATCCGGCGACGGGACTTCTCGTCCGGCATCTGGGCGACACCTCCGACGCCTGGACCGGCACCTTGGGCGCGCAATGGCAACCCGACCAAGACACCATGGCCTACGCCCGCTACAGCCGCGGCTACAAGGCTTTCGGCTTGTCGGCCGGCGCCGGGCTGAACGAGCCGGAGGCGAAGCCCGAGTTCGTCGACTCCTATGAAGTCGGTCTGAAGAAGACCTTTGGGTCCAACCTCCAGATCAACGGCGCGCTCTATTATCTGAACTATCACGACCTTCAGGCGCCCGTGACTGTGCTCATCGGCGGAACGAGCGTCACTCAGTTCGTCAACGTCAAGCGCTCCGTCTCGGAGGGCGTCGAACTGGACGCGATCTGGCAGCCGATCCAGCCCGTCCGGATTTCGCTCGACTATGCGTACGACCATACTGAGATCAAGAAGAGCGCCAACTATGTCGATACGCGCGACAACCTGGTGACGACGCCCGTCAGCGTGGTCGGCAACTGGCTCCCACAGGCGCCGCGACAAAAGATCGGGCTGAGCGGCAGCTACTCGTTCTTCATGGATCCCGGGACGCTCACGTTCACCGGTTCCTATATCTATCGCGGCAAGGCCTACGCCAACATCTTCACCCGCGATTACAGCAAGGCGCCATCTTGGGACCAGGTGGATCTACGGGCTAACTGGACCGCCAAGGACGGAAAGTATGTCGTGATCGGCTATGTGAAGAACGTCTTCGACACCGAGGGCTACGACGCCGCGGTTGCGGGAACCCGGCGCAATCTGCCGCTAACGGCTGCCGTTCCGAACCTAAGCCTGAATCCGCCCCGCACCTATGGCATCGAACTGCAGTACAAGTTCTTCTAGGGCCGGCTCAGAGGTCCAAAGCGACGGCGCTCCGGTCACCCGGGGCGCCGTTTGCTATCCGGCGCTGGCGGTAGCGTCGCTAGAGCGCGCTCTTGATAGCCGCGGTCACATCGGCGTCGCCGGGCTCGGTGCGCGGGCCGAAAGCGCGGATCGCCTGGCCGTCCTTGCCGATCAGGATCTTGTGGAAGTTCCAGACCGGCACAGCCGGCTCGCCCAGCTCAGCCTCCGCCCACCTGTAGAACGGGTGGGCGCCCTCACCCTTCACCTCGACCTTGGAGGTCAGAGGAAAGTCGATGCTGAAGCGGGTCTCGCAGAAGTCCTTGATCTCGGCCTCGGTCCCCGGCTCCTGGCCGGCGAACTGGTTGCAGGGCACGCCCAGCACGACGAGGCCCTGGTCCCTGAAGTCGGAATAGAGCTTCTCCAGCCCGTCATACTGAGGGGTCAGGCCGCAGGCCGAGGCGGTGTTCACCACAAGCACGACCTTGCCTTTGAAACGGGTCAGCGGCAGTGGCGCGCCATCGATGGTCTGGAAGGCGTAGTCGTGGGCGCTGGTCATGGGACGGTCTCCGGCGATGGCGGCGGAGCCTAACGTCTCGCGGCGCAGCGCTCCAGCCTCGGTGTTCGTGCAGCCGGCCGCCGAAGCGGTGCAGAGCCGCGCACCTACGACCTCTCGGTCGCCAGGCCCTGTTCCACCGCGATCGCCAGGTCGAGCGCGCGGATCGCCTCCTCGGCCGTGACCACCGGCCGGGGAGCGCTCTTGCGCACGGCGTTGAGGAAACCCTGGACGCTGGCGCCGAGCGGGTCCCTGGCGGCCGGGGTGTCGGCGAAATCGGGGTTGAGGGCGAAGGGCGTGGTGTTGCGGAACGCGTGGGTCAGGAAATCGATCTCGACCTCGCCCGAGGGATAGACCACGCGCATGGTCCGCTTGCGCGCCTGCGCCTGGCGCGAGACGTCGAAGATCGCGGTGAAGCCATCGTCGAAGGTGACCTCCGCACGCGCCACGTCCCAGACCGCCTCGCCGTCCTGTCCAGGCGCCAGGACGCCCTCGCCTTCCGCCGTCACCGGCTCGGCGGCCGAGATCGAAAGCGCCAGGTCGAGGTCGTGGACCATCAGGTCGAGCACGGCGGAGACGTCGCGGCTGCGGTCGGACGGCGGGCCGTGGCGCAGCGCCTCCAGGAAACGCGGCCGCTCGGGCACGTCCAGCAGGCCGATGGCGCGGAACATCACCCGCTCCTGATGGCCGCAGGCGACCACCAGGCCCTTGGCGGCGGCCGCGGCGCGCACCCGCTCGGCGTCGGCCAGGCTGATGGCGATGGGCTTTTCGATATAGACCGGCTTGCCGGCCGCCAGCACCGCCAGCGCCTGTTCGGCATGGAAGGTCGCGGGCGAGGCGATGGTCACCACATCCACGGCTTCGAGGAAGGCCTCCATCTCGTGGAAACCCCGTCCGCCCAACGGCATGGCCACCTGCGCGGCGCGATCGGGATGGGTGTCGAGCACCGCGCAGAGCACGCTGCCGGGCAGGGTCGCGTACTGGCGCGCGTGGTAGCCGCCGAACACGCCCGCGCCGATCACGCCGCCCCTGAGGGTCTCCGCCATGGAATGCTCCGAGTTGGGCCCGCCGCCTAGCAGGTCAACGCTCTCGACGCCACCCAAGGGGCCGCGCTAAACATCTGTTTGAACGGGTCTGCACGATCCCAAGGAGCAAGCGCCATGACCACTTCCCGTGAAATCCGGTTGAAGAGCCGCCCCTCGGGCCTGCCGACCCACGACAATTTCGAACTGGCGACGGTGGATCTCGCCGCTCCCGCGCCCGGCGAGGTGCAGGTGAAGAACCTCTGGATGACCGTCGATCCCTACATGCGCGGCCGCATGAACGACGCCAAGAGCTACGTGCCGCCCTTCGCGCTCGGCAAGGCGATGGATGGCGGCGCGGTGGGCGAGGTCAGCGCCTCGAACGACCCCGCGTTCAAGCCGGGCGACCTGGTGCAGTCCGGCTTCGGCTGGCGCGAGGGGTTCAACGCCCCGGTCGCCAAGGTCCAGAAACTCGACACCATGGGGCTGCCGCCCCAGGCCTTTCTCGGCGCCGCCGGCATGCCGGGCCTCACCGCCTATGCCGGCCTCCTGAAGATCGCGGCGCTGAAGGACGGCGACGTGGTGTTCGTTTCGGGCGCCGCGGGCGCCGTGGGCTCAATGGTCGCCCAGATCGCCAAGGCCAAGGGCCACACCGTCATCGGCTCCGCGGGCGGGGCCGAAAAGATCGCCTTCCTGAAGGAGATCGGCGTCGACCACACCATCGACTACAAGGCCGAGAAGGATCTGACGGCCGCGCTGCTGAAGGCGGCGCCCGACGGCATCGACGTCTATTTCGACAACGTGGGGGGCGACCACCTGGTGGCCGCGCTCAACGCCGCCCGGCCGTTCGGGCGCTTCGCCCTCTGCGGCGCGATCTCAATGTACAACGCCACCGAGCTGCCGCCCGGCCCGCCGAACATGATGCTGATGGTCGGCAAGCAGCTGCGCATGGAGGGCTTCATCGTCTCCGGCTCCTGGGACATGATGCCGGCCTTCCATCGCGACCTCGCCCAGTGGGTGAAAGAGGACAAGGTGAAGTGGAAGGAGACCGTCTTCGAAGGCATCGAAAAGGCGCCGGACGCCTTCGTCGGTCTCTTCAAGGGCGAGAACCTCGGCAAGATGCTGGTCAAGCTCGCCTGATTTGATTGGCCGGCTCCGGTCCAGCGGCTAGAACCCTCGCGTCCCCTGTCCGGAGCCTCGCCGTGCCGCGCCTTTTCAGCGCCTATGTGATCGTCGACTGGAGCGCTGCGTCGAAGCCGACGACGGGCGCCGACTCCGTGTGGATCGGGGTGCTGAAGCGCGACGTGCGCTTCCGCATGGCCTTCGAGAGCTTCAACACCCCGACGCGCGCCGAAGCCGAGGCGCGGCTCACCACGATCCTCGACGACCTGAAGAAGCGGTCCGAGCGGGCCCTGGTGGGCTTCGACTTCCCGCTGGGCTTTCCGCGGGGGTTTGCCGACGCCCTGAAGCTGCCCGGCGAACCCTGGCGCGCGGCCTGGGACCTGATGGGCAAGATGGTCACCGACAAGCCCACCAACCTGAACAACCGCTTCAATGTGGGCGCCCAGCTGAACCGGCGCCTGACCGAGGGCCCCTTCCCATTCTGGGGCGCGCCGCCCAAGGACGTCCAGACCACGCTGCAGCCGAAGAAGACCCGCGAGCACGGGCCGGACGACCTGCCGGAGTTCCGCCACGCCGATCTGGCGGCCAAGGGCGCGGCCTCGATCTGGAAGCTCTATTACAACGGCTCGGTGGGCGGTCAGGCGATCATGGGCATCCCGGCCGCGCGGCGCATCAAGCTCGCTCGGGGCGACGGCGTGAAGGCCTGGCCCTTCGAAACCGGCTTCAAGGCCCTGACCGAGGCCGACCTGGCGGGCGTCGATGTCGTGCTGGCCGAGGTCTATCCCTCGCTGATCAAGGCCCCGGCGCTCCCCGGCGAGGTGAAGGACCTGACCCAGGTGCGCACCACCGCCGAGCATTTCGCCCGCCTGGACGAAGCAAACAAGCTGGGCGCGCTCTTCGCGCCGCCCAAGACCACGCCGGCCGACGCGGTGCTCGAGGCGGAGCGTGAGGAAGGCTGGATCCTCGGAGCCGGCCTCTAGGCCAGTTCGGTCTCGATAACGGGAACCGGCGCCGGGCGGGCCTGGCGCCGTACGGCCCGCGGCTCGCGCAGCCGCTCCAGCCAGATCGGCGCCAGGACGGCGAATGCGCCCGCCGCATCGGCGATGATGTCGCCGAGCTCGGCGTCGCGGCCGTCGATCCGTTGCAGGACTTCGATCGCGGCCCCCGCGCAGGTGGCGATCACTGCGAGGTCCAGGCGCCGCCGATCCGGGAAAGCCGAGAACATCAGCAGGGTCAGGCCATAGAAGGCGATGAAGTGGGCGGCCTTGTCCCAGGGCACGAAGGCGCGCTCGACGCCGTGGAACGGCCCTACCATGCCGATGGCGCAGACCAGGCCTGCGACCAGCAAGGTCCAGCGGGCGGCTGTCTGCATTCTGCGCGAGCGATCCATGCCGCCAGGATAGGACCGGGCGGTGAATCTCCGGTTCACGCCGCCGCCCATGGCCGCGGCGCGCCGTCTCGCCTTGGCCTCGGCCCTGCCCGGTTAAATCCCGGCGTCTCGGCGGGCCAGCATCCAGAACCGGATCAGCAGCAGGCCCGCCGAGATCACGCTGGCGATGACGATGGAGACGACCAGGCCCAGGATGCTCATGCCGCAGGGGATCGCCAGCCACCAGGCTAGCGGCATCATCACCACGATGTAGCTGGCCAGGTGGGTGCAGGTGGGGACCCAGACGTCGCCGCGGGCCCGGAGGCTCGCCGCTGTCACCACCTGCAGACTGTCGGGCCAGTACATCAGGCAGGAGAGCGCCAGCGCCGGGATGGCCATGGCGAGCGTCGCGGCGCTCTTGGTGTAGGCGCTGGCGATGAAGGCGGCGTTCGGCCAGACCACCAGGCTGATCGCGATCCCGAACACCGTCATCAGCCCGAACGCCACCGCGCCGGCGCGGGTGACCCCGGCCGGATCGCGGGCGCCATAGGCCGTTCCCACCCGCACCGCCGCGCCCGTCGAGACCCCGAGGGGCGCCATGAAGACGATGGCCGCGACATTGAGCACGATGGTCCAGGCCGCGACCGCCAGGCCGCCGATCCAGCCGGCGATGATGTTCATGCTGGCGAAGGCCGCCACCTCGAAGAAGTTGGAGGCGCCGGCCCCGAAGCCGATCCGCCGCTGCTCCGCCTCGGCCGCGCGGTTGCGCTCGGGCTTGGCGAAGACGCCGAGCGCCCGGGCTTCGGGCATCAGCGCGATGTAGCCCAGCATGGCCACGGCCAGGAAGGTCCGCGCGCCGGTTGTCGCCCAGGCGCCGCCCACCGCCCCCATGGCCGGCAGGCCGAAGACCCCGGGCACCAGCAGCAGGTCGATCCCCAGGTTCACCGCGTTGGCGATCCACATCGCCCAGGCGCCGGGGCCCGGCCGCGACAGGCCCTCCATCCAGAAGCTGGCGCTGACGCTCAGGCAATAGCCCGGCAGGGAGAGCGAGAAGACCAGCAGCGCCTTGGAGGCGCCGTCCGCCAGGTCCCGTTCCAGCCCGATGGCGTGCAGGAAGGCCGGGCCGCCGGCCACCAGCACCAGGGTCGACACCAGGCCGATCCACAGGCTGTAGGAGAGCCCGCGCCGCAGCACCGCGCCGGTCTCATGGCGCCGCCCCTCGCCGATGGCGCGGGCGGTCATCACCTGCACGCCGGTCAGAAGGCCGATGGCCATGGTCACCACGACGCTGGTCGGCGCCCAGGCCAGCGCGTGGTAGCCGAGCTGGGTCGCCGAATAGCGGCCGACCACGATGGCGTCCGAAAGCCCCATCGCCATGATACCCAGGCGCGACAGCACCACCGGCCAGGACAGCTTCAGGAGCTGGACCAGTTCGGAGCGGACGGGGTTGGGCGGGCGCCCCCCCGGCAAGGAGGACGCCTGGGCCGCGGGGCGGTCCATGGCGAACTATCCGGATTGTCAAAGAGGTCGCGGACACTGGCGCCCCGCGGGGGGCGGGGCAAGCCACGCTTCGGCGCCCGGCGCCGACCGATGGACGCCGTGATAAGGAAGGCACATCGGGGCGCGTTCAGCGGAGGTGATCGATGTCGAAGATCGTGGAGCGGCGGGTCTGCGCAGAGATGGACGACGGCTTCGTGGTCTTCCTGATCGGCATGCGCATCAACAAGCCCTGGAAATTCTGGAAATGGGCTCCGGTCGCGGCGGCCATGCCGAAGATGCTGGTCGAACTGGCCAGGCAGCCGGAGCTTGGCCTGCTACATGCCCGCAGCCACTTCGGCCCGACCTCCGCGATGGTCATCCAGTACTGGAAGAACTTCGAGGCGCTGGAGGCCTACGCCAAGGCCCGCGACCACGCCCACCTGCCGGCCTGGCAGGCGTTCAACAAGGCCGTGGCCTCGAACGGCGACGTCGGCATCTGGCATGAGACCTATGTCATCGCGCCCGGCGCCTACGAGAACATCTACAACAACATGCCGCCCTACGGCCTGGGCGCCGTAGGCCGCATCGTCGACGCCGTCGGCGGCCGCCAGGCGGCGCGCCAGCGGGTCAAGGGCAAGGCCGCCGCCTAAACCGCCGCCGCCGTCGCCTTGCGCCACTGTAGCTTATAAGATACAACCTGCTCGATGGAGCTGTTGCGGTACCAGCGGGAAGACGGCGCCGAACCGTTTACCAAATTGCTCGCAGGCTTGCGTGACAAGACCGCCGAAGCTCGCATCCGCATTCGCTTGCGGCGGGTTGAGGCGGGAAACTTCGGAGATTGCGAACCGGTCGGGGACGGCGTGACCGAGCTGAGGGTCCATATCGGCGCGGGATGCCGAGTCTATTTCGGGCGTCACGGACAATCCCTGGTCATCCTGCTTTGTGGCGGAGACAAGGGCTCCCAACCTACCGACATCAAACGGGCGAAGGACTTTTGGGCGGAGTGGAAGCGAAGGCAGTCATGACAAAACCAACGGGCGTCGTCTCTCACCACGAACGGGAGATCGCAGAACTTCGGGCCGATCGCGGGCTGGCGGTCGAATACCTGAAGGCCGCTATGGCGGAGCTCGATAATCCGGAGGATCGCGGCGGCGGCCTGCTGGCGCTTCGAACCGTCGCCGAGGCCTATGGTGGATTGGGCCTGGTCGCCAAAGAAGCGGGGATCAGCCGTGAATCCCTCTACCGCGCTCTATCCCCCAAGGGCAACCCGACCCTCAAGACGCTGCTGGCGGTCCTGAAGACGGTCGGGATGCGGCTGTCGGTCGAGCCGGAGCATCACGCGGCCTGAGTGACCAATGGCGTTGCAGGACCCCGACGATTTTCGGCGCGTGGCCCGGCCATGATCTCCCAAGTCAAACTGCGGCGGCGGCCGGCTTCGCGGCGTCGATGCGGTCTTCCTTCAGCTTCTCGGCGACCAGGAAGGCCAGCTCCAGCGCCTGTTCGCCGTTCAGCCTGGGGTCGCAGTGGGTGTGGTAGCGGTCGGCTAGGTCGCCTTCCGTCACCTGGCGCGCGCCGCCGGTGCATTCGGTGACGTTCTGGCCGGTCATCTCCAGATGCACGCCGCCGGGATGGACGCCCTCGGCCTTGCAGATCTCCACGAAGCTCTTCACCTCGGAGAGGATGCGGTCGAAGGGACGGGTCTTGTACCCGTTGTTGGCGGTGAGCGTGTTGCCGTGCATCGGGTCGATGGCCCAGACCACCTTCTTGCCGGCCGCCTTGGTGGCGCGCAGCAAGGCCGGCAGGCGCCCCGCGATCTTGTCGAAGCCGAAGCGGCCATAGAGCGTCAGGCGGCCGGCCTCGTTGGCGGGGTTCAGCGCGTCGCAGAGGCGCAGCAGGTCGTCGGCCTCCAGGGTCGGGCCGCACTTCACGCCGATCGGGTTCTTGATGCCCTTGAAGTATTCTACGTGCGCGCCGTCGAGGTCGCGGGTGCGCTCGCCGATCCAGATCAGGTGGGCGGAGGTGTCGTACCACTGGCCCGAGGTGGAATCGACGCGGGTCATCGCCTCTTCCAGGTTCAGCAGCAGCGCCTCGTGGCTGGTGAAGAACTCCACCTGGTGCAGGGCCGGCTGGCTCTCCGGCGTGACGCCGATGGCTTCCATGAAGGCGAGCGTCTCGCTGATCTTGTCGGCGACCTCGCGGTAGCGCGCGCCCTGCGGGCTGTCGGCCACGAAGCCCAGCGTCCACCGGTGGATGTTGTGCAGGTCGGCGTAACCGCCGCTGGCGAAGGCGCGCAGCAGGTTCAGGGTCGCGGCCGACTGGGTATAGGCCTGCACCAGCCGCTGCGGGTCCGGCGCGCGGGCCTCGGCCGTGAACTCCATGCCGTTGATGATGTCGCCGCGGTAGGAGGGCAGCGTCACACCGCCGATGGTCTCGGTCGGGGCCGAGCGCGGCTTGGCGAACTGGCCGGCCATGCGGCCCACCTTCACCACAGGCTTGCCGCCCGCGAAGGTCAGGACCACCGCCATCTGCAGGATCAGGCGGAAGGTGTCGCGGATGTTGTCGGCGTGGAATTCCTTGAAGCTCTCGGCGCAGTCGCCCCCCTGAAGCAGGAACGCTTTGCCTTCGGAAACATCGGCGAGCAGGCCTTTCAGGCGGCGGGCCTCACCTGCAAAAACCAGCGGCGGCATGCCGCGCAGGGTCTGCTCCGCAGCCGACAGGGCGGCGGCGTCCGGATAGTCCGTCGGAATGTGCTTTGCCGGCTTCGATCTCCAGGAAGCCGGCGTCCAGGGCTCAGTCATAGGTTCACTCCGCGCCGCCACGAACCTTCCGCAGCGGCGAAACCGGGCCTTCTACTCCGAATAGGGGGCCTAGGTCGACAACTGAGCCGCAGCCGCGGCGCGGGCGTTGAGCGTGGAGAGGATGGCGACCAGCGCGCCGAGGCCCAGCCACCACTCCTGCCAGACCCCGAAGTTGATCCCGCCGAACAGCAGATAGGCCGCCAGCGAGGCGGCCGTGGCGGTGGTCGTGAGGTCGCGTTGCGGGCGGGAAAGACGGACCAGCGTCAGGCCCCAGAAGACCGCAGCCGTGATCGCGCCGATGGCCCCCAGCTCCAGCCAGATCTGCAGGGCGTCGTCGTGCGGGTGGAGCTGGATGCCCGGCGCGAACATCCGGCTGGCGTCCAGACCCCAGCCCTGCAGAGGCTTGTCGGCGATCCAGCCGGCGGCGTGGCTCCAATAGCCCACCCGCTGCGACCAGGAGTCCGGCAGGCGCGCCCGCAGCTCGGCGATGTCGCCCGAGGCCTGCACGCCCCACATCAGCACCGGCGCTGCGAGGAAGAAGACCGCCATCGAGATCGCCAGCGTGCGCGGCGCTCCCTTTGGCCAGCGCCAGACCGCCAGGCCGGTGAGCGTGCTGACGAAGACCGCCAGCACGGGCGCGTCCGACAGCAGGCGGAAGGCCGTCACCCCCGCGCCGGCGGCCATGACCAGGGCAAACCAGGGCCGCAGTTTCGCAGGCGCGCCCAGGGCCGCCAGCGGCCAGAGCAGGGCCATGACGAAGGTCGACTCCGCGATGTTCTTGGCCGCGAGGTCGGGCCGGATGGGCTGGTAGAGGGCCTCGTGGATGGCCCGGTAGATGGCCGCATGGGTGGCCGCCTCGGCCAGCAGGATCACGCCGAGCGCGGCGAACCCCCAGGCGAACATCGCCAGCGCCAGCCGCACCAGCCGCAGATCCGCCCGCCGCGCCGCGCAGATGGCGGACCAGCAGAGCGGCAGCATGGCGGCGAGCTTCACGATCGTCCCCTCCTGCGCAGGCTTGGGATGGTAGGGGCTCCAGGTGGTCGAGACCGCGGCCCAGATCAGGGCGGCGAAGAGGGCGATCAGCGCGGGCCGGTCTTCGTCGGTCATCCGCACGGCAGGCAGCGCCAGCAGGCCGACGATCGTGACCAGGACCGCAAAGACCAGCGGTCCCAGCCAGGCGCCGAACGGCGCGAGGAAGGCCAGCCCGACCATCAGCCAGCCGCACCATCCTTCTACGCCCCTGGCGGGGCTGCGAAGGACCTGGCCCTCAGTCACACCCGTCAAAGGAGCCGTCCTGCGAAGCCTTGGCGGAGCAGGATCACGCCACCTGGCCCATGCCCATGGGCATATGCTTCTCGCGCATGGTCACCAGTTCTTCGGCCAGTGTCGGATGGACTGCACAGGTGGAATCCCACTGGGCCTTGGTGACGCCCAGCTTCATGGCGATGGCGGCCATCTGGATGATCTCCGGCGCGTCGGGCCCGACCACGTGGCAGCCCACCACCTTCTGCGACGCCTCGTCGACCACCAGCTTGATCAGGCAGCGCTCGTCGCCGCCGACGAAGGTGGTCTTCATGGCCCGGAAGCGGGCGAAATAGATGTCGATCCCGCCGAGAGTATGGCGGGCGTCCGCCTCGCTCAGGCCCACCGAGCCGATCGGCGGCTGGGAGAAGACCGCCGAGGCGACCATCTCGTGATCGAAGCGGGTGGGCCGGTCGTAGAACACCGTCTCGGCGAAGGCCGCACCCTCCCGGATCGCCACGGGCGTCAGGTTGATGCGGTTGGTGACGTCGCCCACGGCCCAGATGTTATCGACGTTGGTCTTCGAATAGTCGTCCACCACCACCGCGCCCACGTCGCTGAGCGCCACGCCGGCCGCTTCCAGGCCCAAGCCTTCGACATAGGGTTCGCGGCCGACGGCGAACATCACCGCGTCGCTCTCGCAACTGTGGCCGCTGGCGAACCGGTTCATGAGGCCCGTGGCGGTCTTCTCGATCGAGGTGTGCTGGCAGCCAAGGATCACCTTGATGCCGCGTTTCTCCATCTCCTCGGTGACGTGGGTGCGGATGTCGTCGTCGAAGCCGCGCAGGACGTTGGGCCCGCGGTGCACCAGCGTGGTCTCGACCCCCAGCCCGTTGAAGATGCCGGCGAACTCGACGGCGATGTAGCCGCCGCCGGCGATCACGATCCGATTGGGCAACTCGTGCAGGTGGAACGCCTCGTTGGAGCTGATGGCGTATTCGACGCCGGGCAGCCCCTTCGGCATCCAGGGCCGCCCGCCGGTGGCGATCAGGATCATGTCGGCGGTGACCTGGCCG
>Ga0307510_10004602_pt1 | contig 16259 bp, 20 predicted proteins | sample 12_EM_MG_FD_207224 | JGI IMG/M metagenome (GOLD analysis project Ga0307510, IMG submission 207224) | Populus trichocarpa ectomycorrhiza microbial communities from riparian zone in the Pacific Northwest, United States - 12_EM | ecosystem: Host-associated > Plants > Roots > Unclassified | place...
TCGCGCTGGCGGGCGCTGGCAACCGCTCAAACTCATTCTCGCGCTGTCCCGGCGATCAAGGGCACGAGGCAGCGCGCGTCGTCTTTGTTGTAATGCGACCGACAATCGCCTTACTCATGCTTTGCATTTTCATTGCTTCGCCAAACCAAAGTTCTGTCATTTTAAAGCCAACCTAGATAAGGACTCGCACACACAATGCCACACGGGAGCGAACTGCGAGGCAGTTTCGTGGACAGCTGAATGGAATTAAAATTTTAAAGTTTCAATCCGAGGGTACCGGAAGATGCGATGGTCGAGATAAGCATTTGGCCCATGGTCGTCGGTAACAATCGGAGAGGTACACGCGCCCGCAGGCCCAATTGGTCAAATTGCGATTGTCCGGGTATTGCCAGCAGTGATTGGGCCACAATACATTTTTTGACATAAACGATGCAACCCTAGCCCGAGGATGGGACAGAGGCCGAGCGACGATGATTGGTCAGGTAGTGAACGCGTGGCGAGAGAAATGATCCATAGAATGAAAAGCGAAAGGTACTTGTCAAAGGGGGTGAATCAACCCTTACTTGGTAGATGGGGATCAAAAATAAAATTGACAGATGCAGAATTGGGTATCGGCGTGAAGAGTACGAATATGGCTGTTCATTGGCTCTCATGAAACATTGAGATCGATCTCCGGGTCCAAGTTGCGGTCGGCTGTATCAAGTGAGGGGGGCAGATCGTCTATGGAAAACATGTTGCGTCTGAGGCCATAAACCGAATCATCCAGCATGACCCCGCTCCGTGCCTATTACCTACCAGGCCTTGAGACCGCATAACTTCGAAATGACTCTGTGATACTGCGTGCTCGCAGTCGAGACCGCAAGATCGACAAGAGCCAGATTTATCCCTTGTGCACATCCTCCATTACGGGCCTAGGTTGTAGACAATTGGGATTTTCTGAGACGAAGAAACCTAGATGAAAGAGGGCACTTCTTCGACAAAGAAGTCTACTCATTCAGAAAGAAGACGCCACAGCAGAGTAAAACCTATGCAGACCGACTGAGGAGTGGACGGCAACTTGATAAGATACGGTACGTACCCCGTCGGCTGTGCCTCCCATCTTGCCGAGACGTAAACGCAGCACCACTCATTTCGTAGACGGAGGAAATATTACGATTCCGTTACTGTATTGCCTTTGTATCGGGTAGAGGTCAAACGACGGATGCCGTGATACATCTTTGGAACTTATCTATCAAAAAGTTGGGACTGATTAGGTCCAACAAAAGGCCAAGTAGAACGATACTGGTGGTCCGCGAAGAAAAAAATCGAAACGCCCAGTTGTATTCCCGCTTCCATTCGAATCGACCTTTTGCTTATCGCTCTGTCCAAACTAACCGGCACCGGGGGTTTGTATCTCTTCAAGGCGTCTACACCGACGATAACAGCGACACGACATCTGCGAAGATGGATGCACGCCTGCTTGAAATGTGATGGGTGAGTAATAATCTCGTCGAAGCTGGTGGAAACGGTAAGAATCTGTTTGTTTCGACGACGACGTGTGTTGGTGCCTCGATTGGGATAAGAAGAGAAGTTTGCTTCATTCCATGCGAAAATTTCGACCCGTTGGATACCTCACGAACCCACGAGGCTTCCGTCGCGCGGGATCAGGACCTCAGGAAGCATAGCAGCAATGCGAAGAGTAGTACTGACCTGGCTTTAATCATTGCTCTTCGGTCACACGTTCTCAAAGCATTGCTTTTTGGCATAAACGCCGTCTCGACGCAAAAAAAAGGAAAGCCATGGAACGCACGCGAATGGGGTGCGGCGCTGTGTTTCTCGATTATGCGCCGGGAACGACGTGTCCGAGATATGAGCAATCTGCCCGGAGAAGGCTGCCCGGAGAAGACCTGGCCTGAGAATAATCTGGAAACCACCTGGCAACCGGCAGGTGGTCCAGGTGGAGTGGCACAAAGCCATGTTGCGAGAGCATGGCATGGGGGAAAGACCGGGAACAAGCGGAGACCTCACGGATATCGCGCTACGAGAGGGCTGACCACGGCGAGGCAGCAGCGATGGTTGGGGCAGTTTGCGGCCCTTGCGGGGGTTACTGTACCTTTGCCGCTGCGGTGTTGCTGTTGCTGTAACTGATTGCCAAGGCCGGCACTCGACTGGACCCGGGCGTTAACCACGTGCGCCGCGCCGTCTTATCGAGCCGAGAGCTAATCACCGTTTAGGCACTGCCAGTGAAACTGGGGCTCACACCCAGCCAGGGACGGTCGCTGCGCAACCTCTCACCTCGCTCGCTCTCGGACGATACCCTGAACACTCTACAGCCATGATATCCCTCTTCCTCGCTGGCCTGTTCGTTTTTACCCTCGTGCAAGTCGGCGCAACTGTCTCATCGAAGCGCCTGGACACCCTTACGAAACAATGCAAAATCACGGTCGACAAATACCATTTCGATATATGCCCTCTTCTTAACAAACGACATAACTCGGGTCAGGTAGACCTCGTTCTCCGTTACGAAACACCGCCGACAATTACTACGGTCGTATACAACATAAGCCTTAATGGCCCGCTTCCAAATTCGGGCGCAGTTTCCAATGACGAGCAGGTCAGTCCGGCTCCTGCGATTTGGGGTACTTTACTTATTTACACTCGCTGTTCAGTGCGTCAGCGGGACCTGGGCTTGTATGACAAGTAAGCTTTCGTCTGCCGTCTTTAGTCTAGCCCTCGCCTTAACGGGGCTTATCTAGCGCGCCAGTACCACCCAGGACGCGATCTTAGGAACGCCGAGCCTGGCATTCAAGCCATCCCCATCGTCATAGAAGCTCCACAGAGTGACCCCGGACACGATTCTTCTGTTGGAGATAGGGAGGACTTCGGCATCTACGCTGAGCTGCGGGAATCAGTCGAGGATGAATCTCGTATGTCAATTCCCCGCATTGGCTTTTTACATTGCGACCCATGACGTATCTCAGCCTCACTCTCAATTCATATGCGCGGCGGTCACCACTTGCGTGTGCCGCAGAGGGTTCAAATCGATTTTGAATGCGCAGAGTCAGAAGACGACGTACGTTCATCCGGAGTCCACAGGAATTCCACTAACTCGCGAGCTCAGGCGCCAGAACTTTCCAAGGTCTGGAACGGCACGCATATTTTTACCTGGAAAACGAAGCACGCGTGCGCGCGAGTGTATCAGACGTACTTGGAAGACGGTGGAGAAACAGATGTACCAACTGAAGATGAAGAGCCTAGTGACCCACCCGGAGACGTTGGCGATTCGCCTGCCAATCAGGACCTGTTGTTCCCACCAATCGCCCCGGATAAAAGAGGCCCCTCCATAACAACAGTACTCGTGTGCTCGGGGTGCGCCTATTTCATGTTTTTATTGTTGCTATCTTGCTGACACTTGGCGAAGCGCTGTGGTATTGGGATTAGGCTACCTCGCAATTCGCCCACCTGCGTTGCTACGAAAACGCATACGGGCGATCCGCCGAGCGCGATTCCTGCGGGGCATAAGAGAGACGAAGCTCCTTCACTGGGCAGCAGAAGAAATTGAGATGCTTGATGATGATGAATTCGAGGAGGACGAGATGGTCAATTCGCGCCCTCTCCCAGATGAAGAGATCCCACTGCGCCCGAGCCGGACACGCACCTTTGTCGACTATGGAATGGCGCGCTGAGCGGAAGCGATCATGGTGATGAACGACGGACATTCATCTATGCAAACGAACGCCGCGGATGATATTTAACTGGATCTGGATATGCCCAGGAGACTGCGTCTCCCTTGTCGAACGATAATGTACATTCTAACCCCATGCTGCAGTCGTACTAATAAATAGCAAGAAGCTCTATGAACCACAGTCGACTTGAAAAGCGTTCGAAAAAAGGATTTACCTATAATTTACTATGAGGTGTCCATCCGTCGCGAACGACTGTCAAGGTGTTGGGTCTCTGCACGACGGGACGAGTAGGCGACGGGGACTCACGCGATAGAGATTTGCGATCGTGTCATCGGGCGCGGGGGAAAACGCAAGATTGATATACGTGAACTGCGACGAGAATGAGTGAGATCCGAAGCGCACAGCGAGCGTCCACGCAGACGCAGACGGGGAACGGGCCATCGCTCACTCACCAGAGGCTCTCCCGCTTTCCAGTTGAGCTCCTTGCGCAAGAACTGGATCACGGCCTGAAAGCGGTTCGAGACCGTCACCCTGAAGAAGTTTTGTTTCATTATCGGCGCGTTTCCGACCGCTTTGAAGCGCACGACGACTGCAAACGGGTAACGAACGAGCATCGATAGACAGAGTTAGCAACGCGGCGGATCTCTGTGCAAGAGACGGACGATGGCACCGAACCTTTGGCAGGGTCTTTCTTCTTGTACGACTCTAAAGCAGCGAGACCCTCCGCGATGGCGGCATCAGCTGCAGGATCTGGCGCGGTCAGTGGCGGAGACAAATGTGGGATGGCGTCGGGTGTCAGTGCCATGCAGAATGTCTGCGCACCCAGCGCGCGGGGTGGGTCGTGTGTCACTCTTACTCCGGCAACTGCCGCCAGCTAATGTCCTGACTCGGTCCCTCGACAAGCGGTTGACCATCATACGGTAAGCAGGGACTTGCACGGGGACAATATTCATAGACTCTGGACCAACTACACGTTTGTTTTGCGTACACTGGGCTAGGAATGGCAAAACATTTGCGCCTCTCGTGATGCAACACTAACACTGAGTGTACTGGTCGTCTCACGCCGGTCTCACACGCGCAGCCCTTGCCCGCCGCCAATGTTCTTAAACTGGTCAGCTGTTATCACTCTGGCTGGCTTTAGACTTCAATGACCGCCTTCTGCGACTGTTACTCGTTCGTATACGAGCACGCAGACGGCACTTGATCTCTAAAACCTCGGCCAGGTAATTTATACCAACGGCAGTGTCTCTTGAGACAAGTTCTGTTCGTTCTTCCTTAGCTATCTCCTCAGGCGTCACTGCTGTTGAAATGTGGATATCCCAAGCCCATTGTCGCTCTCTTGCAAGCGCGGGCGTTGTCCTGCTTCGATGGGTGTACGTTCTGACTACACGCGACGTCGGGAATGCACGATGCAACGTACATGCCCCTCCGCAGTTTCAGCCTGAGAAGTGTGGTGTCCAGACATACTGTGTTGTTCCTGCCGAATACACTACATTATAATTTCAACACGAAAGCCATAGAGCGGGCGTCTGCATTCGTTCTCACTTCTCTCGCACTTCCAGAGTATTAAGAACTGTCTAGTTACGCAGCCCTTGCATTCACGATGTTCACGAATTCTGGTTTCAGAGAAGCGCCACCAACCAAGAAGCCGTCAACGTCTGACTGTGCGCCTATATGGCGATTCAATTTCTGGAGGAAACATAATACTGAAAGCGAACGCACCGAGTTCTTTGCAGTTGGCAGCTGTAACGCTACCGCCATAGATGACACGGGTGTTCTCCGCCACTGCGGGAGACACAGCCGAGGTAAGATACTTTCGCGTGTCAGCGTGTACCTCCTGAGCTTGTGCAGCCGTAGCGACCTTTCCGGTTCCGATTGCCCAAACGGGCTCGTACGCAATGACGATGCGGCTGTGTTCAGAAGGGATTTTGAGTTAGCCTCTCGAGGAAGAAGGGTTCATCTGGGTCACGAACTTCCAGTCTTCGGGTGAGAGCCGACCGACGACGGCCTGGAGCTGTTCTTCGACGACTTGTTGCGTACGCCCTGCTTCTCTCTCCGCGAGCGTCTCGCCTACGCAGAGTATAATACGGAGCCCGGCATCAAGTGCGGCCCGCGTCTTTTCTGCCACAATCACGGACGTTTCTCCGAAGAGGGTGCGACGTTCGGAGTGACCTGTTTCCGGTGTTTCCGAGATCAGAGACCCAACGCCAGGATCTGGAGCAGGCGCGACGCACCGAGGATGACGTAGGGGATTCCCGAATCTACCAGCTGGGTAGGGCTAATAAATAGGTTGTAAGGGTAGGTCTAGATTGGGGGAATCGGGCGATCGGGCGAACCCCACCTGATCTCGCCAGTGAAGGCACCAGAAGTCTTAGAGTGGCAGTTCTGAGCCGCGACCTTGACGTCTTTGCGTAGAACGTCGATGACGGGGATCAAATACAAGGCTGGGGGTGCGATGACGACCTCTGCAATGGAATCGACAGGTCCTCAGGTCGAGAAGGTGGCGTTGGGGCTATGCTCTGCTCACCAGTGTTGGGGTCAAGAGTGGCTTCGTTGAGGATTTTAACCAGCGCCCGCTTTGCTTCGCGGGACGCGGGATTCATCTTGAAGTTGCCTCCGACGAAAAACTGGCGAGTCATGATAGTTGGTGGTTAGAAGTTGGGAGGCTGTGGGAATGCTTGTGAAAAAAGATATGATACAAGCTCGATCCAGTTATCGGCTCTCGGATTCTCGGATAGATCGGACTTCACATCAGCTTGCCCCATACAGCGATTCGGTGCTAAGCCATTTCTGTCGCACTATGCTATCGGATCACTGGAATATCCCTGGCGATGGTGCACCAGGAGTCGAGGCCGATACATACGGGTTCCCCACCCAACACACATTGTGAACGACTGATAACAGGCCGAGTTTAGGTTAGGTAAGTTTTGGTGTTGGTTGTGTAAGGTCAAATCATTAGCGCTTAGCATTAGCGCTTGTGGGGAAGTTTCATCTATCCGTTCCAGTGCTTATGAGATGAGAGTCATTCCGCCTTGAGCTGTTTGGAACTCTCCCTGAGTGCGAGAACAGATCTTCTCGCCGGCACAGTTCCCTCTCCCATACATCTCGCTCCACAGCCAGCATTCTCCTCGTTCCTTCGCAAAGATAATGGCCAGAAAATTATGAGGGGTAAGCTAGCAACGTTTCATAATCTAAATTATCACTAGCCTATTGAAATTATCAAGGTTAACAAAGCAGGTTCTTGGACACCCGCGTTTATGCTTGTAGAAAAGAATGCATAAGGCCATTATAACGCAGACAAAGCTGAGAAGCGGACCATACCGTGCATTTCTGAGGATGTCATTTTGAATCTGCGACAGGTCTTCGTCTTGTGGGTTGTTTCTATCACGGAAATCTGCAAGGGACGAGATGTGCGAATAGTAAGCACTGCCATAGCGATCTTCTTCCCAATCAGATACACTGCATGTCCCATTTGTCCATTCGTTTATACAGCACTCTACCTGATGTCAGAAAGCATACTCATTACCATCCAGTGGCCTTAGAACGTAGGTTTTAAATCCTCACCACCGTGAGTACAAGGGAGATAGTTTGGATTGGAATTGGCGTGAAGTGCTCATAGAAGACAACCCCATCTCCATCCTTGTTTTGAAACCATATCATATTGATAGCCTCTCGAATGATCGGGTGTCGATATGGGTGTTGAGGAGTCCCGCCAATGTTGGGCTCCTATACGCAGACGAGGATTAGTGCGCTGTTAATGGCGATGAAATGGGACGAACACCACAAATGAAAGCCATGCTGGTCAGCAGCGCGTGAGCCAGCTTTGCATTGCGGCTACTATCTGGAGCTCGGCTAGTGTCGAACCCATACAATGACTCGACAAGATGCATGATCTTCGTCTTCATTTCTGAGAGAAGCGTATTGCTGCTAACTACGAACTGAGAATTCACGTGAAGAGAAGTAACATCCTACAAAAGATGAGACGACTTGCCTGAGTTACTTCTTTGAGGGGCAGCAATAAATGTTCTACCCTTACCCCTATCCTTCCACATGCTTCGCACCACACGGAATACAGCCAATCCGCTTTCATATCAGGTGCCGGGAATGCATCCTGGCAGGTAAGGTACATCGATAAAGACGTTGGGCGGCGCTCATCCAGCGGTTAAAGAGGGTGATGTTAGCTTCGAGACAATTGATCAAAAGGTCGTGAGGGCCTCAGATCCTACACTCTTGTCCGCTGACCCACCAGCATGTTTAAAAAGGAGTCGCAACAGGCTGTACGGTTCCGCCTTCATCATCGTAATATCGTGTCGGGCCAGCGGTAAATTAAGCGAGCGCGGCGAGAATACGAGGTATTGGAAATGATCTATGTCTCACAGCCAGAAGTGTCAGACCCGAGGAAGCCTGGCCAATGGCGCGCCACTTTGCCCGAAGGTTGGTGTGTGATCTTGAAGATATGACACACCGACCTGGCCTAACGCAATAAGGAAATGTTTTGTGGTGGTGACGGTGGTGGTGGAGTAGTGTTTGTTGGGTATCTTGCGGTTGGGAGACGAGTCTTTGGCGGTCTGGCCATTTTAATTTATAGATCGACAGCAAGTACTAGTATCACCATTGGCGTAGCTTTGAGGGACGCCGAGCGGATCGATGAGATTGACCCGGGCCATTCCACATGGATACCGTTAGCGTTCCTTTCTACAAACGAGACGTAGCAGTGAATAACCTCCATGATGATCTTGCGGAACTCACTTCGATCGAGTGAACGACCAGTTTCCCAGTCCCAACAACAGACGGTGCATCTGATGAGATGCTTTGGTGATCACCAGAACTCATGACGAGCTCGGAACAAAGGGGATTTGCAACTAGATCGCTCGAGGTGGAAAGGGAGAGGCGGAGTTGTTGATAGTGAGACGCCCTTGCTACAATTATAGTCTTTTCATTCGAGACTGAGATCAATTCTTGCACGTCACAGCATCTTGAACACGATCAAGCTCGATGAACGCTCTATCACGCGGTGCATGTAAGTTACAGGGAGCGGACTGTTAGTGTGCGGGTGTGCGGAATTGCAGCATCGAAAAGCCCGCCAGTGAGTGGCCAATTCGGCGGTTCCAGGGGGTCTCAATCCCTCATCTAAATAGGCTGGTCCTCCCCCTTCGCCCTATATCGGTTCCTTTGTATCTAACTACCAGAGTGTGGTCGTTATCTGACCACACTCTTCATTCGCACAGACTATACACCCTCTACACGACAGTTATTCGGTGGTTGCGGCTGAGGCCCAATGTGGATTTATTCGCAATGTATTTCTTCCCAGTTTCTCTGTCCTCACATGTCTACCCTCCACCACACCATACCTCTCCAACGCTTTTCTTCCCATCCACCTAGCCACTCATCGACCATTATGGGCCCCCTGGCCTACCCAATTCCGTCCACCTTCCATCCAAACACAAAACCAACTGACCCTGCCCCAGCGATGGCGCATCCTAGCATCAGCTGCTCCGGCCGCCAGAAACTCGTCCTTCACCAACAACTCCTATCCACATCTGCTCCAACTGAACCTACATGGTCTCTATGCGGCGATGCTCCATAGGAGCAGTTGCAGGCGTGCAGCGTTCTCAGTGAATACTCTCCACATCACCGAGCGCTGGGTGCCATGGTCGCACAGGCTCGACATCGTGGGGGACGTGACAACACTCGTCCGCTCACCTTCGGGCACGCTCGAGATATTCGAGGGAGTGAGTGGGGCTACTAGAGTTGCTGTTCGATTCACTGAGGTTGCCTTTCGCATTTGGTCTTCCTTAATATAGGACTTATTCCCATCACGGGCACCATCGACCCAGGATCCAACTGACGAAACCAACTTGCCCACCATCTCGGTGGGACTGTGTTTCCCCACTGAGGAATGCATCCCCACTTCACTATCTCCCTTATCCACAGATGATCAACAACGTTTTGACTTAGCAGGCACCACGCTCCCTTCCCACTCTCGGGGTCATGCCTCCACTTTACCGTCTGCCACCCTTCCGTCCGTGCCGACATTACCACATACATTGCATCCGACGCTATCTTCCTGGCTCAAAAATATGAATAGGTTATCCGCTCTGATTGACCGCCTACAGCAACTCGCGTCCTCTGCTCCTGAAGAACACAGAACTCAGCTATCAAGACAAGTGGTAGCATTGCGCGCAACCTTCAAGAAGCAACAAGAGCGCTGTATCGATTTTTTGCAACTGAGCGAAGAGTATGCTGAGAAATATCTGCTCGATATCTCCGCCGAGATCCGACAACAGAGCTCCTTCTTGGACATGCTGGAGATGCGCTTGGATATGGCGAAGATGCTACGCCAACAGGCCGTTGACCTTCGAAGGTCATACGAATCGGGAACAGTTTCTCCTATGAAGGGTGTTTGTACAACAGGCAAGACTCCCTTCTTGTTATCTGTAAAGATGAAATGCTGAGACTTGATTTTCAGCACTGTCGCAGCCGCTTCCTGAGGACTTCGATCTGTTTAGCGAGGTGGACTTCGTGCTTTGTCAGATTCGGCAATGTTACGTGGAAATGGACAAGTTTTGGAGAGAGGAGATATGCCATGCTGCCAAAGCACTGAAAAGGCGTCGTGTTGACCCGAGCGATGTCGAGCGCTGGAAGAATTTTCATGCAAGCGTTAAAGAAACCATTGATTCGTGGAAGGTATTACCTCTTGTGCTTCGCTATGCATTTCCAACTTATCAAAATACCCTCTTCAGAATGGGTCGCCGAGTGGTAGTTCCCCGACCATATGCCGCAACGAGCCACACGCTTCTACAGTTTGTCCATTCTTCCTCTCACTTTGGTATCCCTAAGTTTGGATTGATTTTGTCCAGGAAGCAAACATCGGAGAGATTGCTTCGTCCTTATCGTCCGCAATGGGCTCGCTCGAAGAAACCCTGAAGCTCATCCACTCGAGTGCCTCATTAGAGCACACTTCATACTTGGGCCTGTCCCTGGTCCTGAGTGTCGAATTCGCATTCACAAGGAACAGCAATCTATGCCTCGCTTTCCTACGACGCTGTGTTGACTACCAGGATTTTGTGGCCGCCCTGTATAATTCCCCTAATACTTGCCCTACATCCTCCCGCGTTGTGGCCTCACGTGATCTGTGTGAGCGCGCGATGAGACCGCTATTCGAAACAACAAGCACTTCAGCTGAGAATGGTGATGGTGTCGAAGGTTTGTCCTCGTAGCAGTTAGCATGTCTTGGTGGTTCTCACTGACAACCGCGGGTGTCATTGTCCATCAGGCTCACGAAGGTTTAGGGCAGCATACAAGCGGGCGTTATCTTTAGAACAGAAGACAACCCTCGAGCTGAACACTTTGCTTGGGAATCTCGCGTCCTGGGTCGTAGCTACGGATGCCCTTCGTGAAGAGTCGCCCCCAGCTATCGTCACTCTCCAACAACTCCGTGAAATGTCGCACGCCTGGGCGATAGCGAGAGATTCCGTGCGTGCGGCACTAGTAAGTCTGACAAGCGAGCCCACGCAGCGGTTGTATTACCGGTCTACCTCACTGGCCGTCCTGCGGCCCCGATCTGCGATGAAGCGATGGATGATGAACCTCGTATGCCTTTCGTGATACTGCGTATTCCACTCATATATGTTCAGTCTGGGTACCTTTTCGTCTGCTGGTTTGGGGTGTCTATCGAAGAAACGACCTCTATTCGTCTATTTCTTGGCTTATGTAGGTCTTATGGGTCAAGATCATTCTTCCATGTCATTTGATTAAAGATTCGTCAAGCAGAACCTTTATAGCGAACGCACCTGTAGTTTTATTGTTTGTCGTGACGGAGATATATTCAATCATTGGGGTGTCCAAACCCGATAAAGAGTGACCAAACGATGCATTTCGTTGGCGGTAAACGTTTTACCCCTCAGAAGCCAACAACAGTAACACGCAAGGTCAACATTCAACGACGCCGTTCGTATAGCTATCAGAAAGGCCACGGGGACGAGTACTTATATACCCCGACCTTGATTTGGATTCAAAGTGTCGAGTTAGCCGGACAGCGTGGATCTAACCAAACAAAGCTCTGGAACGAGTTGCTGCAGCGAGACCTGATGGTGCTCCGACATTGGATGTCTCCACATCGCCGAGCTATTGTGGTAAAAAGGAATGACAGTGACATTATTCCAGACCCCGCACCTAGGCTAGTAGTCGAAAATCACGCACAACTCAGAAGATCAGATAAACCTAAGTACAAACGAGACCCGTTGATCCCACATCCGCGCGATAGGCGTGCATCGCGCACGGATTGGTTATGATGAGCTCCAGTGCCATTCCCCTCGCAACCTCCGTCTCACCGCCGGACGAGGATGTTGCAGTTGGCAGGGGGGGTTGGTCACGTCGACGGCAAGCCCACCAGTGAGCTTATTTTCCAACTTGATTCGCCGCTCAACTGTAAGATTATCCCTCTATCATGACAGATATGCTGTAAATGTGTTGGTCTTTCTTCATGATGAATGGTGAGCCGTTCTTGTTATTGACTTGCAGCCTGTCACATAATCTCTCACATTGGGTTGATTTTCATTTGCCGCCTTTCAGGTTAGGTCGATTGCGACGAAAGTACATGCCCGGAGTCCTGGATATCCTTATGGAGTAGCCTTCATGCATGGATTTAACTTGCTTATTGCTCGTTGGAGAGGTCGGACTCCGGATGGGGCTCACGAAGGAAGAGCAAATGGAGCGAAATCTGCGTGTGATACGACAGGTCCGTTTGCACGGTCTGATCATTGAGCGCTGTCACGAGGTATCGCTAAGCTTAGTTAGTCCGTAGAATTAGTAGGAGGTGCCCATAATACAGTATCAGTCCCGCATCTACGCCCGGTCATCGAGAATTTCGCCCCTGTGGCGCCTCTTTCTGAACTGAATTGATCGACAATTGATCGACGGACGTGAGATGAACCTATCAGAAAGGGTTCTCCCGCGTTCCCGCGCGTACCAACAATAGCACTCACTTGGCAACGTGTTGCTCTTGACCTTTAACAACATGGACTTCATGATTGTCTATGTCGTCCTGCGGAAAATCTCCGGCTGGTCTCTTACCAACTTCTACTCTGGCGTCCATATAGATGGCGTAGAAAACGTGCCCCAGGATGGGCCGCTTCTAATGTAAGTGCGCCGCCCGCTTTTCGAGTCGTCTGCGCCTTGGTATATCTCGCCGCCCAAAGATGCGCCAACCACCACAACGAGCTTATGGATATCGCTACCCTCAGTGAGTTTCTCTAGCGTGTAGTCATTGGTAGTTGACGTGGAGCACCAGCAGCGACGATACCCCACAGGCGGCAGATAAGCTTCTGGGCTAAAGCGAGCTCCTTCAAAAACCCCGTCCTACGATTCATCCTCGTCTCTTCTGGTGCCATCCCCGTTCACAGAAACCCAAATAACTTGCGCGACGCGTCTGTCACGGGAACGGGCCCGGGTGCCCTCCATAGCTCTGGGAACGAGTCTCTCTTCCTCGCTACCTCACGCGCGCTCGCAGGCCTGCGTCCTAGAGGCGGCCCTCTGAACCGCCTCGTTGGGATGTTTCCCGACCGTGTCGTCGGGGTATTCCCTGAGGGCACGAGTTACACCGAGCCGCATATCATGCAGGTGAAAGAAGGCGCGGCGTGGGTTGCTCTCGAATACAGCAGGTGGATGCGAGAAAGCGGAGACCAGAACGGCCAACCGATAAAGATAATTCCGGTTGGGATAGTATATACCGACAAAACACAGTACCTGAGCCAGGTGAGCGTCAAGCGAACCGATTCCTCCAGCGAACGTTAATATTGACCGTGGCCTTGGTAGGTCTACGTACAGTAGGTATCCGTCTGATTTCGAGTTGGCGCGTCGACTGATTTGCTCCAAGCTATGGGAAACCGCTCGTCTTGGGCGGTCTTGAAGACGAATACCACACTGCTATAGAATCTAACGACAACCAGAGGGTGCGAGCGGTCGTGACAGAGCTGACAGCAAGAATCGAGCATGAACTGGGGACACTGTCGGTGAATGCCCCGAATTGGTATGCGTTCGTTCCACGCGGGTCGTCTCGTCTGACGATTAATTGATGAATGTTTTTTTCCAGGGATGTTCTTCGTTCGGCGGAGATTGCCAGACGTATCCTCTGGACGGAAACGGTTGTCCCTCTTAAGGATTTCGCAGTGATTACTACCGCGTACGCTTTCGTGCTCCTTCCGTGCCGTATCCTTTTCAGACCTCTCTCTTCGTAGTCTTATATCCTTGTTCTCACCGACCGTTTCCAACGTCGACTCTGAACTGCAAAGCCGTGCTATCTCTTCTCTCCTCGCCTATTCTGGCCTTCTCCATTACACCAATGTCCGTCATGAAACACTCTCGGCGCTCATCCCCAGATCCCGCATGCACGCGATGAACACATTCTTCTCCCATCTGTTTAGGACACTCCTCCATCCACAGTTCATCCTGTTCCTTCCCGCTTTAGCTGTGCACATACCCGCATATATATCTGCGAGTCTTGCCGCGCGCTTTCTCGTAACTCCTGAGCTTCCAGAGACGATCGCGCTGGCGAAGGTCATCGGTGGCAGCCTCGGAGCCGGAGTTGGCTACGCTTGCGCTACAGCCACGCTCGCCCGCGTTTTCCTTTTGTTAGGTATGATATCGTATATTTATTAGGGCCGCGTATGACCAGAAAGTAAACTGTTTCATAGACTCCTCCTGGGCACGGGCGCTGTCACCCTGGGGTCGCGTTCGTAACTCTATTGGCACTGCGGTGCTCGCCTACGTTACTGGCAAAGTACTAGCTACATGGCACCGCGCCCTGATCCGAGGTGAGGTGCCCATTAGTCAATAACAAGGCCCCAATGTTGACGTCCACCACCTATCGACAGGGAATCGCGATCGGTGCGTTGGAGGATCTCCTTTTAACGCTCTACCTTTGTGCCGTATCTAATCCCTCCTTACTACTACCACAGAGCCTCGCGCCTCCTCGCAGCTACGAAGGTTGCGCTCGGACTTATGGGAAGTTCCATCTCTGGAGACGGCCTGAAACCTTACCTTCGCCCGCCCGCACCACCTCTGAGCCCATTCGTGAAGTATCCGTCACCACCCTCTGAAGACAAGACTCGTGCAGCCACCGCACCACTCGTAACAGCCCGCAAGCTCATACGTCCACTGCTTTCTGCCCGCCTGGAAGCTGAACGGTCACTCATTGAATACATGCGCACCACCGATTTACCGCAGGAACATCCATGGGCTGAGATACGGCATCGCTTAGAGGACCTGGCGTTGCGCAGGTTCACATCATAAGACACTTTCAACATGGCTCTGACGGTTCACGTTGGCGCGCGGAGGCGCTCCTTCGTACCTTGTCATCGAATGTTTTCAGCTGCTATACATTTTTGTAGTACACCATGTACAGTATTTATGTTCCGAGATAACAACAAGAAATGGGAATCGCGCTGAAACAGCGTTCTGATTATAAGGAAAACTGGCCCGCGATGGGCAAGGGGAAAAAAAGTCGCGACTGGAAGCTTATGTAGAATCCACCAATCACGATTACAGGGATCAGTGGATCGAGCGATAGCCGGACTGTTGTGGCTGCGAGGTGTAAGTATTAGGAAGGTACTGTTGCGAGGTATTGGGTGGACGTGATGCTGAATTAACTGGTGGAGGATTGATCTGAGGAAATGGAGGAAACCCAGGCCCTGGCATGGCCTGAGAGGCAGGTCGCGAAGCTGGGGTGACCGACCGGGCCGAGCCATAAGGGTGCGGAAATATTGGGGGCGGCGGCACAGACGCGTAAGGAAATCCACGATCGTCGGGCGAGAAACGCGCCGGCAAGGCGGGTGGTTCGGAAGGGTTGTAGTTGGCGTAGAACGACGATGATTGTGATTGTGAGCGCGGACGGTGTTCATGACGGGAGTACGAGCGGTTGTCTGCCTGGGGTATATAAACTTGCGGGCGCTGGGGTTGAGGAGTCGCGATTGGCGCAGAGCGGCCCTGGCGGGTGAGTGAGCGTAAGGTGTGAGAAGGATAGAACTGCCCACGCACAACGCCGAGAAGCTGGCCATCGGGCCTTGGGAGGAGCTCGTTGGATTGAAAAGCGCTGTCCGCTGGCGCAGATGCAAGTGGGCGCAACGTCGAGAACAAGTCGCCTTGAGGAGGCGCCGAATCGGCCGTACCCCACGAAGAAACGCTATCGCGCGCTGTCAGCGGCATGGCCGCGGACGCTGACCGAACCATTTGTGGATTAGCGCCGCCAACGTCTTGCACCGGCGCAGAGAGGCCGAGACTGTTCAACGAGGGGTTCGAGAGATCGGGTGCGGCCCACGTCGAAAGTACGGGGCCGACTGGCGTGGAAGATGAGCGGGAAAGAGAGATAGAATCTGCCCTGCGCTGATGGGAGCTATTGTACTGCGAAGCTTCGCGGTATGAAGCTCCCGGAACCGAGGTGGTAACCGCAACCGGGGGAGCATGTCCGTGACTGGTTGGGGGACGGGACGGGGCGCCCGCTGCACGAGAAGTACTCGGATCGGAGGTCGACGTGACAGGAGGGGCGACCGAGGAGTAAAGCCCTTGGCTGGGACGAAGAGACGGCGGATGGATACC
>Ga0307510_10004604_pt1 | contig 16256 bp, 9 predicted proteins | sample 12_EM_MG_FD_207224 | JGI IMG/M metagenome (GOLD analysis project Ga0307510, IMG submission 207224) | Populus trichocarpa ectomycorrhiza microbial communities from riparian zone in the Pacific Northwest, United States - 12_EM | ecosystem: Host-associated > Plants > Roots > Unclassified | place...
CCTCTATCAAGTCCTTTTAGCCTGTACTCAAGGCTGACCTCTTCTAGCACTCACTCTATACTGTACGAGTCTTTTTATCTCCCTTCATAATATATCCACGCTTACTGATTGATGTTGATTCTGAGTTGGGTTTCGATTTAAAAAGTCTCTTTTAAGGTATCCATGTTCTCTACACACATAACACCTATTCTCCATATGTTTCCAGTGATGCCCTCTTTTTCCTACAAATAGAGCACTTATCGGTTATTACTCTATAATAACTAAGATGTACCCGGTTATAGAAATTACATTATGAGAATAAAGACATTTCACATGATGTGGTCCTAGCTGAACTCATTTCCTAACTTGCCCCTAGATGGAACTGTCCACCCGAGGACTCTTCTCTACTTGGTCAAAACAGTCTACTTAGTGCCCCTCCATAAGGATAAGTTTCCTTCTCTCTTGAATGGTTGACTCTGCTTTTATTCACCATCATTTTATTTTTTAAGAGATGTGGCTTACCCAAATATGATACTAGCTTATTCCACTTCTACATCATCTGTTGTTATTGTTTAAATATCTTTTATTGTTTTTTTTTCAAGAACTGCCTCTAAGGACTTGATAGCTTCTATTAATTTTTAGACTATTACTGACCTAAAAGTGACCAATTTCTAATCTTTTATCTAAAGTCGTCCCTAATTCTCAATATATGATGTTGTTCTGTAGGCACTAAAGTAGAAGTAAAAATAGAAAGATCTTGAATGTGTCGTTCATACTCTAGTATTGGCATATTCCCTTGCTTAAGAGTAACGAACTCTTACTCATTACTTTTCATATACTATTAGGAGTAGTATCTAGTCTCAAATTATATTCGGAAGTCAATCCAATATAGTATCTTTTATAGCTCTCATTTGCCTAATTATCATGCACCAAGAGTGTGCACAATCTAAAAGTAATTATATCATATAATTTACTTATACACCCTTTGACACAAGAATCTAAATGAAGGACTCTTCTACCTTCTAGAGCTCGTATCTGACTACTTCAGCATGTCGTGTCCCCTAAAATATCTTTCATCTGCTCTTCACCCCTATCAATGAACTGATCTCTTTTCTAATTAGAAAATGGATCTTTTTGAGTTCCTCTTCTCGTTTAAACCATTCTGTAATACATATTGTTCATCGGTAATACCTTTTAATTTATAAAATCTATTGAATCACAACCATAAGTTATGATACCAATTGTAACACCCTAAATCTTTTTCATGTAATTTCTTCTTTTAAAATAATTATATACAAAAAATAAGGTAATTATATATATAATGGAGAAAGTATCATATATACGGAGACCTTCCAACTCAATGCACCAAACATGAGATTTACTCGATACATACACATCAAATGTGTGAAGGGTTTTCCATTTACATAAAAGGATTTATATAATTTTAATGAGATTTAAGCATAGTCTTCCTTGCATGGGGCCTTACCTAAAAAAATTTATTGCAATTAATACCAGCAAAACATATCATACATCCTACATATATATTTTTTATTTTTCCATTTTATCAAATTTTCATTCAAGACACAACTTACATAACTATTCAAATTATAAATCTCAATAAATTTCTAACATCACCACATCATTTAAAACCCTAAAGCTTCAAATAATTTATTGATTCTCATACTTCTATCTTTCTAAATTTTCAAATGTTATATCATTCAAAATAAATTTTAAACACTCCCAACATCATTAAAATACCAAATCCAACACAATTTAATCAAATCTCTAAGTTCCCCTAAATATCAAATCATGGTCGGCCACTTTAATATTTTAATTTCTATAACTAGTTTTTAATTTCTTCAATTAACTCATTAATTATGTTATCTAAACCATATTTAACCAATAATCAAACAATTTCACATTATCATGCACGATATCACATAAACTCTAATTTCTTAATTTCAAGAATTTTAATCCCCCAGCCAAAAACAATGATAAAAGTGTATTTAATTGTAAAAGAACACCTTACCAATACCAATTAACCCAATTTGATAAGTCTCTTGCAATGCTTTACAAGAATTTCCCTTTCCCTCTTCCAATCTTATAACTTTCTCTCTTTAATTCTCAACTCCTAATATCTATCTTTAAGTTTTTTCTAGTTTAATTTGGTTTTCTTTGGTAGAAATCACTTAAATCTCAATCTTCATTCCATACAAATTGAGAGAATTTGGAGAAAGAAATAAAGAAGAAGAAGAATCCAAGCCTTTTTTCTCTTGGAAGTAGTCGACCTTATGTAAAAAGGGAAGGGGAGTTTTGCTTTTATTTATAAAAATGTCAATCACCAAATGTCCACATGTTATTTTTGTCGATACTTTTCACATACTGATTAAATTTTTTATTTCATATGAGTTTTACGTTAATAACTGAAAATTTCACCCTTAGTTATAATTTTTTTCTCTTAATTTTTTTTTATCTCAATTGGAAATTATGTTATTTAATATAAGGTTTGCAACAAAAAGGGTTGCAATGTGTTGATGGCTGAGTATGGACTCGTGAGTGACCATGGTTGAGAAGTGGTTTTTCTCTTGTGTAACTTGTGGACCCCTTACTCTTTGTTTACATACAATGTTTTGCTTGCATGATTACTTTTGCATCATTTTTACTCGCATAAAGAATAACTTTGTTTCGTGTATGAAAAAACAAAATTAGTGAGCCTGAATATGCATGCATTAAAGAGTGACACATTTTGTTTTATGTGGAGGTAGCTTGTTTCTCCTCCTAGGAAAAAAAACATTTTCACTAGAGGTGGATAACATTTTATGATCATGGTAAAACATTGTGTATGAAGATGCTAAATGGATATGTGGGGATCTTATTGGAGACATAAAGATATGGAGATTTCATTAGAAAGATGAAGATTTAATTGTAGAGATATGGAAAATTCATTAAAGACTTGGAGACTCAGAATTTTGATTGTAGACAAGGTTAGAGACATGGACTTTTTGTTGGAGACATGAATATTCCATAATCAATATAGAATTTCTATTAGAGGAATGAAGATTTCATTGGAGTCATAGAGATTTTATTTGGAGATCTTGCTTGGAGTTCACACCTGGAATGTAGTGTGGGAATGTTTTTCATGATCGGAGCGGGTTATTTAAAAGGTTGAAGTATGATTATTCTTATGCTTATTTGTTTCACATTGTTTTACTCTATTGTTTTATGAACAAAAGTTATTTATATGCATTTAGTGGTGCATGTAATGGATCTAGGTATTGTGTAACTTGTTAAAGAAAAGTGCAAAGTTGTTGTCGTATAGATAAAATAACATTAAACACATTCACTTAAATGGTGATTTGATAGATATTTGAAGGAGTTGGAGTGCTTGTAGTGGGGATATTGGTTACTCTTTCATGTCTTAGAGTTTCTAAATCATCATTCATAAACAAAACTTTTAGTGATATGAAAGAGGAATGTACTAGCTTTTATTCAGGTCCCTACAGATTGAATTGGGATTTCCACAATTGTATCTCCGGCTAATGGAGTGACCAGGTTTGGCCACTAGATGATGATGTGATGAGGTTACTTCTACGCTTTTCTGCAAAAACAAGTTTCTTATTGAAATAGGAGACTTTTTGATACTTAAGTTAGTTATTGTAGGAGAAGAATTAATGTCCAAGAAAGAGAAGTAGAGTGGCGAGCGTATAGTTATTATTGTTAAGTTTTGTTCTATATTGTGAATGAACTTATGTATTGAGTGGACTTGAGTTGCCTTTAATGGCCTTAAGTGGCCATGAATTCCCATAAGTGGAATGAAGAGGCCACGAGTTACCATAAAAGATTCTGAGTGGCCTTGAGTGACTATAAATGGCCATGAATACCCTCAAATAGCCATGAGTTCTGTGATCTCTTGCATGAACTTTTGTTGTGAGTGATGTTGTGTTTATTTAGTGACCCAAGGTATTTATACACCTCAATTACATTAGCTTACCTCATGATGAGTGGAGTAATGATGAAGAACTCATATGCTTGTTGGTTGTTATGCCATTGGTGAAAATTCTAGTGCTCTCGAGTAATTGATGAGAAGAGTTTATGCCTACTAAAGAGATAGGTTGGCGTAATGTAGTCATTGGTAAGAAAAGTAGGTGTCTTACTAACAGTTCATGCGTAAGCACAAGAGGTCGGTCGTCACAAATGGAGTATTAAATGTGCGCCGCGTATAACACCAGTAGGTAGTGTGCAATGCCATTCTGACTTTTAGAGCTTATAATATGTATTATGGCATATGATGCTTGTAGAACAGGGTAGAGACCTAAATAGTGGGTTTCAGGATGCCTAAGGTGTTGTGGGTTCGTTCATTCGAGCCACCTAAATGGACAAGCAATCTAGACAGGGTAATACGATAAGTTCATCCTATTATGGCCAGGTCCGAACATACAAGACAGTTTGTTTGGGCTTGCCCTAAGTACACTTGTTTTTTTTTTATTATCAAACTTTTTTAAAAAACTCTAACCAAAGAGAAGGCAAAAAAAAAAGTTAGTAACTGATAGGTGCTTGCAAAAGATTGAAAAGGAGGAAAAAGAAAAGGAGGGGACAAAGAAGTAGAACAATTTTGGTGATTTAATTGTCCGCGTAGAGATGTCAAAAAAATTATAAAGAAAAATCAAAATTTTATGTTTTAAGAAAATGGAAGAAGAGATGAATAATCCTTTTATAGTTCTATTAGATTACGTCTTCTTTTTTCTGTCATGAAATAACACTTTGTGTTGGGCATGTTTTCATGTAAAAATGATCAAATGAATCGCCGTCAAGAATTTATATCTCCGCCTACATTAGAATTGAAGGTTTATCTTCTTTTTTTTAACATTAATTGAAATATTATAAATATATCAACAATTGATTTCTTTTATGATACTGCGGCGTTTTCTATGTTGTTTTAAGAAAACATGAGACTTTATAGAAGAAGGTTTATTGTTTTCTTTTGTTGAAAAAGAAAAGTACAGGGGTGACAATCAAAATCAAAATATAACAGAAACAATTCTTGGCAATAGGAAGCCCAACTGTTTTTAATGGGCCACGTCTAAGCCCCCGCCCTCACTGTTATATTTGAACTGTCTACGTCAAGTTTAAGGGTGTGATCAGTGTTTCTAACAAGTTTTGAATTCTTTTTATATTATTTGTTTTGAATTATTTTGATGTATTAATATTAAAAATAATTTTTAAAAAATAATATTATTTTAAGACATTTTAAAAAAACAAAAATACTTTAAAATACAATATATATCGTAAACCCATCAACCGATTAACTATAACTAAAATTGATCAGTGTTTCACTGTAGTGCAGGCTACTATGCACTATGAGTGAATTCACTGTGGATTGAACTGTTCTGCACTGTAGCGCGGAAACTGTGCACTGTGAGTGCTTTCATTGTAGATTGTATTGTTTGGTGGGGCATGTGTGAGGTTGTAGCCAGCAAGCCCAAAGCGCCAGGCTGGAGGCACGACCCCTGGGGCTGCGAACACCTGACGCTTGTGTGTCAAGCCTGGGCAATGGATAGGTCGCGCCCCAAGCAACAGCCACCTGACACTCGGTCTGCCTAGCCTTGGGCGCTTGGGATGTGTGTTGTGCAGACCCAGCGCACATGTAGCGCTTGGGCTGACTGCCAGTGTAAGAAAATTATTATTTTTCTTATAATTAATATAATTAATAAAATAATTAATAAATTTGAAAGAAAATATAATTATTAATATTGAAAACATATTATTATTTATATTATAATTTTTTATGATATTTTTTTATAAAAATAAAAAGTGAGCCCGCGGCAGAGTATTATTAAAAATATTCGACAATTCTAAGTATTAATATAAAAAGTATTATAATTTGCTTTGTAAATATTATTATTTTTCTTATAATACAAAGTATTCATATAAAAAATATTATTTTTGTGTTCTAAATATTGTTATTTGTCTTATAATTCAAAGTATTCATATCAAAATATTATTATTTGTGTTATAAATATTGTTATTTTTATAATAATTCAACGTTTTAATATAAAAAATATTATTATTTGTGTTCTAAATATTCTTGGAATTAAAAATAGTGTTATTTGTGTTTTGCATATTATTATTTTTACTATAATCAAAAGTATTAATATTAAAAATATCATCTTTTGTGTTATAAATATTATTATTTTTATAATAATTGATATTATTAATAAAATAATTACTAAATTAGAAAAAAAATTATTCTTAATATTGAAAAACAACAATAAATTTGATTTGAAAGGTAAAATAAAAAATTACTATTATTGTTATTGTTATTATTATCATCATCATTAATAAATTTTAAAAAAATTGTTATTACTATCGAAGAAAAACCATGTGGGGACAAGTGGCGCTGGGGCTGATGCCTGTGTGCTGGGCAGCCCCAGCGCACACGTGGCACTTGGGTTGCGGCCTTAGTGTTGGGCACATCACTGCACACACGTGGCGCTTGGGCTGCCTACCTGAGGCTGGACACTTCCAGGGCACACGTGGCGTTTGGCTGGCGCTGAGAGTGAGCCTTGCTTGCACTCCACTTGGGGACACCTGGCCCTTAGGTCATGGCACTGGACTCAGGGAGAATGGATCTGACATCAGGACTCACAATCAATAGGTCTTGCGTAAAGACCCAAGGTTTATGGATCCTAGGATTCTTTTTTATTATAATTAATATTATTAATAAAATAATGAATAAATTTGAAAGAAAAATATTATTATTAATATTGAAAACATATTATTATTTATATTATATATTTTAATGATATTTTTTATAAAATTAAAAAGTGAGCTCGTGGCACAGTATTATTAAAAATATCCTACAATTCTAAGTATTAATATAAAAAATATTATAATTTGCGTTGTAAATATTATTATTTTTCTTATAATACAAAGTATTCATATAAAAAATATTATTATTTGTGTTCTAAATATCATTATTTTTTTTTAGAATTCAAAGTATTCATATCAAAATATTATTATTTGTATTCTAAATATTATTATTTTTCTTATAATTCAACGTATTCATATCAAAATATTATTATTTATGTTCAAAATATTATTATTTTTATAATAATTCAACATTTTAATATAAAAAATATTATTATTTGTGTTCTAAATATTCTTGGAATTAAAAATAGTATTATTTGTGTTATGAATATTATTATTTTTACTATAATCAAAAGTATTAATATTAAAAATATTATCTTTTGTGTTATAAATATTATTATTTTTATAATAATTAATATTATTAATAAAATAATTACTAAATTAGAAAAAAATTATTCTTAATATTGAAAAACAACCATAGATTTGATTTAAAATGTAAAATTAAAAATTGTTATTATTGTTATTATTATTATCATCATTAATAAATTTTAAAAAATTATTATTACTATCGAAGAAAAACCACTTTGGGACACGTGGCGCTTGAGTTGATGCTTGTGTGCTGGGAGACCCCAGCGCACACATGGCGCTTATGTTGCCTGCCTGTGAGCTGAGCACACCCCAGCGCAGACGTGATGCTTGAGTTGTCTGCCTGTGTGCTGGGCAAACCTTAGCGCACACGTGGCGCTTAGACGCACCAAGACCCAACTATTATTGGATTCCGCATGCTATAAAACCCAAAATAATCTTAGATTATTGGTGGTGCAGGACCCAAAATAAACTTAGATCCTACTAACATTAAACCCAATTTTTTTATAAAAATAAAAAATAAATTCACAGCATAGCACGATTTATAGTTACTAAAACAAATGAAAGTTCGCTTGTTGTCTGGGCATAGCATTAAAAATACGTAGCTGCCCTGCCATTCAATATTATTCACATATTTTTTTCATACAATGCAGTTGTATCAATCTCATTGCTTATCTTTTTTTTTTTCATTATCACTAGTAGGATTTGTCAAATTAATTTCTTTATTTTTAAGGAGTCGGAAGGGAATGTAGGAGAGCAACAAAAGATTTGATTTTCATGTAAATCTTATTATTTTCAAATTTTGATTTTATATCATAAATTTGTTTTAAGCACTCTTAGAGTTTTAACTGTTAAAAATATGCCAATAATATATCATGTAAGTTAGGAATAATTTTTTTAAAAAATCTATTTTAAAATATTTACAGCATGTTTAGAACCCTCTTAATTGAATTTAATTAAGAAATTTTAATAAAATTTTATTTTTTAAATACATTTGAGTATTAAGAATTAAATTTCAAATAGAATTCAATCTCTAAAAATACTACAAAAATAAATTAGAGATCAATCCTCTGATTTACAATTTTAAAAAGGACAAATTAATTAACGCTAAAACTATTTTTAAAAAAATACTCATTTATCTATGTTTTTTAGAAATATTTAAAGAAACAAGATGAAGATAATGAAGATGATATAAAAACAAAATGAATTGAATTTTATCTTTTATATATATATATTCAACTTATTTATCAATTAAATTCAAATCAAATATTATAATTAAATTAAATCACAATAAAAAAAGAAATTGATTATAAACAACGTGGCAAGTCTTTACATAAACTATCTAAAGAAACACGGCATCAGTCAAGTCTTTTGTAGTAAAATAATTACTTTGAGAGCATACATAGGTGATTTTAATAAATTAAATGGTTGAATCCGAGACAATTACACGTGAGTGTGGATTATGAATTATTATTGCTATTTAGTTGTTGGTTGGTGCAAGAGTATAGCAATAAAATTAGGTTAATTGTGTCATGTTCCAATTGCTCCATTAATTGATAATGACGTAAATGAATAATTTTTACGATAAGATGAAAATTGATAATTGGACCCACATATTAAATAAATAATATCATATGGATATATTGAGTTATAGGATTCAGAGACCCATAATAATAATAATAAAAAAAATCTTGGAATGAAGTCGTATTGTGGTTTGATAGATATTTTAAAGAATTTCTCATCATTTCATAGAATAAATTAGATTTTAGATTTTGGAATAAAGATGGTTGAGTACCAACCAATAAGGAGAGAGGAGTTGGCTGAGAGTGTGAACGATTTATGCTAGGGTTGGAGGGTTTATTTATTTATTTATTTCTCGTTGATCATGGGCTAATCTCAAGACATCATTAATCTTATAAGTAAATTAGATTTTTATCCTACTTTAATTTTATCGATCAAATAAATTATTAACAAAATGATAGTTTTTTTTTAATTATTAACGTGGCTATCCGGGCCAGCTTGCGCATACCTCGACTAATCCCACGGGCCTTGAAATTAACGACCATGTAACCCTCAAATTGTTATCATATTAACAATCACGAGACTTAAATCTGAGATCACGGAAAGAATAAATCTCTTAATCTTAAGTTTTTATTACTGGTCACCTATTAAATAGTTATAAAATTATAGTTTTGAATGATTGAGAGAAGCGTATGGATAAAATATAAGCTTAAAAAATTCAAATGAGCATCAATAATTAGCTTCTTGTCGGGCTAGTGCTCCAAATTTATTAATTGTTTTCTAGCTCAATGATCCAAATCAAACGACTACGTGGAGATTATAACTAAGCAATTTTTTAATCTACAAGATTTAATCAAATTAATTATGCTAATGTAATTCGCTGCGGTGGGAGAGATGCATGATCTTAGGCAGTCTGGGGGAACATTCCGAATATACCCAAAGAGGCATTCAGCGACAAAACTAATTATTGTCTCCATCACCAATCTCACACTTTATTTGACCTAAATATAATACAAAGTTTTTTGTTTTATTCATCATAACTCGAGGGAATTAGCTTGGTGTTTAAGAGACGTGTCTCTTTCTTATTTATTAAAATTGTAATATTCTTAAAAATCTCATGATTTTGATATTTGGGTAATTCTTTTTTTTTTTTTTTTACTTTAGAGATATGTTTTCCGAATCTAAACTCAAAAGGTTTACTCAAAGAAAATCTTTTTCATATTATGACAATATTATATCTGTTCCTATGGAGCACCTCATGACTAGATGAAGAGAATGCCTGGGGAAACATGTAGACGTGTCCTTTCCTTTCCATGAGGATTTGAATGTCTACTCCGAGAGCAACCTAGTTAGCTCGTACAATGAACCTACGCAACTAAAATAAGGAACCTCCACTTGAGTTTTTTTAAGGAACACACATGGAGAAAAATGAGATTGAAAAAAAAAAAAAAACTTTTATTTTCCACTGAACAGCGAAACATGAGTATAAAAATGCAAATGTGGATATCACAATAGTTTGAAATTAAAATAAAATGATTTTTCACGTAGTAAAGAGGTGGTTGGTGTGGTTTAGAGCTATGATGTGCTTGTGTTTTTATTTTAAAATGTATTAAAATAATATTTTTTTATTTTTTTAACACCAACACATCAAAACAATCTAAAAATACTTAAAAAATTTAATTTAAAGCAAAAAAATTTCAGTACTTTTATAAAAACGCTTTTCAACCGCAAAAACAAGCAGAGTCTTAGTGCATATTTATTATTGTAATAGTTTTTGTGGTTGTAATTTAAAAAATAGATTTAAAAAAACTATAAATTATAGTTAGTTTTTTTTTAATCAAGATTTTAAATCAAAGTTTTCAATAGAATCTAAGCTAAATTATGGTATATATTAATTAATAACAAAACCTTTCAAATTTATAGTATCTGATTTATATTGTATTTTTCTAAGAAAATCGTATTCTCATGAGATTTACATTGGAATAGAATTTACCAAAACACTTGGAGGAATCAGTGTCTATTGTATTTTTCAAATTCCTTTTGGTACTGTCATGTCATTACGCTTTGAAAATAAAACAATTAATAATTTAATATGAAATATGATTAGACTTTAGATAAAATTATTTATTTAAAATATTTTAATTCAATAAACATTTGGATTTGTTCATGCATAAACAAGTTAAAAACATTTGAATTAAAGTTAAACAATATGCATGCCAATTATATGACAGGAAATATAAAACTATAAAGGGGTATCATCCTCCCCGGATAATCTATATTTATTCTTGGTCTCAGCATTATTTTTTATGCAAGGGTATACATGTCATCCGAATCCTATGCCGAGCACATGAAATAAAAGGGTAAAAAAAAGGGTGGGAAAGAGCCAAAATCCAAAAGTATCCGGTGGAAAGAGTGTCACATAAAGACACAGAATTTTTTTTTTTCATTTTTCATTTTTCATTTTTTTTTGTTGCATAATAGAGGTTTTTTTGTTTTAAAATTTAGCATAGTAACAAAAAGATTGAGAAAATGACATAGTCTACAAAATATTTAGATAAATACGTAGTTTGGGGAGTCGCATGCATGACAATTGGAGGTAATTTCTCTCTCTTCACCCATATGTATTTCTTAGGTTTTTGTCCATCACAACCCACTACTATTACCACCCACATGCAACACTAAAAGTATGTATATTACACATTTTTCCTTTATTAATTCCGTAGTATTTGTGTTAATTTGTGCTAATTGTTGATTCTGGTTGTTTTAAGGTTTAGAATTAGGGTTTTTTTAGGGAAAAAATAGGGTTCTTATGAATTAGGTTTAAATTATGTTAATTAGTTATAAAAATACATTAATTTGAGTTGTTAATTTTGTTATTTGTGAAGAAAATCGATGATTTTGGGTTGTTGTTGATTGTGAATTGGGGTAAGGGTTTTCTAGGTTAAATTAGGGATTTTATTGAATTAGGTGTAAAATATGTTATTTAGCTATGAAATACATAGATTAAGGTGATAATTTCGCTATTTATAGAGAAAATTGATGAATTTGGATTTTTGTCGATTATGTTATCCTTAGGGTTTCGTTGAATAAAATTTCATTAAAATTATGTACATTGATTAGCCCCACAATATAGATAAATTAGGCTTGGGTTTTGTTGTATTGTTTTATAAAATATCTCATAGTATTGGAATATTATGCTTTTATAGTGATACCATTGTCAATAACAACAATTATATCACTTATAATGGAGGAAGTAAGAAATCCTAACTGCTATATTAGATATGACTCTTACCAAACTACCTAGAATGTTACGTGATCAACTTGGTTGGAGCCTATTTGAAACTAAAGTTGAAATTACTTGAAGGATGTAAATTGAGGTTAAATCAACTTATTATGTTAGTAAACCCAATTGTAGTGATAGAAGTGTGAATTCAATGTATGGGTTTACCAACAACAATACGCTGCATAATTTAAAACCCTACTTGAATAAGAGACCAAGACCAATGAAACTCCTATAGTATGGAGTTCACTCGGGTGACAAGTTACACTCAAAGGACCATACAAGCATTACAGGCAGCTGGTCCATTTGGTTTAAGTGGTAATGCAAGGAACATAATATTAGCACAAGAAATGATAAATATAAAAGCCTGGTTTGGTATAATATTTTCTCTATATTTTATAGAAAATCTGAACCAAGTGACAATAAAGATGATCATCATATTAATAGAGTTAAGGAAGATGAAGAAGATGAGAATATTGAATTAGTTAAGTCATTAGACCAATTCATAACAGCTCTTACTCTTGAATTTGAGGATATAGGTGGGTATGCCAAAAATACATGCAATGACCGAACTTTGAGTCATATGAATTTGAGCTTATTAAGTGATAAGTTAGTGGTTGGAGGAAAGTTCATAGACAAGTATGAATGTGTTACTGCAGTTAAGCACTAGTATATCAATAATTCATTGTAGTACAAGGTCCAATGTTCAACTAAAACTTTTGTGCAATTCCAATGCATTCAAAAACTAGGTTATAGATGGTATTTACGTGGACGATATCATTAGACGTATGATTCATGTTAGATCTCAAAATTGAAAGGGTCACGCACATATCAAAAGTCATTTGTTTCGCAACACCCCCATCAGATTGATTTAAATTTTATTGTTAAGGTGATGTTGACAATTATGAAAGCCAATACAAGTATCAGTGTTGCAAATATTTAGTTTACTATATATAAAGATTATGAGCATAACATATCACATTAAAAAGCATGGGTAATTAAGAAAAAAAATAAAGTAGTTATTTGGTACTCGAAGAGTTATTTCAAATGTATCTAAAGTGTCATTAGCTCTTAGATAAACAAATTTAAGAATGGTTATCGATTAGGATAATAAAATAATTGATGGCAATAAAAAAATCACTAGGAGAGCATTTTAGGCATTTAGTGTTTCAATTGACGGGCTTCAATATTAGCATCCTCTTATTAGTATTAACGACACTTGCTTGTATGGTAAGTACAAGGCAAAGTTATTGATTGTAATTGCTTATAACTTAAATAATAAGGTTTATCCTGTGTTTTTCTATTGTTGAAATAGAGATGAACAATAATCAAAGATGATTTTAGATTTGCTTTGTTGGTATGTAATTGGTGGTCGCATCAACTTGTGTATTATATGATATATCGTCCACGAGCATTTCAAACTTTGTTGGTATGTAATTGGTCGGATCAATTTTGGTGTTGATCCCTACACATGCGCTACAAGTTTGTCCTTAAATTGGACGAGTTGGGGTGCTGCAAGCCCGTCTATAAGCACTCTAGGTTTATCTAAGAGCTATAATGATTTTTAGATATAGTTAGATTAAATATTTTAATGCTATAAGAATTATGAATTTAGTTTAAACTTAATCAAATGTTACATGAATTTTCATTATGTTTAATGCTATAAGAATTATGACTTTAGGTTTATCTACAGTGGTGTTTAGAAGTATAATAACAGTTGCTTTTTAAAATGCTTTTTGCTTAGAAATGCATCAAAATAATATATATTTTTTATTTTTTAAAAATATTTTTGATAAATTTCAAATTGTGTCATATATATATATATATATATATATATATATCGATGGACCGAATGACGGGGCATTTGCCGGTCACTGTCTTCTACTCTTCATTCATCTCCTGTCTTCTTCTAAAAACGAAAAAGTAGAGTAGGGTTTTAGAGATGTTTCACCGTTTGGCATTGCGTTTGTAACTGCGTTTCATCAAATTTTGAAATTTTTTTTTTTGCTAAAATTGAGTGCGGTTTGTACTTTTTGGATCGTTTTGATGTGCTGATGTCAAAAATAATTTTTAAAAAATGAAAAAACATCATTAACATGTATTTCAGCATGAAAAACTATTTGAAAAGCACTCGCAACCACACTGTCAAACACGTTTTTATTTGGCCTTGCAAACATGGCTACATGGGTATATGATAGGCTACCGCACACCTGCCTAGACCAGTACCCACTACTACAGGAACTCCACTGCATTGTTTTTGTCAAGATCGAAGCTCTATATTATTTTATTCGATCACCAATAAAATGGTTAAAAATACAGGAACTCCACTGCATTGGTAGAATTCAATCTTGAAAATAAACCAAGCCAAATGGTTAAAAGGGGAGAAAAAAAAAACAGTGGATGATTTTTATCAGACTCAAAGGTAGAAATGAACTCTCTTCAGTTCACCTTCTTATTTAATTTTAAAAATACAATTTATTAATTAAACGAATTTAAATAACACAATGATTATCCATACAAAACACAACAATAGAAAACAAATACATTAATGACTTTAACGTTCTTGTCTTTGTTTTACTCGTCTGTCCAATTTTGCTTCATTTCTTATTTCTGCCAGTAGGCCATGGCATCGTATTTCTCAAGAACACCTTTTTTTTTTTTGGGAATGAACATCTCTGTGTAAAGAGAAGAGTGTATATTATACCGACTGAGATAAATAAATAAATAAATAACAATAAAAAGGGGACGTGGGGGTGAGATTGTTGATTTTAAAAATTTAAAATAAAGTTGATATGCGAAATGGACTGGTCAGGTGAAAAAGAAAAGAGCGTACGAGACTCTTACACGCACGCGGATGGTGTATGCCCTCTATACAGTAATCAAGATCAAAGGCTGAGAAGGAGCACCAAAAGATCCTGACTCAAGATCCGGTTTCTGTTTCTTAATTGGCACGCGCGTTTTCTCTCCGTTTTGGCTCGAGCGCTCTGCAGTGTGCACCCTCAGATTGCCACGTCCCTATCTCATTTCAGTCCCAAATCTATATCCCATTCTCGATTGCGTCCCAGACATGTAAAGTTTATGCACATTAGACCAAATATGAACATTAATATTCAGTATAATATGAATGTTTTTTTTTGCATTAAAATATTATCATTTTAGATAAATTCTGATTGAAAATCCCACGAATATTAACATTCATTTTAGATAAATTCTGATTGAAAATCCCATGAATATTAACAAGAAACAAAAAAAAAACTGAGACCAAGATTGACTGAATTTAATAAGCTCACATAACTCCGATAACACGGATAAAAAAATGCAGCGATGATAAATAAATTGACAAAGAAATTAACAATGAAAAAATATTAAAAAAAACTTGATCCGATCTCATTCGGGCTAATATACCACATCTATGACCTGGTTATGATACCATGGTAACTACATTGAAAGTAAACTGAATCAAATAATGAAACTTAATTACCAAAGAATCTAATCTCGAAGGGCGGAAATGAAAAAAATAATAATTCAAAAAAAAAACAAAGAAAAAAAATCCAAGTCAATCTAGATTAACCTGTTAACCTGGATATGGTATTGAGATAACCTCATATGCATGAACCCGAGACTAACGCCAAAGAAGGCAAACCTTAAAAAATAATGAAGTAAAATTCTAAATTATAAAATATTGAGGGATAAAATTAGAAAAAAAAACCAAAACAAATAAAACAAAACAAATAGCAATAAAAAAAATAGAGCCCAAATTTGACATAAAAACAAATCAAAATCAAATACTAAGGGATGAAATTGAAAAAAAATCAACTAGAAAAACAATAAAAAATAAATAAATAGCAATTAAAAAAATAAGGACCAAATTTAATATAAAAATTAAATGAAACCAAAAGATAAGGGACTAAATTAAGAAAATAATTAATAAAAAATAAAAACAAATAGTAATCAAAAGAATAAGAAACAAATTGGATATAAAAAACAAATGAAAAGACACTTTCGTATTTTGACAAGGAGAAGAAAGAAAAAATAAAGAAGAAAAAAGTCCATTGAAACCACACCGCCAGCCCACTGCTAACATGTGACCCTCCATCGCGTAGATCTCGATGCCTCGCTCACAAAACCACCATGAAAGGCGGTGTTTAGCAGTCAGAGGAGCCTGAAAGTGTTGTCTAAAAGGCACGAGATCCTGTCACTCGCTGGTTTATGAGTTGCACATGCCAATAATTTTTCTTTTTTT
>Ga0307510_10004605_pt1 | contig 16255 bp, 13 predicted proteins | sample 12_EM_MG_FD_207224 | JGI IMG/M metagenome (GOLD analysis project Ga0307510, IMG submission 207224) | Populus trichocarpa ectomycorrhiza microbial communities from riparian zone in the Pacific Northwest, United States - 12_EM | ecosystem: Host-associated > Plants > Roots > Unclassified | place...
TCCCAATGATAGGGCATTTTATTTCGCTTATTATTACATCATTTCTGATCCAAATCACATGATCCAGGATATTTCCGAAAGCCAAGATGATGTAATATAACATACATTATTTTCACAATATTTGATAGTTTATTTGATTTATTCCAAGTCACTCTTTCCAAAATGGCAAAACATTGGGATGGTTTTTTGAGCGACTGTATATCCCACTCATCCTAACTTCAAACGCGGCTACTGCGCCGCAGTTGACGACTGCGTTGACGTTTAAGGACGTTAACAAGGGGGTAATGTCACGGACTGCCCCGCTTACTCAATCTTCTCCTTCCTATTTTGTCTTTCTCACTCCGCTTCCGTCCGTGACTCCGGGCTGCTTTGCCCACTGTTTGCTTACTTATCGATGGACTGCTCTTGCGTTTTCTAGAGACTTCCATATGTTTCCCTATGCTTCCCTCTTGTTCCATGACCTTCTATGGCCTTCTCTTACTTTCTGGTAGTTTCTGTCTGTACATGTATATAAACTGTACTACTTAGCATAGAACGGCTTTTCTAAGCTCGTTCTATTCATGCAATCAGACTTTGATAGTCTCTTCTCACTATTGAACGCGTGCGGCTTCCATCGAACGATCCCCTCTGCATTAGTCAGCTTTGCTGCTAATTGCCTTAGACTCTTTACGTCTTGAGGTCATGTGCTAGTGCCTCGTTCGATTCCAAGTCATGTCTGACTTGTATAATCTTCACTTGTCATCCTCTCTGTCACGTGACGCCTCACGTGACCAATTCCCCTTTGGGAACAACCCCTCTTCGAAATCCATCTTCGTAATCTCGCCCGAGATCCCCGAACCCCGAGATCCCCAGACTCGATCTGACATGGTGGTCTGACCGTGACAGCGCCAAAGTAGGCAAGCACCTGTGGTCCCCCAAATTCCCCTTCGGTTATATTGAGACCACCTTTTTGGACTCAATTAAATTTGTATTTTCTCGTTTCCCTCCCCTTTGGCTCGCTCACTTTGAAGGAGCCCTTGTCCCCCTTGTCACATACAACTTTTTAGACGGTTGTATGGCTATCCTCTGCAGACACTTACATTTTGTTGAGCAGGGGATTCTTTTTACTAACTGTAGTACGCGCATTACGGACTTGCTTCGTACAGACCCACAGTTTTTGTGTTTCGTACCTACCCCACAAGTTCCCACCTGGCCTTTCGATTTTATTACACCCCCCTCTGAGAACCCTTTGTAATACTTCTTAGTAAGTTACAAAGGACTTAATTGGTGTAAATAAATCAAAGGTTTTTAACTCGTCCCCTTTTTGTTTGTCTTAAGTGGCGAATTTCCATGAAGAAATCTTAAGACAAACTTACTCAAGAATCACCAATCTCCAGGAACAAGTCCAACTTACCTATTGGAGCGAACATCACTTAGTGCCTCAGGATCTCTTAGACATCCTCCCTTTTGGTCGTCTCTTCAGCGCTCAACGCTTTTATCATTACATCGATTACCAACTTGTTGACATCCTCAACGCAGCAAGACGTTGCACTGCATATTGGCAACTCTCTGGCGCCCATAACTTCGACCGATCCCCAGCCACCCAGATCTCCTTGTTCTACGACGAAACCTTCCTCTGGCACTACTTCGTCCCATCACACAGGCCGGAAATTATCATGCAGATCCAAGCTGGACACAGAATTAGATTTCTATCTAGATTTTTCGTGTCGGAAACCAAAGTTGAAGTGGAGTTTAACGAAATTCAACTCCAGACAAATCCAAGTGGAGAATTCACTTCAACTAACCTATACCAGTTCATCTACAGCAACGAACGAATCCTCACGTATCAGTGGAACAACTGTGCCTGGACCACAGATCTTCTCACCCCACATACAAGTCTCATCGATCCCCCTTCCCACTTTACCCTCCCCATCACTCAGCCAAATACCCAGGGAAGAGACACCAAATACCTGGAACGTTTCCAGCATATCCTCTTGGAACCAGATCTTCTCACGCTCAATTCATCGTATCACGACAGCGTGGACAGTACATTACCCCCCACTTTGGTTGGTACCCCTCAATCCAGTCCCCCAAGCACACCTGAGTCGGTATATCGGCGTGCCCGAGAGATCACCTTTTCGAATGACAACCTGGATCTTTGTTTCTGTGGAATTGACCTGTGTCGTTGCGATAGCCGTTACCCCGGAACTCCCCCCACCCCACTCGGAATCCACCTTTGGGACCCCCAATTCTTCAGAGCAGGACCTATAGAAGGTCTCCATTACAACCGACAACCTGGCCAGTCCATGTAGCCGGAGAAATCACTCAGCCCCAGCCCAGGAACAAGGACACTTCATACCCTCTAATGAAAGAGGAAGACATAGACTCCGTCGCACCCAGAACTTTATCGACCAACGACCCCAGCCCGTTCCCTCTCCCCAAGTTTATAGAGCACCAACCCCACCTCCAAACCCTTTTATGGCACCAGTAACACATCATATCCAAGAAGTCCTACAAGGACCATATAACACGTTACCAAGAATCGAACAACCACTGCCCCCTACTCCCCATAGTCATCATACCAGCGTCTCAGGAAATTCAGATCTAGTTGGAGCCACATCACAGATCTACCTACCGGAAGTTATCTATCTTGGTGTCACTGCCCCTACAAGAAATCACACGGAGCTCCACATCTTCAAACAACACTGTTTGTTCCTCCTACAGAATCGTACTGAGAAACATATTAGCCACCCCTTGACAGAGTTACAGACTATCACTCCGCATATCGGGGCCTTTAATAAATTCTTTTGGAAATACTGTACTTCGATCACAATCAATGGTATTCTAGAAGATTATAGAGGCATTACCCATCATAGTGATACTAGAACTCCTTGTCTGGTTAAAGTGTGTACGATTTTCTACAGTTGGGATAACCCCAGTTATACCGTCACTCTTGCATGACCTCTTGGGAAACCATCCTTAACAACTTTCCGCCCGAAAACCAACTTGAACTCACAGAAGAAGAACAGGCGTATATCCCAGTCTATGCCACTGACGCCTTTGCTGCAGACTATAAAGACACTAGGTGTCTCTTTGCCCGTTTCTTAACACCAGGAATTTGGTGTGAAGGAGTAGGAACTTCCTGGAAATTCACTGCAAATAACAAAGCACTTGTTACAAGGAAATTTCGATTTCTTGTCTTACACCTTGACGAAGTTGACAATTTTGACTTCATACAACGAACTGCTACCTATAACAACAAACAAATCAAGTGGGATACCCTATACTCCGAGTGGAAATACCTCAACAACCGGAAGGTACATTTCCAAAGTCCGAGTACTTCTGAAGCAGAAGAAACCCAGCCTGGGATCCCTGAAGAAATCAAGAAAGCTGATAGCTTTATCACAGCAGGATCTGATCACGAACCTGACTCCGATGAAGGATCTACACACAGTAAATCATCCACCAACAAGGACACACTCAACGTTAGCAACTTATTACAAGAAGCTGAAACAAGGATCGTTGCTACCCTCCAGAAACTCACCAGTTGCCCTAGTACCCCAAGTCCCCAAGGAACCCCGTCCCATCCAGCAAGTACACTTCCTGGAAGCTCCAAACTTTCAATACCAGAAGAAAGTTCACTTCCTACTCCACCCGTGTCCAAAGGCAAAGCAAAGGAAGAACCTTTACCCCAAACCCTTGCCAGCTCTTCGAGATCCTCGCAAGCCACTCCAGTACCCGCCACAACCCAGCCAGAGACACCACCTGTACCGAAAGGAAACCCCAAGGGAATACCACCACAGATCCCTCCTCACCGGCCACATTCAGGAAGAACAGGCCCACCACAGAGACCACCTAGCCCCCCAGCACCACCTCTACCCCCAGTTATCATGGCAGGAAATGTCGCGACTCCCAAACTCTTGGGGAGTACCCCTGATCCCTATGATGGGAACCCAACAAAGGCCCAGGCCTTTTGGAACACATTGGCCAACTATTATACAATGAATGATGCGGTCTACAATACTGATGACAAGAAAGTACCAGCAGCATTGACTAATTTCAAAGCTGGTACTCGTGGAGGAGATTGGGCCAGCGACTGCATCGCTGAAGCTTTAGCAGCCAATCCCACCAATTATGGAACATGGGCCCAATTCCAGACAGCCTTTCAGAAGCAATTCATCCCCCCCCAAGTCCAACAAGAAGCTATTAAAGGGATGCATGACACATACATGGGCAACCAAGAATTTAACGACTGGTACCAAGATTGGACCCACCATGCTCGACGATCAGGCGTCGATGACAATACCAAGATGTATGCATTCAGGCGATGCATTAACTTAGCACTCCAACAGAAACTAGTTGCCCTATCACCCCAGCCAGCCACACTCCCAGATCTCGTCGACAAAGCTCGAGACCTGGATCGTTCCTTCTGCATGTTCACGCCACGGTCCTATACACCCTCTATGGGAGGAGGACGCGGAAGAGGTCGTTTTACCCCTCGAATTTGAGCAATTGAAGAAGAAGAACCTACTGCGGAAATAAATGCAACATGTGGACACGGTCAATTTCAAGGATGTAGCTGTGGAACCTTGTTTTGTTGAGGAAAGCTCTCCCCTGATGAAAGGGAACGCCGCTTTAGAGAGAAACTCTGCATGTACTGTGGCAAACCAGGACATATTGCCACCAATTGCAACCTAGGCAAATGCCCCGGGACCTCATTACGTCAAATGGACTCTATCCCAGAAGACAACATGGATAAAATGAGTATCCATGATAGTGTGGAAGCAAACAAGCTGTCCACCAATCGTTTTGCACCTATCACCGACATGGACGTCATGGACGCCACCCTCAAGACACTGTCCATCTTCAATACAGACCTCCTGGACATTGACATGGCCCACATCAATCACTTGTCTTTTTAGCGCACTCTCCTGTTGCATCGTCAGCGAGAGTTGTACCACCATCCCGTTGTAATTCTAGCAATCTCCGAAATCTCCAAGTCCCCAAGACTCCCCATGTACCAATAGATACGATTCGGAATATACGTTCCCCGTCAATTCAGGTTAAAGTTCGAGTCGTATGCCACAGGAGAAAAATCGATGCTCATGCAATACTTGACAGTGGAGCCAAAGGCGTCTACTGTAATATCTCATTTATCAACGCACACAAGATCCCCACAAATACCCTAGCAAGACCCATTTACCCGAGAAACATTGACAGTACCTTGAATAAGCAAGGACCAATCCGCCATACTGCCATCCTGCGAATGGAGATGGGCGAAGAACACAAGGAAACCACAGAAATGGCCGTAACCAATATCGGACAGCATGACATACTCCTAGGAACCGACTGGTTCAGAGCACACAACCCCCAGATAGACTGGGCAAAGAACAACTTGTGCCTTGATCGCTGCCCCACCTCCTGTTACCCGAATTATCTGGACGAAACGTTGGAACTCGCACAACTCCTTCCAACAGAAGATTTGGAAGCCCACTATGATGACCTCCTCAAATCCAAATACCAGGGCATAGATCCAACACAATGCATTATGGCCCATCTTCACGGAGAATTTAACGACATGATATGTGAATCGGTGGTTTCGCCCATGATGTCACCCTCCAAGAAAAGCATAGTTGCGTCGCAGCGCAATATGGCTACAAACGAATTGGTGGTTATGCCCACAATGTCGATTACACGAAGAATAGGACCGGTGGTTACGTCCACAGTGCCCTCCAAGTTAGCGTCACAGCACACCTCTCCACAATACAGACTGGTGGTTACGTCCACAGTACCTCCCAAGAATGCATCAAGGCATGCTACTCCACAATACGGACCGGTGGTTACATCCACGGTGCCTCCCACAAATACGTTACAGCATGCTCCTATCCAAGCAGAACCGGTGGTTTCACCCACAGTGTCTTACATGAGTGCAGCATGGCATGCCCTTACTTACCCTGAACCGGTAGTTGCAAGAACTACAGTGTCAACTACTCTAGCCAAAGCAGAACAACCAAAGAATGTCGAAATACCCCCCGAATTCCATCAATACAGCAAAGTCTTCTCAGATGAAGAAGCACAGCAACTACCCAAGCACCAACTGTGGGATCACAAGATAGACCTCATCCCAGGCATGGAAATGAAGAAAACCACAGTTTATTGTCTTACACCTATCGAGAAAGTTGCCCTCAAAGAATACATTGAAGATGGCCTAAAAAGAGGCACACTCCGTCAATCCAAAGCACCCCACACATGCTCCTTCTTCTTCATCAACAAGAAGGATGGCAAACTACGACCAGTACAAGATTATTGCCCACTAAATGCGATTACTGTTAAGAATGCGGCTCCAATCCCACTTATCCCTGAACTTGTCGACAAACTATTGGGAGCGTGATTCTTCACCAAGTTAGACATACGATGGGGATATAACAATATCTGAGTACGTGAAGGCAATAAATGGAAAACGGCCTTCAAGACACCCATGGGATTATATGAATCCACAGTCATGACCTTCGGACTATGCAATGCACCCGCGACATTTCAGACATTTATGGACATAGAATTTGGTCCATTAATCAAAGGAGGACACGTAGTCGTCTATCTTGATGACATCCTTATCTACGCAACTACAATCATGGAACTCATCTATTGGATGCACAAAGTTTTCCAACTTTTACTCAAGTTGGACCTCTACCTTCGACCCGCCAAATGCTCTTTCAACCAGACATCAGCTGAATACCTAGGACTAATCATCTCTGAAGGCGAACTACGCATGGACCCCGTGAAACTCAAGGCAGTGCAAGACTGGCCTAAACCAAAGAAAGTCAAAGACATACAGCAATTTCTAGGATTTTGCAACTTTTACCGTCGTTTTGTGCAAGACTACTCCACATTGGCACGACCCCTATTCAACCTTACAAAGAAGGATACACCATGGGCATGGACCCATTTACAAGAAACTGTGTTTACTGTGTTACAGCACACACTCACCTCTGCGCTGGTCTTAATCCTACCGGACTATGACAAGCCATTCACCTTGATTACTGATGCCAGCGACTATGCCACAGGCTCAATTTTGGAACAAGACGACGTGTTAGGACGGTCGCACCCAGTCGCTTTTTACTCCAAGTCCCTCCAGCCAGCTGAGCGAAACTACGAAATTCATGACAAAGAACTCCTGGCTATCATTCATGCTCTCAAGCATTTCCGTCATTACCTCCAAGGCAGTGCCCACCAGACAAAGATATTTTCGGACCATGCGAATCTCAAGTACTTTACCACGAAACAAACGCTTACACGTCGCCAAGCACAGTGGTCCCTATTCCTCAGCACTTTTGACTACGTTATCATCCCCAAGCCTGGCAAAATTAACAAAGCAGATGCGCTGTCCAGGCGTCCAGATTATAAAGAGGGGATAGCATCTGAGAATGCAGAAACAATTTTGCTCACACCGGAAAAATTCCTACTCAAGCCAGAGCAATTCCATATATGGGCACTACATAACATGGCAATCCCTATGGGGATCAACGAAGAGCTCAAGGAAGCTATACAAGAAGCAATAAAGACCGACACATTGACAGGCCAGAAACTCAAAGATATCCTCACTAGTGGCCCAAGACAAGTAAACAAAGGATTACAAGAATGGAACTACAAAGATGGCCTAATCCTTTACAAAGGATTAATATACATTCCAAAGACAAAGAATGAAGAACTCAAACGAAGAGTCACCCAGCAATTCCATGACAACCTAATGGGATACCCAGGACAATGGAAAACCATTGAACTAATCTCATGCGAATATTGGTGGCCAGGCATTACTGAATTTGTCAAAGCCTACATATGAGGATGTGCCACATGCCAAACTACAAAGATACGGCCACCAACCAAAGTACCAATCAAGCCCAACGAGATCCCTGAAGGGATATGGGAAACAATCACCATGGATTTCATAGTAGACCTCCCAGTATCACAAGGATATGACAGCATTCTCATGGTCGTCGACCGTCATAGCAAAGCCATCATTCTATCCTCCTGTCATAAAACCATCATGGCTGAGCAAACGAGCCAACTACTAGTAGACAATGTCTGGAAAAGAACAGGCGTCCCCAAGGCGATCATCTCTGATCGAGGACCACAATTTGCTGCACAAGTAACACAAGAACTATGGAGAAAGCTCAGAATTAAGCAGAAATTGTCCACTGTGTTTCACCCTCAAACTGATGGCAAGTCAGAACGAGTTAACCAAGTTATCGAGCAATACCTTCGTATCTGTGGAAATTTCCAACAAGACAATTGGACCACACTCCTCCCCATTATTGAATTTGCACACAACGCACGACCGCACCGCAGCACCCATAGATCACCCTTCAAAGTCTGGTATGGCTTTCAGCCAACCTTTAAACCACCCTTGCAACTACAGACCAGACTACAAAGTGTGGATGACCATATCCAATACCTAGAGCAAATACGCAAAGAAGTCATGGCAGCACTCATGATCGTGGCTAAAGAAATGTGAAGCGGAGGACCTGAAGAACTATCCTACATGTTCCACAAAGACAACCTAGTACTCTTGGAAGCCACAAACTTACAAACGACACACCCTAAAGCAAAACTCGCTCCACGAAGATATGGACCTTTCAAGGTCATATGGGCTTCACCTACGAATTGCAAATTGCAACTACCTGAGACCATGAGGGTTCACCCTGTATTCCACAACTCATTGCTGAAACCCTACCACAAAACACAAGCACATGGACCCAATTTCGAGCGACCTCCTCCAGAAATCGTTGGAGGAGAAGAAGGACATTACGAAATCAACAAAGTCTTAGCAGCACGTCCCACACGAAATCGCAAGAGCACACAGTACTTCGTCCACTGGAAAGGCTACACAGACGCAGACAACTCATGGATCCCAGCTGGAGAACTAACACACACCAAAGAATTAGTTGCCGAATTCCACGCCCGTAACTGCCCTAAAGAGGGGATATGCATACAAGCCTTGCAGGCGCAAGGAGATCCTAAAGAGGGGATACTGTTGTGAGCAGTACTCGCGCCCCCCAGTCTTAGCTACAAACCCATAACTTCAGCACCACGTGACCGTGGGAACATATCACATGACCCTACACGTGACTCATCACATGACCCCTTCGCCACTTGTACATCACATGACTTATCAGCACGTGACCCTGGGAACCTACAACCCCGTGACCCTGGGAAGATAACACATGACCTATCAAGGAATTGGTCATCAACAAAGTCACTTGACCAGGCACGCTTTGGACATGCGTCTAACCCGTTGATCAACACGTGGCAGATCATGGGAACGATCAACAAGACGCGTCCACTAAACAATCAATGAACACACAACGCGACTCGATCAACAAAGACGCGACTCATTAGGGCTAGACCCTAATTGAGATGTATAATGTAATCCGCAGTTACTGCGCATCGACTGCGCAGTCCCCCGTTACCTGTAATTGTACCTACCCTAAACTGCGCACAGACCACCCTGTATTAGTATATAAGACCTACGAATTTAGGTGAACAGTCCTTAGACTGTTCTCTTGTCAATCCCCACACTGGAGCCTTTCAAAGCTCCCTCCTTGTTAGCAGCTCGCCCTTTGTCTTCTACAGTCTACTCCATTCCGCCTCCCCTCGCCTTCTGCCTCTTCCTTCTCAATGTCTCCTTGCTGCTCCTTTGGATCAGTCACCTTCAACTCCGCGCCGTCGTCGAGTCTCGCTACCCATAAAGTAGTGAGTTCCCGACAATGACTATGTGTCCATCCTTGATTAATGGACTGAATTCGATGTCCATAAATGTCTGAAATGTCGCAGGTGCATTGCATAGTCTGAAGGTCATGACTGTGGATTCATATAATCCCATAGGTGTCTTGAAGGCCATTTTCCATTCATCGCCTTCATGTACTCGGATATTGTTATATCCCCATCGTATGTCTAACTTGGTGAAGAATTGTGCTCCCAATAGTTTGTCGACAAGTTTGGGGATAAGTGGGATTGGAGCTGCATTCTTAACTGTAATCGCATTTAGCAGGTGATAATCTTGTACTGGTTGTAGTTTGCCATCCTTCTTGTCAATGAAGAAGAAGGAGCATGCATGGGGTGCTTCGGATCGACAGAGTGTGCCTCTTTTCAGGCCATCTTCAATGTATTCTTTGAGGGCAACTTTCTCGATAGGTGTAAGGCAATAAACTGTGGTTTTCTTCATTTCCATGCCTGGGATGAGGTCTATCTTGTGATCCCATGGCTGGTGCTTGGGTAGTCATTGTGCTTCTTCATCTGAGAAGACTTTGCTGTATTGACGGAATTTGGGGGGTATTTCGATGTTCTTCGGTTGTTCTGCTTTGGCTAGAGTAGTTGACATCATAGTTTGTGCGACTACCAGTTCATATCGTGGAGTAGTGTGCCATGATGTGTTCTTGGGAGGCACTGTGGACATAACCACCAGTCCTGTTCTTTGTGTAATCGACACTGTGGGCATAACCACTGGTTCGTGTTTAGCCATATTGTGCTGCGACACAACTATGCTTTTCTTGGGAGGTGACATTGTAGGTGAAACTACCGATTCCCTTGGTTGTATCATGTCTTTGTACTCTCTGTGGAGGTGGGCTATAATGCATTGCGTAGGATCTATGCCTTGGTACTTGGATTTGAGGAGGTCGTTGTAGTGTGCTTCTAAATCTTCAGTTGGAAGGAGGTGTGCTAAGTCCGATGTTTTGTTGGGGTAGTTCGGATAACAAGAGGTGGGGCAGCGGTCGAGACATAGTTTATTCTTTGCCCAGTCTATCTGGGGGTTGTATGCCCTGAACCAGTCGGTTCCTAGGAGTATGTCGTGCCGTCCGATATTGGTTACAGCCATTTCCGTGGTTTCTTTGTGTTCTTCGCCCATCTCCATTCGCAGGATGGCAGTATGGCAGATTGGTCCTTGTTTATTTAAGGTACCGTCGACGTTTCTTGGGTAAATGGGTTTTGCTAGGGTATTTGTGGGGATCTTGTGCGTATTGATAAATGAGATATTACAGTAGACGCCCTCAGCTCCACTGTCAAGTATTGCATGAGCATTGATTTTTCTCCTGTGGCATACGATTCGAACTTTAACCTGAATTGACAGGGAGCGTATATTTCAAATCGTATCTACTGGTACATGGGGAGTCTTGGGAACTTGGAGATTTTGGAGATTGCTAGAATTACAACAGGATGGTGGTACATCTCTCACTGACAATGCAACAGGAGAGTGCTCTAAAAAGACAAGTGATTGATGTGGGCTACATCAATGTCTTGAGGGTCCATATTGAAGATGGACAACATCTTGAGGGTGACGTCCATGTCGATAGGTGCGAAGTAGTTGGTGGATAGCTCATTTGCTTCCACACTATCATGGATACTTATTTTATCCATGCTATCTTCCGGAACAGAGTCCATTCGATGTAACACAGTCCTGGGGTGTTTGCCTAAGTTGCAATTGGTGGCAATATGTCCTGGTTTGCTGCAGTACATGCAGAGTTTTTCTCTGAAGCGGCACTCCCTTTCTTCAGGGGAGAGCTTTCCTTGATGGAATAAGGTTCCATGACTACATCCTCACATTTGACCATGTCCACAAGTTACATTTATCTCCGCAGTGGGTTCTTCTTCTTCAATTGCATGAATTCGAGGGGTAAAACAACCTCTTCCGCGTCCTCCTCCTGCAGAAGGTGTATAGGACCATGGTGCGAACATGTGGAAGGAACGATCCAGGTCTCGAGCTTTGTCAATGAGGTCTGGAAGTGTGGCTGGCTGGGATGATAGGGCAACTAGTTTCTGTTGGAGTGCCGGGTTAATGCATCATCTGAATGCATACATCTTGGTATTATCATCAACGCCCGATCATTGAGCATGGTGGGTCCAATCTTGGTACCAGTTGTTAAATTCTCGATTGCCCATGTGTGTGTCATGCATCCCTCTAATAGCTTCTTGTTGGACTTCGGGGGGAATGAATTGCTTCTGAAAGGCTGTCTGGAATTGGGCCCATGTTCCATAATTGTTTGGATTGGCTGCTAAAGCTTCAGTGATGTGGTTGCTGGCCCAATCTCCTCCATGAGTACCAGCTTTGAAATTGGTCAATGCTGCTGGTACTTTCTTGTTGTCAGTATTGTAGACTGCATTGTTCATTGTATAATAATTGGCCAAGGTGTTCCAAAAGGCTTGGGCCTTTGTTGGGTTCCCATCATAGGGATCAGGGGTACTTCCCAAGAGTTTGGGAGTCGTGACATTTCCTGCCATGATAACTGGGGGTGGGGGTGGTGCTGGGGGACTAGGTGGTCTTGGTGGTGGGCCTGTTCTTCCTGAACGCAGCCGATGAGGAGGGATCTGCAGTGGTATTCCCTTGGGATTTCCTTTCGGTACAGGTGGTGCCTCTGGCTGGGTTGCGGCGGGTACTGGAGTGGCTTGCAGGGATCTTGAAGAGCTGGTGTTATGCATGGACTCTGCGTATTGTAAATACTCGCCTTGAGTACTTACAGGTAAGCATTTAGAGTCTACCTTTAAAGATAAAGGTTGCACAGTTACTTTAGTGCAAAGCTAAGTTAAGACTAACTTAGATAGTATTGCAGACTCTAGGTGCTTGACTTAGAGCGCAAGGGAATTGCTTAGAGGGATAGGAACAGGAGTGAACGCTCTAAGGAGCTTTAAGGTCCTGGGATTACTGCAGAGACCAAGTCTGGAGAGTTGGGGCTCTTCAGGAGGTCTTATATACATGAGCTACCTAGTCATCTATCTTAACGAGTCAAGGAATGCGTAGCAAGCCTTGGTAATGGATGAGTAAGTAGTTACTAAGGTAAACTATCATATGCAAAAGAGATTACAGTCCGCAGTAGAGAACTGCTTCACGCATTAGAGATATACTGAGAGGTATGACTCTGAATGAGTCGAAGTGACTTGTACAGTATGGCTGATGTAATGCATGGGAGTAGTGGTCGGAATAGGAAGGTACTATGGCTGTAAGGTAATTAGTATGCATTGAGTGATAACTGCTATGTATCTAGATAGCGGGTAAGTCCGAGAGTGCGGGAAAGTGGTAAAGCGGACCGGGTGTCATACTAATAAGGAAGGAGAGCTGATATAAGTGAATGCATGTTGTTAAGTGGTACTTAACTGTGTAAATGCTTGATAAATCAAAGGAGCTGTAACATGACTCCCTGATCAGGTCTGAAGTACTGTAAGCAATCGGAATCGGTTAAGGCGTCTTAAAATCTAAGATCTGAAGATTTATCTAAGCGAAATGAAATCAGCTTAAGTCAGAGATATTGTAACAAATCTGGTTTAAGTAAAAGCAATCAATGCTTAAGATTTGTAACTTGCGATAGTTTATCTAAGTCATTCAAAGGGAGATGAATGACATGCGTTTATGAAATCGGAATAGAGACCAGACGAACAGGTAATTGAATGGAAAGAGACAAATACTTTGAGACACATAAAGTAATAACGGAATGGAAAGTAAGTGGTAATAACCAAATTAAGTATGAAATACGTCAATGATGGGAGTAGGGAAAAGAGAAGCGAAGGGTTACTTGAAAAATGAACCCTTATCATAGTAGTATAGTTAAGACAGGAACTGGAAAAGTGGAAATCTAAACAGAAAGGAAAATAAGGAAAAGTCCACAAGTTGAGTGTGGACGGGAATGGACTGTGGTGTAAAGGAAGGTACCATACTGCTATACTAAGATAGTCCGTATGATATGTAATACACTTGTAAGGTAAGCTAGTCCAAAATGCTAAAGATAGCGATATTGGTAGGTGTTACCTATTTGAAGCGGAGTACCTTCTTGGTGCGGGGGCATTCGCAATGGATGTGTCCATAGTCATGGCACTTGTGGCAGCACTTGGATTTGGTGGAGCGCAGGCCAATTGGAGTGGGCTTTTTCTGGTATTTGCGAAGTGTGCAAGTATGATCATGTAAGGATTTGATCTGGTTAGCATGATTGATAGTGAGAGGACAAGGTATGCATACAGGGGTGAATGTAGGCGTGCATGCTGATGCTGGCGGACCAAGTGCAATTGCTCCGGACATGTAGCAGTCAATGGCAGTGTTAGTGCTGGAGTAAGTAATGTGACTGTGGAAGGGGGTGATGGCATGGAAGAAGTTTGCATAGGCTTGGGGATAGCCATCAAAGTCTTCAATGTGGGCAAGGATGCGTCCTAAAACATTAGCATTCTTGAGTGTGCTGAGTGCTTCCATATGCTTCTCCAGGTAATGCATGTGGCATTCTTGGAGGGCATTGATCTGACGCTGGGTGGCGTACTGTGCCTCTTGATAGTGACAGTAAGTGAGGACTCCTGCAAGAAGGTCCTTGGGGCAGTGTTTGGTGAGAATCCAGTCGATGACTTCACCACATTGCGCTTTGGAATCTAAGATCTCCAATTGTGATGGGGTGAGTATGGGGCATAGGTAATCAACAGGAGTGGGGCGTAAGCCTTGGATAATGACGGGGTAATTCTTGCCAAAAGTGCCAGCAATCTCAGGCTATGCAATGGTTAGATCATACTTGATCCATGGGGCGACTATCTGTTGGTGCAGCATGGCTAGATCTGGAATGAGGAGGCGGAAGTAGTCGGGGGAACCAATGGTATTGAAGATCCATGGTTCGCCAGGGTTTTCTCCACTGAGTTTGATGTTAGATGGGCGCATTGCACTGCTGTGGATTGGTGATGGAGGTGGAGAGGGCCAGGCATCTAAGATACTGACCTGGGCATCTTCATCTTCATCTTCGGATGAAACAAGGGTGGTGGATGACGGAGTGGCGAGACATGGTGGCTGGGCATTGTCCCAGGTGCGTTGGGATGGCGTCCAATCTTCGTAAGGGGGTGCCGACCAATCTGTGTCATCTGGTTGTTTCAGGCATGTGTACATTTCATGTAGATGCTTTGGGAAGTTCTTACCATCATCATTGATGACTTTGGTAAGCATCTTCATAGCTTCTTCACAGTTAATACCCCATAGGCCGTTGGTAGGTGTGATATTAGTAAGGTTCTTTACCAGAGGGAGTTCGACCTGTTGGTACTTGGGCTTGTTTTGATTGAATAGGTTGTCGATTGGTGGGAGGAGTGGAGGTGCTTCTTCTTCATCCTCTAGATCTATCTTGAAGAGGAGAGATGGAGGGGTGTACTCATTGCTGCTGCTGTTGATGTCCATGTCACTTGGGGATCCTGGTTCAGCAATGGTAGAGGAAGAGAGTGGTGCCCTCTTGGAGGTGATGTTGGCAAGAGTGTGGAGTGCAGTGAACATGTTGGTTGGTTGTAAGAGTGGAGAGGAGTGGAGTAGAGTATACAGTTTGAACTGAGGATTTTTGATAAGTGAACTGAAGGTCTTTTATATCTGTAGAGCTCATACTTGTGCACTAAGATATTCTTCTAGGAGTTCAGGTGCATGTACGTCCTTTGCGTCTACCCATTGATTATCTGCTGACAGATAACCTTTCCATCTTACTAAGTATTGCATCTTCTTGTTGCATCCTGTGCGGTGTGTATTGATAATCTCTTCTACTTCATACTCTTCTTCTCCATCAATAATTTCAGGGGGTGGTTGCATGTATGTTTCACCATAGGCTTCTGTTTCATTGTACAGAATCAGGAGGTCTATGTGGAACACATTATGAATCTTCATTGATGGTGGAAGTTCTATGTGATAAGCAACCGGTGAAACTTGTTTCAAAACTTTGAATGGTCCATATTAGTGTTGCCGCGACATGGCTAGAATCCAGCCCGCGAGCCGGAGCTGGTCGTTTTTGCAAGTTAGCTGACCGAGCCGATCTTAGTCATCAACTTGCCTCAAGTCGCGACTGCAAGTCGACTCAGACCGCTCATCCTCTGGCCTCTACAGCAAGTGAGTTCCCCTCGCCGGCTTGTGTTCTTTCCATGCCCTGATCAGTCCCAACCCCTGCCCTTGCACCTTTTGATCCCCCTCTTGCTCATATACACCCCTCCCACCACTGACAGCCACTCAGCCCTGAGGACATGCCACACAAAAACGACAACGACAAGGTCGAGACGACCTCACCCTCTCCAGTGGCTGAGTGCCCCTCCCTCCCTCCGTCCATCCCTTTCAATCTATATCCTGACCAGTCCCCATCCTAGAGTCGCCGTCATTCTACATGACCTGCGCGATGTATGACTCTCATATTCCTGTGCGTTTAGTCCCCATCCATGCCATTTTTACTTCATTTTCGGTTGACATCCCACACCAACCCACCACAGTTTCCTACCGCAGACCTTGTCTATCGATTGCCGC
>Ga0307510_10004606_pt1 | contig 16254 bp, 15 predicted proteins | sample 12_EM_MG_FD_207224 | JGI IMG/M metagenome (GOLD analysis project Ga0307510, IMG submission 207224) | Populus trichocarpa ectomycorrhiza microbial communities from riparian zone in the Pacific Northwest, United States - 12_EM | ecosystem: Host-associated > Plants > Roots > Unclassified | place...
AAAGAAGAGGCAAACACTAAGAATATTGTATATGATGAAGTGTTGCTCAAGTAGTATATATGTAATGATAGAATATAGATGTAGATAGCCAAACCCCTATAGTGCAAAGCCCCTCTGCTATGCCTGCGCCGTAGGCGCGGTTTAAACACTTGTTAAATCTGGCTGAACAGGGGGACCATTTACAGGACCTTCAAGTATTGGTCAGCTCGATTCCCCACATCTGCAATACACACACCACTGTTCCGCGTTCTCTTTGCTGGGGGTGGCCCATTGTTGGTCGATGGTGCAGTAGAATTTTGGGGGTTACTGGGCTGAATGGATGCAAGGGTACGTTTCCTGCAAGCTTTGTGGTGTGTTAGAAGAGTCTAACGATATCCCAGGTGGACTTACTTTCAGGGCCGTTGCTGGTTGTAGACACGATTTTATTTTGCCTGCTGGCACTGTCGGTTCAGTAACTTTGAGCCAATGACGACCACTATGAAATGAAGAACGTTCTCACCTGGCTAAGTTGGTAGCAGCCCTGGGCTGTACACGGCGTGCGCGTGGTGGCATTGTCGAAGCAAAGTGAGTGAGTGAAAAGAGTGTGATTTATGGCACGAAAAGACAGGAATAGGGATGATGTTCATACGGAGAGGTATGTCCCCTTTTATCTTCATGTCACGGTACTGGCTGACCAAATTCGTTTGTAGGCATTTTTTCCCCCCCTCTTTCTCTGACCACCATTTTCAGTCCCCGTTCTCGTTACCTCCACCCCAACCGTGAATGCCATGTTACCCGCTCAAGTACAGTGCCCCGGTTGTGAGAAGGATTTCACCCCTCGTGGCCTCTCTCAGCATGTCGCCAGGACTCAAGATCTGCGTTGTCGCCGTGTCGTTGCGACATCTCAATCGCATCTACTATCTGCAGCCATTCCTCGTATGGCATCACCGCCGATGCTATCCTCAACCTGGACATCTCAGGTTGCGGGTGAAGACGCTCTGGGCGACGAATATGAGGAACCAATACAAAGTGAGTTCGCTGTGACACATGCTGCCTGGGCTACCGCCTTACAAATTTTTTATAGACGGTGAACTAGACTACAATGGGACCCCAGTCGGATCCCTAGACCCTGCCGACATCGCCGATGCAGATGCCTTCGAGCAGCTAGCCCCAATCCATTCTTTTTTTGCAACCCCTGATCATGATCAGCCCGCTATCGACGAGTTACCGGACATGCCAGATGTGCCGGAACAACTGGCCAATGACATGGAGGCGGGCAGCACGGAGGCGATATCCACAGTGGTCATCGACCGCTTTCCTTCTCCAAGTGCGGGTGCCCCAATACATGGCATGCCGCACGGGAATTCCGTTCACGAATCACAGCAGGGCGCAGATGGGGACTCAATCTGGTCCCCATTTATGTCTGAATGTGACTGGTTATTTGCACATTGGGCGAAAATGCGTGGATCCACATCATCAGCGGTAACGGAACTGCTAGCGATTCCAGAGGTACGGACTTTTCTCTATGTTTGATTTCGACTTGTACTAATTCGAGAACCAAGATTGTCGATAAGCTCGGACTGTCATATTGCTCCATCCAGGAACTGAATAATGTGATCGACACTGAATTACCTGGGCGGCCTCGTTTCCAGTGCAATGTGCTCAATATTGGAGGCGAACAACTTGAATTTTATTCGCAGGATGTTCTGGAATGCATCCGATCACTCTACGGTGATCCCAGTTGGGCACAGGATATGGCATTTGCCCCTGAGCGACACTACACAAGCCCCATGCGTACTTCCCGCATCTACAATGAAATGTACACAAGTGACTGGTGGTGGACAGTCCAGGTACGTTGTTCGTTTCCGTTTCCACATGGAACTATGTACTGATAAGATCAATTTTAGGAAGACTTAGAGGCGCGACGACCAGGGGGTACAATCATACCAGTGATTGTATCCTCCGACAAAACGCAGCTCACGCTCTTCAGAGACAAAATGGCATACCCGATTTATCTTACCATTGGCAACATTCCGAAGGACATCCGTCGAAAACCCTCGCGCCATGCGCAAATACTACTCGGGTATATTCCGACAACCAAATTGGATGGTATGCCAAGCAAGGCTGGTCGCCGTCGTGCGCTTGCAAACCTTTTTCACTCATGCATGCGTAATGTACTAGGCCCAATCAGTTCCGTTGGTGAAACAGGGCTCACAATGATGAGCGGGGATGGTGTCTGGCGCCGATGCCATCCCATCTTTGCCGTCTTTGTTGGAGACTATCCCGAGCAGGCACTAGTGACCTGCACATTTAATGGGCGGTGTCCTAAGTGCCTCGTTCCTCCTGGTCAGCTCGGCAAATACGAATTATTCCCATTGCGCACACAAAGGAGTGTGATCGGCAGTTATCTTTTAGCAGATCAGGACATGCGCCAATTTCATCAGACTTGCCGCGAAGCCCGACTGAAACCTATTGTCCATCCGTTCTGGGCAACATTTCCCCTTGCTGACATCTTCATTTCAATTACACCCGATATCCTTCATCAGATGCTTCAAGGTGTGATGAAGCACTTGATCAGCTGGCTAGTCGACATCTTTGGGGCTTCAACTATCGACGCGCGATGCAAGTCTATGCCACCAAATCACAAGGTCCTACTGTTTCCAAAGGGTATTACGATACTATCTCGTGTCACAGGCCTGGAGCACAAGAAGATGTGCGGCATTCTTCTGGGGCTAATTGTCGATCTCCCGGTTCCTGGTGGTCTGGATTCCTCACGCGTGGTCAAGGCAGCACGTGCGCTCTTGGACTTCCTTTTTCTGGCACAATTCCAGTGCCATACAAGCGACACCCTTTCTCAGCTAGACAACCATCTTGTGGCATTTCACAATAACAAAGCGGTCTTTGTCGATCTCAGCATCCGGCAAAACTTTCATATTCCAAAACTTCACAGCCTACTCCACTATGCCTTGTCAATTCGTCTGTTTGGTACAACTGATAATTACAATACTGAACAGTCCGAACGTCTCCATATCGACTTGGCAAAGAAAGCTTTCCGCGCCACAAATCGGAAAGACGAGTATGCTCAGATGACCACATGGTTGGAGCGACGCGAGAAGCTACAACGGCATTCTGCCTCCATTGATCGGAGGCAGAATCACTGGCAAAGCATTCGGACTCGGACCCCGATCGGACCCCCTTGTGTGCGCGCTCAGTCCATCAAAATGGCTCAATCTCCCTCACGAAAGGCTGTACCTTTTGCTGACATTTTTGGGAAGTATGGTGCCCCCCTTTTTCAGGATGCGCTGGCGGACTTTGTCGTTGCTGTCAAGAATCCTGAGCTTGGGGCGCGTGCATTGTGTGACCGTGCAAGAAATGCGCTCCTTCCCTTCCGCACAGTCCAGGTCTATCATAATATCAAATTCACGGCTAGAAACGATGCTCAAGAAATGGAGATTGTAGACGCCGTCTATGTTCGGCCGGAACAAAGGGATAGACGCGGGCGGATCATCCCTGCGCGATTCGATACAGTCCTCATTCAGGGCAGTGGACAAAGTAAGTTTTTTACTTTATTTACTCTGAGGTTTGGACCCAAGTAACCCATTTCTCAGGCTATCGGATTGGGCAGGTTCGTGTGGTGTTTGAGATACCAGATAGGGTCATTTGACAGCTGTTTGGCCCACGCGACGCACCCCCAAAACACCTTGCGTACATCGAATGGTTCACACCAATCCCAGCAACACCAGATCCCAAACACGGTATGTATAGGGTGTCTAGACTAGCAGTGAACGGTCACAGGTCTGCCAGCATCATTAGGGTCGAGACAATTATTCGCAGCGTTCATTTGATCCCACAGTTTGGACCAGTTATGCCCCAGGAATGGAACAGCTTTACTGTCCTTGAACTCTGCAATAGTTTCTATATTAATCCTTTTGCTGATGTACATAGCTACTTGACATTTACATGATAATTTTAGAGTATTTTACCTTGTGTGAAGCCTTGACAATGCATGTGACTTGGTGGCGTTGGGTGGCGTTGACAGCTCGTGGCACATAGTGATGCCTACGTCATGACTAACAGATAGTTATTGACCTTACTTTGACTACTGCTAAACTACTCCGGCGCTATGTCTTGCTAGCGTGGGGGTGGTTTCCTGATGCACGCACCATTATTCTGCGTTCTCTTTGCTTGGGATTGGCCATTGCAGGTCGATGATATGGTGGAATTTTGGGGGGTACTGGCTTGAGTAGAGGCAAAGGTATGTTTACTGTAAGCTTTATGGTGTGTCAGACATGTCTAATGACATCCCAGATGGCAGATTGACTTACTTTCAGGACCATTGCTCATCGTAGACATATTGTTATTTGCCCTGCTGGCACTGCCTTGGTTCAGTACCTCTGAGCCGATGACTGTCACTACGAAATGGAGATCATTCTCACCTGGCTAAATTGGTGGCAGCCCTTGGCTGTACACGGCGTGCGCGAGGTGGCATTGTCAAAGCAAAGTGAGTGAGTAAAACAAGTGTGATTTATGGCAAGAAAAGACAGGAATGGGGATGGGGTTCGTACAAGAGGCATGTTCCTTTTTATCTTCACATTGCTACTGGCTAACCAATTTCGTTTGTAGACGATTTTTCCCCCTTCTAACTCTAACCACCATTTCAGCATCCCCTTTCTTGTTACCCTCACCCCAACCATGGATGCCACACTACCCACCCAAGTGTGGTGCCCTGGTTGTGAGAAGGATTTTACCCCTTGTGGTCTCTCTCAACACATCAGCAGAACTCAAGATTTGCGATGTTGCCGTGTTGTTGTGATGTCCCAAAGCCACTTGTTCTCAACAACCTTTCCTCATATGGGACCACCACCAACACTATCCTTGACATGGGTATCTCAGGCTGCAGGTGAAGGCACACTGGGCAACGAATACAATGAACCAATACAAGGTGAGTTCGCCGTGACACATGCCGCCCATGTTGCTGCCTTACAAAAAATTTCTAGTTGATGAACTAGACCACAATGGGACCCCAGTCGAATCCCCAGACCCCGCCAACATCGCTGACACTGATGCCTTTGAGGAACTAGCACCACATGGCCATTTTTTTCCAATGACAACCCTTGATCAGCCTGCTATTGATAAGTCACTGGACATGCCAGATGCGCCAGAACAACTGCCCAATGGCATGGGGGCAGGAAACACAGAGGGGATGCCAACTGTGGTCATCAACCACTTCCCTTCAGCAAGCGCAGGTGCCCCAATAAATGACATGCGATGCAGGAATTCCATGTACGAATCACAGCATAGCGCAGATGGGGACACAATCTGGTCCCCATTTACGTCTCAAAGTGACTGGCTATTTGTACATTGGGCCAAAATGCATGGCTCAACATTGTCAGCAGTAGCGGAACTGCTAGCCATTCCAGAGGTACGACCATTTCTCTATGTTCAATTTCGACTTGTACTAATTTGAGGACCAAGATTGTAGATAAACTCGGCCTATCATATAGCTCTGTCTATGAACTCAATAATGTGATTGACACTGAATTACCTGGGCGGCCTCATTTCCAATGCAATTTGCTGGATATTGGAGATGAGGAGCTCAAATTCTATTCGAGGGATGTCCTGGAATGTATCCGATCACTCTATGGTGATCCCGCCTGGGCACAGGAGATGGCATTTGCGCCCAAGCAACATTACACAAGTCCTGCACATACTTCCTGCATCTACAACAAACTATACACAAGTGACTGGTGGTGGTCAGTCCAGGTATGTTATTTATTTCCAGACAAATCTATGTACTGATAAGTTTGATTTCAGGAAGACTTAGAGGTGTGCCGACCAGGGGTGTTACATTCTTAGGTTTATGCAGGGTGCATTTTTCATTTTCCACCTGCTTACTAAGCCTTTCCCATCACGTGACCAACCACCCATCCATCTCGATCACATGACCAATCACCTGACTAGTCACCTGACCACCCACATGACCAGTCACATGCCATTTCAGTCACCTGCTCCCAAGTCACTTGCGCATCACCTGATACTCCCTCACCTGACCTCACATGATCCTATTCCTACCCCTGACTCGTCTCTATTCGCTTATCTCAGCCTCGCTTCCGGATTCTCGGCCCGCTTACTATACTTCCTTCATAGCCTCGTTTTGCGACTTATACTGACTCCCTCTTTTTGCTACCTTCATGCATGAGTCAGTTCAGCAGTATATAACTCCATCTTTTGGACTATAACTTGTTACTAGTACAAGTACTCATAGTATTAGGCCTGAGTCATACAGCCTCCTCACATGTATATAAACCCTTGTGTTTTCCTAGAGTTGGGCCTTAAGCCTAACTTGGTTTAATCCCAAGTGTTGTAGCTTCCCCAGCCTTTCTTGAAGTTGTCTCAAACGTCGTTGAGACTCTCCCCTTATCCTCCCTCTCGCTTTACCAAGCACTTTGCTTAGGCGCAGTTAGCAACTTGTGCACTCTTCATCTACCTGTCCGCTAGAGAACCACTGTTCAAGACTGGCTGTAGGTCACAGTAATTGCTGTGCCCTCTACTGGACTAGCGCATCCCGACATCACCATCGCCGTTGTGCACGCATGCAAATGAGCCACCCCAGCAGCATCCTAGGGCCAGTGTTCGCTACCTGCGATCCCTAGACGTACAAGTCCCACCGCCGTTATACAAACCCGTGCACATCGCACCTTAGGGTCCTTGGCCCTTAACACAAGTCAGGCTTTCCACCCAAGCTCCGCGGAGCATCACAGACATCATCTACCCTGGCGGGTATACAACTCATCGGAGAATTAGACGACACTCACAAGCGCGTACAAAGAAGACAAGCAGACAACCTCCCTAACCACGTTAAGGGACAGGCATACTTCGAATCACATCCCAAACTCAGGGGAAGAGCGAACCCAGATACAGGCTATTACATCAGTGCAGGAACAGACAAACTTGCTGTAGAATTCATCACAGCAAACGGAGAAGACAACTGGACACAACTCGGAAGAGAAACAGACGGCACCTGGTACACTACCAAAGAAGCTCTTGTTCCCAAAGAAAATAGGCTACTAGGCTGGTGGAATACCGATGATTCCCAGCACCCAGACTTCTTTATACATCACCTGGAACACACACCAGCACCCCCAGAAGAGACACTCGCAGGAGGTCTTCACCATATCGCCACACTCCAGGGAGCGAATCCATTCACTCCGCAGACACCCATCCTACCCCAGATCGAAACAGCAGCCACTCAGGGCATTGCTATCCCCGTTGACATCGCACCAATCGCATCCACACTCCCAGTCGCATCTACAAGCGCACCAGTCTTACCCCCAGCTCAACCAGTCGCACTAAGTGCACCAGTAATCGTCGCCACCTCAGGATCAAACACACTCACATACATCCCACCTACCATGTCAGGACAAACAGGAGGATCGGGACCAGGCGCAGGAGGTGCAAGCATAGCAGCCACTACAGGTGGAACAGGACAAACCGTCACAGTCGCAGCAGTAACATCCAATGGCAGACTCAAAGGCACCCCACCTCCCTACTTTAGCGGAGACAGAGACACTAGTCACAACTTCCTAGTCAACTTCGGCATCTTCAAGTTTGCTAACAGGAACAACGATGCTATGAGCAACCCAGCTACACGCATCACCATGGCACTTACCTACATGGGTGGAGTTCTAGTCGACCCATGGAAGGAACAACAGATGACGGAACTTCAGGCATGCATTGCTGGAGGAACCGCAGACACAGAAGAAATCCACTGGAGGATCTTTGAACAAGCGTTCAAAGACACATTTTATAACACCAACATCAAAGTGGAGGCCTACCAGAAACTAGAGAACCTCAAAATGAAAGATAACTTGGACATCTTCATATCCGAATTCAAGAGATACATCACTGCCTCAGGAATAGACATCAATTCACATGGCATCATCCACTTGTTCAAAAAGGGGCTTGCCCCTGGTCTAACCACAGCCATAATAAACAGTCAAGGATACGACCCAAGGAATCCATGGGACACATTCCAACCATGGGAAGATGCTGCACGCGCCTGTAACCTCAGATGGAAACACACCCAAGAATTTAAAACCAATTTACGCCAAGGGTACTATGCCGCACTTGGCCAGAAATCCCGTGGACCACAGCAGCAGTCACGCGGAGGAGGAGGACAACGCCTCACCACATCCCAAGGAGGACACCATATGGATGTTGACACTACCATTGCTACCAATATTACCGGTAGAGGACCAGAACTTTCTGAAGCCAAGAAAGCAGAGTTACAAGCCAACAACTCCTGCTTTTACTGTTTCAAAAGAGGACACTGTGCCAGAGATTGTCGCAAGAAACAAGCAGACCGCGCCCAGAGCAGCGGAAGCACTGCTAACACCAGTAACCAGACCCGCACCAGGGAAATCACCATAAATGACATCACCCCAAAGCTCGTCAACGAAATGATTAGGAGCGATGCATTCCAAGCCATGGATGAAGAATTCAAACTCTCCTTCCTGGAGGACGCCATCCTAGGGAACACCCCGTCGGGTTTTTAAAGGGCCCTAAACTAGCCGCTGTAGCTAGGGCCATCGGTCTCAATAGTGTGTACATTAGTCGACTCAATCACATTCAAATAAACTTCGTTCTATCACACTATCGAGGACAAGCAGAAGAAACAGCACTACTAGACACTGGTGCTATGGAAAACTTTATCGACTACAAAACTGTTGCTAGGCTTAGGCTGGGAACTCAGAAACTAACTATTCCCAGGCCTGTATTCAATGTAGACGGAACTAATAACTGTCATGGAACCATCACTCACGCATGCGACCTTATGGTCAAACAAGGAAACCGGAAGGAGCGGCAACGCTTCTATGTCTCAAATCTAGGCAGAGACACATTTATCTTAGGCTATCCCTGGTTCCGCGCCTTCACCCCAGACATTGACTGGACTAGCGCTCAGTTACGCAGACCAAAGATCAAAATGGAAATGCTTAAACTTGAAACCTTCCAAAAACTCAAGGAATACAAGCATAAACTCTTGGAGCGCATCACTATAGCTCGCGCACAAAGCACTCCGCGGTCAGGAGTCACCCTGGAAACAGGCAGCCCGGCGGAGACCAAACGCACACAGTACATTCCATGGTCAGGAGTTACTCCTGTAGAAACACAGGAAAGCCCAGCGGAAATTAACCGTATGTATAACGCAATCGAAATGGCCCATAAGTACGCAACAGAACATGGGAAGGAGGAAGTTACCCTCCCGGAGAAATTTAAACATCACACATTACTATTTTTGGATGAAGAGGCCAACAAATTCCCGCCCTCACACGGGGAAGGAGACCACAAAATCAAACTAATGGACACCGCACCGGCCAGCTTTAACTGCAAAGTCTACCCTTTGTCCCGCAAAGAACAGGAAGCGGAGGACAAATTCCTGGACGAAAACTTGGCAAAAGGCTACATTGTACCATCCCACTCTCCCTACGGCTTCTCGACCTTCAGTGTCCCTAAAAAGGACTCGAAGGAAACCTGGTATATCATCGACTATAGGCCCCTCAATGCTGTTACCCGCAAAGACGTCACACCACTCCCAAACCTTGCACAATGCATCCAAGACTTGCAAGGGATGGAGGTATTCAGCAAATTCGACATCAGATGGGGCTATAACAATATCCGGATCAAGGAAGGCGACAAATGGAAGGGAGCATTCAAAACGCGCCATGGCCTTTACCAACCAAAGGTCATGTTCTTCGGCATGTCAAACTCCCTGGCCAGCTTCCAACGATTTATGAACGGTATCCTTGAAGAGCTCTACAAGCACTTCGAGAGGAAAGGCATACACAATATCAGGGAAATATTCAAGAACTACATGGACGACTGCAGCATTGGCACATTACTCAAGGACCTAGCGCTACATATTGAGATCATCCACTTCCTATTCGATCTACTCGCGAAGCATGGACTCCACCTTAAACTGTCAAAATCGGTCTTCTTACAGCCACAAATGGACTTCCTCAGCATTAGAATCTCAAAAGAAGGCGTTACTATTGATCCGGCTAAAGTCGCAGGGCTATGCGACTACCCATGTGACATACTCAATCTTAGGCAGGCCAGAGGATTCCTAGGCATCGCTGGATACCACAGAATGTTCTGCAAAAACTTCTCGATCATCGCCACACCTATTACTAAGCTTACAGGCAAAGACGTCCCATTTGAATGGGGACCAGCACAACGCGAAGCACAAGACAAAATAATCATGCTCATAACCAACTCACCAGTACTAGTCAAACCAGACCCTTCTAGGCAATTTGAGCTAGAAGTGGACGCTTCACAAATAGGCACAGGGGCGATCTTGTACCAAAGAGATCCACCAACTATGCGCACAAATGGCACAGAAAAACCAGGACCACATCGACCAGTGGGATTCCATTCCCAGAAATTCACCACAATGGAGCAAAACTACCCTATCTACAACCGCAAATTCCTAGCCATCATGAGAGGACTTCGCTGTTGGACGCACTTGCTCAAAGGAACTCACATCCCCGTCCTGGTATACACAGATCACGCCAATTTACACTACTATAGAGACCCCTGGAAGATCGGCCTGCGCATCGCTGGTTACATACCTGAGTGAGAACAATACAACATCTTACTGGAATACAAACCTGGAGCAACAAACAGAGCAGACGCCTTATCTAGGCGACCAGACTATGAAGGACCAAACCCAGATAATAACAAAGTACTCATATGGCCAGACCAATACTTTTGCAAGCAACATACCTCCATGGTTGGGAGTCACCCTGGAAACGGGCGGCCCAGTGGAGAAGAGACGCATATCTGTGTCTTCGACATAGACAGTATCCATGACAACTGGGACAGCAAAGTCAAAACAGGGCAATATCCGCACCAATCAGAACTCAAGCGATGGGCACCATTACATAACCTCACCCTATTGGATGGGACCCACTGGCATCACGGGACTGCCTTGGTTGTCATGGCAGACAACACACTTAGGAGGGGGGTAATTTCCCTTTTTCACAATCATGTGACAGCCGGCCATCCCGGGATTACCAAGACACTGCAGCTTCTCTCGCAATACTACTGGTGGCTGAACATGAAAACATTCGTCACTGAATACATCAAAGGATGTGCTACCTGCCAGATGACAAAAGTTAACACCTATCCTGCCCATCCACCACTGTTCCCCATTACTCCCGCAGAGAACGCTCGCCCCTTCGAAACAATCGCAATAGATTTTATCACCAAACTCCCACAGTCAGGTGGATATGACACCATTCTTACGATCACGGACACAGATTGCTTGAAAGCATCTATCTTTATCCCCTGCAACGAGGCAATAGACTCAGAAGGAGTTGCACTTCTGTACCTGAATCACATAACCCCGCACTACGGCATACCCCACAAAATCATATCGGACCGCGATGTTCGCTTCACATCAAGGTTTACTGCGGAACTTTGTAAGCTTCTTCATATCAAGCAGAACATGAGCACAGCATACCACCCCCAGACCGACGGATCTAGCGAAAGAACCAATCAGACCCTAGAACAGTACCTCCGGGTCTTCTGTGGCACGCAACAGAACAACTGGCATGCATGGCTCCCACTTGCTCAATATACAAAAAATTCATGGCCCTCAGCAACCACAAAGAAAACACCTTTTGACCTCCTTATCGGATATACACCACAGATTCATCAGCCAACCAGATCATCGAACCTCCCCACACTTGAACAACGATTATCAACAATCAAAGAAGCCAGGAACGCCGCTCAAGAAGCCCAACGTAAAGCGCAAGAATCTTGGATCAAAGAACGCCTTTGATTTATGCCATTCGAAGTAGAAACCAAAGTTTGGCTTGAAGGAACAAACCTCAGATTACCAAGCAACATCACCATGAAACTAGCACCAAGGCGGTATGGACCATTTATGGTAGCCGCCAAAATATCAAATGTCGCTTACAAACTCAGCCTCCCACCCACCTGGAAAATACACGACGTATTCCACGCTTCCCTTCTCACACTTTACAAAGAAACTGACCAGCACAGTCCCAATTTTATTGAACCACCACCTAACATTATCGAAGGCGAAGAAGAATGGGAAGTCGAACAGATAATCAAAGAACGCACTTACAGGCGGTGGAAGAAGAAACAATACCTGGTCAGGTGGAAAGGATACTCACCTGCACATGATTCATGGGTTAACGCTGAAGAACTTCATGCACCAGAACTCTTAGCTGATTTCCAGGTTGCACACAGCATAAAAACCCTCTTGCTAGACGACACATCCCCATCATGCCCCGCAAACCAGTCATCAACTACAGCCAACCCCAGCCCTCCTTCTACTTCTTCTGTTCCCTCTTCAGAGACCCGTCTATCTACCCCAACCCCTACAAATTCCACAAATTTGTACCGGACTCAGGACCAAGAAACAAGGAGACAGGACTTCCGATCGTCTATACTAGGATTCACGCCACATTTGAACACTCTCTGGAGCACTCCCACTTCTGCCGAGACTACCGCTGCATCTACCACCGTTGAATGTCCTTCACCCCACATCTATTTCCTCCCAACGCCATTAACTATGTCAAGCAATTTGGCGACCTCACTGTACTCACCCGTGTTTACCAATCTGGTAACACCATATCCCACTGCTCCACCTTCATCAGAGCAGGAGCAAGCGAGCCCACCTTTGTCAACACCCACTGTATTGTCAAACGCGATTTTATCCACATCAGAACCGTCACATCCACCCGCGGGCACCGGCAACCTCCCACAGACACCACTATCCCCAACCCCTACCCACTTGAGCATTTCAGTAGCGCGTTCCCCAGGCATCCCCCTGACGACAACGCCCTCACCCCTGGAGATAGCTGAAGCCCTCATGGAGCTACGATACCCAGACGAAGACCCACTACCCACCCCCCAGTTATTAAAATGAGCCGCCTCCCCTTCACCTTTCATCCCGAGCAAGCGTGCACACATCTCTTACCCCTACTGTCTCAAATGTCACGACAAGACACCAGACCACCTGAAGGAGGACTGCCCACTCTGGGTCTTCTGCGGGAGATGCTACTCCCCACTTCACGCTCACGAGGATTGCCCCACCCCCCATCGCAACTGCACTGGAATGACTTGCCTGGTGCCAGAAACGCACGCTAACTATGGAATGTTTTGCACACGTGACAGTGAATACGAAAAACTATCAACCATATGGGCTGACGGACATAGCAGCTCGACACTCCGCGCATATGACACACTAGGCACCACATGGGAAGACATTGGCGACGACATGCTTATTGGCACTCCGGACCAACATTCCTGAAGTCATGTGGTAGTGACTTTCTAGGAAGGGCATCATGTTACGTTCTTAGGTTTACGCAGGGTGCATTTTTCATTTTCCACCTGCTTACTAAGCCTTTCCCATCATGTGACCAACCACCCATCCATCTCGATCACATGACCAATCACCTGACTAGTCACCTGACCACCCACATGACCAGTCACATGCCATTTCAGTCACCTGCTCCCAAGTCACTTGCGCATCACCTGATACTCCCTCACCTGACCTCACATGATCCTATTCCTACCCCTGACTCGTCTCTATTCGCTTATCTCAGCCTCGCTTCCGGATTCTCGGCCCGCTTACTATACTTCCTTCATAGCCTCGTTTTGCGACTTATACTGACTCCCTCTTTTTGCTACCTTCATGCATGAGTCAGTTCAGCAGTATATAACTCCATCTTTTGGACTATAACTTGTTACTAGTACAAGTACTCATAGTATTAGGCCTGAGTCATACAGCCTCCTCACATGTATATAAACCCTTGTGTTTTCCTAGAGTTGGGCCTTAAGCCTAACTTGGTTTAATCCCAAGTGTTGTAGCTTCCCCAGCCTTTCTCGAAGTCGTCTCAAACGTCGTTGAGACTCTCCCCTTATCCTCCCTCTCGCTTTACCAAGCACTTTGCTTAGGTGCAGTTAGCAACTTGCGCACTCTTCATCTACCTGTCCGCTAGAGAACCACTGTTCGAGACCAGCTGTAGGTCACAGTAATTGCTGTGCCCTCTACTGGACTAGCGCATCCTGACATCGCCATCGCCATTGTGCACGTGTGCAAATGAGCCACCCCAGCAGCATCCTAGGGCCAGTGTTCGCTACCTGCGATCCCTAGACATACAAGTCCCGCCGCCGTTATACAAACCCATGCACGTCACACCTTAGGGTCCTTGGCCCTTAACAAGGGGGTACAATCATACCAGTGATTGTATCCTCTGACAAGACTCAACTCACGCTTTTCAGAGACAAGATGGCATACCCAATATATCTAACTATTGGCAATATTCCTAAGGATATCCATCGGAAACCATCGCGCCATGCCCAGTTACTAATTGGGTATATTCCGATGACCAAGTTGGAAGGCATGCCGACCAAGACTGGTCACCGTCACGCTCTTGCAAATCTTTTTCACTCTTGCATGCAGAACATACTAGGCTCAATTAGTTCCGTTGGTGAAACTGGGATCGTGATGATGAGCGGGGATGGGGTCTGGCGCCAATGCCATCCCATTTTTGCCATCTTCATTGGCAACTATCCCAAGCAGGTGCTAGTGACCTGCACATTCAATGGGCAGTGTCCTAAATGCCTTGTTTCCCCTGATGAGCTTGGCGAATACGAATCGTTTCTGCTACGCACACAGAGAGCTGTGATTGGTAGCTATCTTTTGGCAGATCAGGACATGCGCAGATTTCATCGGACTTGCCGCGAAGCCGGACTGAAGCCTGTTGTCCATCCCTTCTGGGCAACTTTCCCACTTGCCGACATCTTCATTTCAATCACACCAGATATTCTCCATCAAATGCTTCAGGGTGTGATGAAGCACCTGATTAGTTGGTTAACTGACATCTTTGGGTCTTCAGCAATCGACGCGCGATGCAAGTCAATTCCGCCCAATCACAATATCCGACTTTTTCCAAAGGGGATCTCGATACTGTCCCGCGTCACGGGTCAAGAGCACAAGAAGATTTGCGGAGTTCTCCTGGGGCTAATCGTCGATCTTCCTGTCTCTGGAGGCCGGGATTCATCACGCGTGGTCAGGGCAGCACGTGCGCTCCTGGACTTCCTCTTTCTGGCTCAATTCCGGTCTCATACAAGTGAAACTCTTTCTCAGCTGGAGGGCTATCTTGTGGCGTTTCACAACAACAAAGCCGTCTTTGTTGATCTCGGCATCCGGAAAAACTTTAATATTCCTAAATTTCACAGCATGCTCCACTACACATCGTCGATCCGTCTGTTTGGTACAACGGATAATTACAATACCGAACAGTCAGAACGACTTCATATTGATCTGGCAAAGAATGCGTTCCGTGCGACAAATCGCAAAGACGAGTATGCTCAAATGACCACGTGGTTGGAGCGTCGCGAGAAGGTACAACGGCATTCTGCCTCCATTGATTGGAGGCAGAATCATTTGCAAAACGTTCGGACTCGGACCCCGATCGGACCCCTTTCGGTGCGCACTCGATCCATCAAAATTCCTCAAACTCCCTCCAGAAAGGCTGTGCCTTTTCCCGACATTTTCTGGAAGTACAACGCCCCCCTGTTTCAGGACGCCCTGGCCGACTTCATTGCTGATGTCAATAATCCTGGGCTTAGGGTGCATGCCTTGCACACACGTGCAGGAAACACCCTCCTTCCTTTCCGCTCGGTCCGCGTCTACCACAATATGAAATTCATAGCTATTAATGACGCCCAAAAATGGGAGATAGTAGACGCCGTCTATGTTCGGCCGGAACAAAAGGACAAACGAGGGCGGATCATCCCAGCGCGATTCGACACAGTACTCGTTCAGGGCAGTGAACAAAGTGAGTCTTTACTTTATTTACACTGAGGTTCGGACCCAAGTAACCCATTCCCAGGATATCAGATCGGGCAGGTTCGCGTGGTCTTTGAGTTACCAAACAGCATCATTCCGGAGGTGTTCAACTTGGACGCGCTTGGCCACCCCCCAAAGCACCTCGCATACGTCGAATGGTTCACTCCAATCCCAGCAACACCAGACCCCAAACACGGCATGTATAAGGTATCTAGACTTATAGAGAACGGTCACAGATCTGCTAGCGTCATTAGGGCCGAGACCATCATTTGTAGCATCCATTTGATCCCACAATTTGGACCAGTTATGCCCCAGGAATGGAATAGTTTTACGGTACTCGACCTCTGCAATACCTTCTATATCAACGCTTTTTCCGATGTAGATAG
>Ga0307510_10004607_pt1 | contig 16253 bp, 8 predicted proteins | sample 12_EM_MG_FD_207224 | JGI IMG/M metagenome (GOLD analysis project Ga0307510, IMG submission 207224) | Populus trichocarpa ectomycorrhiza microbial communities from riparian zone in the Pacific Northwest, United States - 12_EM | ecosystem: Host-associated > Plants > Roots > Unclassified | place...
TAGACAATTACTGTAACTAGTTAACAAGATTTGGACAGCCAAACCTAGACTAGGTAGGAATATCTATGTAGCTAGCTAGGGTACGTATGATCTCGTGGGAAACCTCTGAGGCAAATAATGGAAAACAATCTGGATATAACTAGCTAGCTTTGCAGCCTTGTATATATATATATATCATACGCACCCGCATTGCATTATATAAATTATAAATACTTAAAGTATAAGCAGTATTAGTATATGGTAGTTGTCCATAAAGTTTTGTACAAAAAGAAGGGTCAAGAAATGTCAACAAAGAGCTATCAAAAGACTAAACGAAGTAGAACAAGTCTTTTTAAATCACACTTCTCTCTTTTGCTTTTTTAAATTCTGATCCAAAAGGTCTCAAGCTTCGTGTGATATGAATTCCCATGAAAAAGACATTCTTAAACTCTGTATTTTTGTGGTGTGATGCACTGCAGTTTATGTTTTATATTATATTTAACTAATTAACACACTAATTTTGTTTTGATTTCGCGAAAAACTTTATTTTAAAATTTATAATTTTTTTAATCTAATAACCACAAAAACTATCTTAATTCAAACATGCACTTAGTTAGGTGGTCCATGTTAAGCAAGACACAAGCACAAACACCTTCCATTAAAGCATCTTTACTGGATGATCCGTATCCACTTTTGGATGACCCATCACCCACCACTTTTTTTCTTTTTTTTTTCTTTCACCCTTCTATACGAATAGACCGGCGTATCATCAAATTTTATATATGATACGGCAGCACATGAATTTTCATGTCACGTGGGATACCTACCCAAAAAGGACAAAGGTTTGGAGAAGGGGAGTAGGGGTACTTTCTTGTAAAAAAAAGGAAAAAAACTAGGGTTAGGGTTTTGTTTTCCGTAGGAGACGAAATCATTGCGCGACAAAGATATTCTTAGAATACTATATTCCTACTTTAGATAAAATGGACCTTTCTTAACATATATGCTTTCATCTCTGTCTCTTCAGAGCTTCTCTGCGTTACACATTAAATAACCTTAATGACAAATACACAAGCAACAAACAAGCCAAGAAAAGCAAAAGAGAAAACCCAGTAGAAATGTGTAGTCAAACTTTTGAAGTTAAACTTTATACTGGACAAGCAAAAGCATAAAAAGGCATGGTGTTTTTAAGTAAATGTGCATGGGTTCGTTTATAGCTACCAGTCAAGGCTCTATCTTTATGGGGTTATATGGCTAGAAGACTACTGAAGAATTAAGATGGAGTACTGGAATTAGTGAAAACTGGGATGCATGTATTGTAAAGAGAGAGAAGATGGGATCTCTAAAGGGAGGTTTGGAGAAGTTGATCAGATACTTAAAGTAGGAAAAAGCAAAGGTTTCTGGTCCTCAGAAGAAGTATATAGAAGCCTTGATAGAAACATTTCAAACCTCATTTTTAGTCAGTCTCTCTTACATTTCGCTTTCATCGAATAGGCCGCTCATTTTGTTTTTTGTTTTTGTTTTTTCTTATTTTTTAATCCCCATATTCCTTCCTGCATTGCATCGATCTATTGATTTGTAATTTTATTGAGTACTGACAGTTCATATAAACGAGAAATGGAGACTATAACCTCCATATCTAAAGAGAAATGATGACCTTCTTTTCTAAATTAATCATATTATATATGGCTTCCTTGATGAATAGTTATAGGGACGATGATAATAGTTGTAATGATAAGGCTAATTAGATTTTGAGAAAAGATGAATGATCACAACCATATTGTCCTCAGCTGCCTTTTTCTTGCTTTTATTTTTATCCCATCTATCCATCAGCCTTTGAATGTTTTGGAAGTATTTTGCAAGACATAGTTGTACGTATCATACATTAATGAGAGTAATCAGAGAAAGCCCTAGAGAGAGCGTGTCAATGAGCCAGGCTGAAACCTTTCAGCTTTTTTTCACAGAAGAACCTAAAAGGAAAGCCATCAGACTCTCCTTTCCCTTGCATTAATTAATGAAACTGAAACTGAAACATACAGACGTTGAATTCAGAGAGAGGATAAGCAGAAGAAGAGGAAGGAGAGAGCAATAAATTGCAAGCAATCAAAATGAAAAGACATCTCCTTAGAAACGATGGAGTTGTGATTTTTTAAACTTGATTTGATTTGATCTTCACTCTAACCAAAACCCACCTGCATTCATGGCTGTGGGGGAACAAAGATAATACCAGGCACTAAAGTTATATACAAGGTCACAAAAACCCACACGCACGCACACACATGTTTCATCATCAACACTAGCTACTAGCTAGCTACTATCATCTCAGAATCTCTTAGGACTATAAAAAGAACATGACAATCAAACAAGAAAATCTAAGTAAAGATATCAATTATAAAAACCAAAAAAACTCAGATCTTTGAATGGATTTGAAGATACTAACATCTTGAAGGAGGCATGAGGTTTAATCCTAAATCATCCTTGTCCAACACCATACGAGCCTTGTTTGTCTCCATATTTCCTGGATTAGAGCCATACTCTGGGTGCAATCTTTTCTTGGAATGTAAAGGGACACCAAACAACTTTGTCTTGCAACCGTTGTTGTTGGCTTCTTCAAGAAAGGTCAAAGAGCTCTGCGAAGTAGTTGTTGGAGAGTTCAAAACATGAACTTGAGGAGCTTGCTTAGGGTTGTTTGGAGCAGTAGTAGGATAATACCCAAGAAGCTGGTTTAAAGGCTTTTGTGCCAAAGAACCATTAGAAGTAACAGGATTAGCAGTAGCATATGGTGCCGGGCCACAAAGAAGCAAAGAAGAAGAGTAGGAATTGCTGGGAGCAACAGGCTTGACATGATTTTGGACAAAGTAAATAATATCATTGTAAAGCTTTTTCATGTGTGCAAGCTCAGACATTAGCATATTGTTGCTTCTCCTCAGTCTCTCATTATCTTCAGATAAGGCAAAAACTGAGCTATTATATCCACCTCCACCACCAATAACTGTGGCGCTAGCAACCCCTCTTGGTGGTGAAGTGAGAGGAGGCGAATCACACCAGTTGTTGTTGGCTTGCTCATCTGAATCAGACGGAGAGATGCTGGTTCTGCTTGAAAAGGGAAAGAAACTGGGTCCGTTAACACCAAAGGGAGAATGTGGGTGGTGCTGATGATGGTGGTGCTGATTGATAGCTACTTGTGGCTGAGCTGTTTTCCTTCTATGGATTTCACAAAGCAAATGCTTCTCTCCCTTCTTGAAAAACTCATTAGCAAACTCCCATCGGTCAGGTACAATCTTCCTAAAACCCTAATGCACCAAACAATCAAAACAAAACCAAATCAGTATTACCCCCAAAAAAATAAAGCAAAAGCATAGACACAAACTCTTCAGCACATGACATATAACAATCGAGATTTCAGTTATTATTACATATGTATTGAGTTGCCTGACAAAGCTAGAGAAGTTGTTGTGCTTGAAATAGTTAGGAAGGAGATCACGAGCAAACTCAGGTGGTCTCCAAACAACGAAAGTAGTGTCATCTTCACCCCAAGAAACTATATGGTCAGTGGCTGGATCATCTACCAGTTGATAGGTTTTGGTAAGGAAGGGAGCTGGGACTGACTTGTGGGAGTCCAATGAGAGTAATATCCCTTCACAATTATCCAACATAAGAGCCATTGGAGATCAAAAGCAACTTGTATTTTTCAGAGACAAAGAGAGAGATGTGTAAGAGAAAAACAGTGAGGGTTTTGGCTCTGATGGATAGAGACTAAGGAGGAGAGTGGATGTGGTAATGTGAAAACTTGGGCAAGGGTATGGATAAAAATGTTGGTGAGGAGCTTGTGTTTTTAACCTTTTATGTGCTGTGTGATACAGTGAAAACTAGGGGGGGGTGAATTGACATTGTATAGTAATTTGTTTCCCTCCTCGGTTGTGTAGTGAGAGAGAATATGTGTCTGTCTGTCTAGGACTGTGAAATAAGGGCCTTTCAAGACAAACCCGTGACCTCTCTTTCTCTATCTCTGACATTGATCCCTTGCACAGCCACTTAAAATCAGGCACAGGAGGATGGTGCAGGCCTGCCCTTTTTGAATTGACAATGCCACCCTTCCCTTCTCCTTTTCCCTCCCTCTCTCTCCATTTTTACTACTCGCAATTGATGGTATAGTCAAACTCTTCATTACTACTATTCCATACTTGTCTCATGATTCTTTATCTCTTGATCTTTTTGAACAGACCTTCTTTTGGTAGTGTTACTTAATTACACAGTACATTTCCTTAATTGAAGGTTTTTGCCTCGTCTTGTGGTAGATTTAACTGAGGTTTTTGCCTCGGCTATAGACCTTCTTTTGATGAGCTTACTAGACACATTTCTAAGAAGTTGGCCAAGTGGACGGGAAGGAAGAGGTGCTCGATAGATTTTAGTTTTCTCTAACCAATCTAATAGACAGTGTGTGTTTATTTTATTCTTTTCATCTGGATTCAAGTTTTTTGATTGATAGATATGGGTCAAGTGGCAAGTAATTCGAGGATGAGATCCTAAGAACCAAATTGCATGAATACCTGTGTTTAACGAGTTAATCTGGAAATCAATTAAGTTATAATTCTTTGGAAAAAAAAAAACAAAATTTAAAATAATATTATTTTAGTAAATTAAGTCATCCACACTAAATTTAAAATTGACAAGACACTAGATTTTATAACTAAGAAACGATGATATGAACTATATATATTACAAGCATCGTTGAAAGGGTATTGTGGGCATCAACAATTTGAGAGGATTCGATGCAGATAAAAATATTAGAAAAGAAATGGAGACGAAGGTGGTTTCAAATTTTCACCCCATGTCAAACCGATCGTCTCTTTTTCGTTTTGTAGCTTTCCTTTTGTTGTTTAATATTACCAACCCAACACCCAAAAACACACTCTCCAATTTCGAATCCCATCATTTTCTAATACTCTAGCTAGCTAGCTGAAGATATGTGAGGTTAAGGATACATCGATCTACGTGATGGGATTTAAAGCCTGTTTCTTGGTGACGACATTTCTTCTTCTTCTTCTTCTTCCCCTCCTCTTCCATTGCTTCTCTTGGAGCACTTTCTTTCTCATTATACTCCAAACTTCAATATCGATAACATGATAGACATGCTCTCTGGCCACTACTACCTTTACTGACTAACTTACAATTATGTTCATGGCTCTTTTCCCTCAGTACATACTATACTGCCCCTTTTAGCCTTCTATAGTATAGTAGATTACTAGTACTTTATATGTGCTTGGAGCCTCCAACTTTGGCTCTTTCGTGGCTCGGCTTCCTTGGTGACGTGTCTCAGGTGATTGAATTATTGGCCCCAAAAGTTTCCATGGAAAATCAACAGCTTTTTTTTTCTCTTTCTTTTTTGTAATGGCCCGAGAAATATTTGTTTTTATATGCACCCTCCCTTGCTAGCTAGCCAGAGATCAGACAGAGAGAACCAACATTCATGCCCTTGAGATTAAATAATGACATCTGCGAGAGCTTGGCTATATGTACCACAAAATGAACGAAAAATATATTCAGGAAAGGAAAAGGAGCTCGAGTTTTACAGCTACAAGTGTCAAAATATGAACAAGATTGCAAGAAAACCATATATAGCAATGAGTGGGAACCGAAGGATCCAACATATAAAAGTGAGAAATGGATTCATTTCATGATGAGTGGCAATAAGGGTAGGGACACAGGGAGGTCCCAAGCAAAGCAATAGGAAAATGGAGACTAATTATTTCACATAGATACTCAGCTGATTATCTTGATCATGTCTGTGATTCTCATTATTGGAAAAACAAAGTTAAACTGTCATTGTTCCCCACCAAGTAAAATCCCCTCCCCCTTTACACTTCTTTTTGGAAAATTCAAGCCTTATATTGTTAACTACCTCACAAAGTTTTTGAAATTCAATCTAATCTTACTGAACAAGACACATCTTGCATTCCTTCCCCATCACCATCTTATCCCCCCACATCCTTCATATTTTATTCCCTTTTGACTAGCTAGGATCCTACTTCTTGTCTAATGTCATGAGAAATATTGTAAAATAAATAAATATTTCAAATTCTATCTAGTACCTAAGTACCGTAATAGCAATAAAACTTAGAACAATTAATGCTAAAACTAACATATAAATTGCTACGAATGCAGCAGCAAAGTTTATGATACAAATTGTAATTTTCAAAAATATAAAAACAACTAAACTATAAAATAAAAGGGTAATTTTTTTCGTAAATAAGTAATGCATGAGTTTTTTTTAGCATCATTTCCACTGCTATAGTTGATATCAGAAATATGTAATAAACAAACACAATTTAAATGACTCAAAATGTGGAACGATCGAGAAATCAGGAAACTTCATGAACATGACAGCCAATGTGTGGTGCCAAAGGAAATTTAACTCTGTCACATGAAAGATCATTACCTAGTTCAAGTTGTCGAGTTCCAGAACAATTAATCTATCACATGATGAATAGCTAGTAGTGACACGAACAAATATTATTGAATAGAAAGGTTGCATGTGGTATTAATTATTTTTATCCCTCTTTGCACAGATTGTGAAGAAATTAACTAGAAATTGTTAAGAAGAAATGTCAGTTTCGAGTCCCGATACTCAATTAAAATGGGAAATATTCTCTCCTTGGTCCAAGAAGAACATAGTCTAAGAAATTTCATGTACTCTACTCTCTCTCTCTCTCTCTCTCTCTCTCTCTCTCTCTCTCTCTCTCTTTCTGTGTCTGTTTGTGTGTTTGTGTTCTTATCTTTCTTTTCTTGATTCTCAGGCTCAAACCTTTACCCTTCTGCTCTCTGCAAGGTTACAGCGGCTGACATGGAAACTGTCCTTGTATTTTTGATAGTTCTGTGTGTGTGTGTGTGTATGCCATTCTCGTGATACATGTTTTGTTTTTATCTTATACAAGATATATTTATTACCACCCCTCCATTCCCTTATTCATGTTACATGCATACTTCTGGGAATATTTCCTAATATGATCCCATAGATTTTTCCCACAAACTAATAATCTCTTTTGCAATTTACATACGATGGATGATCAGTTACTGAAATCGGCTTGGTATGTGATTCTTGCTGTTTAAACTTGTCTTTTGATCATCTTAAATTATATAATCAAGAAAAGTTACCATATGTGAATTTTTTTAAAGAGTATTTCCGCAGAAGCTATTACAAAGCCAAACACACCATATAAAATCAATTCATAAACACAGCCAACTGCAGTCTAAAACACGGTTAAACAAACACATAGTGACATTTACAGGAATTTAACTCAATACTGTATGGTTATCCATTAATCCAATTGCGAGCCATTTGATGGCCAGGTGGGTCCAACAATCATACAATGGGACCTGTAGCATTGATGGAGAGAGCAGTTTATGGAAAATAGGTAGCATAAGCATGAATAGTTAATGAGTACGAAGGTAAATTTCATGATTCATGGAGCTGTTTTTCTAAGTGACTTTTACACAGTAGGACATGCATGTATATAAGAAAAAGAATTATGTATAGAGAAAGGGTCCACAAAGAGTATGGAAATCTAGAAAACAAAGGCTGATCTTTTCTCTCACAAGTTGTCAGCAACTTAGACACAGATCCGACCGAGCCCACCACCATCACTAGCAAAATCAAACTCAAAACACACTCACACACACAAACACAAACACCTCTACACGTTGAAGAGCCAAGAAGATTCTATTCTAATTTCTAAAACGCAGTGAAAGTGAACCCCACAAGACCTCTCTGCCTATATTATTATCTCTCACATGACCACCGCCGATACCTTCCAAAAACAATTACTAAATATTCCTATTTATTAATAAACAAATGATAACAGTAATAATTAGATAATCTACGTAATGAGGATTTCAAGGAGAGACAGCTTAAAACACAGAGCGAATACGGATTGAATTAACTAAATTAATCGCTTAAATCCCCGTATTTTAAAAAGTTAATCCTTCAATAATAATAATAATCTCTCTAGATCTCTGTCTCTAAAATTAAGAAGAATCAAAATGTGTATTCAATACGACAAGCTACAAGGTTCTTTCCTACTTCTGTCTTTTCTTGCACTCTTTCTTGTCTATTTCACTAACCCTTCTAGCTCTAGCACTGCAAGAACCACTATTTTATACATATGTTTAAGCTAAAAAACCATGCATGCACAAAAGCATCTCACTCAAACCTCTCAAACATGCAGCACACACACACATGTACATAGTAATAATACTAAAATATGAGAAAATATTATTCAATGTTAGATATAGAGGTGGTGGTCAAATTGAGATGTTGAAGAAGAGAAGAGGGCACCGTTTATTTATCTGAGTGAGACTGAGACTATGTGTAAGGGTCACGAGGGGATACGGATCCCACGAGGAAATGGCACACTGATATTAATGGATAGGACAAGATACCCGTTAATTTGTCCATCTAGCTAGTGCCCTCTTGTAACCAGTCTTAATTTGTCCTTTGTGTAATTTATATATATATATATATATTCACTGATACGTACTGTGACGGACGTCTCTCCTTCCCGATGACAATTTCCAGGATCATATACAGGAGTTACTGTAGTCTGTGGGCATGGCAAGCAACCAAAAATATGGTACATGCTATTCTTAATCATTGCCTCAATTATCAGGAGGTGCTGCGCATTCTAATCTATCTGATTTAAGCAGTAAATTTCTAAGCGCATGGAATTGTCAAACCAGCAAGAAACATTTTTTTTTCTTTTTATGGTATTGAATTAATCCACTGTCCTTGAAGAAATCCAAAGACATTAACCTTGAAATGCATTTCCAAAATAACATAGTGATATTTCAAAATGGATTTTAATGTTCAAACATTACAGATAAAAAAAAATCCATGAAGGATGGTGATCAAACTATTTAATTTAATTCCAACATCAATAATTAAGTCCAATTTTAAACATATAAACTTACTAATTGTTTTATTTTCTTAGAAAAATTCTAAAACAAGATTTAGCCTGCAATGCCTTTTCTCTAAAATATATTTTTATTCTAGATTTTTAGGAAAAATTATATTCTTCTCTCTCTCTGACTTTTTTTTATATATTAGCAAAATGAAAGCACTTTATAGTAAAATATTATTATTTTATAATTTTATCTTGATGATTGTACTAAAGCGTAGGCATAAAAGTAGGACTAATCTGCAGATCTGACAATAAATATTAAAGCCAGATAATCTTAGCAGTGCCTTCAACCAAGGCTTTATACTCGCCTCAGTAGAAGAACGAGCAATCGCGCTTTTTTGCTCCATTTCCATGAAATCGATGTATGAAAAAAAAGACAAGATATCCACTCGTAGACTTACAATCATCAACACTACAACCCAATCATTATTTGTAAAACCATGTAAAGTAAAGGATGAGCTACGGGTGATATGTAAGCCAAAAAAAAGTGTACCCCAAAGATAACACAAAATGTGTTTAACGGCAGCTCAATGTGTAAATGTAGGAGCATGCATAAACAAACAGACTTTGTTAATAACTAAACAAATGTCTGGTCTTGTAAAAGTAAGATATTGAATGACACCAATAATTTGATGAAACCGTGTAGGATTAGGAAACAAGTAATCAAGCATCATAGTAACCTTTAAGGTAGAAATAAGAGTATCAACAGGTTTACAAGAAGACATATCAACTCGAGTAAGTATGTCAAGAATATACTTATCTTTTCATAGCATAACACCCTCATTAGTAGACTGAACCTCAATCCCTAAAAAATAATAATTGAAAAAGCCATAAGATGTGTTGTCTTTGGCGGCCGTGGGTGAAGAACCATATGATGTTGACGAACCACATAACTAAAGGCAGGTAAGCCTAAATTTGTATGCTACTAGAGAGGATAGAAAGAGAGGTCAACATTTAAATTCAAACCAGCTGGAGAACCAAACCGAGTTGCTGGTCTGGCAGCAGCAAACCCTAGTGAAACAACAGTAGAACTAGGAGAACCAGTAGAGGCAAACTTGGAAATTTACAACCCTGAAGGAGGAGAACTTATACTTGAAGAATAATCATTATATAAATAAGCAGGCGATGATATAAAAGCAGGGCTAATAGGTTGTCGTACGGTGGCAGAAATGATAAGCAGAATGGGTGGTGGAGAGGCTGTAGGTACAATGGAGGGAAAAAAAGGTGAATTAAGCAAATTTGGCAAATGGGTAGTAGGGATAAGATCCAATGAGGTGTTGTGGGGTTATGTCATCTGTTCAAATTTTTCAAAAGAAAACACATCTTCATAAAAATAGACATGACACGAAATATAAATACATTGAGATACTAGATCAAGACAATAATAACTAAGATGAGAGAAGTTATAACCTAAGAACACACATATAGATAAACGAAAATCCAACTTATAAGTATGATATGAATGCAAAAATGGAAAGCAAAGACATCCAAAAATACATAAAAAAATCATAATCAAGAATACAATTAAAAAAAACACGCAAACGATGATTTATTATTCCTTCTGTTTTGTTTTCAATTGCCCTACATCTAGTTGGTGTTAGAAGATCCCAGAAAGCCATGAAAATCAGCCCTGTTTTGAGAGCTGTTGTAGTTATTGTTGGAACACCAATTACCATGAAAGTGTCCTCTACCACGACTAAAATTAGGATTGATGTTATACGAACCTGAGGACTGATAATGTGCAACATTAGTGGATGGTGGCTGAGCTGGCATGGGCAGTAGAGGAGGAGTGACAATCATGGACTGAAGGGAGGTCTTGTGAAGGAACTCATGGGTAAAGAGATGACTATGAGGATCTACATACGAAAGAGGTTTTGTCTGGGTCACGAGTTTGATTTTCAAGTCTTTGAAGTCATTGCGAAGACCACAAAACACATACAAATTGAAATCTTTAAAACAAATTGATCGACTGACAACTACTAATTCATTAAATAATGTTTTTACCTTTTACATATATATAATGATCGAAGCATCACCTTGACGAAGATCTTGAAAAGATCTATGAGGTTGCATAATGCAAGAATTAAACAGGGAAGCAACCAAACACAATGCGAGGTTTGGCAATCAACAACAAGATGTAGTACATCCATTGAAATAAAATAAAGTAATGCACTCAAAATAAGTTGATTTTGTTGCTTCCAATAAAGAAAAGAATGATTAATCTAAAGAGAAAAACCATTACTAGCAACCATATAAGAAGAAGGACATAACAAGGAGCCATCCACAAAGTGGAAAATACCATGGCCAGAAAGATATGGTTTCATCTGCATTCGCCAATAAAGATAATTGGTGTTTGTAAGCTTCAAAGAAATAACTTACTAAGCATTAGATAGGGGAACAATCACTGTAATTAAAGCCTCTATAAGGGTAAGATTCACGGCAGCATCAGCATAGAAAGAGCTGAAACATCGGTCTAAAAAAGAAAAAGTCTGCAATGGTTAGGAAGCACCGACAACCTGTGGAATGCTGGTATGTTGAGGAGCTGAAACGTTGCTCTGTTGTGGGGAAGATATAGTAGCCAAGGCAGAGTCCATTAGGGAGAGGGAAAGAGAGTTTTAATGTGTTAAGGCTCCGATACCAAGTTGAGAAGAATAGAAAGCTTGACTTATTAGTTAGTCAATATTTTTTATTTATATATGTAGAGCAGTGTACAATAGTTAATGTAAAGATTACAACACAAGATTAAGCCTGTCAATATTTCCTAAATATATACATCCTATATTGTGTAATTTTCTATAATATTTTTTAATATTTATAATAATTATATCATCTGAATTTAATCAAATTTTAAAATAAAGATATACAATAAAAAATTATAATATTAACAAACATATTTTTGTAAACTTAAAACATTAGAAATTTAATCATTATTATAAAGAATTTTCTTGCAAATAATACAAAAAAACCACTTGAATGGTAATTTTTAAGTGTATGAGAAGAAAATATAACTAAACAAGAATGTTCTTAGAATGTACTACAATTGAAAGGTGAACTATTGGTATTTAAAAATATGATACAATTTTTTTTGGTCTTATATTTTTTAAAAAATAAACTTATATGTACTCTTTCTTTATATTATATTCTAAAAAAATCAATTGTCATACTATATTTATCATAATCTTAAACAAATTTAATTATGATAAGTATTCATCAGAGAAATAATTTTAAAACATACTCGTAATAATATTTTTAATATCAAGTTATTTATTATAAAGGTTTATTGTTAAAAATAATATCAAACAAACGTATCATAGAAATAGTATTTTTCTCTATTAATTTGTTATGTTACTTACTTCCATCCAACGCAAGTTTTTTTGGTCGGAAACTGTCAGAATGAGAAAATTTACAAAGTCCAATGGAGTGTGGTTGTTAGAGATAAGGATAGGGGTGGCCTTGGGATTGGGTCATTGATAGCCAAGAATAAAGCAATGTTTTTCAAGTGGATTTGGAGGCTCTCTCTTCCTAGTAATGAGCTATGGAAGAAGATGATGTTCAACAAATTCAAGCCGGTGTTTGAAAATGGTTTCCCTATTTTTAGTAGAAGATTGTCTTGTATCTGGAGGGACATCACATCCCTTATGACTTCAACAGATTCTGTCTCTTCAGCTTTAGCCAATAACTGCAGATTTATAGTGGGAAATGGCTCTCTAACTCGGTTATGGTCTGATGTTTGGTTTAATAGCTCTCCATTGAAAGTCATTTACCCACGGCTCTATATTCTTTCCACTAAACCGAATGTCACAATTGCTGATATAGGAAATTGGGAGTAAGGGGAATGGAAGTGGGAGTTAGCTTGGAGGAGACAATTGTTCTTCTTTGAAACTGAGCAGGTCGTCTACCTTCTCCCATCTCTAGAAAGATTTCGGCTAAAGGCAACAACTTCAAATAAGAAAGTTTGGTCCTCATCAGCAGATGGAGGTTATACAATTAAAATTTGTTCTTTACTTATTGACAGAATTATGAATCCAGGGCTTATAACTTTTAAGGCTTCGATATGGCAAAAAGAGGTCCCTCCTAAGGTTCAATCTTTTCTTTGGCTAGCTGTTCAGAATAGATTATGCATTAAGGATTTTTTACTTTGCCGTAATATAATAACAGTTGATCAAACCTTTTGTATCTTTTGTGAAAATGAGATTGAGATTTCAAATCATCTTCTCTTTCATTGTAAACCAGTGTGGAAATTATGGATGAAATTCTTGGATTGGTGGAGTATTAGTGGTTGTCTTCCCTGCCGTATGGATGATCTTTTACATCAGTGGCCCAACCTAGTGTTTGGAAAATTCCAGCGTAAGGCTTGGTCTATGGTTTCTTGTTGTGTTAGCTGGAGTATATGGCTTATGAGGAACAAGGTAATCTTCAATGATGGAACTGCGACCTTCAAAGATAGTTTCTCCTTAATTCTTTATCGCCTTTCAAATTGGCTTAAGTCTGCAGATAAGTTCTTCATAGCTACTGGCACTAGTTTAATTATGGGGCCTGAAGGTATTATAGATTGGTCTAACACCAAATTAAGGCTTTAAGCATGGCGTATCGGCTCCTTCAATCTTGATGTTCTTTTTCAGTTATGTATCTGTTGGCTTTCTTTTTCTTTCCTTTTGTGTTTGCTTTTTATTTTTGTGATTCTCTTTTCTTTTATTTTCTGTTTTTCTTTCGTGTATCTTGTTTTTGGCTACCTTCTGGTTAACCCTTTCAATATATCGACTTCTTCCAAAAAAATGCTACTTATGATCACGATTAAAAGAAAAGGAGAGTTATTGTTCATTACGGGGGTTAAAAGTGCTCATTGAATAGTTTTGCCTCGTGAATAATTTATAGAAGGGTGAAACAATCAGGGCTCTTAAGGGTGTCAAAAATCTATAAAATGGTAGGATATTATGGTGCTCACTGCTCAATTCAGAGAAAAATTACTTTGACACATGCAAGCTTAAATTAACGATTATGTATTTAATAAATTCCTTCAATAAAATAAAGTTTGAGTCTTAGCAACCATGATTCTTCAATTATAATTAATTATATAATGAAAAAGAGTTGAAAATCATTCAGCCTTCTACTTAACCAAAAAAAGCAAAGGAATTACATATATGCCTTGAACCCATTTCTTACCTAAAAGTTGTTTCAACCAAGGAAATAACATTGAAATTTCAATTTAATTATGTATATTAAATATATTTTAAAACTTGATCTAGGATAAGGCTTGAGTCATTGATTAACTTAGTTTGACTAGGGTTAACTTAGAAATAATTTTTTTTTTGAAATATGATCAAAAAGACATTGTTTTAATAAAAAAATGTCAACAGGTTTTTTATCAGGTAATTCTTTGGAATCAACCTAGATCTTTTGTTAGTCAGGTCAAGTCAATTCCTTCTATTTTTTTTTTTTAATCCTGAACTTGTCTAGACTTCTAATGGTAGTTAGGCCATTATAAGTTTTATAAATATGATTTTAAATGCGAATGGTATTATATTTGTAGGAATCAAAATCATCCAAAGACATTGACCCAAAAGAAGCAAAGAAAGTTGTTTTAATTGACTGATTAGAAAGAGAAAGGAATCTTAAATTAATGAAGTACTTTAGAATAATGTGGATTTCATTTGCATGCAAAAGTTCTATTCCTCTAAAAAAAAAAGACGTTAAAAAGCAGCTTCCTTCAAACCTAATCTCTTTAGCGTAGGTCCAAAAGGGTTTCTACATCAAAATATGATCCTTGCATGGACTATAGTTTCTTATCAATAAAAGAAAGCTCATTTTAGCTCACTTTAGAGTTACAACCTTTCCTCCCTCATCTTTCTTCCTTTCTTTCTTCTTTGATAAAAACATTGATTCTACTATAAAACTAAAAAAACTTTGTCGTATACCATTACGCAAGAAAAGAAGAGAACTTTGTCATATACAAAGGATAATGGGTTGATTATTGCAGGTGTACAGAACATATATTCTACAGAAGATGAAAATTCTCACACCAAAAAGATGTTTACACTTTACACGATCCGCTTGATGCGATGTTTGGACCCATAGATTCCACTAATGCCATGCTTTTAATCGGTGCTCTCGATGATCAAGTCTTGGCAAACATATCATGTCTAGAAATGGGCCCAAAATTAAGTTTTAGTACCAAATAACAATATATTATCTATGTATGACCTAAATATGATCAACCCAAGAAAGCATACTAGACCCCGAATGTCAAAAAAGACAACAGAAGAAGAACGGTGGTTTAGTATATTGGGTTCGAAGAGGGAACATAAAGGCTGTTGGATCACATGCACATCACATTCTTTTTCCTCTTCCTCTTCTCTTCTTTTGATACTGTGGCTGATGAACGTTAAAGAGAGGGAGGAAAAAAAAAGGTGTTTAAAAAAAATATTAAAAGGGATACCCCACAAGTTCAAGGCTGCTGCTGCTGCTCTACTACTACTCCTCAATCCAAGGGATTCCTTTGTGATGATCAAAAGCCTTATTTGGGTCCCTCCATCATCCTCGCCATCATTTCATGCATATATATGAAGACCCACCTCTACGTCCATTACTCACAAAGCAATTATACGTTCTTAAAGTGATTTTTTTTTTTTACTATGATGACATCCAATAATTCAAGATACAAAATATTGGGCAATCTGGCTTCAATATCGAAATTCGATGAGAGTTATGATCAGTAAATTGATCGGATGGTGATCGATTCATTATCTTCTGGGGAAATGAAGTTATCTTCAAATCATTTGCAGTGTTGGGCTGATCCGGGCTGTCCAGTTTTCTCTTATATATTTATTTATTTATTTATTTTCGCTCTTTTTAACATATTCCTATAATCATACAGATATTATTGCCAACTAATAATCCACTGAGGAAACCCTTTTGGCTGGTCAATCATGTCAATCAAAAAGCTTTGTGAAAGATCTGTTGTAGATCACTCAACCAGCGCACAAAATTTTGATGGTCCCTAATCGAAAACTATCCGCTCCAATTTGTTCACTATTTGATTCTCACGCGCAGCGAAATAGCAAGTACTAGGCACCCACATAAACTGTACTGTGGTCATATTTTTGGATCATCAATGTTGTAATTCAAGGGGCTACCATATTAATGTTGTCTGTGTTGCGTTTTTATTGGAAAAAACAAACTAGTTTAACCTAAACCTGAAGCAAAATTCATTACCATCTCCATAAATTAATAATATTCTTGACTTAGATTTAGAATTGAAATAACATCTTGATTAATTAACCACCACACGCATCGTGTAAAATATGCGATGGTTCCCAACTT
>Ga0307510_10004610_pt1 | contig 16251 bp, 7 predicted proteins | sample 12_EM_MG_FD_207224 | JGI IMG/M metagenome (GOLD analysis project Ga0307510, IMG submission 207224) | Populus trichocarpa ectomycorrhiza microbial communities from riparian zone in the Pacific Northwest, United States - 12_EM | ecosystem: Host-associated > Plants > Roots > Unclassified | place...
AGTTGTTAGTATATTATATATACGATAAAAATTGACGATTCTACGTGTGTGTGTGTGTGTGTATTAAATATACAAGTTGTTTGTACGTAGAATTGAAATTGGTGATTTGAGCATTCTCTATATAAATAAATTCATTATTTCCAACAATTTTCCCTTTCAAGGTCTTCCATCACCTGACAGACAGACATGTAGCTCATCATCTCTTCCCTATTATTCCTATTATCATGCCATGGAGGCTCCTAAAGCAATCAAGCCAATACTCGGTGAGTAATTCTACCAGTTTGATGGTTACACAATTTACAAAGCCATATGGAGGGAGGCAAAAGAATGCCTGTATGTTGAGCCAGACGACGGAGCCCCCGAGAAAGGAGTGTTCTGGTACCGGAACAAGTTTTGATGCTGCTGCCCATAAAATCTAGCTAGCTTTCTTGGATAAGAAAGGGATCAGTCTTTGGTGCTCCGGAGTCTTTAAGTGATCGGAGATGGAAGATCTGATGAGAGAGAGAGAGAATCTGTGAGATCAGCTAGAGTGCGGACATTAGCATGGTAAATTAGTGCACCTGAAGATTGGGAATCGCTGGATTACTGATGAACTGATTCTTCAACTGCGGTTGACTTGATCTAAAAGTTGATCGAACGGTCTTGATGGACCGATCTTTGTTGTAGTGTGGTGAGATATACTAGTAGCTTGGTACGCCGGGTTATGTGGCACGACATGATCATAGCAGATTATTGTAAGGGCTGAGATGGATTTGGATTTTAATCCAGTGTGGTAAGCCCTATTAGATCCTATCAAATCAAAGGTTCAGAACTAAATACTATTAGATCTAATGATTAAGATATTTTTGGTATTTTTTAAATTATTTTTTTAAAAATCAATATCTTACTTGAACAAAGAAAAACTAAAAAAAACATCAATAGTAATAATTTTAGTTTTTTTTTCCTTCTTTTTCTTTGAATTTTCTTTGGCTTTTATAGACAATGTTAACGGTAAGGAAAAAATTTATAATCAGGAGACACCGCTCTGTCATGAAAACAATGTTGAGGAGACACGTCACGAAAATAATGTTGAGGAGACACGGCTCTGTCACGAAGAAAAAATTTCAATCCCCCGACTGCACCAACTACTGCAATAAAAGTTTTTGCATTAATTCTTTAACTCAATTAGTTAGATTATAAATTTATTTTTGTATAAATTACCAATTTGAATTTTATAAATTTTAGAGTTATTGAAGAATTATATTATTGTTAATTTTAGAACCTGTGAAATTAGTCAAGGTACATACAAACTGGTCCAAACACCCACATTAATAATAATAATAAAAAAAATCTGTATTATTGATTTTGTTTTATTATTTATAACAATAAATATTTATATGGATAAAACCAAAAACTCAAATTAGTATTAGAAAAAATGAGTTTCAACGGTTAAAAATTAATTTTGATTACTGAAAAATTAATTGGAAACACCAAAAAATATTTTTTGACCGGTATCAACTCAGTGGACCGGGTTTTGACCGAAAATAATAGTTTTGACCTGAAATAGCCTGAAAGCTCAATTTTGACCCCGATAAACATAGTTTGACCAGTATTGACCTGGTCGACTCGGTTTTGATCGAAAGTGACGGTTTTGACCCGAAACGGCCTGAAACTTATTTTTTTATCCCGGTCTACATGGTTTGACTCGTATTGACCCACTAGACTCGGTTTTGACCGAAAATGACGGTTTTGACCTGAAATGACCTGAAACTTATTTTTTACCCCGGTCGACATGGTTTGACTTGTATTGACCAAATGGGCTCGTTTTTTCTTGAATAAAGGATGTCGAGAAAAATATATTTTTGAATTTAATTTTTTTTTGAATTTTTATAAATAAAAATAAAAATAAAATAACATTCAATAAATTTTTAGAGAATCCAAAATTAGGTTATTACACGGATAATTATTATCATTAAGACATTCATTAATTTCCTTCATCCTTGAAGAATCAGCACTTGTTAATTATAATGGACTCCTCTGAGTCATCTTGAGAACCTGGTGATAAGCCTCCAAATCCTGCAGCAAATGTTGACTCGAGAAACTGGCCGCTCAGAGTTGTTTCAATATAGTTGCCTATTTGGAAATATGGGTTAATTCGTGTTTTTAAAAAAATTAATTTTTTTTGTTAAAAATTATTTTTTTTGTATTTTTTGGATCGTTTTGATGTGCTAGTCTTAAAAATAATTTTTAAAAATAAAAAAATATCATTTTGATTCATTTCGGCACGAAAAACACTTTAAAAAGTAACCACAACTACATTCCCAAATAGACATCCCACCGAAAACATTTCACTTTGAAAAAGATGGTTTGCATATAAAAACCCAGTTTATTTTTACATTTTAAAAATATTTTTGAAAAAATTTGAAATTTTTTTATTTTTTTCTTTAGTTCAAATTAATATTTTTTTGGTGTTTTTATATTATTTTGATGCGCTGATGTCAAAAATGATTTTTAAAAATAAAAAAATATTATTTTAATATATTTTCAAGTAAAAAGTACTTTTAAAAACAATCACAATTACACTCTAAAACACAACCTTTGTGCTTGTCATTGGACTTTGTTGGGCTATTGACGATAAAGACCTTGGCCTTCTCCTGAGAAGGCCATAAAAATGGCTTGACAAGGTGTTGGACCTTGTTGAGCATGTTCCAGGATACCTGAAAATTGTGTTGGTTGATATTTGGCATGAATTGTTCAACTAGAATAATTGAAAGGTGGGTTCAAAGGGACAGCAAAAGGGACAATTGTTTTTTTTTTAGTTACAAAAGGGACAGCCTACTGAAAAATTATCAATTAAATTCCTTCTTGTAAGGAAATCCTAGGTGCTTACTCTACCATGCAATAACAGCGAAGATATACTTCAATTTTTTGGTGGTACTATTCTTTTCTATAAAAAAAAAGAGAGAGAAAGAAGATATACCTGGACAAAGAATTCTGTACAAAAGGTAACTGGTACATAACTTTGACCAAACTTTTTTGTCTTGTAATTCAACTCCTTCTTTGATGTTGATTATCATAGTTGCATGTAGCAAATTGTGTTAGTGATATTTGGAGGTTTTGGAGCAAACGAAGTTGATTTCAACTATTCATTTTGCGTGTGTTTGTAGTTCAAGTTGCCTTTAATGTTGTGAAAGACAACGTATATGCGTGTGGATGTGCTGCAGCCACAATGGAAAATATGTTGAATTGTTGCCTATTTTTTGGAAATTTAAATGAGTTTTTGAGCTGAGAGGTTTATATCTTTGAAAAGTTAAATATCTTTATGTATAGTTATGAGTAATTCACGTCAAAGAATTTAGTACCCAAGTTACCATTTTCAAATACATTTTTTATTTTATTTGTGACAGAAGAGATTGGAAAATTTAATTAAAAATGAAAGTACTAATGACCTATTTGTTTTTACTTTGATTGAATTATCAAATGACAGCTTTGTTTTTATGCAATGAGAAATTAATAAAATACACGGTGGAATCTCTGTTTTGATTTGATGAACAAATATTTTTAAGCTTTAACGAATGAGAGGATCATTCAATATGCTCCTATACTTTTGATGTTATTGATAATTTAATTTCATTTTCAGTTCTTTTTGTATACCATAAAATTAATTGTATTTGTTTTGTGATGACATATATTGAAATTTTTTACCCTTGAGATCTTTTCAAAGATATACGAAGCTTCTAATTTATTTTTTTTGTTCAAACTTTGTTATTTTACTTGCTTACTCTTTTACAGACTCAATGTGTTTAGTATTGTGGTAGCTTTTGTGATTGTGGTTTGAAAAAAGTTATTTTATAAAAGTACTTTTAGTTGAGGTAGGTTTGATGTTTATATATGTTTGGTTAAAACTGTGGTTAAAATTGAGGTTGAACAAAAAGTAATTTAATGTGTTTAGTTAAGAATGCTTTTTAAATTGAGGTTATAAAATAACTAATATATATATATATATATATATTAATGGTTTTAAATTTAAATATTATAGATTTAACTACTACTATTACATCATAAAATAAATAATACTTTATATAAAATATTTTTTATTGTTCCATTAAACTATCTACAATTCCATTACGTACAAAATCCATCCGACAAGAATTATAGTTTCTATGATTTTTTGAGCGTGCAATAAAATTAGATAAAATATTATCAGGAATAAAATTGAGATTACAGTGCGAGTAAATTTAATTCACTCTACACTAGTTTTTCAGGGGAAAAAAAACATTGTTCACATGACGAATGCGAGTGAATTTAATTTACTCTAAACTAGTTTTTTTTAAAAAAAATTATTATTATTCACGTGTGAGTGAATTTATAATTCACTTTTCAAAATAAAATATTATTCACGTGAACGAGTGAATTAATTCACTCGCACTGTTCATTCAAAAAAAATAAACAATGCAGAAAAAGAAAAGCAGCCGACTCTTCATAAAAAACAGCTCCAACGTGCTTTGTCTTGCCCTGCGTTACAAACATAGATTTCAATGGGTCTCATAAACAATAAATAATGTTTTTTGCATTACCAAACATGTTACATATACGTTTTAAACAAAAACACATAAATGCATACGCAACCTCCTAAAATAAACGGAGATAAGTAGCCATGGAAGGGCATGCGCTGGATATATTTTTTGCAGCTCATGCTAAAACTCACTTCCTTTAACAGCATGATAGGAAAGTTCTTCCTTTCCCCACTTGTCAAGGTTTCATGAGTTTATAATTGGCAAGGCTGCCGCGGGCAATCCAACTAGTATTAAAATCAATTTCCAACTCTAAAGTCAAAGTATGCATTAAAATTTCTGGGCACTTCCCTCAACTACGTAGCAAAGAGTAGAATAACCAGCTAATAGTCTATGACAAGCACATCTCCATACCTATACAAGCAGCCATTCTTGGGCTTGTGGTTCTCAACAACTATTCCTTTATTTGACCATCTTTCAAAGCCTACAAACTAGAAAATAAACTCCAACTGAATCTAAAGCACTATAATTCGACAATACACAAAATAAAAAAGACACTAGTAGACAACAATATTATAAAATGGCAGATAATTAAGGAGCTTCCTCAGCTTGTAATGCTACTAGACAGTCCCCTGTTGCATAAACAAAATAAATTATTTTAAGTAATTAATTTACCTTCAAATATATCCATTAACAATATTAAAATCAGTTTCCAGCGTTGAAGTCAAATCATGCATTCAAATCACGTAGCCAAGAGTAGGATAACCAGCTATATATATATAGCTAATAATAGTCTATAACAACCACATCTCCACGCCTATAAAATCAGCAATTTTTGGGCTTGTAGTTCTCAACAAATTAAACTCTCGTCTATTAACTTCTTCATTCAGATCATCATCACCCTTCGTTCTTTGTTTATCTAGTTTCAATCACTTCTAGCTAATTCAGTTTTCATTAATGGAAAATCAGCCTAAGCTGCTATGGTGGATCTTCTTCACCATTCCATTGCTGATCATCTCAAACTTGCAGAATTGTGCTTATGGAGAACCTCAAGTGCCATGTTTCTTTGTTTTTGGGGACTCACTCTTTGATAATGGAAACAACAACAATCTTTCGACGTTGGCAAAAGCCAATTATACTCCTTATGGGATTGACTTTAGCAAAGGGCCTACCGGGAGGTTTAGCAATGGCAACAACACAGCCGATTTCATTGGTCTCCTTCTTCCTCCCTCTCTAATTACTTAAATGAGTATATATTTTGATTTCTTTTTAATCCTAATACTAACTATAATTATTTCTCTTTTCACTAATAATTTACCTGTTAATATTTGAAACATCAAATATTCTTAGTAATTAACGTTTTTGTACATCTTTGATAATAATTTATTATTATTTTTAGTTTGTTATCCATACATATCTTAAAATTAGTTCTGAAACCTAGAATGATTTGAAATATCAAATATTCTTAGTAATTAACGCTTTTGTACATCTTTGATAATAATTTATTATTATTTTTAGTTTGTTATCCACACATACCTTAAAATTAGTTCTGAAACCTAGAATGACTTGGTAGTTCGACTCGTTAACATGTTGACACAGGCCACAGGGCTCGATTAATTGTGTAGCTTACCCATATGAGAGACAACCTAGCTACTTAATGGGTTGGCACCCATTCGGTGAATTAATTTTAGCAGTAAGCAGCAGAAGAGAGCCAATTTGTGATAGAGAGAGAGAGGTGAGACAATTACAAGAGAGTGAGGATATATATGTAATTTGCTCTCCTTTAAATTGTGGTCTCCCCCCTAATTCCAATCCAATAATATTGATTTATGCGTTCCGTGCACGCAAGCAAGCAAGTTAGTAGTCAAACCATATTAAATTTGTTGTGATTTAGTCTCCGGGCAAAAATTAATGGTCCTAAAAAGTGATATCGAAGTTTTGGAGTTATTAACAAAGTTTTCATTTTATTTTTTTTATCTAAAATAATATTTTTTTAAATAAAAATAAATAATAAATTCAAATCAACCGCTGATGTGTAAATTAACCGGTCTAGATTTCAGAACTATGTTTTAAATCAATAACCTAGGTATTTAAATTGATCGATACCATGTTGCATAGCATGATTATCATACTAACCCATCGATACTATTTTGTTACAGCTAAGCTTTTGGGATTTGACGACTATATTCCAACCTTCAATGAAGCAAAAGCTACAAAAAATATATTAAGAGGTGTAAATTACGCATCTGGATCAGCTGGGATTCGCAATGAAAGTGGACGATTAGCAGTGGTAACTACATTTGTTCATACTAGCTAAGCACAGAGATAATACTAATTTTCATAATTTTTGTGATAATATTTCTATTCTATTTTTTTTGTGGTGGTATTTAGGGTGATGTGATATCCCTGGATGAGCAGCTACAAAATCACCGCATCATAATTTCACTCATCACTGAAGCACTGGGAAATAAAGATTCAGCCATGAAGCACCTAAACAAGTGCATTTATACCATTGACATGGGCAACAATGACTACACAATGAATTACTTCCTTCCCCAGTTATATAACACTAGCAGGCAATTCAGTGCTCACCAATACGCTACAGTGCTCATTCAACAATATTCTCAGCAATTAGAGGTAATTGCTACAGTTTTATATGTAACCGCTTCCAATTCCCGACATGTAAATATTTATTTCATCTGATGTATGGTTTATATATATACTGCAGAGCTTATACGATCTTGGAGCAAGGAAGGTGGCTGTTGCGGGACTAATTCAAAATGGTTGCTCGCCCAATGCACTGGCAACATATGGTACGAATGGCTCTTCATGTGTAGAGGTGATCAACAACGCAGTACAAATCTTCAATAGCAAGCTTATACCATTAGTTACAAACCTTAACGCCAATCTTCCTGGAGCTAAATTTACTTACATAAATTTTTACCAGATTGATGCCGAATCAACTCGAGGTAAACTCTCATTTTCTTATTAACACCATGCCATTTAGTGTAATCAAGATTTATTATCTTGTTGGTTCTATAAATATATATGATTTATTATAATCTTAATTATGGATAATATTATATGCAGCTTTCAGGTTCACCAGAGTTGCTTGTTGCAACTTGACCAGTACAGGATTATGTGATCCTTCTACAATTCCATGCCCTGATAGGACTGAGTATGCATTCTATGATTCGGCACATCCTACAGAGGCTAGAGCTTTGATCTTGGGAAGGAGAGCATACAGGGCTCAGTCAGTGACTGATGCATTTCCTGTTGATATCAGTCTGCTTGCTCAGCTTTAATGGAAGATAATATGCAAATATTATGTGAAAATTAATAAAACTTTTTCCCCACAATGTTGTGAGAATAAAGGGAGATGTATTGGTAATATTCTCAAGTTCTTAATGTAGATTGTGATTTTAGAATCGTTCGAGGATAAGACTTGATTTCGTGTAAACTGATCTCAGAATACCCTATTGAATAAAAAATTATTTATTTTTTTCTGTAATACTAAAAGAAATCATCAATAAAGATACCAAGTATATTGTTGAACACATAAGATTTTTCAGAACCGATAATGGTTTCCAAGCAACCTTGGCAGGGTGTCCATTGGGACTTGGCAGGGATGAATCTGAAGGCCCAGGGGCAAAGTTAAAAAAATTCAAATTACCCATTGTTCTTGTAAAGTTTTCTAATGAAATGGAGGGTGTCAAATGGTTCTTATAAGAAAAAAAATATTTTTAAAATTAAAATTTCTTTATACAAAAGATTTAAAAAAATTAGGAAAGCTCTTTAAAATTTAAATGTATAATAAAAAAAAAATCATCATTTAACAAAGGTTTTCTAAACAAAATGAAAGAGAAAATGAATATTAGTCTAAATATAAAAAATAAAGAAAAAAACCATATAAAAAATCATTAATTTTAAAAAAATTAAACAAAAAAAAGGAGTAAAATCAGGCACGTTAGTAAGCCTAGCGAGTCAGGCCAGCTTGTCTGGTCTATTTTGTTACGCAGGTCAACGTGACTGGCCTTATTGTAACAGTGCCCAACTTGATTTCTTTTAAAATTTGACAGCCCAACCCAATGAACATCTTATCAAGACCCCTGTTATTATTTTGAAGATCCAAGCTAATTAATCTTAAGACTTGCTCAGCCTCTCTTTCGTTCTTTTTTTTTTTTTTTACTGGTTCACGTGGGCATGCATTTATTCCGGGGACAAATGTGTTTGAGGGAAGAAAGGAAATCAATTACAGTGACTGGTTCTACAGCAATCACGACAGTAACAAAAGAAATAAAACGGGATTAAGCCTCCGCAATTGTCCAAATTGCAGACAAATGTGTTTCATACTTTAATAACTGAAGGAAAAACTACAGATTCAAGCAAAATCTTTTATCACGTATTACACGAGAAGAAAAAGCATACAAAGGTCTTTGAACCTGATTTTGCAGAGCTACTTCTCTTCGAATGAGCAAGAATTGTAAGGAACAAATTAGGTGACTGCCTCTAACGCTTGCTGTCAAGGTCACTCTGCCCTTTTTACCTTCTGTCTTGAATAAAAAAGGAAAGACTGGGTTTAGCGTCTGAACGGGTGGCTGACCGAGTGGTCTGGGTTTAGCGTCTGAACGGGTGGCTGACCGAGTGGTCACCTTTGGCTTCAAATCTGTGACTGATTCTGTAATTTAAACTTTGATTTCTTGCCCCAAGGATGTAGCTGAACTATTAGAGATCACGTTTCTCTTGTTTTGTCTCCGTCATGAGGATTGATTGGGATCAAAATTAAACCCCAATAATGCCTGAGAGTCAGCTTCCCCAGCATCCTTTCATGCCCAGAGTTTCTGCAGGTTTTAGGACAAAACGACACTGTTTCCTTTTGCTCTTCATCAGCATGTTCTTCTTTCTTTCAAGTAAAATGCATCGTTTCACTTAGAGTGAAACGGCGTTGTTTTAGCTTCTCTAGCAGAAATAGATTTCTTCTTTGATCTAATTGTGCCAAACTTAATTTAAGCCCATTTATCTTCAATTCAAACCCCAATTATAACTTAAAAAATTCCAAACTTCTTTTCGGCTTATGATTTTTAAATATTGGTTCAATTGCAACCCCAATTACATATATTTTTTGTTTTTATTTTATTATTATTATTTCCAAGATTACTTGACACACAAAAATTAAACAAAAAATAACAAAATAGATAAATTTATTGAAAATATATATTTTTCTATTTTTCTATTTTTTTCAAGATATATACAAAAATAATGATAAAAAATTGATTTAGAATAACAACAACAACTTCTATTATTATTATTATTATACAAAGAATTATTAGATGGCATGATTTTATATTAACTCTTTTACTTAGTTATTTAGACTTAAAATTTATGTGTGGGTTTAGGAATGAGGTTTAGTGAGGTGAGGTAAATTTTTTTTTTTTAGAGGTAATAATCCTTTTAAAGCACGAATTACACTTCACTAAAAGTTAAAAAATATATGTCGGTGCTATAACATTTTTTTTTTAATGAAAACCTTTTTTTTTAATGAAGTTGTTGAGTGTGTATTTAGCATTATGTTAGTTTTTATGATTGTGATTTGAAAAAACAGACTTAAAAAAAGCTACAAATTTTAACTTATCTCAAACCCAAGTTTTTACCATAATTTAAGATGAAAAACGTGTTTAAACAATGAAAAATAAATAACTTTTTAAAATTATGATCAATCTAGAAACATTTCCAACTATATTGTACTAGAATACCAAACAAATTCTTAATATGTGTTTGGTATTGTGGTGAAAAACAATTTTTAAAAGTGTTTTTTCTTTGAAAATTAATCAAAATGTTTCTTTTTATATATTTTTTATGTTTAATATTAATACATTAAAACTAAAAAAAACCCACTAAAAAAAATATAAATTTAATGTTTTTTAAACCAAACATTCTCAAACACAGCGAAAATAAAGGTAGCGTTGGACTCAAAGCTTGAATAATTCATATATATGTCAACTTAGTGCAATGGTTATGAATATGTATTTTGATACACATCTTGTTTCTTATATATTTCAAAATTAATTTAAATAAAAAAATAAAAAAATAATCAATAAAAACATATCATCCAAACCCACTTTTTCTTAATGGACTTTCTAATCCAAGTTATTTTTAATATTTCAAGGTTATAGGCCCAAATAAAAAAAGGAAAAGAAGAAGAACAAACAAAACCCCTAATAAGAAAAAAAATTAGGGTTTTAGCTGCTCAGTGAAGTATCAAAGACAGGAACTTGAAAATCTTTTTTTGCTTTTCCTCAAATTATTCTTCTGCATAAAATTTCTCTTTTGATAACAACAGGAGCAGCTTTCCATAGTCACTTTTCAAAATGGACATTGAATACCCAGGTTTTGCTCTCTCTTATACACACTCAGTGTTATATAGTTAGCTGTTTTTAGGTTTTTATGGTGAAGTTTAGTGCTTTTAATCTTGATTTGATATGATTTTTTCATGGTTAAGATTGTTGATTTATTTACTATGTTAAAAACCCATGTTTTTATCTTCTTCATTGTAAATGGTATTATTGGAAATGATTGAAGCTTTATGGTTTTTTTGTTCTTTTATTTGGTGGGTTGGTGGGGTTATTTTGTTTGTTTTTGCAAATTGGTTGATGTGTTTTTGAGTATTTGCTAACGGGTTTTTTGTTTATTGGTGATTGTTGATTTCAGTTAGGGATTTAGAGCCTGAGGTAAGTGATGAAGAGTGGATGGAGGAAGAGGAGGAAGGAAGTGGAAGGATGTTGAAGAAGTCGCGTACAGTAGTTGCTAAAGAGCATAAAGACCAGTTGCAGAGACTTAAGGAAAAGGTTAGATATGCTTTGTTCTTGAACGTTATGTTTTTTACTCAAGTATTTTTTATCAAATGATGGATGGCTGAGCTGAAGTGTCATGCCTGGTGCGCAGATGACTTTTTTTCATGGTAGGAGCTGATTTTTTAGAGGAATAGATTTTCTTGGTTGCAGATTAGGCAGCTACACTTCTTGGTTTTGAGTAGTTGTGGTTCTCACTTTCATGTTGGGTCTTGGATTTTCTACTTGATTATTTCGAGAATAGAAATACATGAATTTGAAGGATTTGGGAGATTGTTAATGCTTACAAAGAATGAATTTGCTTCATGATTAATGAATCTTCTGTTTTCCATGCTGCTTTGTTGATTGTGAACAAGTTGCTAACAAATTAATTTTTAACAGGATCCTGATTTTTTAAGTACCTAGAAGAGCATGACAAGGAGCTTCTAGAATTTGATGATGAAGATTTTGAGGTGAGTGTTCAGAATATGTGTACATTTTATTTTTTATTTTTTTTATGTGATGAGCACAATCAAATGGCCCAATCATAGTGTTCAAATTTGTGCAGGAAGATGGTGATGCAGATGTGGGGGATGGAGACATGCTAGTAGATGAGGAAGGTAGGGACCATGATATTGCGAAGGAGGACGAGAAACCATCTGATAATGTTATTACTTCTGCAATGGTTGAGTCCTGGTGTAATTCTGTCCGAGAAAGTGGAAAAATAAGTGCTGTTCGTTCACTTTTGAAAGCTTTCAAAATTGCATGCCACTATGGTGATGATGGAGGTGGTGATTCTTCAGCGAAGTATAGTATTATGTCTAGGTGTATTCAATAAAGTGATGTTATTTGTATTGAGTGAAATGGATGGAATCCTTCGTAATGTCTTGGGCCTTCCTGCTTTTGGTGGGAAGAAAGAAACTGTAAATGATCTTCTGCACACAAAAAAATGGATGAACTATAACCACCTGGCAAAGTCTTATCTTGGAAATGCCCTATATGTTTTGAACCAAATGACTAACACGCAGATGATATCATTTACTTTACGCCATCTCAAATTTTCATCTGTGCTTTTAGTTGCCTTTCCAGCTCTCTTACGGAAATATATTAAGGTATGAACAATTTGATGCATCATTTCCTTATTTTCAGATTTTTTTATGCAGTTAAAGTGATTGCTATTCAATCAGTTGTACTGGCATGTGATTCAGTTCTGATGAATGGTCTTGGAGTGAGTGCACCAAACATAATACCCTAAATCAGCTAAGATCATTTTATTTTAACCATCTTCGATGCTCACTCTTTTCATTGTTTATATCTAGTTTATGGAATGCATGTTAACTCTTTTACTTTAGATGAAAGTACCTGAGACATTCGACTGTGATTTTTTATGTTTAATGGGCATGATTCTATGTTGATATTGGATCAGATTCACTTGGGAAGCAGGTGATAATTCCTTTTTCCTGATTTGTTTCAGGTTGCCCTTCACTTTTGGAGTACTGGAGAAGGTGTCCTCCCTTTGGTGGCCTTTTTCTTTTTAAGGGATGTATGCATTTGGATTGGATCGGATTGTTTAGACGATTGCCTCAAAGGGATATACAAAGCCTATGTTTTGAACTGTCACTTCATAAATGCAGCAAAGTTACAGCATATTCAATTTCGTGCAAATTGTGTCATAGAGCTTCTTGGGGTGGACCTGCCAACTGCATATCAACATGCCTTTGTTTTCATCCGCCAGTTGGCAATGATTTTACGAGATGCAATTACTATGAAAACTAAGGTATTTTGAAAATTTTCCTTTTAAAGTAAAAAGAGTACTTATTTAATAATTCAATTCTACTGGTGAATTTAGTTCATCTAATTGAATTGATATGGTGGTGGATTAGTTTCCTTGAGCTTTCTGCTGATATTTTTCTCTTAATATCAATGTTTGAATTCATGTAGCTGAATGGCAGTGCTGACCCAACTAGTCTGCGGTTGAGGCTTGTTGCTGCTGCTGCTGCTGTTGTTGTATTGATGTGTGAATTCAATCTTCGTGTATTCTATTTATTGGTACTATCAAGCAGCTAGAAAGGTTTTGTCTTGTGGCTATTTTATATGTTGAACTTATTCCTTGATCAAGCAATTTGAAAATTGCTAGTCTTTCTTCTTTTCTTTTTATTTCTTATGATTGATTTAAATTATTATTATGCAGTTCTCAATTCTCATGGAACTGATGCTAAATCTTTGCTTGCTCATTCTGCTCCTTGCATTTCACTGTTTCTATAGGATTCATTTTGCAAGGTTTATGAATGGAAGTTCATGAATTTCCTTGAACTTTGGACTGGAGCTATCTGCACCTATAGCTCAGAAGCTGATCTCAACCCTCTTGCTTATCCACTGACCCAAATAATTTCAGGGGTTGCCCGCCTAGTTCCTACTGCTCGATGCTTTCCCCTTAGATTGAGGTGTGTTAGAATGCTTAATCGGATTGCTGCTTCAACTGGTACTTTTATACCTGTATCTATGCTGCTTCTGGACATGTTGGAGATGAAAGAATTAAATAGCCCCCCCCACTGGAGGTGTTGGTAAAGCTGTTGATTTCTGTACTGTACTAAAGGTATGTTCTGACTTTTTCCTTTTAGTGTTAAGTTAGTTTTTGTTCTCGTGTTGGACGAAAATACCCGGAAGAATACCTTATAAATATATATTGATTTTTTAGAAATTTTATTCTAGGTGAACAAGTCTACCCTGAAGACACGAGCATTTCAGGAGGCATGTGTATCTTCTGTGGTGGAAGAACTTGCTGAACATCTAGCCCAATGGAGCTATTCTGTTCCTTTCTTTGAGTTGTCTTTCATTCCAGCTACACGATTAAGGAGTTTTTGCAAGAGTACCAAAATTGAAAGGTTCCAGAAACAAATGAGGGAGCTTATTCGTCAGGTATGTATTTTGTATAGTTCATGTGCACTCATCTTTACATGGGTTTGTCTGTATTAGGGTGGGAAGATTGTTGTATCAATGGTTTAATTTACTGTGATGTGTATAAATAAATACATTACTTGAGTTGAAACAGAAAGGTATTGAGCAGTACTGATTTTAGAGCTCATCCATGTCCCAGATTGAGGCTAATTCCAAGTTTACAAATGAAAAGCGCATGTCAATCATTTTTCTGCCAAATGATCCTACAGCAGCATCTTTTCTTGAGGTATTGCTATTTCATATCGCTGTTTCTTCCTTGTCACTGTGTTGAAATTTTTCATAAACAAATAGCTGTTACTTTTGTTTTCAGGGCCGTTTTTAGTTGACCAAGGATTTGTCTGGCCTTTTTCATATTGGGGCTTCCATATTTCTTTATTAGTTGTCTGAATGTATTTGGTTATATATAGGTCAAAGTTGATTACAGCTTTGTTAACAAGAAAATGAACTCTATTTTTAGTGTCTAAAGGAGGAGTGTTCCTGAACTGTTTCTTGCATTTTGTTTTACACATTTCTCTTACTCTATGCTGTGACGGTGGTCGAGTTTGGATTGGTTTCTGCTCTGGGGTTTCTAGTCAATGTTAAAATGATGTTTGTTGGGCCAATGGTGCATCATCATTAGAGAATGCTTTGAAACAAGTTTTTCATTTAAAAACTGTTACAGGATTTCAGAGATACCTTAAAATGCTGACTACTTGTAACAGGATGAAAAGAAGTCAGGGGCCAGTCCTTTGTTGCGGTATGTTGCAACTTTGCGCCAGATAGCACAACAAAGAATTGATTCATTGACAGAATCCAGGTTACCAATTAGTGTTCTTTTCATGCTTTATGAAGCAATCTTTCAATTGCTTAAAATAGCTAATTTGGGTAGCCTGTGTGGTGGAATTTCAGTGTTCTTGTGGTTAAGCACTCGTCTGTCTTTCGAAACAAGATACCTGAAAGTGATGAAGACGATGATGATGCTGTGAATGAGAAAGGTGCTTCTGTCTTTAGTTCCTCCTGGTTACCAGGAGGTACACCCAAGTAAGTTCCTCTCACTTAAAATATCGATCCATATTTTTTATTTTGAAGATTCTACAGTGATTGAAATTTTCTTTGAAATCAAGGAGCCATTGGCAATCAGTTTTAGTTGGACCCCTGCCATGGTAGGTTATTGATCTGAACCACTCTACCTTGGTTTACAGGGCTAAACCTTCCAAGGAGGAGGAGAAAAAGAAGAAGAGAAAAGCAGAGCACCAGGAAGAGGTAGCTTTGGATGAAGATGTCGTGGAGGACCTGGTACTCAGTTCTGACGAAGATGGATCAGTGGATGACTCTTCTTCCGATGAAGACGAGAGTCCAAAATCAATGCCTGGTAAACCAGAGTAATAAGAAGAAACCTTCTTCTACAAACTCGCCAAAGCAAAAATCTCATCCGAAGGAGCCAAAGACGAAATCTTCAGCAAGTGATGCCGCTTCCAAAGGTAAGGTTGACAGTGCAAAATCTGCACCTTCTAAACAGCATAGAAAGAAGCAAAAAGCCCCTGAGAACTTGTCAAATAAGGATGTACCATCTCATGCAAAGAAGTTTAAGAAGAGGAAGACAAGTAATTCATGAAGCATGGGAAATTATTGACGACAGTTTTCTCATTTTTCTTTCCCCACTATAGCCAATCCTGTTGAAATTGCTCGGAAAAATTTTGTACGATAGGAAATTTTGGTTGGTAAATATAACGCGAGTAGTAATCAATGACTACGTTTCCTTTAAACTAAAACGTAAGAGTTCCTCCACAAGGTTTGTCTATGGAAGATCAAGCTGAAATGCGTAGTTGTTTATTAAGATGGTGGGGGAGTTTCATTGTTTTTTAAAGTTTTTTTTTTTTGGTTAAAAAATATATTAAAATATTATTTTTTTATTTTTTTAAATTTATTTTTGATACTTGTATATTAAAATGATAAGGAAAGAAAAAAATTTAAAAAAATTATATTTTTTTAAA
>Ga0307510_10004611_pt1 | contig 16250 bp, 26 predicted proteins | sample 12_EM_MG_FD_207224 | JGI IMG/M metagenome (GOLD analysis project Ga0307510, IMG submission 207224) | Populus trichocarpa ectomycorrhiza microbial communities from riparian zone in the Pacific Northwest, United States - 12_EM | ecosystem: Host-associated > Plants > Roots > Unclassified | place...
CTGCGTTGGTGCGGCTGAGCGCTGGTGATGAACTTGAACGCTACATGGGCGCTTTAGCCTTCGTTTCGCCGCTACACATTGTCAATATGTACGGTGAATAAACTGTAACTTAAAGTTAAAAATTTGTTATATGGGATAATTTTTGGTGTGATAAACCTTTGAAAACCGTTACTGTGTTTTGCACGTGACTTGGCAAACCCGAAATTTGCATATAATTTTAAGGGCAGAAATTCAAAACGCTATATCTCATCCATTTCTCAATGGATTGCTCTGAAACTTGGTATATAGAATCGCATTCACTAGGTCTAGTTGCAGCCCAAGTTTGGGAGCCTAAGTTTCAGTTTTGGGAATTTCGATTTTTGGGGTGGTGACCCAAGCATGACCGGAAACTCAAACGGCTATATCTCATCCATTTCTCAACGGTTTGCCTCGAAACTTACTATATAGAATCGCATATACTATGTCTAGATGCAACCCAAGTTTGGGAGCCTGACGTTCAGTCTTTGTCTTTTCATTGTGCAGGTGGTGACCCAGGCATGACCAGAAAGTGACAGAAACTCAAACTGCCATATCTCATCTACTTCTCAACAGTTTGCCTTGAACATTGGCATATAGAATCGCATATACTATGTCTAAATGCAACCAAAGTTTGGGAGCCTGAAGTTTAATTTTGGTATCTTTATTTTGCGGATGGTGACCCAAGCTTGACCAGAAACTCAAAAAACTCGAACTATCATGTCTCATCCATTTCTCAACGGTTTGCTATGGAACTTGGTGAATGTAATCACATATACTATGTCTAGATGCAACCCAAGTTTGGGAGCCTAATGTTGAGTTTTGGCATTTTTATATTTGGGGTGGTGACCCAAGCATGACCTCAATAATCACACAAAGGCAAAGGGAAGGAAAAGGGATCTATGATTCTCTGCTTGGCAGAAGCCAGGCAGGAAGTATTAAATACAAGTATACTACGTGTGAGGCAAGAGAAAAAGAAAGGGGAACCAAAAACTTACTGTTGGACCCCCCTAGGTCAACACATGGGTAGTTGGATTTGGCGGCGGTGTCGGCGTTGCTATTGTCGATAGGAGTCTCGGGATGCTTGCTGTTGCTGATGGCGATGTCGACAGCTTGGGGAGTGCGAGAGGGAATGTCGTCGTCGGTATTGATGTTGTTGCTGGTGTCGGTGATGGTGCCAGTGATGACGTCGAAGTCGATGATGCTGCCGCTGCTGGTTGTTGTCGCGTTGGTCGGTGTTGTCGTTGTCATTGTCATTGAGGATGTTGGCATTGTTGTCGCGGCGGCTGCGGCTGGTGTCGATGTCGGTGTCGATGTCGGGAGTATTGCCGCGACTGCCCGAAAGCGCGGGGGTTGCATGTGCCGTGCTTCTTTCCCGGGTTCTGGTAGCTGTTGTTGTTGTTGTTGTTGTTGTTGCTTGCACGTGCAAGTTTGTCAAAGTCACTATAAAAGGGAGAGCGTACGTCGCCACCGGCGTCTTTATTCCTTTCCTCTCTCCCATTGTCGTCATCGCCGATGACAGCAGTCCCTTCAGTGGCTTGGACATTCTGTCGCTCTGCGGGTGCATTAGGGCTTGCGGTCGCTTGCGGCTGTTCCCTTTCCCCTAAGATCTATGGGATGTCCAGTTGCTGCAAGGCATTGTTAGTGTTGCGTGCGTCGAATTTGTCGTCGTTGTTAGGTGGTGTTGAGTTGGTGTGCGCGAGTTCAGAGGCAAGGGGTCTAGAGCGAACGGGAGTGCAGGATGCAGTAGTGGGTACGTCCTCGCTGGTGTGGAATCGCGCAGGAAGGCGGCAATCGTGGCGAGGGCAGTGATGCTGGGTGGAGGAGGAGTCGTTGTCCGAGTCGAAGGCTTCAGAGTGGAGGACGTCGTCGATACAGAAGTCATCTCCCCCGTTGTTGTCCCACCACTCCCCTTTGCCGGGCACAGTGAAGCGTACAGCGAGGAGGAGTGTGCGCAGCGGGTCGGCAGGTGGCTTGTGTAGCATTAGGGGTATGGTCCTACGCACCATTCCTTGGGTTGATGGATGCGCCGGGTACAGCTGCGCCCCGTCTTGCTGGGCTGGCTGGGAGGGGGTTGGCGTAGCAAGCACGTATCTCGGAGGTCGTTTCCCAGTCGTCAAGTGTATGGCGCAAAGTCCTTAACAAGCTTCCTCAGGCCGTGCACTTTGAGTGAGGTACCCATAATGATAAGCATGTCTGGTTTTTGGGATACATCGAAGGCCTGGAGGGCGCCTATGTCATCCCCTAAGGGCGCTGCGACTTGTTTCTTGTAGGCGATGTTGCGCACATGTACAATGCCGTGGAGCAGCAGGGGCTGCTGTCCGAATCACGTGGGGAGGATGGGCGTGATGGACTCGAGGCGGACGAAGCACGTCGACGAGATGCGCAGCGATGGGATCTGCGATATGGGATCTGCAACTTCGAGAGGAACCAGTGCCGGCTCGGCAGCAGCGATGATGCTGTGGTACTGTCTGCGCCATGGCCCAGCACAGCCATCGTTATCGTCGTCGGACGACGCAGTCTCGGATCCGCAGCCAGGGTCAGGAGGGAGACTGCAAAGGGAAGATGGCCGTTCTGTGGGACGAAATACGCAGACTGACTCGAGGTGACCATCACTGTCCTTGAAGCAAACCCTCTTACGAGCCGCTGCGAGTATGGAGGCAGTGAGGACAGTCTTGTCGCGATTGTGCTTGAAGGTGTGGTGGGTGTCAGCGGTGCAGGACACGTTGGTGGTGGCGGTGGTATTGGTGGCGGCGTTGTGTATTGAGCCATCCTCAGTATTGAAGGCATTCCCACCTGGGTTGTACAAGGGCTTGCCATTGTCGCTGATGCCGAGTTCAAGGTTGCATGGGTAGTTGTTGCGGTCGCTGCTGTGGTCGCTGGTGCCGATGTCGTTGCTGATGTCACACGCTGTGTTGTCTTTGAGGCTTCTGGGACTGTTCTGTGGGGCTTATGCTTGCGGCTTCGTTATCGGCTTCATATCATCATTATCTATGCTTGAGAAATGATGGTTGCTGTCCGCATGAGGTCCTGCAACGCCGCAGACGAGGACTTGCCCTCAGCATGTATGTGAACGGGAATACTGCCAACGTCAGTGGCCTGGATAGAATTTTCGTCACGGAGGATGATGTCAGTAGGGAAAAGGGGGATGTCGCAGAGCACGCACATGTTCTGGAGTGCTTCGGAATCCATAATCCAGTCGTCAGAGCAGCCTTCAGAACTGGACGCAGGCATGTTTGCACGTGGTATGCGGGCATTTGGTGATGGAGAAACGGTGGGGAACAACTGTGGCCTGGTGAAAACGAACAGTGCCAGCTGAGGAGCGAGCATTAGTACAAGCAATCTTCGCTGTGATGGTGGAGGGGGAGCTGGAGCTGATGGACTTGGAGTCATTGCTGCCAGTGCTGGCGGTTTCGTTGGCCTTGGATGCCTCCTGTTCCTGCTTCTTTTCGAGCTTGCAAAATTCAGACTTCCTGTGCCATGTCGGTTTGCAGTTGGAACGCTTCTGTTCGCTAGTATTTTACCCCGATTTGCCCTTCTTTGCCTTAGCGAACAAGGCTGTCTGCTGCGGTTGCGCTGCTTCTTGACTTGGTGATCTGATGTTGTTTCTTGGCGATGACTTGATTGGCGACCCATGTGCTGCTGATCTGGGCAGAATCAGAGCTAGTGAGGACGGTTCGGAGCATAGAGTAGGACTCGGGAAGGCGAAGCGCAAGAAGATGGGCAATGATGATGTTGGCAGACTTGAGCTGATGGGTGTCAAAGATAACGTTGTCCTGCGGCTGCTGTAGCCCAGTTCCCGTAAACGCAGCCTAAAGAACTTGCCCCAGAAGGGAAAGGAGGGTGGGACTGAGCAACGAGCAACAAGTGACGGTGCAGTGGCCCGGTTTGTCATCAGGCGGCCAAGTTTGAGAGGAGAGAAATTGCATGGAAAAATGGGGGAATACTGGGAACGATTTGCCCCTCTTTTGGCAGGTCAAGGGGCAGACGAGAGGTTCAAGGGGGCAGAGTGTTCTTCGGCTGCTGCGATGGCGGCTATGACCCGGATAGGCTGGGTGACACGAAGGCGAAGAACCTTGACTTCTGGAAGGGCACAAGAAAGCGGGGCCATGCATCTGGATGGCGGAAGAAGCGGGACCAGTCGTAAGCGTATCCGCTGAAGAGGGTGAGCTGCATCAGGTGCGCGACATCGACGCAGAGGGACAAGGTGAGAGCGATGCCGATGCTGCTGTCAGACGTATGAAGCTCCAGCATGGGGGGAGGGCAGAGCCGTGGCACAAAGGTCAACACTTGAAGGGCACAACCTCAGGCTTGTGTATGCTTTGTGGTATGTGCTGATGCTGAGCCGTTGTCGTTAGTAGTAGGTTGCATCTCCGAACTCCGCTCATGGGTGGTAACTCACCATAGTCACCGCTCAGTTACACACACTTCACTACACCCATGGGAAACCAGGCTCTCAACAAACGATGTGCACAATCCAAAGCGAAGAAAAAAGTGAAAAAAGGTACTCCTGTGACCACAGATGATGGGGCCAGCATGATGCCCATCAATCATGCTGCATCTGCAGATGGTGTGTCAGAGACGGCGATTGAGTCAGATGAGGAAGCTGCTGTCACGATACATCCATCAAAGGCCAAAGCTTCTGCAGGTAGTGCTCCAGTTGTGGCTGTGACTCAAGATTGTGGTGCATGGTGTCAGTTTAGCTTGTCATTCTCATTCTCAAGTACCCATCTTAGATACCACCAGTGGCCGTCCCCATCAGGAGGCCTCCAAAGCTATAAACACTTTACTTGATCGAATCAAGGACACTGAAATTGGCAAGCAAAGTGATGAGCCTGCCAACATAGAATCAGAACCTGAGTCCAACTGCAGCGACCAGACCTCTAGTAGCGACTCTGAGGAGGGACCCACCATTGCACCAACTCGGAAGCCAGTGGCAAAGAAAAAAGTCAAGGCCAAAGCCGCTGATACTAGCGACTCAGATGACGATGACGGTATGGGCCCCCAACCTTTTTTAGTCATTATTGCTTATGAATTCCTTGGTATAGAGCCGTTCAGTGTCATGCTCGAGATAGCGAACGAATGGAAAGGAAGCTGCAAAATTGAAGTGATTCAATCCAATATTTCATGGATCTCCTTACGAGAACGTCTTGCCAAACTTCTTGACGTCTATCCCTCATCTCTTCAAGTACAATATCGTCTCAGTACACAGCCAAAGGCCCATCCAGTTGACCTTCAACATGAAAAGGACCTGGAGAATATGCTTACATGGATTCAGCCACTGATTGTCCCTGCTTGTCTGACAAATGGACGGCGTTCAACTTGGAAATTGAAGCCACTAACAGTTCGAATTTTCAATAAAGATGAAGTGGTGGCAGTCCCAGATAAGGTACGTTACAGTCAAGTCATTTCTGATGCCCATTTCTCATTGAACCAACTAGAAGTCTGATGGTCAACGAAACAAGGCTTCCGCTGACAGGGAAAAGAGCCAAAAAGATTCTGACGCATTCTTTGATCAGCACACTGCGTCTTGTGCCAAGCTTACTGAGCTTTACATGTGCAAACCCCATAGCCAAACTGACAAGGTGGTTTTGTGCTGGAAAGACCCCACCAATGGGCTGTGTTATCCGATAACCGAGCAAAACCTCAACCTCTGGTCCATGTTATGTGTATGTACCTTTTTGATCCTTATGATATAATTCTAATTCTTCCTCTTTGTAGGCTTGTGATAGTGAAAATTATTCGCCCAAAACAAAGCCTCTCCAAGTCAACGTCATGCTCAACGGTCCTCGAGGAACCAGGCCTCAAGCACAGCCTGCACAGGTATCTGGTCCTCCTGTGTCCACTGTTTCCCCTCCCCAGATTGGACCAATGGCAGGGGCCCTTGCAAACCCGTATTTCCCATATCCGAATATGCCCCCTCACCCTTTTCTCTGGTATGGACAGGCACCCATTTATAATCCCCAATTCCCTCCACTCCACCCACACCAGTACATGATTCCACCAATGACATCAGTTCCGCCGATGCAGCCTCAGGCTGTTGAGTATCCTATGATTGCTGATTGGCTTGCTCTTTGTGACCTTCATCCTCAGCGTTCCGGTGAAAATTTCAGCTGTCTTGGGACAAAGTTCGACCAGGAAGGCTTTCGATGCTTGCACCAGCTCACAGGAGAGCACATTACTGTCGAAAAACTCTCGGAATGGCTTGATATTGGGAAAGGCACAGCTGACTTACTTCTCAGGTATGCAGAGGAGGACACAGCAGCAATCTGTGCAGGGGCATTCCAAATGCCGCATGGCCAGAATCTTACACAGCCCCAGACGTAATTCTTTTGTCCGTTCAAATCGTCGTACGTTGCTTGTCTTACTTCAAGGTCCAACTCTTCCGCCATTCGTTCTTGTCATAACGCTATCATGCAATTTTGGTGTCATACCTATCTACCTTACTTGACTTCTTCCCCTCATTATCCACCTATCCGGACACTTCCAAGCCCCTCGCGCCCCCCTATAGATTGTGTCTAGCACATACCCCAGTGTTCTATTAGGCACTTGACCCAGTAGAGCTTGCTGAATTGATGTTGAGTCCCTGCCTGTGAGTTCAATAGGAGGAGTTTGGGAAATCAAACCAGCATTGTGCCCCAAAGTGAGGATGCACTATATCGCAGACGGAAGGTCCGCGCAAGAGTTCGAGAGAAGGGATTTAAAGATAAAACCCAAGCGGCGCACCCAAGATCAAGAACGCGCCGGGAGTGAGCGAGGGCGGTGTGCGCAAGTTGTTATCCTCACTGCCGCGGACAGGTGTTCATTAACGATATCGAGGACGTAGCAAATCGATCAGAGAGTGTCGTGAGAGATAGAAGAAGGGCCACAGTTGCCCGGCACACAGAGAGAGAGGGGGGGGAAGAAATGGGCCACAGTTGCCTGGAACACAGAGAGAGAGAGAAGGGCAGAAACGGGCCACAGTTGCCTGGCACACAGAGAGAGAGAGAAGGGAAGAAACGGGCCACAGTTGCCTGGCTTTCGCCAGGGCCGGGCTTGGGTGTTTATATTTGGGTCCAGGCAGAGACAATGTACGCTACAAGGAACGAATAGTCGGCGAAAGGGGAGAAGAAGAAAGGAGTGAACGTTCTGCTGGCGACAGACCGCGCGGCGTCGTATGAAAGGAAGTGTCCGGCAAATAAATGAGCAAGCAAGAGTGAATGGTATGTCGAGGCGCAACAGCGGCGCAGGGTCGAAGAGAGCAGTTTGTCCGGTGGCAGAGGTGCTAACGAGAGAGGCAATGAGTCTAAGATATAAAGAAGGATAAGGAAATGTACGAAAAAGGGTCTAATGAGCTCATATCCAGCAATCTACGTGTTCCACAGCATGCGGACTGAACAAGGGCCGAAGGCACAGAGCATTGAGCTCAACATGTGTGACGTTGGTTGACATGCCGTCTTGTGGCACATGCTAAAGATGGCGGGCATGGTGAGTGACGCCGGCGGTGATTCCCGGTCTGGCGGCGAGGGGACCTGCGTGGTGGCAAGAGCGAAACATCGAGTGAAGAACAAGAGAAGGGGGACGACGAGGAGGAGGCGTGGCGTGCGAGGGCGTTGCAGCGGGGCACTGACGTGTTGAGTCGTCAACAGCAGCAACACAAGCGTCATGTGGTCCGGAATGCGCCGATCTGAGAGCACACATGATGCTCACCTTACAGCACGAGCACGATGGAGTAAGACGCGTGAGTAGGGGGAAGAGGAAATAGAATAGGATGGAGGCCACGTTCGTGAAAGTCCGAGAGTGTGCTGTGAGGTTGATCGAAGGTCGGATGATGAGTAGCGATTGCACGTCCGCTAGCAGTCGTATTCTAGTGAGAGGGGAAGGAAGGGAAGCGGCTCGATCGCCTGGCACACACATGAGAAGGAGGGGAAAACTTGGGCCACTGTTGCCTGCTCTTCAGCAAGGCGGGCGCGCAGGGTTTTATACAATTGGGATGAGGCGATTACAAGACAAGTACGCTACGATGAGTGAGTAGAAAACAAGAGAAAAGGGAAGGTACAAAGACGTCAGTCTTGCTGGCGACAGACCCGCGCAGCGATGTTCGATATTGAAAGGTACGGCGATGGGCATGAGGTCGAATAAAGGATCGCTAAAGTAAAGTGAAAATGAGCGAATAGTCTGATAAGAGACAAACGATAACATACAGAGGAGCGTGGAATCCTAGACAACAACTCTTTTATCCAACAAGACCATGGTGCTAGGACCTACTTCGCCATCCTCAAGGCGACGCACGACTGCTGCGCTGGCGTTTCTTGGCGATCCGAGTCTTGTCAGTAGCGAGATCTGAGGTCAGATGTGTCGGAAAATGGAAAGAACAAAGGAGTGAGTGACGATAGAGGCAGAGGCAGAGGCAAGGGGACGAGGCGAGTGTGCAGAGGTGTTGTTGATGTGTCAAGTGGCAAGCGCAGAAGCTGTTATGTGGTCAGAAATGGCCGGCTCCGAGGCCAGCGCGAGCCCATCCCTTACAAGGGTGAGTAAAAGATAAGGAAAAAGAATGGAAATATGGTAGCCGGCGACAATCTTGCATGGCGATGTGATCAAGGAAGGTTCGGTGTTCAGATTTGAGGGGAAAGAGTGTTGTATTGAGGGCGCGACTGTGGGCGCAAGGTCAAAGTGTAGATGACGTTCATGCTTGGTCCGAGCCTTGGCGAGGTGAGGTGAAGCGAGGCAATGAGGACGCGTCAGTGGATGGCAACAATGGCAAGGTGATGGAGGCGATGCGTGGATGTGGTCGATTTGGTCACTGGTAGCATCACATGGTTTCATCAACACGCTCATGGGACGGTCATGCGCAGCGCGAAGGCAGATCCACGCTCAGAGATAAGGCATAGCAGATCACAGAACTCAATTCTGAGGACAGCATGTTCCCCATCCCTACAGCATGTAAGGTCATTACTCAGGACGCCAAGCCGCTCGCCTGCATGTACCCACACTGGTTGCCCGCATGATGTGCAACGCCATTGAGCAACATCTGCTCCCGATCTCAAGCATGCGGTACCCCTGTGAGATTTGGGCACACTTAGGACTGCCAGCTAGCAAGACATGGGAACAAATGACATACTGCTGACAAGCTGCACCAGAACGTGGCCTGCCTTTGTGGCAGACTTCCAGGATCTGAGCGATGTGTGGATGCCCTTGCAGGGGCTCAGGGGTATATGTGTGTTGTGTTGCAGCAAGGTTGAACGTCAAGAACATGTTCACATCTGCGAACTGCGACGCGCGCGCGTATGTGAATGTGAGTGGTAAGTACTGTTAGTGGGCGCGTCATCGATCAGGGAGAGGCCACTGTGGGTTGCACAGTCGGCCTAGCAAGTTGATATGGGGACGGCATACGGGACCCACAACACGAGCCTTGGCTTGTAGGTCGCTGATGGTATCGTCCGTGTCTTGTTTGACGTTGCTGTGGACTCTGTAACTGAACAGCTCTGGTATGCATCATGAAGATGTTGATGCGGTGTTGAGCTCGGCGTATGCATAGTCCTTGCGCATGATGGCGAGTGCTCATCGTAAGGACTTGTTGTCGAGCACCGTGGCAAATAGATTTGTAACATGCACACTTGCAAGTTCAGTGGTAGTGAGAGATCTGAGAAAGAGGCGGCAAACAAAGAGGTAAACAAGGCACCAAGCTTGCCCATTCTAGGTCCGGAACATGCACACGCTCGACACCCTCAACACTTGTATTGGCACTTCCCAGAAATACAGTAGGCTACACCAAGGGAAAGTATGCATACAAGGTTTTCATACATATCCGCAATATCGATACCAACCAAATATATCTGTTAGAGTTATTTGAAAAAGGGCCTCCAATAGTGTGCAGTAGATCTCGTTGGTGGTCAGATATGTCATGGTTAAGCAGATGTAGTCACCATTTCGACGCAGGTGATACTTTATGGCAGAGAACGCAAGTTCAATAGGATTGAAGTCTGGTGAATATGGTGGTAAAAATTCGTAATGCATCCCCCTATAATAAATCATAAGTTTGAATGGTGAACATAAAGATCAGATGCTCACCATGACGTGATCAAATCAAGGATGGCTTGTGACTTATGGATGCGACAGTTATCCATAATGATAACAGAGTTTGGTGCAGGGTATGGTTGCATCTGATCAAGAAGTCAATCAATGAACGTGTAGAACATAGCACCGTCAAATGCCCCCTCAACAATATCGCAGTGGAGGATCCCTTCTGTCAAAGACAGTGCAGGAAGAACAGAAAATCTGGTGAACCCATCAGCAATCCACCCACCTCTTGGGATTGTAAATATTACATACCGTTGTCCACGGCAGAAGAACGCCTGATGAGTTGCTCTTCTGCCACATATTGCCCAGGCACGGCCACGGTATGTTGTTCGACAGTCCACAGCACTTTCATCAACAAAAATGAGCTGTTCTGGTGCATACTCGCCAATACGAAGGGCATAGTTAGCCCGTGCTTCAACACTTCTCTCCAGTGCAGTCTGGCCAAGCTGTCAAGCGGTCAGACTTGGGAAAATGTGGTCACCAATTACACACCTTTTTCATGGAGTACCCACCCTTTATCAATGTTCTCCAGATAGTTGACAATGACACCGAAACCCCACAGATTTCCTGGAGCTCCAGGCGTAATTCATCAAGATACATATCAGGTGTAGAAGCAAGTGTAGAATGCATGTACTAACAAAGGATCAACAACTAGTTTTGACACGAGACAGAGCCATACCTGAATGTCAAGATCACAGAGGGTTGAGGTAACCTGGGTTTTGGAACGCTTTGACTTGATGACATCCCCAGTCTCTTTGAAGTGGGTCAGGATCCTTCGGATGCTGCGGGGTGAGACATCAGAATACATCGCTGTATCCTCTATAGACATCATTGAAGCAAGGCGAATGACAATCCATTGGGTAGTTTCAGGAATAAGTTTCCCTTGACCCATCGAAAGTGAGTGTTGATGGACAAAAGGGATTGTACAGTGCGTGTTGACATTCAATTTTCGAGCCGCCTGATATGGTAATTGTTGTTTTTCAATGCCTCCTACATGGCACAGTCACACCACTTTCCCCACCACTTGACCCTCCATAAGGTAAGCTATACTGCTGCATGTGCTCCTTCTGAATATCCATAGCATTTTTAGTGCATACACACCAAGCAAGTTGACTTTGATACCAATTTTTGGGAGCAAAACATGGACGACCTTCGTTCGGAAGTTGATCCTCAACCTTTTGACAACCTCACTGGCCCGAGCTCCCCCGTCCTGTTCTTCTTCACCTTCCCTTCTTTTTTTTGGGCATGAGGCGGTGAAACCCTACTCTGTGGCAGCGTTGGGGCGGCAGGCGAGCCAGCTGGTGTTGGCCCTTGGTGCCACAGCTCTGCCCTCCCCCCATGCCCGAGCCTCCAATCCAACTTCCATCACCCCTCTTCCCTCCATACCTCCGAACCCTTGACACAACCGGAACCTGACCCGTCCGTTGTTCGTGATATGGATAACTCAGTCGACATAGACATCGTTCGCGGGCTCTTGTCTGCCGACTTCACCCAGGCTCGCGCCGACTGGATCCACCTCATTGCCTCCCTCTTCACCAACATGCGAAACGGCGTCCGCATCTCCCTCAGGCACAACCCCACGGAGTCCTTCCGCGACCTTACCCCCAGTGAATAATCGTCCCTTGACTCAAATAACCTGGCCACTGAGTCCTTCCATGAGGTTTTCACTGAATGCCAGAGCAAACCCGACAACTAGTCCCTCTGTTACCGCTGCATGAGTGAGTGTCACCTCCCCTGTTCCTCGTCGGATCAGGAGGCTCACGTCATGACCTGTGGACACATCCTCCAGGCTGCCCGCAACACCATTGTCAACGAGGGCATTCGCCGCACACACGATGAACTCAAGGCATGGTTTACTGGGCCTGTGTCACCGCACAGGACATGGCAATTAACTGCCTTGTCGGATCACGCCCCTGCTTTTGATCACCTCATCTCCGACCCACAGGTCATCGAACGGTCCCAACGCCTCCTCGAGGCCACAAGGCACCATTTCCAGGAGATGCTCACGGTCGAGGCCTTCTCCTCACTCCCCCCTCCCCCCCCCGCCACTATCGAGCTCCTCGACGCTCGCCGTGCCATGGCTGTTGACCAGGCGAAAGCAGACGCCAAAGAGGAAGCACAACGCACATACCACACTGCCCTCCAGAACTTACAAACCACTGCCTTGGAAGAGGCCAAGCGCGACTTCGAGCTCTGGAAATCCTCCACTCTCATGCCTGAGTTTCAGGCAAAAGAAGCCAAGGCTGGAGCTGCAGCACACCAAGAACTCTCTGCCTTCCGACACGCCCTGAAGGTGGAATCCAATGAGTGGAAGGAGGCCGCACGCCTTACTGTAAGACAGCGAAAGGCATCGCTCTCATCTCCAAATCTGAACCGCGCGGTAAACGCAAAACCGACACACCGACCCCATCAGCCGCCAGTCTCGCACCACCTCCTGCGCCTCATCCCACGCCGGGAGCCCATCCCCATCGCCCTCGACCCGTACAATGCTGGATAAGACCCCAACCAAGGCTGACTTCACTGTAGGTGAGCAGGAGGATGCTGAACCGATGACAGCCCCGGACGTTCCCACTATTTGTGGGACAGTCAGCCTAGTTTAGCTAGTGTCACCTTCGACTTCAGTCGTTAGTCCGGTGCTGCCCACCTCGACTGAGATGGCAAGTCAACAGGCTCTCCCCCCACCCCCACGAACGTCGTCACCCTGCCACTGGTAGAGAATTACCAGTCGGAGCCCCCATCACTTGCACCCCCCACTACAGATGCTGATAGCGATGCCGGGATGCTGCGGCTACTTGAACAGGTTGTCAACCGCGCTGTTCAGCCTATCTCCGCCTTGATCTCTGATCTGCGAGCTCAGATCATGAACATCGAGACGACACAGGCGACGTCGCTCCCCTGGGGAGCAGACCCAGATAATATCCTACATGACAACTTCCATCAGCACTTCCCTGGCCAACTCGGCGAAAGTGGAGACGCTGGAGATGATGACAATGACATAACGGACGTTTTTGACTCCGAACACAGGGCCAGGAGGACGAGGCCAACCACATCCACCCCTTTTTCGTTCACGTCTACAGCCTTACACAACCTCCCCTCCACCACTTATGACGCCTTGACACCCGATCAACAAACAGGAGCTGGCTTCCTATCGGAGTCCTGGTACTCGTTCACCACTTGATACCACCTCCCCTCTACCATCCTACCATTGAATGATGTGTCGACGGCATTCATCGAATTCTCACGTATTGAGTTCCGGCGGAACAAGAACAAATGTGTCCTTCGCCAGATCGATCATCACCTCATTGATGGGAACACCTCTTCCTTCCCAAACGACCCACCTCCGTCCTTCAAAGCCTTCGGAAAACCTCCGTCCCACCTTGTGCCACCGGAGCGACCAGTTGCGGAGAGAGCCCCTCCCATTCCTCCCATTACCTCCCTTGGCGATTGTGCTTCGATGCCAATCGATCTCTTGTCTGGCGACGACACCCCCCTCAGTTCCAGTGCGTAGCACGGGCTCTGACCCAGTGCGCGGCACGGCCTGACAACGCTTTGGTCCTCTCTATCTTGACACACTCTCCCCCTCACCTCCCTGCGCATCCAGACTGCCCTGCTTCAAGCACAGGTATCATCGCTGCAAGACTGGTGGAACCCAAACCCGAGAAGGACCACTTGAAGAGGATCACACAAGACTGGTACGCTTGGGCTGTTGCATGACCTTTACTTCGCTGCCTAGCATTTCTTCAATTTATGAAACCGCTGAGGTGTGTTCCACAGAACCGAAAACCGCAAAGAGCATCTCGTCTGACGATTTTATCACAGTGAAAGCAAGCCTGAAAGTCGAATCCATGTCAGACTATATTATGGCACCAGTTTGCAAGAGCGAACCGACATCGCCATTCGCAGCTCTAGTGCTCTACTCGAGACTTCTGTGTCGAGTCCCTCTCCTCTCTGCCAAGTTACGCTCTAAGCGGTCTGCAACGCTGCCTTAGCAGTCACCATCTACAGCAAAGTCCATAAGATCTATCGCACCATCCTCGCCTGGTCCTTCGCCCATCGGCCTGCCGGAGACACTGCCAATGACAATGGCGCCTGTCACGGACTCAACGCCAAGCACCGTTACACCTTGAGTGCCTTCTAGTCCCTTTATCCGAGAGACTCTACAGGCACCTGAAACTGATGACACCTACGAATTGACCATTCTGCGGGCTTCGCCCTCGTGCAACCTGTAGCCTTCCCAAGGGTCCAGGTATCTCCTTTGATACGTCCTTCTTGCACACCACTGCTTCTGTGTATACCTCCCAAGAACAAAGCTGACTTAGTACAATTGTCAAAAGCCTTTCAAGCGAGCCTCCGTCAGTTACTATTCGTTGTCCTCGCCACCTTCTCTGATGCCAACAGCATCCGTATCGGTCTCGGTCTCTGCGTCTACCACGCCCTCGTCCCTATCTCTTCCTTCTACTGCTCCCTCACCACGGTAGTAACCCCTGTACTATCTCCTGAAAGGTCACCCGTCACCTTGACTAGGACAACCTCTGCAGTTTCAATGGTATCCTCTATATCGATGAGACCGGACATACCTCTCTCGCCAACACCGCCAGTGCCAACTATGTCACTGCCAACACTGCCATCGCCAACGCCAACACCGTTATCCTCGCTGACGCTGCCCCGCTGCCGCCCTCAACCCCTGTTGCCCATGCCTCCAGTTCACGATCTTCCGCCACCTCCAGATTTACAATTTACCATCAGGCGGGTGAGGACCTCCATCAATCGTTGCCGCACTGCCTAACCTATCCAAAGACACAGAAGTCAAAACGAATAGTCGTCGAGCACGAGAAGCCGGCGTCTCAAGCATAGGTAATGGTGGTACGAACCCAATAACGAAGCCGCAAGCACAAGCCCCACAGAACAGTCCCAGAAACCTCAAAAACGACACCGCAAGCAAGATAGCGTGCGACAAACAGCAACGACATTGGCAACAGTGACCACAGCAGCAACCATAACAAATACCCATGCAACCTCGAACTTGGCATCAGCGACGATGGCAAGCCCGTGTACAATCCGGGTGGGAATACCTTCAATACTGGGGATGGCTCGATACACGATGTCACTGCCAATACCACCGCCACCACCAGCAAGGTGTCCTGCGCCGCTGACACCCACCACACCTTCAACTGCGATCGCGACAAGATTGTCCTCACTGCCTCCGACGTCGTCCCCCACTCCGAAGCCTTCGACTCGGACAACAACTCCTCCTCCACCCAGCATTGCCGCCCTCGCCGCGACTGCCGCCTTCCCGCGCGATTACGCACTGGCGAGTACGTACCTACCACCACATCCTGCACTCCCGCTCGCTCTTGATTCTTCGCCTCCGAACTCGCGCACGCCAACTCAGCACCACCCAGCAATGACGATGACATCTCATCGATCTTGGGGGCAAGGGAACAGCCGCAAGCGACCGCAAGCCCTAACGCACCCGCAGAGCGACACGATGCCGAAGCCGCTGAAGGGTCCACTGTTATCTGCAACGACAATGATGGGAGAGGAACGGAATAAAGACGCCGGCACCGACGTACGTCCTCCCTTTTATACTGACTTTGACAAACTTGCACGCGCAGGCAACAACAACAACAACAACAGCAACAGGTTCCGGAACGCCAGAAACAAGCATGGCGCATGCGACCCCCGCGCTTTTGGCAGCAGCCGCAATACTCCCAACATCGACACCAACATTGACACCTGCCGCAGCCGCCGCAACAACAACCCCGACATCCCCGATGACAACAACAACAACAACAACAACAACAACACCGACCAACGCAACAACAGCAGCAGCATCATCAACTTCGACCTCATCACTGAGTCGACACCGACACCATCACCGACACCAGCAACAACACCAATAACAACGACGACATTCCCCCCTCACACCCCTCAAGCTGTCGACATCGCCATCAGCAACAGCAAGCTTCCTGAGACTCCCAACGACAATACCAATGCCGACACCGCCACTAAAAGCAACTACAGCCACATGTTGACCCAGGAGGGTCGTACAGTAAGTTTTCGGTTCCCCTTTCTTTTTCTCTTGCCCCACACGTAGTATACTTGTATTTAACACTTCCTGCCTGGCTTCTGTCAAGCAGATAAATATAGATCCCCTTTCCTTTCGTCTGCGTTTG
>Ga0307510_10004613_pt1 | contig 16245 bp, 15 predicted proteins | sample 12_EM_MG_FD_207224 | JGI IMG/M metagenome (GOLD analysis project Ga0307510, IMG submission 207224) | Populus trichocarpa ectomycorrhiza microbial communities from riparian zone in the Pacific Northwest, United States - 12_EM | ecosystem: Host-associated > Plants > Roots > Unclassified | place...
AGTGGAGGACAACACGTGTCTCCAGTGGCAGAGATTGGATTGATTCTCAAGGTCAAGGACATTGGAATTGGATTGTGAGCATTTTGAGATGGGAAAGTGCAGACAGGAAATCAACCATCCCCTTGGATGAAATATAAGTGCAACTTGGGATACATTTGAGACAAAGGTTGACAAGGTGGTCGGTGGTCAAAAGTAGCTTCCATATTCCTGGAAATGCAATGGACCTCAAGGAGCATGATCGTAGACTTGGGGTGGACCCACCTAAGATTTCATTGGGGAACACCACTGCTGTCTCTGCATCATCCAATGATCTAATCCCAACATGGGACAGTGCTGGAAATGGCTCCCGTATCACTTCCACGATTCTTCTCAATAGATGAGTTGAATGGCCATTCAATTTGATTTGGCATACAGGTATCTTGTATCTCAGTGCAGCAATGATGTTATCTGCACCTTCCAATTGTGACAGCTCTGGCTCAGAGTCCCATAACACTAGTAGAGGTAGGCCTGACCAAGCAGCCAAAATATCCTCAATTTGTGTTCTGGCTGTGCAGACAAGTTGCACATCCAGACAGCGGGGTGATACAAATACAAGCCCTTGCCATCTTTGGCAGATATTAGCCAGCATATGCCATTCACCAGTGTTGGCTTTTCCAACCAGATAAAAGCTGAATATTTCTAGAAGGGCATTATCTGGGAGGATGTCAATTGTCACTGTCACTTGGCCTAAACAGGATTGGTCAACAGTTCTTGCAGACATGAGGAAACTACCTATGTTTACCTTGCTCACCAGACTCATTAGCCATGCCTTCAGAGATGCTATTAATCCCAGCCAGGGCTGGTAACCCAGAGGCAACATGACAGTTAGCATCTGTCTGAGGCAACAATATCATGAACATTGTGCAAACACTGACTAGTAGGTTGACCTTCCACTCCATACCCTTCCAAACTGCAGGCAGTGTGTTCTCCTAGCAGACTGCCTTTGGTCAGGCCATTAGGGGACAGATTTGATGGCCCAGAGTTAGTAGAAGAGCATCAGGTGACAATGCTGTCCAAACAGCGGATGCTGGTGGTCATTAGGTATGACTATGTGGGCCTTGGTTTGTAATGTAGTTGTGAAAGTTGATTGGATAAGTGCTTTGAAGCACCTGAAGCCAACTTTATAGGTCAATCACAGTGCATGATCCAACCCATCAAACATGCAGTGCACACATGTAGATGTGCAGTGCAACCAAATACAGGCAAACACAGTCATATGTGATATGAAGGCAGGGATTGGAGAATACTATGATGAGGGAAGTGCCACTGTCTGGATGATCAAACACCAGAAAAGTGTTCATGGCTTCAGCATTGGCGATCCTTGTGCAAGGCAGCTAGTATGTTACCCAATAGCAGTTGCATGAGGAATCCACATGCACAATTCAAGCTTACTTTGAAGCTGCCCTTACTGCCAGCTTGGTTGCTTATATAAGTGAGGAGAACCCCCAGCATTCGGATTTATGGGCCAACTGGAGGGAGGATGCAGACTTGCAGAGCACTGCACAAAGGGAGAACTGCGTGCTGACAAGCTTTGACCAGATGAAAAGGCTGGTTAGCCCACCCCTGCTTGCAGAATCCAGCTGGCTTCTAGTGTGACTAGTGTTACGGGACTCTGGGCCAAAGGTGTCACGATGGGAAGGTGCAGCTACACAATGACATGCCTGATGAGTTTGGCTGGGGGAGATTGTGTGTGGTGAGTACAGGAAGAGCCATGTACTATGTGGACTGCACCATGTGTTCCATGTCCAGCTGCAGCTAAAATATATGTGGGGTGCCATGCAGGCCATGCTGCTCATCCATGTGGCTGATGACATACTTGTGGGGTGAGTTGCATGACTAATGTGCTCAGCTGAAGGGAGAGTGGTGGATATGATGACCTGAAGGCTTTCAATGTCAGAGGGTAAATAGTGGAAGCATTAGCCCACATATCCTTCACCTCTCTGAACGTGAGAGTGATAATCTCAGGTAGATGGTTAATTGTGGGAAGTAAGGGCTAACATACTAACGAGTGGTCACAAAATTGGCTATCAATTTATGGCACACATATGGTGTAGTATTTCATGGGGTGACTTTCTGCAACATTGACTGCAACCGTGACAGTCCATTATGGATAGCATACTGCAAGACCTGATGACAGTGGCAAAGGACATGTACAGAAACTGGATTTAGGGTCACACAAAGAGTGTAAAGGAGAATTGCAGATGGGAGTAAAGTGACCTCTGAAAGGTAATACTATGCAAGGGCCCAACATTGAACCAACCTCACTATCATACCCCCCTCCTCCTGTAACATTGCATGTGTGCACAAGTTTAGTGCCATGGCAGCCCCAATACTTAGATGAAGACAACACATGGGTGACCACAAAAAGCTGGGCACTGCACTAACTTGGCACTAACATTCTGTGACCCAAGCATTTTGCCCTTCATACTAAGTTTATAATCTCCTGGTGCACATCAGTTGCACTTGTTGTTCACCAACATAAAATGTTACATCAAGACAGCTGTATGAGCTGTAGAGCAGAGCAACTATATTATGATTACCCATATCTAGTTTACAATTACACACTGCCATGTACATACTGATTAAGAAGTGCTATGTGGGGTTCTGTACCCCAAGGTGCACCAAAATTGATGTAAAAATAACACCTCCCTTCTCTCTTTGCTGCCCGACCTCCTACAATCACTGCAGGAACGAGTTATTTTCACATCTCCTTTATGTCAGATTATCTGATGTAATGATACTGTTTTCTGAGGTTACATGGGATCTCATTTTCCTACAATTCAAGTCTGAAGAGATCATGTAATGATACCATAATCACAGTCCAATTAGCCTCTGCCTGAAGCTAAGCCCATGGTCAGAATATTCACACACAAGTAAATCAGACATCAGCTTATGGTTGGATTAAGACACACTTAAATTCACTGAGGATCCACTTAAATACAGAATATGATGTCATTCTAGTCAGAAAAAAATTAGAATCAAAGTACAACAATCCTTGTATATGTATGGCCATATATCATGCTTTGCCCCCCTTCCTCCTCCCTTTGTGCTCTCTATCATCAAACCACCATGTATAATGATTCCATGACTCAAAGGGGCTCCTCAGGCATCACTAGATCAAATAGAGCTTAGGAAGGTCAACCTGCTGAACACAACAGAGGTTACACACTGACACAAGACCCAGCCATGGCCTTTGGTATATCCAGTATCTGCAAATCAGATGCACGTTCAAGCAACATGTTCAGCCTTGGCTTCATGGGTGGCAGTGGTAGTGGTGCATATGGTCAAGAGTATTCCGGATCCCTGAGGCATGTAAGTATCAGATGTGTTGCAGAAAGAGCGTACATTATTGCTCACCTATGCTCTCAAGTCCCCGTCTGATAGTTCCCTCAATACGGATTGGGATGCATATAACAGGGGGGAGTCAATAGGACAAGTGAGTAATGATTAAGTGTAGATGTTACAATGTGTTAGCTCACCTATTCTCCTCCAGACACCATCTGCCAAGTCCTCTCACCCTCAGAGCTGAGGGACGTACCACCTGTATGAGACACCACAGCATCTGAGTCCCTGGGAAGAGTCTCCTTATAGTCAGGATGCCAATCCATTCTTGTGGTCAAATAGGCGAAATGACAGACCCTATCAGCCACCACACTCCCCACAGTCCCACCTAGGGGCACCCTTCTATCCCCCAGGCCCTGAGCCATTACAAGCACCTATAAGACAGATTGTGTCAGAACTTAAACAAGTATCAGCACAAGTAGGCAAGATAGAAGGTCATACCGAAGCCATTCAGCAGATTCTTGGCTGCCTCAAGGGGATAGAGACATGCTTAAGTGCCCTTGAGGGTGGTGGAACCACAGGTGTTGAGGGAATCCAGGAAAAGCCGTCAGGAGGAACTTTGCAAGATGGTGCCAATCAGCATACAGGATTAAAGGTTAGTCACTTCATTACCTAAGACGCCATGCTAAAGCTTGTTTGGTAGGCTATTATACACTCAATGTTCTTTGAGATGTGTGGAGTGGAGGCAAGAAAAAGTAGGACACAACGTACCACAGAAATGTGTGCAGTCCAACCATTGGTAGATGGTGCTGCATCTGAAGTCATCAACAGTAAAACGATTTGGCACCCAATTTGGGACAGTCAAGTTGACCATGGGGTCAATGCTGAATTCTTGAGCTCCGTGGCTGATCGTATAATGAATAATGAGAAGGTATTCAAATGTGTTCACATGAAAATACACACTTATATGTCATCTTGTAGAGTCTTCGCAAGAAAACTGGGACAGGCAAGTTAGATGACAATGATTACAAACAGAATATTATAGAAGCATGCACCAAGACTTACTTCTGCAGCATACACAAGCAGTTGAAAATGTGCAATGACCCAGAGAAACTTGAACAAATGCAGGATAAGGGTCAGAGCTGATCCCAACATCAAGCAGTGAGTCCATGACATTGTCAGATAAAGCAAATGTATGCATGTTCCTGAGGTACTCAAAAGTGCACCAGGATTTGAAGGCAAGCTGCAAAAGAATTCTGTGCTGAGAAGGGGATCCTGTTGGAGGAAGTGATGGCAGCACTAGACACAGATTATGCCAGTGAGCCATATACGTGCAGACCAGATGACAATAATTTGGAGGAAGTGGGAGACATGCCTGGCAATGGACATGTCATGAGTATGGCAGAAAGACAGGAGAAGGCGTGTTTGGGGGAGGCAGCCAAGATGGTTGTTGGTCCAGCATGGAGAAGTCCAGATATGAGTACAAGTCAAGAAGCGAGTACGTTTGATGATGCTCACCTTATCATACCAGTATACTGCTTTTGCCCAGTGGCTTACCTTCAGGCTTCACAAAGAAAAGCACTTAGGTAGCAGATCGGAAGTGACAGGGGAGTCTCTCAGGAAGAGGCATCAAACAAACACAAACCCCCTGAAAGGCTTTAAGAAGGAGTTCAATGCTCTGCCCTCAAAGCTATCAGATTGCTGACCTTTGGCAAGAAGCACACCTTTCAATGCCATCATGGCTGACTGGTGGCTACAAAAGAATCCAGGCTTCAAAACTCTTGATGAAGGCAGAGGGTGGATGAAGGGCTTTTGCGACAGCCTCAAGAAGAGCAAGCTCCACCCACTCAATTGGGAGCATCTGGATGAGTTAGTGACTTGGCACAAGAAGCAGGGAAATGATGGGGAAAACAACACTGAGTTTGTAGAAGGTTCTTCAACCCAAGCCATGTAAAACAAACCCATTTGTAATTCTTCACCCCACACTGAATACATCAATGCATAACGCTTACGAATAATTACTGTAAACATGGGTTAACATACATGTTTATAGCAAGCCATATCCAAGAATACATACCTTTGCAAGGTCTACTGTGGCCCATGCTTTCGCCTTATCATGTCCAATAGAGACTGTTGTCAGTGCTAATTGGCCTTGTATCCATGCCAGGTCAATTAGACTTGGGACTCCTGCCTCAGGATGCAGATATTCTCCCATTTCCTACAGTTGAATGTGGACAGTTTGGCTGAGGGTGTCAGAACAGTCAGAAGTCTACACAAAATGCCTCTAAGTTGAGTCTGAACTTACAAATCATCCCACAACTGCTCATGTTCACTGGCCCAAGCCTTAAACCACCACATCCAAACAAACCAGAGTGGATGGCCATTCTGTTGTATTTGCTGATTCAGCTGAATAAATTCAAGGACTTTGCTGTAGACGTTAGCCAGAGACGGCCCTGGAATGACAATGTGCATGAATGAGGACTTGTTTGTACTGACCACGTGCAATGCATGATAATGTTTGCCTCCTATAACAATGTATTTGAAGAACATGGCAGTTCTCTTGAGAGGCAAGCTGTTGGGAAATATGGGACATTCTGACCAGCAATGAATAGGTGTCAGCAGAAATCAAGAACAGATGGCCTTGATGACAAGTTGGTACATATCAGAAGACATGTTGTCTTTGTGGTGTCTTGGACTGAGACCATACGACACACATGCTATATTCAAAATAAACACCATGTTGGATGGGTATAGGCATAGTATCTATGAACTGTCAGGGTGTTCTTTGTCAAGGTTTTGAGAGAGTGTGGTGATACCTGCTATGGTGCCTTGCTCTTTGTTTGTGGCCTTGAGCATGATCTCTGTGATCTGACACCAGAGGGAATGCTCTGGGTAGCAAAGCAAGGAGTATATCTAATGTGAGTGGTTAGTATGTTTAAGTAGATTCAGTTCCTTGTACCAATTGACTTGTATGACATGTCCATTGGAACTTGCAGAAGAATGTGGTCTCGATCTCACCCTGACCATGATTGTTAATGTTGTATGACTTGAGGACTTTGTTGAGGCATTTGTATAGATAGGTCCAAAAGTCTTGAAGGGGTCCGAAGTTCTGGATACACTCACTTATGTGTGTCGCATAATGATGATTGGGCTTGATGACACTGGAGCCGTAAAGCTATGTGATGATGTCAGTACACAGAAATCGGCACACATTAGACTATGAGTGACATACCAAGATCAGTTCAGTACAATATTCACAAACTAATTGATCTGCCTGGTTGATGTCCAAGTCAGTAATGCGCTGTTTGATAAGAATGCAAAGAGCAGAGCATAATTTGAGGAAATTCCAAGGGTTGTCTGGATGGAGGGAAACTCTATTGTCCTTGGTGACAGGACCATCAGGATCATCATTTGCGATCCCTGTGGAGGACATGGATGGTGGGGGGATGGCACGCTGTTCTCCCTTGGGGAGACCTTCAATCGTTTGTGACATTGCCTTTTGTTTTGCAGCCTTGAGAGTAGAAAACTATTCAATGAACATCAAACAGAAGAAAAACATCACGCACCCTTTTCTCAACCTGTCTTGCCTTGTACTCCACTGCAATCCTTGCCTTCTCTGCCTGATGCTCTGTGGCGATCCTAAGTTTCTTGACCTTCTTGGCCTGCGATGCTGCAGCATGCTCTTGCATGATACAAGCTCTGACTGCAACCATGGCTTCTTTTCCTTGCAATTTTGCATCTGCTATGGCTTTCCTGTCATTGGCCTTCTGATAAGCTTCTTGTTCTCTTTCTGCTTTCTTGTTGTTGGCCTTCTGACAAACTTCTTGTTCTCTCTCTGCTTCCAATTTGACAATTGATGAAATGTGTTGATTCAATGCCCCATGGATTTGCAACAAGGACTCCCAGAGTTGAGGGACCTGGGATATTGAATGAGGGATTGATATTTAGAAGGATGAACAGCTGAACTTGAGATATTGAAATGCATACAACTATTGGACCATAGACAGTGGCCAGTAACAGCCACTGATTGGCTGTAAGAGAACCTCCTGATGGCACACCAATCCTTCAGGTCTCAATTCCATTGGGATTTTGATCCCATCCTTCCAAAGACAAAGTAAGTCAGATATGATAAGACATAAAAACCATTGGATCTTGTCAGGGTTTTGCTCTTTCAGACCCGGAAGTATGCTTGTGCATATGAGATTTGAAGTGCAGTACCTAGACAATAGAACAGGAGCATAAGTTGTTGTGTAAATGAAACTCACTGATATTTGGGTGGGAGATTGCAGATGGAAAACAAACTAGGGCATGAGGAGTGGGATGGGGCAATATTGCTGTGTATGTAAGAGAACCTGTTGCAGAAATGAGTCAGAACAGCACAAGGAGATGACAATACATACTAACTGACTCCCAGATTGACCCCAATTCAGAGCTCCCTGCCAGGCCCTTGTCTTTCATGATAGAGATTTGAAAAGAAAGTGCTGCTGTTGGGAGCCTTCAGGTATATGTGACACATGTCACCATTGAATATGTCCTTGTATTCCCTGGACTTGCATGGTTTGGTACGCCAATTATCCAACAATGCTTTGATGCTGGGTATTTTGAGCATGGACACAAGTTGTTGCAACAGCAAGAGGTATGGATATTTGATCACAGGGGTCTTTATATTATGCGGGTTGCCTCAATTCGTATGACTTGGCAAGAAGAGGGGCACCTTGCATGACATACAAGCGTCTTGTACATGTTGCAAAGCTGCTGACAGAAATACATCCTGGCATTTTGGACAGACAGGAAGCAAATCGATAGAGGGATCAATGGCAAGGCTACACGTAACAGATGGAAGCATGACAAAAGGCTGTGCAAGTTGTGTGCTGACAAATGTAACAAGGCACACCAGGATCTTGAGAAGGGCATTACATGCTACCCATGGAAGATTGAACTGTATGTGGAGCCAAGACACTATCACATAAATGGCAAGGAGGTGCTTGGGGAGTTCTGAGACATTTGTGATTGACTGTACAGGTTGTTTGTTAAGGCTTCAATGGGCCCTGATAGTACGACTTGTACTAAGAGTGAACTGGTGGCAAGTACTTGAAGAGGTAGAAGTCTCTAGTATTGCTAGAGACGACTCTGAGTGGCTTATGTAACAAGTGGGCAAAAGGGGAGGCACAAGGGAGGCTTTCAAGAACATTGATATTGATAATCAAGTCAAGCTTAGGGCTTGACTGTCGAAATACAGGGCGCTTATATACAGGCACGGCCGCGCACGGGCCATGATCACTAAGGTAGGTACTTCTGGTTAAAAGGGGGCTGTCTGTATCGTATAGTACTCCGCAGACAAGTGCTGCAGTCTGTATGAGTCGAACAATGGGGAATGAGCAAGAGTGAATGACAGATTGACAATTTGCCTAATCCATCCTTAAGGGTCGAACAATAGCGGCGGGTCATTCCAAGAAGAGAAGCGTCGTCATGATGCGATGATGACCACGAGGTTTGAGGTTGATCCGAGGAGATCTGATCTCCGCGTGCCCATTCTGGTCTAATGGGCATCTAGTGTAAGCAGCTACCCTTTAAGGTAGTCCATATTGATGGTGACCCAATTAAGGGCCATGTCGCTATCTGCGTCATCTGTGGAGCTCTGTGTGGATAAGGGTTTGTCTGCGGATCCTCTGGGAGAGGTCGACTGGTAGCCCTGACTCTGGGGCAAGGTGCCAGCTATGGGCGACGAAGCAGTAGGTGTGATTGAGTGGTAACTGCCTTCTCTATTGGTATGTTGTCGTCTGGATGCTGAGGAAGAACTGGTAGGGGATAGGGAATGCTTGTGGGACACAGGGGGAGGAGGATCATCATGGTATTCTCTCCAGGTTCTGATAGGGGACTCTCCCAAAGGCACAGTAACCGTGCCGTCTTCAGTATTCAAGTATTGGGTTGGCTCTAGCTTTATAGGTGGCGCGTCCTCTATGGGACTGTCCTGGTCTTCCAGTGGATTCTCTACTAGGGGTGGCTCTTGGTATGACTCCATTGAGGAGTACTGTCAACGATGGGTGTTCCAAGGGATAGGAACAGGTGGCAAGTCAAAGGATGGATAGATGGATGCTGCAGGGGAAGGCAATCGCATCATAACAACTTGGGATGGGCTGATCCATTGGGGTGTGATTGGTTTAGTCTGTTCTGGTGTAGCTGGTCTGGTTCCCTCTGGTCTGGGTGGCGAGTCCTCTAGGGGCAATAGAGGTGGTAGGTTCAATGGTAATGGTGCCTTTCCCATAAGCTCTGGTGGTGTAGCACTAGGGAAGATGACTGGTGGTTTGGTAACTGGCTTTAGGTCGTAGGATATGACCTCTGGTGTGGCCAAGGAGGGGTAGGGTAAATGAGAAAAATTGGGTGGATCATAACATTGTTGGTCAACCAGAAAAGGATCAGTGTCATCCTCAGTAGGTTCAGATGGAGGAAGGACAGTGTGCTTGTCCACACCATCAAGATCTTGGTCCCCTGGAAATATGTCTTCATCCGGAAAATCTTCTTGCTCATTGTCCCCCCCCTGGCATATGGCCCCCTGGTCTTCTCCTACAAGGTGGCTATTTATATTGATCTGATCGAACTGCAGGATCACTGGATCAGATCCTGAGTGATTATTGTGGTTTGCCAGTGAGGTAATAACATCAAAGTCCATGCATGGGAGAGCACCATCCTCAAGATCCACAAAGGGGTTTGATGTACCAAGGGTATCAATATTTACATCAAGGGATGGGGGCCCTTGCGTATTACCTAGATGGCTGGGAATTGTAGTAGATGATATGCCCCTGATAGGATCCACAGAAGCAAGACCAGGCTGCTGGACATTTTGCTGCAAGACCGTCTGGTTCTTGAGAGCTGTTCTATCATGATTTCGCTTAGTATGTGGGGCAACAAAGGTCCCTTTGCAGATACTGCAGTGACAACAAATGGGCATGACATTAAGCTTTAGGCAATGGAGATGTCAGAGGAGAGGGTCGAGATGCAGAGGAGCTTATGTAAGTATGATCAATAGGATATATGCCTCAGACGTTTGATGATCACATGCACAAAAATTGATCAAGAAAAAAATGTATTGCATTATACTATAGCTAGAACATGACAATGAGAAGACACAACGAGAAAGATGCAATGATGACCAAAATATGACAGCAACTGACACATGACAATGACCAAGAAAGAATGATGACCAAGATGCAGCATCACCAACACACAATGAGACAGGAAACAATGTTTTACTTCTTATCAACCTTGCCATGCTTCGAGGCTGATACCTTTAAGCTATCATCCTCCACTCTTCTCTGTGGGTATGTAACATTGGGTTAGAATCAACATGGTGTATTGATATATGCAACAGGAGACATGCCTTTTTGTTGTGTTGGTCCTCTACCTTTTGTCCATGAGTAATGGTGTCAAGGTGCACATGATATGGACAGACATACAAGCTGGTTTTCTCTCATGGGAATCTCCCCTTCATCATCTGTCTCTGGCTCAGTCTCAGACAATGCAGAAAGATCCTTCTGGATCTGTGTTGGCATGACTTTGAAGAACTGGTTGATAGCCTGTGAAGCACTCAGTCTTCATTCCAAAGATGTAGCCAACACCTTCAGAGGAGTGGGTGCATGCAGAGTCATTGAAACAGCTGTTGAATACTGCAGTGGACTAGGTTGGGAGACAGTGGACAGACCTGATATAGAAGGGGTCAAGGTGTTGGCAATGGGGCCAACATTGAAGTCGAGGGTCTGATGTAGTTGGTCAGTGCTGGTACAACTATGACAAAAAAACATCAACTTACAACTTCCCCAGTCAAAACCAGGTTGAAAGAGAAGTGGACATGTGTGTTCACTTGAGAAGTTATGGCAAGTTTGAAGAGATTGCAAGAGTTGACATTGTCTGACATGGTGGGACAAGCGATAGTTAGAGGGAAAATGACTTAGAGAAAGAAAAAAAAAGATACATGTTGTTGGGGAGCCAAGCAGACCATGAAAAGACTACAAATTACTATTTGAGAGTAGATCATAGTCAGATTATGATGCGATTATGGAAGAGGACAAGAGGAAAAGGAGGGGGGAGAAAAGACACAGAATATCAGTCAAGGCCATAGAGATGACATCAGTTTTGTGTTGGAAAAGACATGGTGTTCAGTCCCCATTATGTCAGCCTGTCACAGAGTTGGATTATGCTTGGTTTTTCCAGTAAGTCAGAATATCATGTCATTTTATAAGGTTTTCCGCTTAGAATAACTACTGAAAATAAACTTGTTCCCATAGTGAATGGAGCACCGTGAATCTGGCTGTTTATTTCCCAAGAGAACTGAGAGCACTCTTTGGCCATTGACCTCTGAACTAGGTCATGTGAAGTACAGGCATTCCATGATATCAATCTTGCAATCTGTGTAATGGCAACGGTTGGAGATGAACTTATCCAAAACTTCTTCGTCACATACAGATGAATGAAGAGAGTTGAAGACCATCCCACTGCACTCAGATAACACTTCTTCCAACCAATGGTCATCCCTGGTGAGCTCACCCAATGCATCAATAACAACTGATGCCATCTCCATGGACACATCTAGGGAAATGACTGCAGTAAATGGGAGGAAAATATTAAACCATTGTGTGGGCTCCATGTCCACTGCAGGTTGGACTTGGCAACTTGCATCTTCACAAATCCTAAGCTGTTCCACTTGGGAAAGGAGAGACAAGAGATTGTTGCATAGCTGCTCCAATGACTTGAGCCACCAGCTAGATGCATTATATCTGATTCCTAACTCAAGATGACCCCCAAATTCATCACTCATTCTGATTGACCAAGGGTCCAACTCTATGGGATGGTCAGCTCAATGTAGTTTCTTGATCTGTTCTAAGTGAGAGATGAATTGGACAAGTTGTGATGCAATGAAGTTGAAGTCCACAGAGAAGGTCACAATGAAGTGATGGAGAAATGGGGCATCAATTCTTGCTACCAGGTCTTCCAGATACTTGGCACCACCCATATAGTGAAAGTGAGTGATTGAAGGGAGGATTTTGCATGCTGGAGGTAGGCCTGTCAGCAGTAGGTGAGACGTTGAGGGCCTAAATCCAATGATAAGCCTATTGAGGTTAGGCAACATAGTCAGGCAGATCATCATCACATTAGGTGGGATATATATCATGATCCACCCCAATTTTTCTCTCAGTTGTCGGATCCCCTCCTCATCACCCTATCCAAACCTCTACCTATGGCCAAGCGACCATTACCATTGAACCTATTACCCCTACCAGACCTACCACCGCTGCCAACCAGTAAACCATCCATTACATCATCACCCCTTGATCAGCCACCAGTCAAGCCCCTTGTCCCCATCCCCTGGAACATCCACCATTGGGAGTACTCCTCAATGGAGATGTACCAAGAGCCACCCCCAGTAGAGAACCCACTGGAAGATCCAGACAGTCCCATGGAGGACGTGCCACCTTTAGAGCCAGAACCAGTCACTCGCTATGAGCCCAACACCCCTGGAGGTCATACAAAGACCCTGTCTTCCCAAGAGTCCCCTATCATACCATGGGAAGAGTACCTCACTTAGCCAAGTAGTCCTGTGTCCCGCAAGCACTCCTTGTCACCTACAAGTCCCTCTTCAGCGCCCATACACCAACACACCAGTAGGGAAGGCAGCTACCAGTCAATCACACCTGCTACCTCATCACCTATAGCCAGCACCTTGCCCCAGAGTCAGGGCCACCAGTCAACCTCTTCAGGAGAGTCCTCAGACAATCCCTCATCCATGCAGAGCTCCGCAGATGACATGGATAGCAACATGGCCCTTAATTGGGTCACCATCAATACAGACTACCTTAAAGGGTAGTTGCTTACACTAGACACCCATTAGACCAGAATGGGCATGTGGAGATCAGATCTCCTTGGATCAGCCTCAAACCTCGTGGTTGTCATCGCATCATGACAATACTTCTCTTCTTGGAATGACCCACCACCATTGTTCTCCGGTTAAGGATAGATTAGGCAATTCCCTGATCTCTCATTTGCTCTTGCTCATTCTCTATTGTTCGACTCATACAGACCGCAGCACTTATCCGCGGACCTTCATATGTCACAGACAGGCCCCTCTTGACCAGAACTACCTACCTTAGTGATTATAGCATGTGCACCCGCCTGCCTGTATATAAGCGCCCTGTATTTCGACAGTCAAGCCCTAAGCTTGACTTGATTCTCAATATCAATGTTCTTGAAAGCTCCCCTTGTGCCTCCCCTTTCCCTCATCTCTTACATAAGCCACTCAGAGTTGTCTCAAGTAAACTAGAGACTCTCTACTCCTTCAAAGTACTTGCCACCAGTTCACTCTTAGTACAAGTCGTACTATCAAGGCCTGTTGAAGCCTTGACAATATACCCAGAATCTGGAAGATCATCAAGGAGGAGGCTGACAAGCTGACTGGCAGATGCAAGAAGTTTGGGTAATCCTGGGAATGCGATGTTGTGTAAGGTGCATGATTGTAGACATGGGGCAGATCCACCCAGGAATGCTTTGGGAAGGACAGGTAACAATGTTCCCCAAAGATCTAACTTTGTCAGGGCCAGAAGGGGTTCCTGCATAAAGGGAGAAAGCCTTTCCAATACAGAGTGTGATATCTTTGGGAAAATGATCTTGGTTATGCAATCCTTGTGTTCAAGTGTAGCAATTATATTCTGGTCACTGTTAACATGATTGGGTCAGTAGGATATCATGATAGGCAAGGATGGCCAGATGTCCAGCAAGTCCCTTGCAGGTGTCTTATTGTTGCAGAGCAATTGGAGATGTAGATAATGGGGTAGTGCAAAGACGACTCATTGCCATCTTTGGCATACATGTACCAATGGATGCCACATCCAGGCAACAAGGTCAGCATTATTCACATAGCAGTGATAGAATACTTCTCTGAGATTGTCTAGGGTTCCATGAATAACTCATGGGGCAGTTATTCACACTTGTTAGTAACTGCTGGGAATCTCAGGAGTTATTCACATAGTTATTAACTGTTAATAACTATATTTGTGTGAATAACTATGAACTGTACTAAAAATGCAGTGTATGACTACAAATCTGCAAAGAACATATCTGAATCTATGCTAGAAGTGTCTTTACTGGGAGGGGGAGGAGTCACAGTGGTACTCAGTGTCCATGGGGCTCAGGTGAATGACAAAAAAATAAATTACACCAAAGCAGAATCGAACCAATGGACCCACCCTGCTCACTCATATAAGCAAAATACTATAACCACCACACCATTTCAGCTGCATCATCACTATCTCTTTTAATAATATATGACTAACTGCCACTGATAAAGACAATTTTTGAAATGCTGTAAGGGTAAAAGGGAACTTATATTGAGTAAAGTGGGGACAGGGGGACAGTCTGAGATGAATTATTAGTTCAATGTGAACCTGTACTCAACCCCAAATCAAATGCAGTAACCACCACTGTTGAGGGTGAGTTCACAAGTTGGCTCAGGTGCTGCTGTGCTGGTGAGTCACTCCTATATTGAAAAAGACATGCTATCACAAGTTGCTAGGTACTCCTGGACTAACTCTCTGGTGCAGGTTATTCACAGTTATTCACAGCCCTTCCTGACCTCCCAAGTTATTAACTGTTATTAACTGTTAATAACATGGAGTTAATAACTACTGTTACTAACTTGACAGTTATTCATGGAACCCTAAGATTGTCATCAGAGAGCACACTTATTGTCACCTGGCCTTGAGCAGCACAGTCAGCTGAAGTGTTGTGGACATTGCAGGCAGGACGCACACATGCCATGTTCTCCATCTCCATCACCATCAGACTCTCTCTGGTGGTGTAAAGTGGGCACCCCTATTGCAAAGTCTACAAAGGGGTTATCAATTGGAGTCAAAGACCCAGAAAAATTGGAACTTGGACATGAAGATTAGTTATTTTGGTAATGTGTAGTGATATATCCAGACATACTCATGAGAGCTCATTGGTAAGGAAGCAGCAACAGATGGGTGAAAATTGAAATATGTGGGGGAGATACAGTCGATATGGTCACAGTGGTGCAGACAAAGAATGCACACATAACCATGACATGGAAGTCTTTTTGGCCTGTCATGGTCTGGGTCTTGTTGGTGACCATGGAAAAGAGCACTAATTATTTCCCAGAAGCTGTCACTGATTTAGCTCCAGCTCTGGGTTTGGTGTGCTTTTTTGGCTCAGCTGATCTGGTAACAATAATATTAATGGTGTAAAGTGTGCTTTTCGTGAGCAAGCATGGGCAAACATAGTCATGTGGGATATGAACAGATCAGAGAGCGCCATGGTACAGGAAGACCTGTGACTTGTCACCATCTAGGTCAAACACCAGAAAAGCAATCATGGCTAGCATTGGCAATCATAGCGCAAGGCAGCTGGTACGATGCCCCAATAACAGTTGCCTAACGAATCTGCATGCATAATTCAAGCATAGTTTGAAGCCATATATGCCACCAGCTTTGGTCGCTTATAGCAAGCAAGGAGAATCCTGCATTCGGATTGTATGGGCCCACTGGAGGGAGGATGCAGACTAGTCTGTAAGGCAGCCAACAATGACACTAAGATGCTAGAATGACAATATCATGCCATACAGTATCCCTCAGCCCATCAGCGCCAGCGCTTAGCAGCCTTTCTCATGGTCATGTGTGTCAAGGACCATCTGGGAGAGACTATGACCTTGTCCAATATCATATCACCTAATGTGTTTACCCCAGATGGGAGGTATGGTTGGCAGCATGTATCACTGTAAAGTCCAAAGTGTTGGAATTTCATACATTTTCGTGTGCAACAGCTGAATTTCATGCATTCTATGTGTGAAATACTTGAATCTTATTTCTCAGCAAAAAGTTAATGAAATCTTACAATGATATTCAACTAAAAATTGCACAA
>Ga0307510_10004614_pt1 | contig 16244 bp, 17 predicted proteins | sample 12_EM_MG_FD_207224 | JGI IMG/M metagenome (GOLD analysis project Ga0307510, IMG submission 207224) | Populus trichocarpa ectomycorrhiza microbial communities from riparian zone in the Pacific Northwest, United States - 12_EM | ecosystem: Host-associated > Plants > Roots > Unclassified | place...
AAGCAGTTATTAGAGCAAATGGAGGTCATACAAAGTACTAATTACACATACATTGTTTATAAAATAGAGGGTCAAAAAACTGTCCCAATGATAGGGCATTTTATTTTGCTTATTATTACATCATTTCCGATCCAAATCACATGATCCAGGATATTTCCGAAAGCCAAGATGATGTAATATAACATACATTATTTTCACAATATTTGATAATTTATTTGATTTATTCCAAGTCACTCTTTCCAAAATGGCAAAACATTGGGACAGTTTTTTGAGCGACTGTATATATTCAGAGGAATAGTTATAGCAAGCTTGAGTGGTAGAGTGGTAGTTACATTTGTGTCTGTCAGTAAATGGGCTGGGTCTGTGGGTTCAATTCTGTGTTGGGGCAATCTTTTTTTTCGTGCTGCATATATATTATTTATTTCTAGCAAAAATGTTACCTGTTGCACTAGTCATTAGCCGCAAGAATTAATAATAAACACGGTGTGAAACAGTCCAATGTCGGGGCACATGAAGCAGACACAAAATATTGTACAAGTCAATTTCTCATTGACAAGGCAGAAGGGCCAGGCACCCAGCAGCATGCGGATCCGCTCTGCTGTGCTCGCCCCTGCCCATGCACCCCCTTCTGCTGCACCGGCCAGCTCCATTAGATGTCTTTACAATTGCGAAAACCCGTCTGCGGAGGTCCCAGCTGCATATCCCCCATCAAGCGCTGCCCCTGGGCCTGTGCTTTCGCAACTTTCGGCCGCTTTCCCCAGGCCCATGTTTGCGCCCCCTTTCTTTGCTGGTTCAGGGCTTGCACATACAAGGGCCTCCACACTAAACACTTTCCGGGCTTAAATAATGCCTGGGAACACCCTCACACACACCCGTCTATCCCCCAGGCCTACTCAGCTTATCAAAACACATGCCTTAGCGACACATGTGTTTTGTTTGTTTTGCTTACATCAAATATTCCAAGATCTTTTTATTCTGCTGAGTACAAAATTCTGACAGTTTTCTGACAGCGGTACCAACCTACTGGGGTAATTCCTTTTTTGGGGCGTGACGCGTTCCGCTGAAACTGTCCAACTGTCGGCGCCAGTGTCCGAATCATTCCGGGACTTGCCAGTGCAACTTTATGGTAGTAAGTTACAGTATACGCACCCATAGTGTTCTGAGACAATCAGTGCCGCGCCACTTATTGTCGGTCGTGTAGAACCGTAGGTTAGTTGTGAGTCGGTGCTTCGTCTCGGAAAAATTCGTGTCGACCATCGGTGAAACCTCTCCAGGGAGCACTCCGATATAGATCCCCGGAGAGTTACGCCCTGATATTCGCCACTTTTTCAACGCATTCAAGCATGGAGCGTTCACACCTACCGTGTCGTAGAATTGGGGGAGTCCAGCTTGGCCCTGAGGGCCAAGCTATTGAGAGCGTCTAATTTTAATTTTTTTTCGTGGCGTCGACCGGAGGGTTGTTCAACACTTTCAGTGTACAAGGAAAGTGCTCCACGAATCCGACTCGGAGTTGTGTGAGGATCATAACTGTGCCGATGACCGTCGCTTATCGTCTTATCCTTACGCCCTTCTGCCTTCCCGTGGGAGCGTGCGGGAGATTTAACCCATCCGTCGTCCTCCCCCATTCGCATCCCTCCAGTTATGACCGGTGATACCCTTACCCCACAAACGACATGGTCTCAATACGTTGCTCAAATTTACATGACGGGTAAACGCCCCGTCATTGGCTCGTATGACTATCGCCTCATCGAAGCGAAGGCGCGTGAAGAGATGAAGGATAATCTTCGTGCGTATCAGCACGCCAGTGCGATGCGTAGCCCATCAATTGACGATGACATTATGCCCAGCTGCTTACATGTATACCTTTGGCAACGCTGGGACAGGCGGCACGTATCGCAGCAATCTCGAGGCGCTGGAACAGTGGCGCATCGTCCCCCGCATGCTACGTGACGCGACTCATCGCAATCTTGACGTGGGCGCTTCCTCTTCGCTCGCAAGCAACAGAGCTGACTGTCGAACTTCTAAGACCACCCTCTTTGGCGTCAAGCTGCCCTCGCCTATAATCATAGCCCCCGTAGGAGTACAAGGAATCTTACACAAAGATGGCGAACTTGCGACTGCCAGCGCAGCAGCAAGCGTTGGCGTACCAATCACCATGTCGACCGCAAGTACGCGTTCCATCGAAGCAGTGGCCAAGGCCAACGGCGACGGGCATCGCTGGTACCAGCTCTATTGGTGCGCATCATCACCTCCCTCCCGCGACCCGACAATGACGCTTACCCTTTCCCTTACCCATCCCCACCCGACGCGAGCAGGCCACGCACGAACGAGGTGACGCTCTCGCTCCTACGCCGCGCCAAGGCGGCAGGCTTCACCGCGCTCGTCGTCACGCTCGACACCTTCCTTCTCGGCTGGCGCCCACACGACCTCGACACGGCGTACCTACCCTTCGCCGCGGGCGTCGGCGTGCAAGTCGGCACGTCCGACCCGGTCTTCATGGGACGACAACCGAACGGCGGCCTGGCGCCGCGCCCAGACGAACGCCCTGCGTTCCCGCTCGACCTGGACGCGTTCCGCGCGCGTCTCGCGGCGGGGGACGAGCAGGCGCGCGAGGCGTTCGCGCTCGGCGCCGGGTGGCTGCAAGAGGCCAACTCGGGCAGGTTTCGCACGTGGGAGGACATCGCGTTCTTGCGCGAGAACTGGGACGGCCCCGTCGTGCTCAAAGGCGTCCTGTCTGTCCAGGACGCCCACGCCGCGATGGACGTCGGCGTGGACGGCATTGTCGTGTCGAACCACGGTGTGTCCCGTCCCGACTGCTCAAGACTCTACGGCTGATGTGCATTGCCTCTTTTTTTCTTTTTCATATTTTTTTTCTGGTAGGTGGACGACAGGTCGACGGTGCTATTGGCTCGTTTAGTGCGCTCGAGAAGATCACCGCGTCATCGAGGGTGCGCCGCGCCCAGGAAGAAGGCAACTTCACTGTCCTATTTGATTCGGGTATCCGGACGGGAAGCGACGTCATCAAGGCCATCGCCATGGGTGCTCAGGGTGTTCTTGGTAAGTAGGAGGTTTCTCCTTCGAACGTTCAAGTACGAAATGACTGAAATGACTGACTTCCGATGTCTTGTTGGTAGTGGGGCGTCCTATCATGTATGGACTTGCCCTGGGCGGCGAGGAGGGTGTCGAGGAGGTGCTGCGCGGACTCCTCGCGGATACTGAGGTCACGCTTGGGCTCAGTGGCTACAAGAGTATCGATGAGATCTGGGGTAAAAAGGAAGCTGTGCTGGAGAAGGCTGAGACGGCATGTAGGTGTGCCAAGCTGTGAGCTCATGGGTATGATGTATGATTCATTTGTGCGCACTTCGGTGTGAATGTAATATATTAACAACATCGCTCTCCCTCGAACACAGCATAATCACCCTGATCTTGTGCGATGTTTAGCGCGGCTGACCGCCTGATTTCTTGTTGAGCTGGCCAAGAAATGACCTCCTCCGGCTGTTTCCGGTTGATTGCCTTGAAGGCGTATCGTACAGTGCTGTATCTGTATATGGATAATATGAATCCCTGTCGTAACTCTCAGACTTCTCTGCCCAGAAGCTAGTCACTGGCTATCTAGGCGACAACGTCATCGCCACAACTCTGTGCATAGTCCTATATCCTGCCATGGTCATGAGCCACACCTTACTGTATGTTTCCTGGACTCAGTGCATCTGAGCAGAGATAGATTTCTGATGTCATGGTCTTCAGGTAGAATTTAATCATGTGCAAATCTAAATCACTGTAAGGTAGGCACTTGGTCTATGTACAAGTTCGGGGTTTGTCCCAAGATGAGAGAGGGGAAAGAGAGAGTGTGTGTGAGTGAGTGTGTGTGAATGCAAGAGGGAGATAGCTCCGTGTGAGCTGCTTTACTGATAGCAGAACGAAACGAGACAAGACAGAAGAGAAAGGGGGAAAAATGCAAACACAGAACCAGTGGCACTCATTGCCTGCCCGGGAGACTCTTGGGGGCTTGTCTGCTGCTTTGTCTGAGGCTCGTCATGGTCTTGAAATTGGTTATGGGAGATAACTGTGTGAGTTCGAGTGAACGCGCCCAGGCGATAGTTGTCTGTGGGACAACGCAATACAAGATGTACTCAGTAACAGCGCGCGATAGATGCACGAGAACTGAGGGAGACCAGACTAACTACTGAGTCTTTATAAACTAAAGAAAAGCGGTGCCCTGCAGGCATGAGATGTCCGAACACAATAACTAACTAATTGTCCAGTGGAGCAAGGTAAATAAGGCAGCGTGATAGACCGCATTGGTATACGACGTAGGTAGTGTGCATATGAGATGATCAAGTACTTATCTACGCAAGCCTTGGACCTCCGATCCGTTCCGGGCTCACCTTCGACACGTCTCTGGCTCCCCGGTGCTGCGCAGACTTCACCTGAGTGTCACACTTATCCCTGAAGCATGACTAGTGTATCTTGAATCTTGATGAGATTCGCCACCCGGTACCGGGAGGTTCCTGAGAATTACTATCCACAGCAATATCCACCTGTCCCCAGGTCTTCGGGGCAAGCCAGGCAACTCATGAGCTAAGTTCCATGCACCCCCTTTCTTTCTTTCTTGTTTTGGAAGGATTGTTGGGTAGCTAGCTTAATTCCAATAACCAATAATAGTGTAAAGTGGGTGGTCAGCGCGTCTATAGCCGGACCTGCGGTCCGGTGTGAGGGCACAATGCATTTACGCGCATCCCTAGTTTAGTTTGGGATAGTGTGGGACTCAAAGCACACGTTCCCCGGATCACGGGTACGTTATGCAGTCCTACCCACTAAAACCTCGCTTCTGTTTATCCAGTTTGGTAGGAGTACTCTTTCTTTTTCGAGTGCTGGCTCCCAGGTGTCTACCACAAGGTTGGTAAACCCGTCATTTCTTTTGATTCTGGCTGCAGTTATTTTATCCGTGGTGAGTCTCTCGTTGATGACACGGAGCCACCGTCCGTTAATCTCGCTATCGCTATGGATTTTTCTTGTATTATTCTCTCACACCGCAGCACCCAGATGAGGTACGCGGATTCGGATTCCATGCACTTGCTTCCTAAGGCCCATCCGCGAAACTTTCCCAAGCCTCCGCACCTGAGGTTCACCGCAGCCTCGAGGCCTCGAGGCTGTGTTCGTTGGGTGACGGGTAACATACCGTGCTCCCCTCAACCCATCTTCATTCACGACCCTTCCCCCTCCCAATTTCCTCTCATAGTTCCCTACCCATGTCTACCATCAACCAAGTAGGAGGCCCTTCACGATTGACGGATAATTTTACAGCGATATTTGAAGTTGCCGCGAGCGAGTATCAGAGGGTCACGGGAAAGCCTGTCGACACCCATCCCTTCGCCACCCGGCTTGACAAATGCGACAGTCCTCAGTCCTTCTCAAACGTACTTCGAACCCAAGCTCAGGCTCTCAGCGCCCTCCGCAGGGGCGATGACAAACCTGAATTGATGGCGTGGTTGGATCCTATAGTTCATATACTATTTACGTTTTCTGCAACGCTTGGAGAAGGGATCGGCATTGTAAGCCACATCATTCCTCCCGTATTGCCGTTCTTTAACGTGACCCGGCTGTCAGCCATTCTCACCCGCCAAAACAATCTTGACCGGTATCGGCGTTCTTCTCACTGTAGGTCTCTTTTCCCAAGCACACTGTCGCGCATATGTCTAATAATCAAATTCACAGGCAGTGAGAGATGTCGCAGCAGACCACGACGCACTCATCCGCCTCTTTGAGCGTATTCACTTCTTCCTTCAACGTCTGAATGGTTATACTGGGATCCCGCTCACGAATGAATTCACCGAGTTCCTTGGGAAGATCATGTCGCAGATCCTTTCCATCCTTGCGATTTCGACAAAGGCGATGACCCAAAGCCGAATGAGTGTGTCGCTTCACATACTCAATCACCTTCTTGGCTGACTATGGTTCAGAGAAATTATTGAAGAAACTGATAGGAAGGAAAGATGTTGAGGATGCGCTGCTACGGCTTGACTTGCTTACGAAAGAGGAGAGCCTAATGGCGGTGGCGAAAAACTTGGAGGTTGCGCATCACGTCGATGGCACCGTCAATGAAATCAGGGCGCTCGCTGAAAACATCGATGATAAGGTGCAGGCGATTGAGAGGGTTGACCAAAATGTGAAAACCGCCAACGAACGTACGCGATGGATTCTTTTCGTCTTCGTGCAGGTACCGACCCTATTTTCCCCTTGTGTCCTAAAACAGGAATGGATGAACTTCAACGTTGGTCTCTCCTTGATGGTGCCGTTGTTGACCTTCAAAGCTGACGCGCACTCACAGGAACTCAATTGCAACAGGAGCTTCAAAACTGGCTCTCTCCTCCCGACCCTTCCATCAACCACAATAATGCGTGCAACACTCACCATCGTGGAACCGCAAGTTGGTTTATTCAAGGCAGCACATTTCGAAAATGGAAAGAGAACGGCTCTCTATTGTGGATTCTTGGCAATCGTACGCTTCTTCCACCCATTCTGTCTTGATACCCACCAATTTTTTTCTCAATTCCGTAGCCGGTGTCGGAAAAAGCGTCCTTTGGTGCGTTGTCTCTTATCTGTCCCTGTTATAAAAAATTGACTTAGCTAGCTCCGCTATCATCGAGGATATCAAGAACATAAGAGAACAGAGATCGGCCTTGGTCGTCTACCATTACTTTGACTTCAAGGACGCCTCCAAGCGCCATGTCCGTGGCTTGTTAGCCTCCCTTCTCTCCCGACTCAGTGACAGCGCGGATGCTTGTCGGGGCATTCTTCACGAATTGTTCAAAATGTGCCGCGATGGTTCCGAACGACCAAGCCATACGGCCCTCGCAAAGTGTCTCGGAACCATGCTCAAACTCTCAGGACAACCGGTTTTTATCATTATGGACGCTCTAGATGAGTGTCCGAGTACCACCGGAACGCCGTCTGCCCGAGAGGAGGTGTTGAACTTTGTGGATGATCTTGTCGGGTCAAATCATTCAAATCTGTTCATTTGCATCACTAGTCAGCCTGAGCAAGACATTCAGGCAGTCCTCAATCCTCTTACGGCCGCATCGCGTCGTGTGTCACTTCACGAGGAACGCGGCCAAATGGAGGATATCAGTAGCTATGTCCGTTCTTTTGTTCATGCAGACAGAGAAATGCGAAGATGGAGAGAAGAGGACCAGGAACTTGTGATCAAAACGCTCTCAGAACGAGCTGGTGGCATGTGAGACGCCTCTGCTGAATACCTAAGTTAATTATTGCTCATGTCTGGGACAGGTTTCGCTGGGTATTTTGCCAACTAGACACCCTACGCCGATGCTTTCCTCCAAGCATTTGCAAGACTCTGAACGAATTACCGGCAACTCTGGATGACACGTACAGACGGACGTTAGAAGGGATTCCGAAAGAGAAAAGGCACCATGCGCATCGACTCTTTCAGTGCTTGGTCGCGGCTATCCGGCCACTTCGCGTCGAGGAGCTCGCGGAGATATTCGCAATCGACTTTGACCTTGACACGGTGACGGCACCTTATCTCATGGATGCCTGGCGTCCTGAAAATCCAGAAGAAGCGATACTTTCCACCTGTTCCACCTTGATTTCTGTCATCGATGGCAACCGTGGTTCAAATTTTGTCCAATTCTCCCACTTTTCAGTGAAAGAGTTCTTGATTTCTGATCGCCTCCGGAAGTCCGAGGTTGGAAACATCCGAAACTACCACATTCGCTTAGATGCCGCCCACATGCTTCTCGCGCGAGCATGCCTCACGGTGCTGCTACATTTGGACGAAAAAACGGACAAGAAGCGACTTGCGACGTTTCCTCTGGCATTCTATGCTGCTCAGCACTGGTTCGAACATGCCAAGTACGAGGACGTGGCATCGCAAGTTCAAGATGCCATGGAAGAGCTATTCAACCCAAGCAAGCCGTATCTTACATCATGGGTTTGGATACACGATGTGGATCAGCCGTGGTTCCGAAAGTCCATCGGCACGGTCACAGATGACAGGTCGCGTCCCGAGCGAACCGCGTTGTACTATGCAATGTCATGTGGACTTAGTGGCCCAGTCAAGTACCTCATCTCTACGCATGGAGAGGATGTCAATGCTAAGTGTAGTCATTACGGAAATATGTTGCACGCTGCATCGAACAAGGGAAATGTCGATGCTGTGTCTCTATTACTTGACCATGGGGCCCAAGTGAATGTGACAAACGAACGCGGAAGAACTCCCTTATGGGAAGCATATTATGGCCGACACCTTCAGGTGATGCAGCTATTACTGGAGCATGGAGCAGCTCCAGACGTCCGTTACGATACCTTTGGACTTCTGACCCATGACGCATCGCACAATGGACAAGCCGAGGTGATACGCTTACTACTACAGCACCACGCCAATGTAAACGCCACCTCTTTTTACAACCATACTCCGCTGCACTGGGCGTCAGTAAGGGGGCACGCGGACGTCGCCCAGATCCTCCTAGAACACGGGGCCGACATCGATGCCCAGTCCGAATTCGGAACTTCCTTGTCCCAGGCGGTGAACCATGGCCATTTCGAGGTCACGCGCATGTTGCTCGAGCACGGAGCGGACATGCAAATACGGCGAGAACGAGATTTGACTCTGTTCCAGGTGGCTACACGGAATGGAAACACACAAATTGCGCAGCTGTTGTTGGAGCGCGGTGCGGATAAAGAATAGGGGGTCTGCGACAAGCCCCGATCATGGATTACAGCACTTTGCCCCACTACATGTCCTTCAGAGCATCCCATTTTGGTATATGGTATTGTTAGAATATTTAGTTCTATCAATATTTGCTTATTCCTGAGCTAGACAATTGGCTGTGGCCATCGGTGTCTGTGTGGGTGTGGAACGATGTCCGTCCGTACTCGACCTGCATGCCTACGACATTCTACAAAATTGGTGCCCGATAAATTGCGACAATAACATTATGTTCGCTCTATCGCTGTATTTGCTAATACTAATCCATTAGTCTTTGACATGGCCCCGAGGGAAAAGATTGGGGGCGTTGCCTGCGGCCTGAGTCGCACATGGGGTTTGATTGCGTTGGAACGGTGTCCAAATCATGTCAGAAGCCAGACACATTGTACCGTCTCGGTCATTCGGCAGTAGCTAGTATGTTGACGCAGAAAGAATCCGGTGTCCCATGACCAGGAGGTGCTGTGGTGCTAACGCCTTCGATGTAGATCTTTGAGATGAAACAGTTAACAGCGCCTGGTTGCCCGTTCTTAATGTGAGCACAATGCCCTGTACGTCAGCGCTGGCCATTTTGCCGACGTAACGAAGTGAGACGGCGTATAGTGAGAAACGTTGTCGGTGTGTAATATCCGCCGACACCTACATGCTGATGTATGTCAACGATAGATTCCGGGAGAGAAAATTTGCAAGGGCAGCGAGGAAGAGCCAGATGCAGCTGTTGCGCTCCCAACCTTCCTGGCGTACATACGAGAGGTTCTATCTCGTGAGAGTGAGCCGCAGTCGACCGGAAGACGCGTGTCCGTCGATGGCAGGGGCAGAGGTCTGTCCTTGACGAGGGTGACGGCACGCAACCTGACTATGCCTGATTTAGACTGTCATTACTCCTCGAGCCTCAAGGCAGGAGCAAAAACCAACCTTGCCAATTGTGGGTAGTGAGCAATATGCCGCCCCGGGCCAATCAGACCCCTAAAACGGTTTCGGCAGATCACCACCCTTTCGTGCGACACTCTGCCTGGTGAAGGCAACACCTCCGTACGAAGCGCTGGCCCCCATCTTGAACGTCCGAAGCCAGCCGACCATTTTACAGAAGACCTCGGTGAAGAAAGGGAGTACGGTCAGCGCCGGGAGACGTACCTTTACTTTCTGCTGACTTCGGCAATATGGGGCTTGCCTTGCTAGCCACGAGGTCTGACTTAGAGGCAGTCGGGCCTTGCAGGGATTGAGGCGCACTAACCAGCAGGAGCGCCGCCAGCCATGAATGCCGTACCTGACCCCGCTGAGGGCACCACAGGGCTCAGACTCGCTGGCGCGACTGAGAATCACCACTGCAAAATCGGAGGCGAGGCCCAGGGTGCATTGGAAGGCCAGACCGAGGTTTGAAACGCCGCCTCGAGACGGCTCGAATGAATGCGAGTGCGGATCAGACAAGCTGCCACGAGAGACCGCGTGAGAGGGCGCGTCAGCCGCATGGGATGGAGCAGGTAAGCTTGATGATGGGGACTGCCCTGGGGGGGGGGACTTTCGCATTGAAGGACGCATTTAAAACCAAGTAAAACGACACCGCGGGCCAAGCTGCTGCCACAAGAGAGGACTTACCTACACCAAAAATCAACCACCGCCCACACCAACAACAAAATAAACACGCGCCTCTGGTGGTGCACCAACGCCGCTGCCGTCCCGGGCCACAGTCGAAATCGCGAACCGTCCTTGTATTTGATGCCTTCGGACAACGTTTCACACTGTACATGCAGCCACCAGGACACGGCGTCGCGTCACACGTGCTGCGACACTCGCGCCACCGTCAAGAATCATGCGGCATGCGGAGTGCGGAGGTTCAAATTACCATGCGATATTGACATTGTGATTAATGGAAGCTGATGGAAGTCATCACCACTCACGCGTACGCACGAATTGACCTACAACTTAATCGATGGGTACGGGTTTCCAAACGGCGATCCCTGCTGATTTACACTAGTTCAGATCTTCGAGTCTAATCAGGACTGAACTTTTGCTGACCTTTTTGCCTTTTTATGCTCGTTTTATGCTTCATCTGGTTACGAAATACGAACAAGGATTCGAGTACAGTACCACATGGAGCAGGTGTCAAAATATTTGAAATTCCCCACATGTTCCTTGCACTTTTCCCGAACCATTTCAAGCGTGAATTCGTTGCACATACGTTGACGCACCCTCGTGCGTCTGGCTCTCAATTCACCCTTTTTGCTGGCTGCGCGCGAAGTTTCAACATCATCTGTCGTAACTTCCCCGCTCACGATACAGAATGCTCGTTTCTGGACCATGCATCTACTGTGGGAAGTCCACACTTGTGTGAGTTCGGGCGATGGTCTGAGAGCAAGGCGGGTCCGCGATCCCGAGGGAAAGCGAAGGCGCATGGGGTGTGGACGTGCGCATATGGGCGCGTGGCGGCACCGGCTGAGCCACGTGAATGATTCTGAACGAGGCGAGACGAGGTGTAACGAAAACTAAACGCGAAAACGATGGGGGAAAACCGTGGGCACACTGGCACGTGGCCCGTCTTCTCACAAGGCCGCGCATGGAGTTTATATAGCACGGCCGGTAGCTACTTACGGTCTTCCCTTAACAACAAGAAAAGGGGTCTGTTCTGAAAACGAGCGCGCGACAACAAGGGTGAGGAGTAACGCATGGAAGGGAGAGATGCCGGATGCTGGGTTTGTGCGGCATGGACAGGTGCTGAGCGCTGAGCGCTGATGCGCTGATGGCGTTCCAAGCCTAGCGCGCGCAAGTGCCTTACACTGCCCTCCTCTGGCTAGTTTTCATTTCCTTCGATCTCACCAGTTGCCCTTTTCCCTCGCGGGCTTTTTTCTTGTCACGCACCCAACCGCAAGCCCCAAAGCCCGTTCTACAGCTGTATCGATCTCTTGCCGCCGAGTGGACTAGATACACCCTTGGGGCCTTGGGGTGTCACCTGACTACTCAGGTGTAGTACATAAAGGTTCTCTACCCGTCATAGAATAGCAGCCCAAGATCGGCCCTTGCATGTTCTCGACAATCCACGTGTGTGCCCATTTTCGCCTCCTTCTCAGTTAGGTTGCCTCGTCGTCGCAGAACCGCTGTCTGCAACGAACTCGTGCTGCTTCTACGTCCTCTTTTCTTCTCTCTTAACTCTTTCTACATCGCTTCATCTTCGCAAAATTGCTATACGGCCGCCTTCGTCCCGTACGCGCACATCCCCTTCTTATTCTCGCCCTCTCATCCCTTGGTCTAGCTCCGGCCGGCAAGACCCCCATCCGCCTCGCGCATTGGTCGCCTCGTGCCCTTGCTGACAAGACCCGTCATTGGTCGTTGCCTGCGGCCTTTGCTCGCCCTCCATCATCGTCTCTTTGCTCTCCCACTTCCCGCTCACCTTTTCCTACACACTCTTCCGGCCTAATCTTCTCTTCAATTGGCCTTTGACTTCAAAATCCCTGCCAAGTACCTCGTTACAATGGCACACTTAATCCTGGCCACCATGAAGTTCCTATTTTGGTTTTGCCAGATCCTCAGCGTCTCCGCACAAGAGGTTTCTGTACCTGCAGACAGATTCCTTTCTGTCATGGATGTTGTGGCTTCAAAATTGATGTTTTTATGGTCACTGAGAGCTCCCGCGGCCAACGCCATCCGGGAGGCCAGGACATCCATCGCAGGTATCTTGCTCGGGCTGGTTGTCGTCTTCGTCGTTCGCTATGTCCGAAGTCCATGGAGAAAGTTACCTCCGGGTCCTCGTGGTTTGCCTATTATTGGGAATGCCCTTCAACTAATGAATATGAATTGGTTGTTCTCGATGGATTGCAAGGACCGGTTCGGTGTGTACACGATCATCTGCTCCGGTCTGTGCTGAGCTGGATTCGTGGAAATCGCAGGAGAAGTGATGTATCTTAACGCCGCTGGACAGCCTACAGTTGTGCTTAACAGTCTTAAATCATGTGTTGAACTTCTCGAACGCCGTGCGATCAACTACTCTGATCGTCCCCGATACATTATGGTACAGGAGATCATGTCTCAGGACCTATTATGACCTATTATTCGGGGGGATGCGTTTTGGAGACCGGTGAGTGTCATAGATGGTCCTGGTAATCAGATCACGCGATGCTTATACTCTCAACTTGAAAACTCAATGATATTCGTGCAGCTATCGTCGCATACGTCGTGCCGCGCACGAGGCACTTACTAAGAGGGCAGTGCAAAACCATCACCCTATTCAGACAAAGGAGGCCACGATACTGGCTTCATCACTCGTTTCATCCTCTGCCGATGTAGATCTCCCAAAGCAATTTCATCGTGCAGGAGCCTCAACAATCATGTCCATTGTTTATGACTACCCGACACTCGAGTCAATAAATGACCCGGCTGTCAAGGACATTGAGGACTTCATTCTCCGCATCAGCAATGCTATGAAACCTGGGAGGTATCTGGTGAATATATTCCCTTGGATGGTGTACATACCCGAGAGGTTCTTGGATTCTTTCTCATGATCTCGATCTGTATGCTGACATACTATCCACAAAAGGTTCGCGAAATGGAAGCAAGAAGGTTTGAAACAATTTACCGAGGACTATGCGATGTTCAAAGGCCTTCTTGATCGTGTCCGAGGTGACCTCGTGCGTAGTCGTTCTAAGTACGGCATCCGGAGCCAAAGTAACACGGCATAGGCCAATGGAGGGAACCGACCAAGTTTCTGCGCGTCTCTGCTGCAGGACCCCAAGCATCATCATCTCAGTGATGCAGAAATGTCGTACCTCGCAGGAACATTGTAGTGAGTACACATGATTGATTTCATCTGCCGTATGAAGACAAGACGTACTTCAGTGCTGGAGGTGCCGAGACAGTCGCAACCACCCTATGTTGGTGGGCGCTTGCCATGATTTCCTTCCCGGAAGTGCAGCGTCGAGCACAAGCCGAACTCGACTCTGTCGTCGGCCGTGGCCGTCTTCCTACATTCGCTGACGCACCACGTCTTCCGTATGCGTGTGCCATCGTCAGAGAGGTTCTTCGCTGGCGTCCTCCCGTACCATGGGGGATGCCCCACGCCGTGGTCAAAGACGACTGGTACGAGGGCATGTTCATTCCGAAAGGCACAGTGTGTATATCGAACATCTGGCACTGCAATCACGACCGGGCGGTATTCGGCGAAGACGCAGATGAATTCCGGCCAGAGCGACACCTCGACGAGCAAGGGGAGCTGTCGGCCGGCCCCGCAGAAACAAATCAGACAGGGCATGTCTCGTTTGGGTTTGGGCGGCGGATCTGCGTGGGCAAGGAGCTGGCTGCTGACTCGCCCTTCATCGACATAGCCCGCATGCTGTGGGCTCTGAATTTCGAGCGGGCGCAGGACGAGAATGGGAAGGAAGTCCCATTGGACCTAGACACGCTTGTGGACGCCGGGATGATCGTGTGAGTACTGTAGTCTTAACGGAAGCTTCCGACCTGGCTAATGTACCGTCCTGGCATGCAGCCGCCCTGTTCCGTACGATTGCACGATCACGCCCCGCTTTCCTGAAGGGGTGTCTATTCTTGCAGAGGAGCGCGCACGCTTGGAGAATTAAAGATGGACACTTTTCCACCACGTCAGGTTTCATCAGCATTTTAAGTAGGGATGCAGAGATACGCTCGTCAATGTGGAATTCGGGGTTGCTTGGTTGTGCTTTACGACGAACAGAAGACATGTTGAGATTAATACATGATAATACCTACAGGCGCCCTGGTTGAGGCTGTATGCTGTAAGTACTGAATAGAGGCAGTGAGGGGTCTGAGAGGAGCGAGTGCATGGCTTTGTATCGCACGCACAGGAAGGAAAAAGGTAGGTTTTGCCAATGATTCAGGATGGGAGATTCGTTGGTGGGGTTGACAGGCCCTACACTCGAAATGTTATGTAATGTACTGAAGCAAACAATTACATCATCATGTATCAGGAATTCCCAGTTGCCGTTGCCGACGAGGTTGAGAACCGAAGTTGATGCTGTATGGCTGAGCCCCCTATCCTGCCGTTGTGTGAATGACTCAAGTACTCAAGTCCCATAAAAGCGAAGGTCCCCCTGATCTTCACGCCCTGGACAAACGTTGTGTACAACAACGGAAGCGTCGGGTCAGGTCTAAAGGCTCATTAATATTCCCAAGTCGCATTGTCAAACCTGTTCTGACATCGTTTTGGTCCCTTATAGCATATTGTATCCTGGCTACGATAATGAAGCACATGTTGTGTTTTTGTTAAGGCCTCGACACGCGTTCCAGTTCCTGCGGATGAATCTCATTCCTCTGAAATGTGCTAAACCGGAAAGGTCTAGCAGTGAGTTCGGAGAGAAGAGAGAGAGCTAGAGAGGCCGCAATTCCGAATGGATCGAGAACGCGCTAAGGAAACCTGAGCGGAGGTGACGGAGGGTTAACACACGAAGGAACGAGAGGGTCGCGAGGCGGTCAGCGAGTAGACTTGAGGCGTTCGTGTGCAGCACGGTCTGCGAAGGCGGTAGCATCAGGGAAAACCTCAGTGGTTAATCCGCGTTAGCGAGTGTTAATACAGTTAAGGGTTGTTAATTCGCGTTAGCAACAGTTAAGGGCTGTTAAGACATTTGGCAAGTTGTTAATGCAGTTAGCAAGTCATTAAGACGAACAAAAAGTAGCGCAATGATGATTTGATAATAAGACAATATAGCCCTAGCTAGCTAACCTACTAACTAGCGCTAAGCCTCGCCCCTCTACATGATCTTGTCCAGTGTCACCTCATCCTCCACCAGTGGCGGTAAATGCTTCTTGAAGATCTCACCCATGGTTGCACATCAACCAGGGACTTGTCGGACCCCTTTGCGCGATCAAAGAACGATATGGCTACAGCGACAAACAACTTAATCAGCCACATGCCAGTGGTCCCAAGATAAAAAAAGAAACACACCAATATTAAGACCCGCACGGGTCTCCTCTGTCCCCTTACTCCCCAGCACACCGACCTCACCGCGTGCACTGCCAATAACGAGCCAACACTGTCCACAGGTAGAACCAAGACACGCCCACCACACATCGACGTCCGCCTTGGCCTCTGTATCCATCTGCGAAAGGATTGTGTCGGCCCATGCCGCCCAGCGCGCTCAAGCTGCCAAGTCTTCAAGGCGCTCCGAGACTGCGAGCACCTCTGACGCAAGCGTGAAGAGCACGCGCAGCCGCGGTGGCACATGCCATGTCTGTGTCTGCATCGTGGGCGGGTTGTGCGGCATATGGAATATCCCGCGCAAGAACTGGTCCGTGGCCATGGTGAGGAGTTCCGGTGCCTTGGCGCGGGTGTGTGTGAGGCTGCTCGCTGTGTGCAGTGAAGCGATGTAGGCGAGCGGCGAGCGCGGGTGGTAGCACGGGTGCGTGGTGTGCAGCCGGGGCGTAGGCACGGACGGTGGTGGTGGTGATAGGCATGTAGTTGGGGTTGAAGGCAAGGGGGGCGGGGGGTGTGCAGTTGCTGGTGAGGGTAGGGTGGACTCTTGTTTTTTGTTGTGTTGTAGGTGAGCGTGACGAGCGA